>JACCDN011164409.1_pt1 | contig 16746 bp, 18 predicted proteins | sample 7441691 | NCBI WGS metagenome assembly JACCDN01 (sample SAMN15323439, study PRJNA562643) | freshwater metagenome | isolation source: river surface water | place: USA:Blue River Watershed | collected 2017-08-16
ACATGGTCTTCCTCGCCGACGGAAACACCGCCGGAGGTCACGATCAGATCATGCCCTTTACCGGCAGTGCGCAGCGCCTGACGGGTGGCCTCGAGCGAATCCGGGACATTGCCCAGATCCGTGACCTCGCAGCCCAGTTGCCTCAGCAGGCCGATCAGCATGAAACGGTTCGAGTTGTAGATGGCGCCCGGGCGCAAGGGCTGTCCCGGCATGGTCAGCTCATCGCCGGTAAAGAACACGGCGACCCGAACCCGCCGCACGACCGGCAGCGTGGCCAGACCGACCGACGCCGCCAGACCCAGCGCCTGCGCAGTCAGGCGCGTGCCCACCGGCAGGATCACGCTGCCGGCGCGAATGTCTTCTCCCGCACGACGCACCCATTCGCCCGGCCTGGGCGCATGAAGAATGCTCACGGTGCCCTGCGCCGGATCGGCGCTGCATTGCTCCTGCATCACGACGGCATCTGCTCCCTCGGGGATCAGCGCGCCGGTGAAAATGCGGGCCGCAGTCCCGGGCTTCAGCGGCTCCGCCACATGGCCGGCAGGGACGCGCTGGGACACCGGCAGCACCGCGCTGCCGCTGGCGCAGTCCGACGCCCTGACCGCATAGCCATCCATCTGCGTGTTGTCCATTGGCGGCACGTTCAGCTGAGAACGCTGGTCAGCGGCCAGTACCCGGCCCAGCGCGTCCAGCGTGTCGATCGTCTCGACGTCAGCAATCGGGCGCGCGGCTTCAAGCAGGTGTTTCAGCGCATCGCTCACGCTGAGCAAATTGGGTGTCGGCTTGTTCATCGCTGGGCAGTGAAAGAGTGGTGTCTGGTCGCGGCGAATTGTAGCGCCCGCCTACAAACCTGTCCGGACCGCGATATAGCGCTTGACCGCTTCCGCGTCCGGCGCCATCACCTCGAAGCGCTGCGGCAGGGATTCGATGTTCTCGAACCCGGCCGGGCGCTCGGCATCATGGCCCAGTGCCTCCCGGATGGTCTCATTGAACTTCGCCGGCAGTGCGGTCTCCAGCACGATCATCGGAATCCCCGTCTCGAGCTGTTCGCGCGCCACCTTGATGCCATCAGCAGTGTGCGTATCGACGATCAGCCCGTGGCGGGCGCTGACGTCGCGTATCGTGGCGAGCCGGTCCGCATGCGTGGATCGGCCCGATGCAAAGCCAAAGCGGCCGACCTGAGAGAACTCGTCGCCGTCGCTGCCCGGCTTGCCGGTCAGGTCGAAACCGCCGTGGGTATCGACCTTGCGGAACAGCGTGCGCACGCGCGCCGTGTCGCCGCCCAGCAGATCAAAAATGAATCGCTCGAAATTCGATGCCTTGCTGATGTCCATGCTCGGACTGCTGGTATGCAGGGTCTCAGCCGACCTGCGGACACGGTACACCCCCGTCTGGAAAAATTCGTGCAGCACGTCGTTTTCATTCGTGGCGACGACCAGCTTGCTGATCGGCAGGCCCATCATCCGCGCAATGTGGCCCGCGCAGATATTGCCGAAATTCCCGGACGGGACGGTGAAGGACACCTGCTGGTCGCTGGCGGTTTTGGCAGCCAGATAACCTTTGAAGTAATAGGCCACCTGCGCGACCACCCGGGCCCAGTTGATGGAATTTACCGTGCCGATCTTTTGCCGGGCCTTGAAATCGAGATCATTCGAGACCGCTTTCACCATGTCCTGGCAGTCGTCGAACACCCCCTCCACCGCGATGTTGAAAATGTTCGGGTCCTGAAGACTGAACATCTGCGCGGTCTGAAATGCGCTCATCTTCTTGTGCGGCGAGAGCATGAACACGCGAATACCCCGCTTCCCCCGCATCGCGTACTCAGCCGCGCTACCGGTATCGCCCGACGTGGCGCCCAGAATGTTGAGCTCTGCGCCTTCCCTGTCCAGCGTGTACTCGAAAAGATTCCCGAGCAGCTGCATCGCCATGTCCTTGAACGCCAGCGTGGGGCCATTGGACAGCGCCTGCAATATCAGGCGGGTACTGCCGCCGCTCTCCAGCGTGCGCAGCGGGGTGATCTCGCTGGCGTTCTCACCGGGTCGGTGATTGCAGTACACCGCGGCCGTGTAGGTCCGGGACACCAGTTCCCGGAGATCTGCCTCGGGGATATCGGTGGCGAATCGACGCAAGACCTCGAACGCGAGATCGGCGTAGCTCAGTGAACGCCAGGCATCCAGCTCGGCCGGCGTCACCCTGGGATAACTGACTGGAAGGTACAGGCCGCCATCCGGCGCCAGACCGCCGAGGAGAATTTCTGCGAAGCGAGGCGTGGCGGCGTGACCCCGCGTGGAGATGTATTGCATGGCTGTCAGTCGCTGAGGATCGTCAAGCCGACATTATAAATCTCTCGATAGATTTCCTCCCGGAATCTCATCTGCGCAGTCTCTTTCCCGCCGGAAGGAATGCCCCTCTTAATGCTTTTTACGCATGCCAAAAGGCTGATTTTTCATGTCTGTTTCTTTGCCTGACCGAGCCAACTATTCTCCGTTTGTCAATCCCACGAATTGGGTAGTTTTCGAAGTTTTTTGATGTACTTGCCTGAATTTTTTTCCTCAGAAAAACATTTGATCGGCAAGTCTCGGATTCGAACAACACCTGACCCAAAAGCGTCGCTTTACTTCCTGCGACAGGAGACCTCAGATGAGCGCGAGTCCGGAAATCAACATGGAAGCCTACTTCGACAATAGTTCAATCAAGGATGTCTTCGATGATGTCGATGAAGACGACTACCTGCAAGACATCGACACCGACACAGACGAACTGCTGGCAGACGACGAAGCCTCAGAGGATAGCGAGAGCGTCGAAGCCCGAGAAGATTCCACCAGGCAACGCCCCACCGCGAACCTATCGCCCGCACCCGGCCCCCATGCGCTTGATGATCAGGAAGCCTTGTTCCGCGACCTGATGCGGGATCATCAGAAGCGTCTTTACCGGTTCGTCATCCGATACATTGATCACCCTGATGATGCCGCCGATATCACGCAGCAGGCCTTCGTCGAAGCCGCAAGAACCATCAGCAGCTTCAGGGGCGACTCCAAATTATCGACCTGGTTGTACGGCATTGCGATGAACATGGTCAGGAACTACATGCGCAAGCTGATCGAGCAGGATTTATATGAACTGCCGGTGCTGTCGTATCAGGAATTGACGACGGATGTAAATATTCAACCGCTGGCCAGGGTTGAGATATGAATGCTATCGACATGAGCGTTTATTCACGCAGGTCTTCATCCAGCGATGAGTCTTGGTGCGCCAGCAGATGGGCTATCGCGGCGTCGACATCATCGCTTTCTTCAAGCAGTGTGAACAAGCCGCTTGCTTTGAAAATCACCCGCACGTTGCTGCTGAGACCGGTTACGACGACTTCACCACCGATCTTTCTCAATTCGTTCATCAGCTTAAGTATGACAAGCAATCCGTCACTGGATACCTGCGACAGCTTTGCAAAATCAAACACAACAAGACGAAAGCCCTCGTCTATTTCATTCTGGAGGAATTCTTCAAATTCGCTTGCACACGCCTTGTTCAGGCTGTTGATCGGTCGGACGATAAGCACATTGTCGCGCACTTCTGAGTGTATGGGCATGGTGTTCTTTTCGGCGTCAGGGTTTTATTCATTCTAGCCCGGTATTATCAATTTTGCATCCAATTCCATCATGAAACTTGAGCCAAGCCTTGAAACCTTGCAACCTCAAATCGAGCTGCGAGTATTGCTCGGCCCGCAAGCGGGGAGCCGGCTGACACTCTCACCCGGCGACTATGAGCTTGGGTCGGGAGATGACTGCTCGATCATCCTCAGTGGTCCGAAAGTCGTGCCGCTCCATGCGCGAATTAGTTTCGACGGAGAAATACCATCACTGACTCCGCTGGAAGGCAAGATTTGCGATGCGAATGGCAATGACATCGAGGACACGATAGAGCTGGTGCTCGGTATGCCTATCGAGATTGGTGGTATATGGATTTCTATTGATGATGTCGATGCAGACTGGCCGAATCCTACCGACGTACTTCCTATTGCCCCAACGGTGGTGCCTGCGGCGCCTCAAGAGAAAACCGCGGAGCCAAGCAATACCACTGGTACTGTGCCAGTGGCCTCAAAAAAAATCGGTAAAAAACTTCTTTTCGTCGCAAGCACTGCTTTAGTCCTTGTAAGTCTCAGCGCGATCGGTATCTCCATGTGGGTTGACTTTCAGGCCCAGCAACAAAAAAAAGCGCTGGCCGTGGCAAGAATGCCTGTGGCTGAGCCGGCGTCGTTGCGAAAAGTCCGGGATATTGTTGTGACGAGCGGCATTGGCTCGTCCATTGAAATCAGTGTAACGCGCGAGAACAAGGTGCTGGTGAAAGGATATGTGCCAGACGAGCAAACCAAATCTGCGCTCCAGCTCGCTCTATCTGACGTGTCTCCCCCTCCGAAAGTCGAGTTACTCGCTGACGCTGATCTGATGGCCACCGCCGTTCAGCTTATCTCTGACAAAATTGATCCCTCACGCGCAAAACTACGCGTCGAGAGTGTGACTGGAGGCGTTCTCTCGATTGAAGGTGCTGTTGCAGCACATAGCGTCAAGGAAGGCGTGATGGATCTGCTTCATGCCGGTGTACCGGGTCTGAAGCGCATCAATTCATCGATCGTTCTTGCTGAAGATCTGCCACAGCTCTTGCAGGAGCAACTTGCGGAAGCGGGCTTGCTTAAAAAAATGCAGATCATCGACAAGCAGCCTGAGTTCATCTTGCGCGGCACGCTGACGGAAGACGAAATGCGGCGCTGGGAGACTTTGATTGTTCACTACAGTGATAAATACGGAAAACTGCTTCCTGTAAAAGCAAGCCTGCGCCTGGCATTCCGCAAGCCACCCGTTGCGGTGCAATCTATCGTCGGGGGAAACATGCCGTTCATCATGACAGAGTCGGGTGATCGCGTGACCCGAGGCGGCGATATCAACGGCAATACACTGCTCTTCATCAAAGACAATGAAATCATTTTTGAAGGTAGTGAACGATTTCGTATAGCGAGGTGAAGATGAACAGCGAACCACCCAGGGCTTTTGTTTCAGCACTCGATGAATGGCTGGATGCTGACAGCGATGGCCAGTTCCTCGCAGCGATCATGGAAAAGCTCTCGGAAATGAATGCAAGGCTCGACAAGGAGGGCAGAAAGCTGCAGCGACCAGAAACCTATGAAGCAATCAGAGCAGCAAAGGAAGCGACCCGCGAGGCGGAAAAAGTGATGCAGATGTACCTGGCATCGAAAGAATGAACTCATCAACCAAGGAGAAAAATCATGGTAGCACCCACTAGCGGCGGCGGGTCAGATACCCCCGCAGTAACGATGGCGAAAGTCAATCTCGCGAGCGTGAACAGCATTGCGACAGCGAAAATCGGGGCGATGGAGACCGACATCAAGACGCAACTTGATTCTTACAGCGGCGGGGGCGAACTGACTCAGGCAGATCTCCTGAAACTTCAATTCAACATCGCGAAATATGCGATCACGGCAACCACCTTCAGTTCGGTCACCAAAGAGATCACGGACAGCCTGAAGCAAACTGCCAACAAGATCGGTTGACGATACGCGGTCGGGGTGGTCGGGGCGCTGCTCGTCCCCGGCGCGTCAGTTCAACTCTTCAAGACGTATGCGGGTGACCTTGCCCGCGACCGTCGACAAGGCTTCGATAGAAGCGATCGCCTTGTCGACCTGCTTTTCCTGTGTCTGGTGAGTCAGGATGATGATATCGGTCTGGGTCTCGCCCTCGCCCGGTTCTTTCTGCAGCATGGCATCGATGGAGATTGCCGCATCGGCGAGGATGCGCGTCACATCGGCGACCACGCCCAGCTTGTCGGCAACGCGTATGCGCAAGTAGTAGCTGGTCGTCACCTCCGACATTGGCAGGATCGGTGTGTCGGCCATTTCATCCGGCTGGAACGCGAGATACGGCACTCGGTGCTCGGGGTCGGCTGTGGCAAGACGGGTGATATCCACCAGATCCGCAATGACGGCTGATGCGGTCGGTTCAGCCCCGGCTCCCTTGCCGTAATACAGCGTCGCACCTACCGCATCGCCCTGCACCAGCACGGCATTCATCGCACCTTCGACGTTGGCGATCAGGCGATTGGCGGGGATCAGGGTCGGGTGAACGCGAAGTTCAATACCACCGGCAGCGCGCCGAGCAATCCCCAGCAACTTGATCCGGTAGCCGAGCTGCTCGGCATAGCGGATGTCGGACGCTTGCAGCCGGGTGATCCCCTCGACATGCGCCTTGTCGAACTGCACCGGAATGCCAAACGCGATGGCCGACATGATGGTCGCCTTGTGCGCGGCATCGACGCCCTCGATGTCGAAGGTCGGGTCGGCCTCGGCATAACCCAGTCGTTGCGCCTCTTTCAGGACCACATCGAAATCCAATCCCTTGTCGCGCATCTCGGACAGGATGAAATTGGTCGTGCCATTGATGATGCCCGCAATCCACTGGATGCGGTTGGCCGTCAGGCCCTCGCGCAGCGCCTTGATGATGGGGATGCCCCCCGCGACTGCGGCCTCGAAGGCCACCATCACGCCGCGCTCCTGCGCAGCACGGAAAATATCGGTGCCGTGGGTCGCCAGCAGGGCCTTGTTGGCCGTGACCACGTGCTTGCCATTGGCAATGGCGCGCATGACCAGTTCGCGCGCGACACCGTAGCCACCGATCAGCTCGATGACGATGTCAATGTCCGGATGATTGACCACCTCGAAGGCATCGCCGACAACCTGCACCGTGCCCTGCGTGATCGCCTTGGCCCGCTCGACGTCGAGGTCAGCGACCATCGTGATCTCGATCGCGCGTCCGGCACGGCGGCGGATCTCTTCCTGATTACGCTGCAGTACCGCGAAAGTTCCGGCGCCCACGGTGCCAATGCCCAGCAGGCCAACTTTGATTGGTTTCATCTTGAGTCTGTAAAAAGCTGTGTGTTTGCGCAAGTCGTGTAACTGCAGACTTGCGGGTCGTCAGCCGCGTCCGTGGTGACGGCGGTAGTTGTCGAGGAAATGCGCAATACGACCGATGGCCACCGCGAGATCATCCACATTGGGCAGGAAGACGACGCGGAAATGATCGGTGGTGGCGCAATTGAAGCCCGTACCCTGCACGATCAGCACGCGCTCCTCGGCCAGCAAATCATAGGCGAACTGCTGATCATCCTCGATCGGGTACATCGACGGGTCGAGCTTCGGGAACATGTACAGCGCTGACCTCGGCTTCACGCAGGTCACGCCGGGAATGTCGGTCAGCAGCTTGTGTGCGAGATCGCGCTGCCTGAGCAGACGTCCGCCGGGGCCCACCAGATCGTTGATGCTCTGGTAGCCGCCCAGCGCGGTCTGGATCGCGAACTGACCGGGCACGTTCGCGCACAGGCGCATCGAGGCCAGCATGTTCAGGCCCTCGATATAGTCTTTTGCATGCTTCTTCTCGCCAGAGACAATCATCCATCCGGCGCGATAGCCGCAGGAGCGATAGTTCTTCGAGAGGCCGTTGAAGGTAATGAACAGCACATCGTCGGCCAGCGAGGCCAGCGATGTGTGGGTCGCACCGTCGTACAGCACCTTGTCGTAGATCTCATCCGCGAAGATGATCAGCTGGTGCTGGCGGGCCAGCTCGACGATTTGCTGCAGCAGCTCGACCGGGTACAGCGCGCCGGTCGGATTGTTCGGGTTGATGACGACGATAGCCCGGGTGTTGGCATTGATTTTCTTCCTGATGTCGTCAATATCCGGGTACCAGTCGGCCTGCTCATCGCAGACATAGTGCACCGGCCGGCCGCCCGAGAGGCTGACGGCGGCGGTCCACAGCGGATAGTCGGGCGCAGGCACCAGAACCTCGTCGCCGGTGTTGAGCAGCGCATTCATGCTCATGACGATCAGTTCGGACGCCCCGTTGCCGAGGTAGATGTCGTCAATCGTCACCCCGGAAATATGCTTCTCCTGGCTGTAATGCATGATCGCCTTGCGCGGCGCGAACAAGCCTTTGGAGTCGGTGTAGCCCGCGGCATTGCCCATGTTGCGGATCATGTCCTGCACGATCTCGTCGGGCGCGTCGAAGCCGAACGGCGCGAGGTTGCCGATGTTGAGCTTGATGATCTTATGGCCTTCTTCCTCCATTTGCCGCGCCTTTTCAAGCACGGGTCCACGGATGTCGTAGCACACATCGGCCAGCTTCTTGGATTTCTGGATGGATTTCACAGACTGAATTCGGGTTGGTTGAACCGGGCGGCGCGACGAGGTGTTGCACCGCGAAAAAACAAGCATTTTGCCCCAAATCCGGCGGAAAGACCAAGCGGGAAACCCGGACCGTGCTGATCGCGATAAAATCCGTCCATCATGAAGCTGCATGCCACCCAGACCCGGCAGTATCAGACCGTCACGGGCTATGAAGACGACTGGGTCGAGATCAATGCACAGCGCTACGCTTTCAGTCTGGTGGTGCTGCCCGAAACGGCTCCGCTGCCCTGGCCGGTGAGGTCCTTCGAGCAACTCGACGCCGGCCATCTCGATACGCTGGCTGCCACCGAGCCGGATCTGGTGATCCTCGGTACCGGCCCCCGGCAGCGCTTCGTTCCAGCCGCGCTGCAAGCGCGCCTGATGGCGCATCGCATCGGGCTCGAGTGCATGGACAATCAGGCTGCTTGCAGAACTTATAACATTTTGATGGCCGAAGGCAGAAAGGTCGCACTTGCCCTGATACTCCCCGGGCAAGCGGCCTGAATATCGCGCAAGCCACACGACCGACAACACAAGGAGCGCGCATTGAGCGAACGTCCATCCATCATCAACATGACCGTGCCGGATTTTTCTGCAGAGATGACCGGTCAAACACCGTTCAGGCTATCGGATTATCGTGGTCGCAAGCTCGTCCTGTACTTCTACCCGAAGGACAACACGCCGGGCTGCACGACCGAGAGCCTCCAGTTCAGAGAGCTGCATTCCCGTTTCCAGCGGGCCGGATGCGAGGTCTTTGGCATCAGCCGCGACAGCCTTCGCTCTCATGAGGGCTTCAAGGGGAAGCTTGGCCTGCCTTTCGAGCTGATCTCGGATACGGATGAATCCGTCTGCGCTCTCTTCGATGTCATCGTGATGAAATCGATGTACGGTAAAAAGGTACGCGGCATCGAGCGCTCGACGTTTCTGATTGACGCTGCCGGCAAAATAGTGAAAGAATGGCGTGGAGTAAAAGTCCCGGGGCATGTGAACGATGTTCTGGACGTGGTTGAAAATCTCGGCTGATTCATTTCAGCAGACAGAGTTGGTTAACTAACTAATTGATTTTCAATAACTATTTATTTTCAAGGCTGTTTTGGGAAAAGGACGCCCTCCTTTTGCTCAAGCAGCCTTTTCTGTTTTATCCGACGCAAGTTTTTCAACGCTGGAATACCTGTTCCCGTTTTTACAGCCCGAGGTCCTGATGCCCCTGCCAAAAATGCCTTCCAAACCCGCAGCATTGCTTTCCCCGGTGGATTATCCCAAGGCAGAAAAAGGCAAGCCCGTCAGACCCGCGATTACCCTGGTGCCCGCCGCACCCGTGGCCGTACCAGCTGCAGAGCCGACCCCGCAGGCAAGGATCAAGGCGGAGGCACCCGCCCGAGCCAAATCCGGCAGCCGCCCTTCCCGTACCGACACCAGCGCCAAATCGCATGTCAGCCGCACTGCCGACAAAAAGGGCGTGACCAAGCTTTTCGTGCTCGACACCAATGTGCTGATGCATGACCCGACCTCGCTGTTCCGCTTCGCCGAGCATGATGTGTATCTGCCGATGATCACGCTGGAAGAGCTCGACAATCACAAGAAAGGCATGTCCGAGGTGGCGCGCAATGCGCGGCAGGTGTCGCGCTCACTGGATGCGCTGGTCGCCGATATTTCCGAGGAAGCGATCGATGCCGGCATACCGCTGAGCAAGCTGGGCAACAAGGACGCCAGTGGCCGTCTGTACTTCCAGACGCGGCTGGGTCGCTGGACCCTGCCCGAAGGCCTGCCCGAGGGCAAGGCCGACAATCAGATCCTCGGCGTTGTGCGCGCGCTGCAGGAGCAGTACCCGGAGCGCCCGGTCGTGCTGGTGTCGAAAGACATCAACATGCGCATCAAGGCGCGTGCGCTGGGCCTGCCGGCAGAAGAGTATTTCAACGACCATGTGCTGGAAGATACCGACCTGCTGTACTCCGGCATCCTTCAGTTGCCGGACGATTTCTGGAACCGCCACGGCAAGGGCATGGAATCCTGGCAGGAATCCCGTCAGGGATATGGCAGCACCTTTTACCGCGTGACCGGCCCGCTGGTGCCAGCGATGCTGGTGAACCAGTTCGTGTACATGGAGCCGCGCACGGGTGAGGCGTCGTTCTATGGTCAGGTGACGCAGATCAACGGCAAGACCGCCGTCATCCGCACGTTGCGCGACTATGGTCATGCCAAGAACAATGTCTGGGGTATCACCGCACGCAATCGCGAGCAGAACTTCGCGCTCAATCTGCTGATGGATCCCGAATGCGACTTCGTCACCCTGCTCGGTCAGGCCGGCACCGGCAAGACCCTGCTGGCACTGGCTGCCGGGCTGGCGCAGGTGCTCGAGACCAAGCATTACAACGAGATCATTGTCACCCGCGTGACGGTGCCCGTCGGTGAGGACATCGGCTTCCTGCCCGGCACGGAAGAAGAAAAAATGTCGCCCTGGATGGGCGCGTTTGACGACAACCTCGAGGTACTCAACAAGTCAGACGCGGACGCCGGCGAATGGGGACGCGCCGCCACGCAGGAACTCATCCGCTCGCGCATCAAGATCAAGTCGATGAACTTCATGCGCGGACGCACCTTCGTTAACAAGTACCTGATCATCGACGAGGCGCAGAACCTGACGCCAAAGCAGATGAAGACCCTGGTCACGCGCGCCGGCCCAGGCACGAAGATCGTTTGCCTCGGCAACATCGCACAGATCGACACGCCCTACCTGACCGAGGGATCGAGCGGCATCACCTATGTCGTCGATCGATTCAAGGGATGGTCCCACAGCGGTCATGTGACGCTGGCGCGCGGAGAGCGTTCACGTCTGGCCGACCATGCGAGCGACGTGCTGTAAATCGCCGTCGCCGATCGGCACATAAAAAAACCGCCAGTACCAGCTGGCGGTTTTTTTATTGCGGGATCACGCGCAGACAAACTACAGGATCAGCTGCCCCACCCACCAGGCAATGGCCGCCACGAACGCAGACGCTGGAATTGTGAAGACCCAGGCCCAGACGATATTGCCCGCCACGCCCCAGCGGACGGCCGACATCTTGCGCGACGAGCCTACGCCAACAATCGCGCCCGTGATGGTATGTGTGGTGGACACAGGAATCCCCAGCGCGGTCGCCAGAAACAGCGTGATCGCCCCGCCGGTCTCGGCGCAGAAACCACCAACCGGCTTGAGCTTGGTAATCTTCTGTCCCATGGTCTTGACGATGCGCCAGCCGCCAAACAGGGTGCCCAGACCGATCGCGAGATAGCAGGAGGCGATCACCCACATCGGCAGCGGATCCGCGGCCGCGCTCGCACCCGAGGCAATCAGCAGCATCCAGATGATGCCCATCGTCTTTTGTGCGTCATTGCCCCCGTGACCGAGGCTGTACATCGAGGCGGACACGAGCTGCATCCGACGGAACCATTTGTCGACCCGCTGCGGTGTACTGCGTACGAACATCCAGGAGACGATCAGCATCATCAGCGAACCAAACAGCAGACCGAGCAGCGGCGACAGGACGATGAAGCTGATGGTCTTGATCAGGCCCGCCGAAATCAGCGAGCTGGTACCCGCCTTCGCCACGGCCGCACCGACCAGTCCACCGATCAACGCATGCGACGATGAGGAGGGAATGCCGTAGTACCAGGTCAGCAGGTTCCAGGTGATGGCGCCGACCAGCGCCCCGAAGACGACATAATGATCGACCACCGCAGGATCGATGGTGCCCTTGCCCACCGTCGAGGCGACCTTCAGCTGAAAGACCGCAATCGCCACGAAATTGAAGAATGCGGCCAGTGCCACTGCCGATGAGGGCTTCAGCACGCCCGTTGATACCACCGTGGCGATGGCATTGGCGGCATCATGGAAGCCATTCATGAAATCGAATGCCAGCGCCAGGATGATCAGCAGGCCCAGCACATAAATACTGATATTAAGTGTTTGCATGAGACGGAACGGTCCGGTTGATATGCCCCGCCTCAGGCGTTTTCGACGATGATGCCCTCGACGATGTTCGCCACATCCTCGCAGCGATCCGTCACGGTCTCGAGGATCTCATAGATCGCCTTGAGCTTGATCAGGTTGCGTACGTCCGGCTCCTCGCGGAAGAGCTTGGACATGGCCGCGCGCATCACATGATCTGCGTCGGACTCCAGACGATCGATTTCGGCGCAGATGCCCAGAATCTCGCGCGCATTGTCCATGTTGTGCAGCAAAGAGACGCTGGCCAGCACTTTCTCGCAGCACGACTGGCAAAGCTCGGCAAGACGCCTTGCCTCGGGCGTGATCGCCTTGATGTCATACAGAGAGATCGTCTGGGCAACGTCTTCCATCAGGTCGAGGATGTCATCCATGCGGGTGATCAGCAGGTGAATGTCTTCGCGATCGAGCGGCGTGATGAAGGTCTTGTGCAGCAGCTCCAGCGCTGCATGGGTGACTTTGTCGGCCTGCTTTTCGATCGTCTCGATCGCATGCACGCGGTGCTCGAGATCGTCGAAGTTCGTCATCAGCGCGACCAGCTCCTTGCCTCCCTTGACGCACAGCTCTCCGTGCTGGATGAAAAACTCGAAGAACTTGCCTTCGGTAGGCATCAGGCGACCAAACATTTCTGCTCCTTTTCTTCTGTGGTGACGCGCGTGCCGGCGAGCTTATTCGCTGCTGCCGTAGACCGGCGCATTCCCTGTGTAATTCTCGAACTTGGTGTACTGACCGAGGAAGGTCATTCTGACGCTGCCGATCGGACCGTTACGCTGCTTGCCGATGATGATCTCAGCCATGCCCTTGTCGGGCGAATCCGGGTTGTAGACTTCATCGCGGTAGATGAAGAGGATCAGGTCGGCATCCTGCTCGATCGCACCGGATTCCCGCAGGTCGGACATCACCGGCCGCTTGTTGGGACGCTGCTCCAGCGAGCGGTTGAGCTGAGAAAGCGCGATCACCGGGCAATTCAGTTCCTTGGCCAGGCCTTTCAGGTTACGCGAGATCTCGGAGATCTCGGTCGCACGATTCTCGCCGGGCGAGTTGGCCGACATCAGCTGCAGATAGTCGACGATGATCAGGCCCAGCTTGCCGCACTGGCGCGCGAGCCGGCGCGAGCGTGCGCGCAATTCGATCGAGGACAGCGCCGGTGTCTCGTCGATGAAGATCTGCGCCTCATTCATCTTCTGGATTGCATGGGTGAGACGCGGCCAGTCTTCGTCGTTCAGGCGGCCGGTACGCAGCCGGTGCTGATCAAGGCGACCGACCGAGCCAAGCATACGCATCGCCAGCTGTGCGCCGCCCATCTCCATCGAGAAAATGGCGACCGGCAGACCGCTGTCAACGGCCACGTTCTCGCCGATGTTCACTGAAAATGCGGTCTTACCCATCGAGGGGCGGCCAGCGACGATCACCAGATCGCCCGGCTGCAGCCCGGAGGTCATGCGGTCGAGATCGACAAAGCCGGTGGGCACCCCGGTGATGTCGTTCTGATTGTCGCGGTTGTAGAGTTCGTCGATACGCTCGACGACCTGAGTGAGCAGCGGCTGGATTTCCTGAAAGCCTTGCGAGCCCCGCGCACCTTCCTCGGCAATCGCGAAGATCTTCGATTCCGCTTCGTCAAGCATCTGCTTGACTTCCTTGCCCTGAGGGTTGAACGCGGCGCCGGAAATATCATCAGCCACCGTGATCAGCTTGCGCAACACGCCCCGATCGCGAACGATCTCTGCATAGCGACGGATATTGGCGGCGGAAGGTGTGTTCTGGGCGAGAGCATTCAGGTAGGAGATGCCGCCCACTTCTTCGGCCTTTGCCGCGGATGACAGCGACTCGAACACGGTGATCACGTCAGCTGGCCTGGCGCTGTTGATCAGCCGGACAATGTGCTGAAAAATCAGCCGGTGATCGTAGCGGTAGAAATCCTCGGCGCTGACGAAGTCCGCAATCCTGTCCCAGGCCGCGTTATCGAGCAGCAGGCCACCCAATACCGACTGCTCCGCCTCGATGGAATGGGGCGGAATGCGCAGGGAGTCAAGCTGAGGATCGGCCCGGTCGTTCATGGGCTGCGATTATACCCGTTACCTATGTGCACAAGCCCCGAAAATCGTGACTGTAGCGCGCTCTGTCACAGCATCCCTTGAATTTTGCTCAATGAACATCACGATGATCAGCCTTACGTATTCGCCAACAGGATGACCGGACGGTCAGTTGGTGACGGCCCCATCACCCGCTTACACATAGTGAGCTTTATTCGCAGGCAACACGAGACGAGACGACAAAAAAATAGCCGGGGCAGCCCGGCTATTTTTTGCTTGAAACAAGCCTGAACGATCAGGCCTGCTCGCCGACGACGTTGATCGTCACATCCACTACCACATCCGTGTGCAGCGATACGGACAGTGCGTGGTCGCCCGTGGTCTTCAGCGGGCCTTGCGGCATGCGGATCTGAGATTTGTCGACCGCATAGCCCTGCTCGCCTAGTGCCTCGGCGATGTCGTGATTGGTGACCGAACCGAACAGACGGCCATCGACGCCGGCTTTCTGCGAGATCTTCACGGTCAGGCCGGACATTTTCTCGCCCTGTGCCTGCGCAGCCGCCAGCTTGGCTGCGGCTGCCTTTTCGAGCTCGGCGCGCTTGGCCTCGAACTCGGCAATCGCTTCCTTGGTCGCGCGGCGCGCCATGCGCTGGGGGATCAGGAAGTTGCGGGCGTAGCCGTCCTTGACGCGAACCACTGCACCGAGGTCGCCCAGATTGGCCACTTTTTCCATCAGAATGACTTGCATGTTTTTCTCCAGGTATCTTGGCTAGGAACGACCGATCAGGCGTTGTGCAGATCGGTGTACGGCAGCAGCGCGAGGTAGCGGGCACGCTTGATCGCGGTGTCCACCTGACGCTGGTAGTGCGCGCGCGTGCCGGTCAGGCGTGCGGGCATGATCTTGCCGTTTTCCTGGACGAAGTCCTTCAGGGTATCCACATCCTTGTAGTCCACCTGCTCCACTTTGGCGACGGTGAAGCGGCAGAATTTCTTGCGCTTGAACAGCGGATTTTGCTGCTTGCGCTTTTCCTTGAGTTTGCTCTTGTCGAATTTTTTACCGAATGCCATGTTTGGCTCCTGAATCTTTAATCAATCGTTTCGAAATCGCTGAGGTGAAACACCAGACTTTTGCTGTTGCGGTTCTTACGCGCCATGAAGCCACTGAACCGGTACGCTGCCCCCAAATTTGCCTGCTCCAGCCGGTGGGCGATCTGTCCTGCGGCCAGTGCCGCCAGTTCAAACTCGACCCGTCTGCTGATGCCTGCTTCAATCTGCTCCGATGCATGAAGCAGCCTGGCTGCCACGATCGGAATGCCTGCCGGGCTGTAGCGCACGATATCGCGCTCGGCCAGCAAGGCGGTGCAATGAAAGCTGTTGTCCCCTCGCTCTGTCAGGCTCACGCTAAGGTGTCAGGCAACCAGTCAGGCTGCCGGCGCCTCGGAACGCTGGCTCTTCGCAGCGTCTTCCTTCTGCACGCTCTTCATGATCGGCGAAGGCGCGGTCTCGGCCTTCTTCATGCGAACGGTCAGGTGACGGAGCACGGCATCGTTGAATTTGAAGCCGGTTTCGATCTCGGCCAGCGTCTCGCCGTCGCATTCGATGTTCATGCAGACGTAGTGAGCCTTGGCGAGTTTCTGGATCATGTAAGCCATCTGGCGACGGCCCCAGTCTTCCACGCGATGGATCTTGCCGCCACGGCCAGTGACCAGGCCCTTGTAGCGCTCGATCATCGCAGGGACCTGTTCGCTCTGGTCCGGGTGGACGATAAAGACGATTTCATAGTGACGCATTGTTTCTCCTTTTGGACGGATTGCAGAATCGCCCACCCCGGCGTCAGACGAGTGTGGGAAGAGGAAAACCCACGATTTTACTCGATAAATGCAGAAAGCTCAATTGCCGCAAGGACTTAGTCGATCCGCCCCCGTGAACCGGCCGCCGGGGCCGGGGAAAGAAATCCCTTGCTTTTTGCCCAATGCTGTATAAAACTACAGGCTGTTCATAAAAACAGCCCCATCCACAGGAAGCTGCCGATGATCAAACTGACCGCCCGCCAGGAGCAAATCCTCGCGCTGATCCGCGAAGCCATCAACAAGACCGGCTTTCCGCCTACCCGCGCGGAGATCGCCAACGAACTGGGTTTCCGTTCTGCTAACGCTGCGGAAGAGCATCTGCAGGCGCTGGCTCGCAAAGGCGCGATCGAGATCTCGCCGGGTACATCGCGCGGCATCCGGCTGCTGGACAAGCCGGTCGAGGCTGGCCGCAGCCGGCGGTCCGTTCCCCAGCTCGCGCTGCCGCATCCGGCTCTGATGCAGCTGTCGCTGCCGCTGATCGGACGGGTGGCGGCGGGTTCGCCCATCCTTGCCGAGGAGCACATCTCGGCGACCTATCAGGTTGATCCCTCGCTGTTTTCGTCACGGCCCGACTATCTGTTGCAGGTGCGCGGCATGTCGATGCGCGATGCCGGTATCTTTGATGGCGACCTGCTGGCGGTCAAGAAAACC
>JACCDN010039338.1_pt1 | contig 16740 bp, 15 predicted proteins | sample 7441691 | NCBI WGS metagenome assembly JACCDN01 (sample SAMN15323439, study PRJNA562643) | freshwater metagenome | isolation source: river surface water | place: USA:Blue River Watershed | collected 2017-08-16
CCCCATAACTTGGGGGCAAACAGATTTATATCTAGCTCTTGGAGCATCTAAAATTGGATCCAAAGAAGCCTTAAAAAAAGTAAACTATGCTTTTTTCTCTGTGGCTGGAGCCATCATTTTACTGCTAATTATTACCATCATCTTAGCTTCAAAAAACATTTTAAAACCCCTGGAAGACTTAGTTCAGGCTATCGATCAAATGCGTTTTAACGATAAACTCGTTGAAATCCCCATCAAAAGTGACACCGAAATTGGCCTATTAACTGACAGTTTCAATGAGCTCAGTCGTAGCGTCTTACAGGCCAAAGACGACCTTAAAAAGAAAATTGCAGAGCTAGAGACTGCGAATACCGAGTTAAAAGACACCCAAGCAAGACTGATTCACTCATCGAAAATGGTCAGCCTCGGTCAGCTTGTCGCCGGAGTCGCCCACGAGCTCAACAATCCAATCGGATTCATCCACAGCAACATGAATCATCTTAAAGATTATTCTGAAAAATTAATTTTATTGACCGAAGCTGCAGAAAAAAATCCGCAAGATTTAGCTAAACTCAAAGAAAAATATGAACTTGAATATATAAAAGAAGATATGCCAAAGCTAATCGACTCATGTGTCGATGGTGCGCGCAGAACTCGAGACATAGTCTTGGGATTAAGAAATTTCTCGCGACTAGAAGAAGCACAACTGAAAGAAATCGATATTCACGAAAGCATTGATAACACCCTAAACTTGTTAGCTGGTGAAATCAAAAATCGCATTCAAATCATTAAAGACTATGGAAGCGTGCCAACAGTAACTTGTTTTGCCAGTCAAATAAATCAAGTTCTTATGAATATCCTATCCAATGCCGTGCAAGCAATTGATGGCAACGGAAACATTTGGATCACAACTAAAAATTTAATTACCTCGGGCCAGCCAGCAAAAATACAAATTTCAGTTCAAGATTCAGGATCTGGCATGCCCGCTGAAATTATAGAAAAAATATTTGATCCGTTCTTTTCTACAAAAGATGTCGGCGTTGGTACCGGCCTTGGTTTAAGTATTTCATATGGCATTATTCAAAGTCACGGCGGCGAAATACTTGTCAGATCACAGGTCGGCATCGGCACTGAATTTGTCGTCACCCTGCCCGTCAAATATTCCCCCCAAAATAGCTAAAATAGTTATTTCTCTTAAAATTCCCCAGCTTGTTTCATCTTGAAACAAAAAAAGACAGAATTGCCTCACATAGATACGAATTTTATTGTCGTGAATTTTATAGCTACAGATCGACGCTCTTAAAATAATAGACTGAAGCTAATCTATATACATACCGATATGAAATGAGACAGCTTGTTTCACAATTACTTTATTTGAAGGACCTTTATGGATGAAAAAAAATCCATTCTAATACTGCTCTTATTTCTTTCTCTTGGAGGATCTGTTTACCTTGGTCTTTTAGCAATTGCGCCTTCAAATCATTTTATAAAAAAAATGGATGTCTTTTCTTTTATCGACGACGACAAAAAACAAATTTCAGCGTACTCGCCACGAGCAGAGGCCTTGGTCAATCGTCACTTACTTGTGACAAATCAAGAAGTTCAATTACAAGAACAACGAATGCGTCTTGAAAATAAATTCTATGCACCCCAGCTCGGAGATTCTATTTGGCCCAAAATTGATCAACATAAAAAGAATTTAGGTGTAGATCATTCAGCTGATCGAAACGAGCGGACGGCATACGAAGATTTAAATCGCGACAAACATCAACTGTCAGTCAGCGACCCTGATCATATTATACAGCAGCAAATCAATGATAACGATAAACAAAACGAATACGAAGCAGCTTACAGAGAAAACTATGCTCGACAATTTATTGAAAACGCTCGCGCACACGGGTATCAAATAGAGCTCGACAGTAGCTTGGTCGTCAAAAGTGTAAAACAAATTCGTCGCCCTTCACAAATAGATACAATGCAAATCAATCCACCAACGTCATCTCAAGCGAGATAACTTAGACAACTCTAATCGATACAAAGCTCCTGAATCTGCAAAACTAAAATATTTTTTACCTGCAACAATTAGATGATCCTGAATCGGAATTTCCAACAGTTTTGATAGTTCAAATATTTTCTTTGTCAGTTTAATATCTGGATTTGAAGGTTTTGGATTCCCGCTTGGATGATTGTGAGCCATGATGAAAGAACTAGCGTTTTGCAAACACAAAAAACGAATGATCTCGCGCGGATGAAAATGACAAGAATCCACAGTTCCTCGGAAAATCATTTTTTTTTCTATAATCTGTAACTGACAATCTAATGCAGCCACCCAAACTTCTTCTACATCATTACTCATCCACCTTGAAAACAAGGCATAACTCTTAAGACTTGAGTCCAGCTTCATCAGTACCCTCTCTGGTTCGTGTCCAAAAAACATCATACTTACAAAAAGCATGTGTCCAAAGAGCAGTGAGCATCAGTATATTTTAACGACACCCGACAATGACCGCCGAACACCGAATCATTGGTTGCAGACCATTCAGCGTACAGTAAAATGAATTCTTTAAAGGAGGACTTATGTTCAAAAAATTATTTGCAACCATCGGCGTCGCTTGTTTACTTACTCTGTCTTTAATCTCTTGTGGGCCCAAAGCCTTTGTTAAAGGGGACTATGACGACCCTGGAAAAGAAAATCTATTAAACGACCAATGGTCAGAAACAGATATGCAAAAAACCGTCGAAAGCCTGGTTGCAAGCATGATTTCTCACCCAATTATCGCAAACGCAAAAACTCCGCCCGTCGTAATGGTTACCCAATTGCAAAATAAGACATCTGAACATATCGATACTCAGAGTGTAATGGACATGGTTCGTGTTGATCTAATGAAAACCGGCAAGGTTTCTTTTATCGACAAAGAAGCTCGCCAAGATATTTCTGACGAATACAATTATCAAAACTCTGGAATGGTTGAATCTACAACGAAAAAAGGACCTGGCGGCCAAGTCGGAGCAGACTATATCGTTAATGGTCGTTTAGATTCTATCGTGCAAGAAGTTGGTAAAGATAAAACTGTCTACTATAAAATCACTTTGAATCTAACGAATATCAAAACATCTGTTGTAAATTGGACAGACCAAAAACAAATTCGTAAAGTTTATCGTAAGAAATCTATCGGCCTATAATTTTTATGAGAATGTGGCGCAAGTTTCGATTTCAATGGTTGAAATATTTTTCTTTGCTAACAGTCACTTTTGCGGTTGTTAGCTGCGCCACTTATCAATCTAAAATTTCACATTCACGTGAGTTATTAAAAAAAGGGCAATTCGAAGAAGCCCTCCCAGAGCTTGAAAAATTAGCCGCCGATCCAGGTAAAGACCAATTGGTTTATTTGTTGGATTACGCTACTGCATTACAAGTTTCTGGCCGTTATCAAGAATCTGCAAATGCCTTTAACAAGGCTGATAAATTAGTAGATTTGAATGACTATCATTCCGTAACCAATGTAGTTCAAGCCACTCTCGGTGGAGAAGAATCCATTCAATATAAAGGCGAGTCCTACGAAAAATTTCTAATCAATACCCTGAACGCAATCAATTATGTGATGCTCAATCAGTTAGACGACGCCCTGGTTGAGGCTCGACGAATCAACGAAAAGATCAGCAAGATGCAAATGGACGGCAGGTCTCCCTATGAACAATCACCTTTTGCTAGATATTTAGCTGGGGTTTTATGGGAAGCACAGGGGAAATACGATGATGCCTACATTGAATATGAAGCCTCTTATGACCTAGATGGTACAAATCCATTGCTGCCCAATGATCTTCTGCGCATGTCACAAAAATCTAGACGCAATGAAGCCTTCCTTAAATGGAAAAAAGAATTTCCAAATATAAAACCAGCGAGTCCTAACGATAAAAGTAATGGTGAGGTTGTGTTCATTATTCAACAAGGATGGGGTCCTGAAAAACACACCCGCCACAGTTACCGTTTTCCTGAGTTATATGCCGTACGTTCGCAAACCACCTCGGTCTCAATTCAAATTTCTGGATTTGAAAAAGAGAAATCAGAAAACATATACAGCATTGAACGCGTTGCCATTGATACGCTCGAAAAAGATTTCGGCGCACTGGTCGGTCGACGCGTTGGCGGCATCGTTGCCAAAGCTGTCGTCGCCGATCAAATTCGGCAAAAAAATCAATTGCTCGGCGAACTTTCGTGGATAGCAATGAACGTCATCGACCGAGCCGATCTCCGCCAATGGTCAAGCTTACCTCAAACTATTCAAATGAAAAAATTTAATTTAAAACCTGGAAAATATACGGCCCATCTTCAGGGGCTCGATGCCTCAGGAAACCCAACTGCGGAAAGTAAAGACGTAGAGTTCACAATTCAAAATCAAAAAACTAATTTTATCAACTGGCGCACTCTTAATTAGTTAGACCGGTAATAACTGTCAAATCAGAGAATCCATACAAATTCTGAAAAATCAGTCTCAGTAAACTAATTAACAGGCTATGAAAAACTATTTTGGTTTGGCTGCTAAGGAATTTTTGGCAAAAAAAAAGCCCAGATAAATCTGAGCTTTTTCTCACTAAACAGACAATTTAAAACTATGTATTAAAATTGTTGTTTGAAGTTGGCAAAGTTGGTGTTGAATCATCTTGTCCAGATGGCAAGATCGTTGCTTTTTCAGCAGCAACCTTAGCTGTTGAATCAGCAGCTACTCGCGCAGCAGCAGAAGCAACACGTGCTTCAAGATTTTGTTTCAAATCTTCGCTTGCAGCTCGCTCAGCTTGTGCAGCCATTGCAGCAGCTTGTTTCAACATATAATCTTGAGGAAATGCACCCAATTTAGCTAAGTAATTAGAAATTGAACCATTACCGTTTTGGATGATTTCACGCAAAGTAAACAATGGAGCATATTGAGAAGCTTTTTTCTCTGCTTCAAAAATGATCTGAGTCAAAGTTGCAGCCGTGATATCGTTTTTCGATTTATTGTCGATAACCATCACTTCTTCATTTGTGCGAATCATTTTTGCAATATCATCCAAAGTTACATAACAACTCTGCTGAGTGTCATATAGCTTTCTGTTCTGATAGCGCTTAATAATTTTCACTTTGCCGCTGTTTACAGCTTTTAAGCCAGTTACGTTTTCAGTTTGATTGATCAAAATAGCCTCCCCCAGTTAGGTATTCAAAAACTCACGGGTTTCAGATGGCGCGAACCTATTCCGACCGCCACGGCTTGTCAAGCGTGCATAATCTAAAACACCTAACAATTAGATGCAATCAGTCATCCGTATGGTTAGTGGGGCCAAAACGCTCTTAAATAAATTATTTTAGAGATTACTTTTCATTTTCGCGTGCAACTCTTCAAAACAAAAAACAAGCCTTTAGACTGAAGATGTTATTTACAATTTCTTCATAAATTCAGCGTCTTATGAAATTAGATTTACAGCATATCGACCTTAGACCTGTTTAACATAACTTCGTATTTCAAGACCCCAGACAACTCAAGGTCACCTCTTCATTTTCCGACAAGAAATATGAATGGGGGCCTTCCATGAGAATTTTCTACTCTCGAATTGTCATATTATATGCTGGTGTATTTTTGAGCATTGGCTGTTCGACAGTAAATACAACGGACCATTCAAACACTGGAAATTCAGTTTTTTATGACTCTGCGGTTAATGATCACAACAGAGCTCCAGCATCAATGACCCCAAAACCTAGCAACGAAACTTTAGATCCGGTTCACCTCAGAACGCAGGCTGATTATTATTTTTCAATGGGTGAATCTCAAAGTCTTGATGGCAATCACAAGGCAGCAATCGAATCTTTCAAAATGGTTTTAATCTATGACACTCAATCCTCTCAGGTTCACCTTCGCCTAGCCGCGGAATATGTAAAACTTGGGCAATTGACACAGGCAATGGAACAAACAGATTTGGCTCTAGAGCAAAATCCAAAATCAGTCGACGCCCTTTTGATTTCAGGTGGAATTTATTCCGCACTAAAATCTTATGACAAAGCAATCACCCAATATGAAAAAGTATTAAAAGTTGAGGCTAACAATACAGAAGCACCTTTATATATGGGCGCCGTTTATGCAGAGTTAAAAAATTATGACAAGGCCATTCGTTATTTTGAAAAACTGACTTCAAACAAAGAATACATGACGCCACATTTGGCATGGTATTACATTGGCAAATTAAGAACAGAGCAAGGCAGTAAGGCACAATTGAAAGCGGCAGAAGCCGCATATAAAAAAGCTTTATTTGAAAAACCAAATCATGCCGAGAGTGTCATTGCTTTAGCTAGTGTTTATCAAAAAATGGGGCAAAAAAATCAGACTATTTCATTATTTAAAACTTTTCAAAAAGAACAAGGCCCCAACCCCTTGATTGCTGAGAAATTAGCACAACATTATTTAGAGCAAGAACAGTATGACTTGGCATATGAGCAATTAGAAATTTTAGAAACCTCATCCGATGACGGACTGAATGCCAAAGTTAAAATGGCAATGATTCTGATTGAACAAAAAAAGTTTTCACTTGCAGTTGTTAAGTTACAGGACGTTTTATCGCAAGTTCCTGACAGCGATAAAATTAGATTTTACCTAGCCGCTATTCATGAAGAATTAGGGCAAAGAAAAGACGCCATAGAAAATTATAGAAAAATTCCAAGCGAGAGCCAGTACTTTGGCGAGGCGATATCACATGCATCCTATTTATTAAAACAAGAAAAACAGCCAGATTTAGCTTTGGAAATGATCAATGACGCTCTTAAAAAGCGCCAAGATGTACCTCAATTTTATGCAATTCAAGCGTCATTTCTAGCAGATCAAGGTGACCTTAATGGTTCTGAGTCTGTATTGAAAAAAAGTTTATCCCTGTACCCTGATAACGTACAGATACAATTTTTTCTTGGCACCATTCAAGATCGATTGGGCAAAAAAGAAGATTGCATTGTCAGCTTAGAAAAAGTGGTCAGTGCTGATCCAAACCACGTTCAAGGTTTAAATTATCTAGCTTTTACCTATGCAGAAAATAATCAAAACCTTGATAAAGCTGAAAAACTAGCAAGAAGAGCTATTGAAATTGAACCCAACGATGGTTTTATCTTAGATACTTTGGGTTGGATTTTGTACAAGCGTGGTGAGATTTCTGAGTCCATCAAAACATTAGAAACAGCTTTTAAAAAGCAGCCGAAAGAAAGTATTATTGCTGAGCACCTTGGCGATGCGTATCGAAAAAATCAGCTGACGGACAAAGCAAAAAAAATGTATCAACAAGCTGTCGACAATGAAACTGATGGCAACAAAAAACAAAATATAAAACAAAAAATATCTTCCTTAGAAAGCCAAGGAATGATTTCTTCAAAAGATCGCAAACCCGCATCTTTGAACCCATAACAATTTAAGAGCTCCGACATAACCAGGAGCAACTTGCCATTTAAAAACAATTCTGACAGTCTTTTAGGCTATGAATACAATTGTAAAACTGCAAAATATTTTTTTCGCTTTATTTCTCTCGATAATTATTTCCGCTTGCGCGAGTTCGACTCACAAGACAAACATAACAACTCCAGAGCTAAGCAAAGAAGGACAATGGGAATGCAAAGCTCAGCTAAAAAACTTAGTAAAAAACGAATCTCATGTTGTGAGTCTTGATGTGTTTGCAATTAAACCTAATAACCTTCGACTTGAAGCCACTGGCCCACTTGGAATCCGTTTAGCCAGCGTTCTTTTAACCGAACAACAGTTTACTGCGGTTGAGTACACTCAACAAAAAGCCTATATCGGAACTGCAAAATCAAAGTCGTTCGCTTCAGTTTTAAAAATACCGATAGAACCTAACTGGTTTTACAATATCTTCTTTGATGAACCATTAACTGCTCCCGGTTGGAAATGTTCCTTTGACAACAATAAAGTTGTGAAAGAGTGCAACAACACTCAAGCACAGTTTAAAATCGAATGGCTAGACCGAGTCGAGGATAATAAAAGAATTGTTATTTCTAATCCACAATACCAACTTAATATTTTAACCAAAGAACACCAACCCAAAGTCGAGCATCCTGACAAAGTATTTCATCTCAAAATTCCAGATAATTATACCAAAATACAAATTTAAAACCTACGCATCTTTGGTTCATAGGTTGTAAATTGCTTCCAACTTAATTAGATCCTTCAATTTGTCGCCCATACATATAATTAGCTGTAAGCAGTTGAAACAATTCGACCTTCCGCCGAGTCTAATGAGACTTTCTTATTCTAAAGACAAATCAAAAGTATTTTAAAAAATTTCTTTCTAATTACCATTTTGCCAGCAAAATCACCCGCTTGAATAATACTGAAAATTATTTTCTTAAGCCGCCTGTCGTCGCTTTATTTTATTACGCAAATTCAGCTTCGGCATTAAATAAGTCTTATCTATTAAGATTCTGTTATTGTCTGCTATAAATTATTTTTACTTATACTATTAGACTGCTAAAAAAATATTTCGGCTGTTCTGCTCGGTCTATTTTTAGCTGATCTTCGTTGCTCAGATTCAATTTACGCCCTGCTAAATCTCATCTTCGTGCCTCGATCAGCAAAAATCCTTTCACAGTCCAACCAAAATAGTTATTCAACAACCTGCTAACAATTTTTCGAATAATCTCTCTGTATTATGATTCACAAACCTTACGACTGATTCGGCTGTAAGATTAACCAAGGTCTTGCCCCCTACTCTTGGTCCAAGTTTATATTTTTTCACTTTTTTTTAACTGATCTGACTTCCATCTGGGTTATACTTAAATAAGTAAAACCTTTTGGAGGTTTTCGCTGAACTTGTACATATTTCTAAGGAGAGATCTATGGCCACCAAATTTGATCTTTCAGCTATTATCAAAAGCTGGCAAACACATCACGGTATTTATCATGCAGGCTGGGGCGGAACTTTTGAAGAGTATCTTGCGCTCGTCAAAGCCAATCCGAAAATCACTCGTAATGCATTTCAAAGAATTTATGACATGATTATTGAGTCTGGCGTTGAAGAATACGTCGACTTCAAAAAACAAGTCATGCGTTACAAATTTTTTGATGATGCTAAAAACAACGGAAAAGATGCTGTCTTTGGATTAGATATTCCATTGATGAAATTAGTGAATGTTTTGAAATCCGCAGCTCTTGGTTACGGCACCGAAAAACGAGTCATCTTATTGCATGGCCCGGTGGGCAGTGCGAAATCAACTATTTGTCGGATGTTAAAAAAAGGCGTTGAAGGTTACTCAAAAACAGAAAGCGGCGCCTTATATACATTTGAATGGGTGGATCATGATGGTTCATTAGATGGATTGTTTGGTAAAGGCATTCGCGCTTATCAATCACCAATGAACGAAGAACCACTTTGGTTGATACCCGAAGAGATGCGCGGACAAGTTTGCGAAGAATTGAATCGCGGACAAGAAGGCTCATACCGTATCCAAATCGAAGGTGAATTATCCCCTCCAAGTCGATTTATTTTTAAAGCTTTAATGGATAAATACAATGGCGACATCAACAAAGTTCTAGGTCATGTACGTGTGAAGCGATTGGTTTTATCTGAAAGTGATCGAATAGGTATTGGAACATTCCAACCCAAAGATGAAAAAAATCAAGACTCAACAGAACTTACTGGTGATTTGAATTACCGTAAAATTGCAGAATATGGTTCGGACTCGGATCCGCGCGCCTTTAATTTTGATGGAGAATTCAACGTTGCCAATCGAGGCATGATCGAATTTGTCGAAGTTCTAAAGTTAGACGTGGCCTTCTTGTACGATTTACTTGGCGCTTCACAAGAGCACAGAATTAAACCAAAAAAATTCGCACAAACTTATATCGACGAAGTTATTATTGGTCACACTAATGAGCCAGAGTATAGAAGACTGCAAGACAATGAATTCATGGAAGCTCTTCGCGATCGTACCGTGAAAATTGACATCCCCTATATCACAAAATTAAAAGATGAAGTGAATATCTACAAAAAAGATTTCAATTCACAAAAACTAAGAGGCATTTCAATCGCTCCACATACAATTGAAATGGCAGCGATGTGGGCAATTCTAACTCGTTTAGAAAAACCTAAAAAAGCCAATCTTACACGTTTGCAAAAACTGAAACTTTACAATGGTAAAACTTTGCAAAATTATACTGAAGATAACGTCAAAGAATTACGCAAAGAAACAATACGCGAAGGTCTCGAGGGAATTTCGCCTCGTTACATTCAAGATAAACTTTCTAATGCAATTGTGGCAGCTCAACAAAACAATCGTGGCTCAGTCAATCCGTTCATGATTATGAACGAGTTAGACAGTGGCTTAAAAAACCACTCTTTATTGTCTAATGAAGAACTAAAAGCTGATTATCGCGAATTGCTTGGAGTCGTTAAACAAGAGTACGAAGAAATTATTAAAGGCGAAGTTCAACGCGCCATCAGTGCGGATGAAAGCGCTCTGCAACGTTTGTGTGGAAATTACATTGATAACGTCAAAGCTTACACACAAAAAGAAAGAGTTCGAAATCAATTCACCGGAATGGATGACGAGCCTGATGAAAGATTGATGCGTTCAATTGAGGAAAAAATAGAAATTCCTGATTCTCGAAAAGATGATTTCAGACGAGAAATTATGAATTACATCGGTGCCCTTTCATTGGATGGCAAAAAATTTAATTACAAGATGAATGAACGATTACATAAAGCTCTTGAGCTGAAACTGTTTGAAGATCAAAAAGACAGCATCAAGTTAACATCATTGGTCTCTTCAGTTGTCGACAAGGATACTCAAGAAAAAATCGACATTGTTAAGACTCGTTTAATTAAAGATTTTGGTTATGATGAAATTTCAGCAATTGATGTACTACATTATGTAGCCAGCATTTTTGCGAGAGGCGATGTAAAAAATCGATAATTTATGTCTATAAAAGAAGACCACAATCGATTCAGGGATATTATCCGCGGCAAGATCAAACAAGACTTTAAACGTTTTGTGAGCCAAGGTGAAATGATTGGGAAGCGGGAAAAAGACTTTGTCAAAATCCCGATTCCTCATATTGAAATTCCCACATTTCGTTACGGCGCCAAACAACAGGGCGGCGTCGGACAAGGCGAAGGCCAACCCGGTGATGGCACTGGTGAACCCGGCGATGGCCAGGGACAAGCTGGTGACCAAGCTGGCCAGCATATGCTGGAAGCAGAGTTCAGTATTGATGAATTGGCAGAAATTTTGGGTGAAAAACTGCAGCTACCAAATATTCAACCCAAAGGTCACAAAAACATCGAAACCAGTAAAACAAAATATTCTGGCATCGCTCCTGTTGGCCCAGAGGGTTTAAGACATTTTAAATCATCTTATAAAAAAGCCTTAAAAAGATACGTTAGTTCGGGCACATACAATCCTGACGATCCAGTTATAATCCCGATCAAAAGAGATATGCAGTATCGAACTTTTAAAACTGTAACCAAACCACAAACCAAAGCCGTCGTCATTTATATGATGGATGTCTCGGGCTCGATGGGCGATGAACAAAAAGAAATTGTTCGTCTTGAAAGTTTTTGGATCAATGCTTGGTTGCGAAAACATTATAAAGGTTTAGAAACTCGATTTATCATTCACGATGCAACTGCAAAACAAGTCGATGAAGATACCTTCTTTCGCACCAGCGAATCTGGTGGCACGTTGATCAGTTCAGCCTACAAACTTTGCCAAGAAATGATTGAAGCTGAATTTAATCCTGACGAATGGAACATCTACCCGTTTCATTTTAGCGATGGTGACAACTGGAGTGGCGAAGATACAAAGGTCTGTGTGAAACTCATGCAGGATTTCTTTTTACCAAAATGTAATGTTTTTTGTTATGGACAAGTCGAAAGCAAATACGGCTCTGGTCAATTTTTAAAAGATCTACAAAAAGAATTTCCAAATGATGAGCGCATTATTCTCAGTCAAATTGAGGGTCGCGATAAAATCATGGATTCAATCAAAGATTTTCTTGGAAAGGGTCGATAGATGGCAAATTTGACCGCCGATCTCGAAGCCGAAAGAAAAAAAATATGCAAAATAGCTAAAGACGCAGGTCTGGACTGTTTTGAAACTATTTTTGAACTTGTGACCTATGATCAAATCAGTCAATTCGCGGCTTACGGTGGTTTTCCAGTAAGATATCCACACTGGCGCTTTGGTATGGAATACGAACAGCTCTCTAAGTCCTATGAATACGGTTTATCAAAAATCTACGAAATGGTGATCAACACCGATCCTTGTTATGCCTATCTCATGGAAGGCAATTCAATGATGGATCAAAAGTTGGTCATGGCCCACGTTTACGGTCATTGTGATTTCTTTAAAAATAACATTTGGTTTAGCAAAACAAATCGTAAGATGATGGATGAGATGGCAAATCATGCCACACGCATTCGCCGCTATATGGACCGTTATGGCATTGATGTCGTCGAGGATTTTTTAGATAAATGCCTCAGCCTAGAAAATCAAATCGATCGACACAGCGTTTATGCAACAACCAGCATCACCAAACAACAATCTGCTCCGCCACCTAATAATAATTTTATGCTCCGCTATGATCGCGAATATATGCGTGATTATATCAATCCACCATCATTTGTAGCAGAACAAAAAAACAAAATGGCTCAGGCGATGGCGCAAAAACAAAAATTTCCAGCAGAACCAGAGCGTGATCTTCTCAAATTTCTTTTGCACTACGCTCCGCTTGAAGACTGGCAACAAGACATCTTGTCCATGATCCGCGATGAAGCTTATTATTTTGCCCCACAGGGAATGACAAAAACCATGAATGAGGGTTGGGCATCATATTGGCATTCTAAACTTATGGCTGGCAGTATTTTAAATGATTCAGAAATAATTGATTTTGCCGATCACCACTCTGGCACGATGGCAATGTCACCTCAAGGTTACAACCCATACAAAGTAGGCATTGAGCTTATGCGCGAGATTGAAGATCGCTGGAACAAAGGTCGCTTTGGCCGTGACTGGGAAGAATGTGACGACATCAAAGAAAGAAAAAACTGGGACAAAAAAACTGGTTTAGGCCGTGACAAAATTTTTGAGGTTCGCAGAATATACAATGACGTTACTTTTATTGATGAATTTTTAACTGAAGATTTTTGTATTCGAAACAAGATGTTTGTTTATAAATTTAATAAAAAAACAAACCGCTTTGAAATAGATAATAAAAACTTTAAATCTATAAAAGCTCAGTTGTTGTTTCATATGACTAATTTCGGTCAGCCAATCATCAAAGTCATCGACGGCAATTTTGAAAACCGAAGTGAGTTGCTATTGGCCCACATGTGGGAAGGCATTGATATGCAACCTGACTATTTAAAAGACACATTGAAAAATGTTTTTGCAATTTGGCGAAGACCAGTTAATTTAGCAACAGTAATGGATGGCGAAGGTCATTTATACAGATTTGATGGCGAAAAACTTGAGGTCCAAAAAAGTGAAAACAAACCTCAAGAAAACACTCCGCCAGAAAAATAAAGCTTACTGACTAGAGCGTCGCCTCATTTGATAGAACATCGCGAAAGAAGATGCTACAGCGAAGACGAACAACGCTGAGATCACTTTAAATTGATTTTCACAGTAGGGCGATCAAATAAAGACACACCCTAGATTGATTAAAACTAAAAAGAGATTTACACAGTTGAAAGATATTTATAAAAAGATCTTATAAAGAGATCTGTAAAGAAATCTAAAAAGAGACGAAATTATGACTGCTGATTCCAACAACCGCCTTGTCTGGTCTGATGATCCAAAAGATCAAAAATGTTCCAAGTGCAAACAGTTCCTGCAACACTGTGAATGCGAAAAAGAACAAAATCCAAATCAAAAATGGTCAGCCGTTTTACGTTTAGAAAAAAACGGTCGCGGCGGCAAAATTGTCACTGTTATTGATCAGCTACCAAAACAAGAACTGTTCTTAAAAGACCTCTGCAAAGAGTTAAAAAGTAAATGTGGAGTTGGTGGCACTTATATCACCAGCGGCAAAGAAGGCGTGATCGAAATTCAAGGCGACAAACGAGAACAGATCAAAAGTATTTTTAGTAAAAAAGGTTACAAAGTTCGCTAACTATCAAGACAGCATCAAGGACAAATCTATGCACACAAGACAAGATTTTTTAACAAGAACTCATCTCAAAAATTCATTCACCATAAATTTTATTCGCAACCTATTTGTTGTCTTCATTTCATTATTCTATATTCAAAATATTCAAGCCCAGCAACCACAAGCCGTCCCTGCTCCACAACCAAAAATGACTATAAAAGACGCCAAAATAAAATGTAAAAAAGAGGGAAAAACCGAAGAGGCCCTCATTGAATGCATTAAACAAAATACACTCGAATCTAAATAATTCCTGAAAAATTTCTTTATTCAATAATCCAGCCGGCTCTTGAAAAACTATTTTAATTGATCGAACAGAACGGCCGTAAGAGTTTTTCAAAAGCCCGTCAGATTAGTTGTCATGACAATGTAAAAATTAATAACTTTGGTTATTTTAAATTTGAAAAATTCTTTCAAAAGTTTTTTTTAATTTAGTTCTTTTTAATTTTTCAGATATAAACAATTTTAATTAAAAATTCATTGTAAGATATGTTTGAACTTAAAAAGTTTTTTGAGCATTAAATTAGTACTAAAATTTTTTATTTTATTTTTTCTGATTTGTTTTGCGATCGTCTTTCTTTAAAAAAACTTTTAATCATTTGTGAACTTTCCTCGGCCATCACACCACTGATAATTTCACAATTGTGATTCAAGCGCTGATCTTCAACCACTCGGTATAAGGAACTCACCGCCCCACCCTTGGGATCGGTGGCTGCAAAGACCAACCTGGGAACACGAGCCAACACCAATGCGCCGGCACACATCACACAAGGTTCTAGAGTCACATACAGCGTGCAATCCAACAAACGCCAGGCTCCAAGCGCCTGCGAAGCTCGATGCAGAGCAATAATTTCAGCATGAGCTATCGGGGTCAACCAGCTCTCTCGGCGGTTGAAGGCCTGGGAAATTATTTGATTATCCTTTACGACAAGAGCTCCGACGGGAACTTCGCCTAATTTGTAGGCTTTCTTTGCCAACTTCAGTGCTTTTTCCATCCAAAACTGATCTTGCGACTTCAAAAAAAGATCTCCTTGCCGAACTGCTGACCCTATCACAATTTAAATGCTTCAACCTACGAAATCCATTGGAATTATTGCTCATCCTTTGCTATACACCTAGTCATTCTATATCGAGAGGCGGGTGAATAATCCAATGGCATTAGTTAAAGTTCGTGATGGCGAAAGTTTTGAATCAGCTTTCCGTCGTTTCAAAAAACAGTGCGAAAAAGCAGGTATCCTTTCTGAAGTTAAAAAACGTGAAAACTTCGAAAAACCTAGCGTACGCCTTAAAAAGAAATCTATTTCTGCACGCAAAAGAGCAGTTAAGAAATCTCGTCGTACTTTCGGCGAATAGTTTTTAAATCTATTCTACATCGAGGGAATTCGCTTTTGCGGATTCCCTCTTTTTTTGTAATTAAATGCAAAGAAGAAAAAGAAAAAACCGAAAAAAAAAGAACAAGAGGTCTTATGGAAATTCGTGAACAGCTTACCAGTGATATGAAAACAGCAATGCGCGAAAAAAATCAGGTTCGCCTAGACACTATCCGCTTCTTACAGGCTGCCATCAAAAATCGCGAAATCGAACTTCGCCCCACTGCCATCAGCGCTGATGATGTATTGGGAGTGATCAAAAAACTTGTTAAACAAAGAAAAGAATCCATCGAGCAATATGTCGCTGCAAACAGACAAGATCTTGCCGACAAAGAAGCCGTAGAACTTAAAATTTTAGAAACTTACCTGCCAGGACAACTTGGCAAAGAACAAATCGAAGCCGCTGTTGTTGCTGTCATTGCCGAACTAAAAGCAAGCACCATCAAAGACATGGGCCCTGTAATGAAAGCGGTTATGGCAAAAACAGGCGGAGCTGCAGACAACAAAACTGTCAGCGAAATAATAAAAGCCAAGTTGTCATAAACGACAGACCTTACCAGATTACATTTCAGGTCGATTGGCATTTGCATTCGACCTGAATTTTTAAAAAATAATGACCACAATACTCTCTCAAAAAATAAGCTCATCTTGATTATTAGAGTATAGTTCTTAAATTAGATTGCGAGCGGAGTATTCCAATCAATATCATTTTCAACTCAGAGGACTGTGAATGAAATTTTCCCAGGAATTTATCGAGAGAGTTTCTGAAGCAAATAATATCGTTGATATTATTTCTCAGTACACTCAGCTCAAACCTGCCGGTGGCGGATTCATGGGAAGATGTCCTTTTCCAGATCACCCAGAAAAAACTCCCAGTTTTTCTGTTTCCGAATTAAAGCAAGTTTATCACTGCTTTGGCTGTCACAAAAAAGGAAACATATTTTCATTTCTTCAGAACTATAATGGCATGTCATTTCGCGAAGGCATTGAATACCTCGCTGACCGCGCCAGCATTCCGTTGCCACAGGTCGACGAGACGGCCTCGCACAAACAAGATCTACTTGCACAAAAAAAACGGCTTTTATCACAGGCAAATAGACTGGCTCTACAATATTACCGTGAAAATTTTCGTAACCTACCCGCTCAGCACCCAGCTAAAATCTATGTACAAAAACGAGGACTGAAATCCGAAACTCTAGAGACCTTTCAGGTGGGATATGCCAACG
>JACCDN010451776.1_pt1 | contig 16735 bp, 15 predicted proteins | sample 7441691 | NCBI WGS metagenome assembly JACCDN01 (sample SAMN15323439, study PRJNA562643) | freshwater metagenome | isolation source: river surface water | place: USA:Blue River Watershed | collected 2017-08-16
AGGTTCTACGGGCCTATAGCTCAGGTGGTTAGAGCGCTTCACTGATAATGAAGAGGTCGGAGGTTCAAGTCCTCCTAGGCCCACCAGGAAGCCTTTCTCTACTGAGACAAGGATTCCAAACGTAGAAGTTCAGCACCAAAATGCACCAAGACCCGGGGATTTAGCTCAGTTGGTAGAGCACCTGCTTTGCAAGCAGGGGGTCAGGGGTTCGACCCCCCTAATCTCCACCAAAAAACCCTCCGAATTTCGGAGGGTTTTTGATTATCCAAGAATTGAATTCTATGGGGTTTGATTTCATGCAAAACTAACGGATTTTGAAACGTCTCACGCGAACCGTTTCGTTGAGGTTGCAGTCCGATATCCTTATTAGACTCGACACAAAGACAGTAGCCCCCGGGGAGCGAATTGATTATTGGCAATGGACTAATCGCATCCGCTCTGGAAGGCACGGAGTCAGCAGGGCAAGTTATTTTCGCCTCGGGAGTTTCTAACTCAATCGAAACGGATCAAGAAAAATTCGACCGCGAACGCTATCTTCTCGAAAGTTCAATGCTGAAGTTTAGTGAAAAAACGATTTACTATATTTCAACTTGCAGCGTCTATGACTCAAGTCTTGCGGATTCACCGTACATCAGACACAAGACTCTCATGGAACACTTTGTCTTGTCCCAAAACAATGGCCAAGTTGTTAGGCTCCCAAATGTCGTTGGCCCAGCAGGAAATCCAAATAATTTGGTTAACTTCTTCGCCACTAAAATAAGAAACGGGGAGCCGTTTTCCATTCAAGAAGATGCAAGGCGCTTCCTCCTCGGAGTCGATGAAATGAGACTCCTAGTTTCAGAGCACTTGAAATCAACCAAATCGTACAAATCGCCCTTGAATATTTGCCCCCCGGAAAGCACTTCAGCTTTAGAGATTGTGCAGCATTTAGAAGACATTCTCTCATTGAAGGCCCTTAAGTCGATAATTACAGGCGGGTCCAGCTACTTGATCCCAAATGTTGACTCAATAGAACTTGCTGCCAAGGCCGGCATAGATTTTCAAAAGGACTACGCCATGAGCGTTCTAAGAAAGTGGTTTTCGAATGACTAAGTCAATATCTATAGTTGTCCCTGTCTATGGAAGTGAGAAAATACTCCCAGAGCTAGCAAAAAGAATAGACGAAGTTATGCTCGAGAGAAAAATTAATTATGAACTCATCCTCGTTTGTGATTGCTCTCCCGATAACAGCTGGCAAGTAATTAAGGAATTAAAAAAACACAACCCCAGGATTCGGGGAATTCTTCTCAGGAATAATGTGGGACAACATAACGCCTTGATTGCGGGACTAGCAGCGAGTAAAAATTCTGTAGTTGTTACTATGGATGATGATTTGCAACATAACCCTGCTGACATTCCAGCACTTCTGGATGGAATCGAAGCAGGGCATGACGTCGTGTACGGTCAGTTTCAAAATCGAAATCACCCCGCCTGGAAGAAAGCCGGAAGTAAATTCAATAATCGGGTGGCCACAATAATTTTGGGGAAACCTAGGAATCTTTACCTTTCACCGTTTCGTGCAATTTCGCGCGAAATAGTCGATGAGATTTTGAAATTCAAGGGCCCATTTGTATATGTAGACGGGCTAATCGTAATTGCTACTAAGTCTATAAATTCTGTATTTATAGAGCACCACGAAAGGCACGAGGGCAAGTCACTCTACGGTATATCGAAATCAATCAAACTTTGGCTACAAATGGCGACGACTACTTCTATAACGCCGCTGAGGTTCACAACCTTACTTGGTCTAGGGCTGTCTTTGTTTTCTCTGCTTTTGGGGATATTGCTAATTATTCAAAAATTCACAATTGACACGATGCCTATCGGCTGGTCATCGCTAATTGTAACAATACTGTTTGTCTCCGGTGTGCAGCTATTCTCATTAGGCATGATCGGAGAATATCTCGGAAAGACTTCCCTCGTCACTTCGGGTCGAAGCCAGTACGTAGTTAAGGAAACAATTGTCTGAGCCCAAACTGGGGAGCAAGGCGCAGGCCTTCAAATACCTAGTTATTGGTGGACTCTGCGCCACATTTGACCTACTAGTGTTTTACACACTTTTTTCAATAAACGTAGATTTAGTAGTGTCAACGGTGATCGGTTATTTGTCGGGTACGTTAGCTAGTTATCTGTTGAACAGAAAGCTGACCTTTAAAGTCCTGGATCAGCCTATTCGGCGAATGATTTTATTTTTTGCCACTGCTGCCCTGGGTTCTGCATTGTCGGCGATCCTGATTTTATTAGGTACAGAAACAACAAACTTGAGTGCTTTGCTGATTAAGGTAGCAACACTACCAGTCGTTGCAGTATTTCAATTCGTTTTGAACAAAACCTGGACATTTAAGATTGGCACCCATGGAATTGGAGAAGCATGAAAAATAGTTTTGACGTAGCAATTGTTGGAGCGGGCTTCACTGGCCTTACGGCAGCCTACTTTTTGTCGAACGAAGGATATAAGGTTTGTGTGATCGACGAAAACAATTATCCAGGTGGCCTTGCATCAAATTTTGAATTCAGTGATGGGATTGTGCTAGAGCGTTTTTATCACCACTGGTTCAATAACGATGAATACGTGAATAGTCTCGCCGATCAACTTGGGGTTTCGAAAAATGTAAAATGGGAAAAATCCAAGACAGGCATGTACTTTAATAAGCAAATCTGGCGCTTATCTACACCCTTAGATCTCTTAAAATTTAAGGCAATCCCATTTTGGGACAGAGTGAGACTCGGCGCCGCCACTCTATACTTCCCACTCGTAAGAAATTGGCACAAACTTGAGAGTTTAACGATACGCGAATGGCTCGAACCGATTGTTGGAAAGAAGGCTTTCGACGTGGTCTGGAGGCCTTTGATTGAGTCTAAATTTTCAACATATAGTGACGACGTCAATGCTGTTTGGATGTGGAAAAAATTGGCATTACGTGGTTCGACGCGAAATAAATCTGGTGCTGAAGAGTTGGCTTACTACAAGGGAGGATTCGGGGCACTAGCTGAACGACTTGTTGAAAAAATTATCGACGCAGGCGGTGAGGTGAGGCTTGGCAACAGAGTCACTTCGTCGCACCTTGCTAACGGAGAGAGCAGAAACCTTTTTTCATTAAAGTTAGACAATGATTCAGAAATAGAAGCGGAGGCTTTTCTACTTACACCCGCGTTCAAACCAATTCTCAAATTTCTTGGAAATAGCCTAACCGAAGCGGAGGCCGAACGCTACAACAGAGTAAATTACCTTGGCAACATTTGCTTGGTACTTCGAATGTCCCAGAGCCTCTCCTCAACGTATTGGCTAAACGTGAACGACCCAGGGTTTCCTTTTGTGGGCGTAATTGAACACACAAACTTAGATTCCCCTGATTCGTTTGGACAGACCCACATAGCCTACTTGTCACGTTACGTGGATGTAAATGATCCAATTTGGGATGTATCCGATGAAGATTATCTAAAATTAGCCAAGCAAAAACTTCTACAGATGTTTCCTAATTTTGAGACAATCGACATTCTTGACTTCGCCATTTGGCGAGCCAGATACGCCCAACCTATTGCAGAAAAAGGCTACTCGGAGTACTTACCCGGGCATGAAACTTCACTAGAGAATGTCTTTGTTTACAACATGGCTCAAATTTATCCAGAAGACCGAGGCACAAATTACGCGATTCGCGACGCAAAAGTAGCTGCAAAAAAAATAATTGGATTTCTAAAGAATGAAAATGTCAACAAATAGAAATTTACTTGGGCGTATTTATCTCAACCGGTACAAAGTCGAATTCTTTATCGGCATGGGCATTGTCGTTTTTTTCTCATTACTCGCAACTCAACAATCGTATCGAGTGGGAGATGGATCAGAATATCTCGCAATGTATTTCAGTTTGGCAAACAACGCGCAACCCTGGTCATCTGTTAGCAGTCTTACTGCCTATGATAAATATTTAGTGTCTCAAGAAGTTCTTGGTGGTGTAAATTCGGATGTACTTAAGTCAGCATTTCCGGCACTCAACACAATAAGCGGTCAGTGGGACTTCAATCACTTCTGGTTTTATTCATTTTTAGCAGTGACGAGCCAATTTCTATTCACTTTTGGTACTGCGCTTCAATCAGCCAAAATCGCGTTCCTATTTCTCCATGCAATTCTAACTTTTGTTTTAATGGTTGTTAGTTTTAGGAAATTTGGAGCACGGGGCTTGATTGCAAGCATCCTTCTAATTGCGTCCTCACCCGTCTTGTGGTTCACCTTTGCAATCCACACAGAATACTTCACGATAACTTTGACCACTCTCGCTGTAGTGTATTTCTTGAGCCGTGATCGATTGCCTTCCGCACTATGCCTTGCAATTGCTTCTACACAGAACCCGAGTTTCTTAATTATTGCTGCAGCCGCAGTTATTTTTGAGTTAGTTGCAAATTGGGCGATATTAAGAACTTTGAGATTTTGGCTGTTCGGTCTGATTATTCTTTGCATTGGACTTTTGCACCCTGGTTACTATTTCAGCCGTTATGAAGCTGCGACGCCGCAATCCATTGCAGGGGGTCTTTCCTTCGGTGAAAACTTGGAATATTTCTACATTTGGTTTGTGGATCCAGATCTGGGCTTAATCCCAAACTGGCCTTTAGCGGCGTTGGCCATATTTGCTTGCGCACTAATTTTAAGATACGGCAGGAAGGCGACTAATTTCTCCGAACTAATCAGGAACTCGCGCTCGGAAATTGCAGGTTTTGTAATCGTTTATTTGGTAATTTCAGTTTTTGCCCAATCTGGCACCACGAACTTGAATTCAGGAGCGACACCTGGTGTCGCTAGGTATGCACTCTGGTATGTCGCCCTGCTCTTCCCGGTTTTTCTATTTGTGCTTTCGCACATTAATTCAAAGAGTCGCACATCAATGAACGTTGCAGCCGCAGTGGCAATTGTTTTTGTATCGCTGAACTTGTTGTCGAATTCACCGTTGAAAAAAGAGGATTATTCGACACCAAGTGCCCTGGGGCTATATGTTCAAAAGAACCTGTCTAGAGGATATACGCCACCACCGGAAGTGTTTGCCGAAAGATATTCAGGCGTAGGAGAAGCAATTTGGACTTCGGAATACAGCGCAGTTTTAGGACCTGACTGCAAGAAAGTCCTTATTATTCGTCAGACTTCTAAACCAAAAGTAGCGAATAACTACTCGTGCAAAGTTGACATTCCAGAAGGACTATTTGTCCAGTTAACGAGCACAGAGAACCATAGCGATTCAAATTATTTTGCCAATTTAGAGCAAAAAAATAATTAGAGGAAAGAGTTTTGCCCTTGCTTGCTTCTAAAGCCTACGCATTTCTCGTGGCACATCCAACATTACTTAGGTTTGTCAAGGCGATTGACGTAAAATTCGGAATTATTTCGATTGCTTTGAATTTACTCAGCAAATCAAAAAGCAGCCAAGCTTCAAAACGAATGTTTGAGACAAACTCTGAGTGGTTAAATCAAGTGAATCAGAAAAGAGAAGAAACCCTTGAAAGGCCAACTAGTAAGAAACTAAACACTCTGTACATCGTTAGCCCTGTCCCTCCTGCAAAAAGTGGAGTAGCTAAACATGCTGAATTACTAGGCACGCAATTGCAGAAGAAATTTGATGTAGTTTTTGTCTCTGACTCCAAGTCACCTACTTTGAGCGAGGGTATCAAACACCTTAATGGAGACGATTTTATTCAGGACTGGGCGCCTGGAGACAAGGTTATTTACCAAATAGGCAACTCTCCTCTTCATGCTTTCCAAGAGAAATTGATGGAGCAAATACCTGGAATCCTAGACCTACATGATCCCGCGTTAAGAGACCTAGCCGTGTACAAGGCTCAAGGGCACTTGCATGAACCGGGACTAATCGAAAAAATTGTCCACGAAGTTGGATGGGGTGGATTAGCTACCTTGCCTTCGGACTTAGCAGACTTACCTGATTTGAATTCGCACTACCGTCACTTAGCAATTCATACGATTGTGCACAGCGAATCGGCTCGCAGGAGAATTCGACAAGCCGAACGCAACCAAAGTTCAAATGATGAGATTGACGTTATACCGCTTGGTAAACCAATCCTGAATCTTGAATCAAAGATGACGGCACGAAAGAAATTGGGTTTAAGAGAGAACGACTTTCTGATTGTAAGTTTTGGATTTCTGTCTGAGAACAAGCATTCAGATGAACTTGCCACGAGCGTTGCCCGTATTCACAAGCAAGGTGTAAGCAATGTCAAAATCCGCCTAGTTTACGCAGGTGAGGCGCCTTCTCAAAATCTTAAGAGAACAATTGAAAAGATCCTTAGGGAAAGTCAATTTGAAAGTTTTGAGTTTACTGGCTGGCTGGCTGATGACTCTTATAAGCAGCTGTTAGCAGCCGCAAATCTTTGTGTCCAACTTCGTAAACCTTATGGGGGGGAGTCTTCGGCAGCCGTGGTCGATAGTCTACTCGCCGGTTTGCCAACGATAGTTTCGCAGGTACCCGCAAATGATGAAATACCTGACGAATGCGTCCTCAAGACTTCTATCGAAGATTTGGATGACGCAATAAATTGGGCAATCAACAACCAAGATGCTGCTCAACAAATGGCCAAAGCCGGGCAAAGGTACGCCAGCAAAACTTTCAACATAGAAAATGTCGCTAACCAATATGCGGAGATTATTGAGAGAATTTACAAGAATCCACTCGTTATAAAGTCCGGAAATGCACTTACTTCGCAACCAAGAAAACTTTACGTAGATGTTACTGCAATACACGCCAATGATTTAGGAACGGGAATTCAACGAGTCGTAAGAAAAATTGTTACAACTTGGCTTACCAATTTTAAAAATAGTGCCTACGATGTGACCCCCGTATACTTCGATTCATTTTCCAGATCGTTTCACACCTCTGAAAGGGTGCGAGCGAACTTCCTCGGCTGGGAAAAAACAATCTTTGACGACAAAGTAATTGAGCCGCAGGCAGGGGATATCTTCTTAGGCCTTGACCTGGCCTTCGATAATGTGCAGAATCAAACCTTACTTGAATGGAGGAAATTAGGCGTACGAGTTTTCTTTGTAGTCTATGATCTTTTGCCCCTATCGCATCCCAAGTACTTTCCAGAATCTGCGGTCGCAAGATTTAGCAAATGGGCAGACATGACTTCCGCCCATGACGGAATCTTTGCAATTTCAAGAACAACGGCAGCTGAGTATAGGAAACATTTTCCAAATCTCCCTAACAATTTTGTGGTAGAAACTTTCACTTTGGGATCTGATTTCTCCCCAAGGCAGAATGATCAGATAGCACGGCAAAAGAAAGTTGACGTTTCGAATGAAGTTCAATTCATCATGGTGGGCACAATAGAACCTCGAAAAGGCCACTTAGAAGTTGTCCAAGCATTCAAAAAAATATGGGAAGACAATAAGTTATTGAGGCTGACTATAGTTGGCAAATGGGGATGGTTAAGTGAATTCGATCGAGAATTCTTACAAGAAACATCTGATAAATTCCAAGAGCTGCAGATTCTAACAGATCAGAATGATTTTGAATTAGCTCAACTATATGAAAAAAGCCACTGCCTGATTGCAGCATCTCATGCGGAAGGGTTTGGCCTTCCGATCGTGGAAGCATCACAATTCGGAATGAAAGTTTTCGTACGCGACATTCCAATATTTAGGGAAGTCGCTCTCGAAGGAGCCAATTATTTCAGCGCAGAGCAAAGCTTGAATGAGCAGATCCTTGATTGGGTCGAAAAATTCAAAGCTGGAGAAGCAGCAAACAGCGATGTAATCCCAACTACTTCCTGGAAAGAGGCCAGCACCAGACTTTATTCAAAATTATCCGAGGTCACGTCAAAAATGATTGAAGATTTCTCAGGAAATGTCTAAACCGCGCCCTAAAGCTACTATTTTCAATTTCAGAAATACGTCCAGACATTTCAGAAATACGCGCGGTCAGACTAATTAAGACATCGGCAAGGTGTTGATCATACTCGCTTGCAGCTTCCGGCATCTCAGGAGCCGTATGTGCGCGAAGGTGCTTTTCTACAATTTGGTTAAATCCTGCTGCAGCATGCTCAGTGCCACTTTCCTTGGTCGCAATAAGAATATAATCCTGACTAACCCCTCGCAATACTCGTTCGAGTGAGAGTTCCTCGGTTCGGGGCATTGATTCATGAAGCGGGACAACTGCTGATTGGGAAAAACCTAGCTTGGATACGAGAAACTTTAGCAGCGCACTTGGAACAGGATTCTTGTGCGTCATGTCCAGAAAAAAGTTGTGACTCCCAACAAATAAATTTGAAGGATTGGGCGTTTCTAATAGCAGCAGCCCGCCAGGCACAAGGACGCGATTGATTTCAATAAGCAATGAAACTAAATCCTCTGGAGAAAGGTGTTCAACAATGTGGAATCCGGTCACAAGGGAAATAGAGCAATCGTTTAGGTTCTTGATTTCTGTCCGGACATCGCCAATAATCAACTCGAATTTCCCACCATCCTTACCTTTTGACATTTCGCCGCTAGCTTCAATTCCAAGAGAGGGATAACCGAGATCAGACATGAGATTGAGCCATTCATTCCGACCCGACCCGATATCCAAAATTTTTGCATTTGAATCAGGAAGCAATTCGATTACTAGTGGCAGATATTTTCGTAATCTAAGTGAAATGTCATCAGTTGACCCCCGGAACTCGTCCTCAAACGATCGATATAGTTTGTCCATTGCTTAGTTCTCCTAATCAATCTCGTTTCAGAACTAATTGGTAAGTTTATACTCGTGAAAATAAAAACCACTAATGCTTGGGAGACTAGTTGAAAAAGGCGTTTGTTACCGGAGTAACCGGTCAAGACGGGGCTTATTTGGCCAAACTCCTCATTAGTAAGGGTTATAAGGTACAGGGCGCGTATCGAAGAACGAGCGTTGTCGATTTTTGGCGACTCAAAGAAGTGGGTGCACTAGGCGACCCAAATCTAGAACTCGTGGAGTTTGACTTAACGGATCCCACATCCGCGATCAGGCTGCTTGACAAATTTCAGCCGGACGAGGTTTACAACCTAGCTGCACAAAGTTTTGTCGGAGTCTCTTTTGAGCAGCCAACCACGACAGCAAAGATTACCGGACTTGGGGCACTTAACTTGCTAGAGGCAATCAGAACCGTAAACCCAAAAATTAAGTTCTATCAGGCTAGTACTTCAGAAATGTTCGGGCTAGTTCAGGAAATTCCACAAACAGAAAAAACAAGTTTTTATCCTCGAAGCCCATATGGTGTTGCAAAATTATTCGCACATTGGATGACCGTAAATTATAGAGAAAGCTACGGAATTTTTGGAACAAGTGGGATTCTTTTCAACCATGAGTCTCCACTTAGGGGAAAAGAGTTTGTTACGAGGAAAATCACCGACACTGCCGCAAGGATTTCGTTAGGCTACCCGGGCAGTTTGATTCTTGGAAACCTTGATGCCCAGCGAGATTGGGGCTATGCCGAAGACTATGTAGAAGGCATGTGGAGGATGATCCAAGCAGACGAGCCGGACACATTCGTGCTAGCAACAAATAAAACAACAACTGTTCGCGAATTCGTGAGAATGGCTTTTGCTACTGCCGGAATTGAATTGGCATTCTCAGGGTCCGGAGTCAATGAGGTTGGAACAGACTTAAGGACTGGCAGGATTATTGTAGAAGTGAGTCCAAAATTCTTTAGACCCGCAGAGGTTGATCTATTACTTGGAGACCCTTCAAAGGCAAAAAACGTTCTAGGCTGGGAACCAAAAACTGTTGTTTCTGAGCTGTGTCAGATGATGGTCGAAGCCGATATTGACAGACAAAAACATGGATTCACTCACTAATTCCAAGACCGCATTAATCACAGGCATCTCGGGTTTCACGGGTGAGTTCGTCGCAAGAAGTTTAGAAAGCCTCGGCTTTAAAGTTCATGGACTTTCCTTGGAACCTACTGGTAACGAAATAATGTCAGTCGCATCGCTACTAGATTTAGAAGGCTTGCAAAAGGTAGTTCGTAGTGTCCAACCCAACGTTGTGGTCCATCTTGCAGCTGTCTCATCCGTAGATCACAGCGATGTCGCTGAAATGTATTCGGTGAATATAACCGGAACTAGAAATTTGCTTCAAACATTAAAAAATGAAGGTTGCGGTGAACATGCTGTGATTCTTGCGAGCAGTGCGAATGTTTATGGAAACATTTCGGTCGGGCCGATAACAGAGGCTAAAATACTCGCGCCAGAAAATGACTATTCTGTAAGCAAGTTCGCAATGGAAAAAATGGCAAGCCTATGGTACGAATCATTGCCTATAACTATTACTAGACCATTTAATTACACCGGCAGAGGGCAATCCACAAGATTCTTGATCCCGAAAATTGTCGATCACTTTAAAAGGGGCGAGAAAGTGATTGAACTTGGGAACATAGATGTTTATAGGGATTTCTCCGATGTTCGAAACATAGCTTGGAGCTACGGGCAACTTGCCCTTAAGCCAGCGCCAGGCGAGACTTTCAACATTAGTTCAGGTGAAGGTAAGTCGATTTTGCAGATCATCTCAATCTTAGAAGAGCTGACGGGACATGAAATTGAAGTTTCAGTGAACTCCAAATTTGTACGCGAACATGAAGTAAGAACTCTAACTGGCGACTCTTCGAAGCTTTGGAATCACATTGGGCGACCCGAAACAATTTCAATTAAAGAAACTCTCCAATGGATGCTCGATGACTAAGGAAGGCGAGGCAACCTCAACAGCCATAAACGTGATTGCACACCTGAATGCCGAAATGGGCGTTGGTGAAGTAGCAAGAAGGTTGATTTCACTTCTGTCGGCTTCAGGGCTTGACCTCAACCTCGTTCCCTTTGAGGCAAATAAGGCGCGAAAGGACCACGAAGGGCATTACAAGACGAGCAATTTTCTAACCGGCCAGGGGACCCTGAGCTGTGTAAACGCAGATCAATTAGGCGCACTAGTTGCCTTTTTTGGAATCTCTGCAAATTCACAAACTTTTCACAATGGATTCTGGGCTTGGGAGTTAGAAGACTTTCCGGATATTTTTGCTCCGGCAGCTAAACTGCTGGATGAGATTTGGACGATAAGCACATTCGCTCAAAAATCCATACACAAATCTGTGAGCACAAAAGTTCGAACAGTAAAGGTCCCGGTTCCGATTCCGAATTCCAAAACCTCATTGATCCGCAAGGACCTTGGAATTGCAGAAAAAACCTTTCTGGTTACTAGCAGCTTTGATTTCAATAGCGATATTGAAAGAAAGAATCCAGCCGGATCAATAGACGCATTCTTGAAAGCGTTTCCTAAACCGTCTGGCGCGACGCTTTTTTTGAAGTCAATCAATGCCGACAGGCACGTTGAAAGGTCTAAAGAATTGAAAGAGCTGGCTCACGGCCGTGAGGATATTTTATTTTTCGATGGTTATCTTGATCAATACCAAAATCAGGGGCTATTGGAATTGTCGGACATCTACTTAAGTCTTCATCGAGCGGAAGGGTATGGTCTAAACCTTGCCGATTCAATGGCTCGAAAGACAGCCGTAGTGGCTACGGACTACTCTGGAAATTTAGATTTTATGGACCAAGTCTCAGGCGTCCTTGTACCCTTTGAGAAGGTAGCAGTTACTAATTATGCCGGCATGCTTGTGAATAGCAATTGGGCCAATCCAGATATTGACTTTGCTGCGAAAAAACTAAGTTATTTATTTCATAACCCTTCGTCGTTGGACGAGTTCGCATCCAAGGGATTCTCCAAGATCATGAATGAAAATTCATTGAAAGTGGTTGTTCAACAATTTCAGAAGGAGTACATGGGTGCCTAATTCAAGAGAGTTAATACTGCTTGGTAAAATTGAAGTTCTTGAAAGCCGCGTTGAGGAACTCACTATTCAGAACGAGTCACTGCGAGCAGGTTTTAGTGAATCGAAACTTCAGGTGTCGAGGAAACCGGAAAAGAAGTGTCAGGCACACTACTTTATTAACTTTATTGTTGCAGCGATGTTCCCATTGGTTGCAGGATTGTTTCGAATCATCTACAAATCGATTTACGGCCTAAAAAAATAATCGTCATGCAAGTGGCGGCCATAAATCCTTAGGAATCGCAGGACCTCAAGCGCGGCTCTTGCGCCGCCAATAAATGAAGAAGTAGATTTTCTAGATTTTGATTCGTGGTGAAATAGACAACTTTGCCCACAGACCAAAGCCTTCTTGCCTTTGCGATTGAGCCGCAATGCAAAGTCAATATCGTTCAGCCCAACTTTGAAACCTGGGTCAAGCCCTCCGGCTAGATCAAATGCTCTTCTTGAAGTAACTGCACATGCAAAAGTAACGGCCGACACCTCGAAGCAGGATTTAGCGTAGCTGGTGCTGTTGATCTCATCAGGCGCCTCACCTAATAGCGGATGTCCGGCGGCGCCGGTGTAACCAAGTGCTACACCCAGATGTTGGATTGACCCATCTGGGTAAAGTAATTTTGAACCCACGACTCCAACATCAGGCTGGACAGCGTGATCCATAAGAAGCCCAAGCCAGTTCGGCTCTATCACCTCAGTGTCATTGTTTAGAAAGCAGACGAATTCAGATTCTGTGTTGGCGACACCAAAATTCGAAATTTTTGAATAGTTGAATTCATCAGGGTAGTCCAAAACTACAATCCCAGTCGAACGAAGGACTTTGAGATACTCAAGCGTTTTTACTTGTCTCGATGCATTATTGATAACCACAATGTCATAATTCTTATAGGCGGTTTTCATCTGAATGGACTCAATACATTTACGAAGTAGGTCGTATTTGTCACGTGTAGGAATTATTATTGAAACCTTAGGCGCAACAGACCGTTGGCCGTGGTGGTTCCTCATCGACACGAAATTAACTAGGCGGACAGGCCTTTTATCTGCCCGACGCTTTAGATAGCGAAAGACTTCAAGAACGAGCAAATTGACCTCCCAGAGCCTAGGCTAATGATAAATGGATAAGTTGTTTCGAATACCAGGAATGCTTGCGTGGCAGGACATTCGCCAAGCATATCGCCGTTCGGCTGTTGGGCCATTTTGGCTCACTATTGGCATGGCGGTTCAAATCGTCACCATGGGGTCGGTCTTTGGCCTGATTTTCAAAACGGAATTGACAGACTACTTGCCATACCTGGCCACAAGCATCATTTTCTGGGGACTCATCTCGACCGCCATCAATGACGGCTGCATGACCTTTATCTCTTCCGAGGCAATGATCAAGCAGCTTAATCTGCCACACTTTCAATACGTCGTGCGAACGGTTTGGCGAAATCTAGTTTCTGCCGGCCACAACTTGGTTATTCTGCCTATAGTCATGCTGTTCTTTTGGCGTTTTCCTGGTTGGACACTTATCGGGTTTATCCCAGGTCTATTGATATTAGTAATCAACATTGGTTGGGTAGTTTGGCTTCTTGGCATTATGAGCGCCCGATTCAGAGACATGCCACCCATCGTTGCTTCTCTAATGACAATTGCTTTCTATGTGACCCCAGTTATGTGGTACCCAAAGCTAATTGAAGATAATTCATTGGCTCACTTGTTGCTCGGACTCAACCCGATTTATCACTGGTTACAGATTGTGAGACTACCAATTTTGGGACAGTGGCCAACCTTGGAAAACTGGGGACTTGCTTTGTTATCAGCTGGTATTGGCTGGGCGGCTACGCTTGTCGCCAATAAGAAGTATCGAAACATGATTGCGTATTGGGTGTAAATTTATGGCGCACATTATTTTTGAAAACGTATCAATTGAATTTCCAATATTCAATGCAACTGGACGCTCACTCACCTCTAGCATCTTAAAGGTTGCCACAGGCGGGAAGCTTGACGCTGACCCAAGTGGGCGAGTCTTGGTCAAGGCACTTTCCGATATTTCATTCTCGATTCATGAAGGTGACAAAGTAGCGCTTCTTGGCCACAACGGCGCTGGTAAATCAACTTTGTTGCGAGCACTTGGCAAGGTCTATGCACCAACTAAAGGCACAGCAGAAATTGTGGGTGAGATTGGTTCTTTGATTGATATCAGTTTAGGGATTAATCCAGAGGCGACGGGTAGAGAGAACGTATACATACGCGGTCAGTTGCTTGGACTTACTAAACAAGGAATTTCTGATAAGTATTCGGAAATTGTTGAGTTTGCTGAACTTGGTGACTTTATGGAGATGCCGGTACGCACCTACTCATCCGGAATGCATCTGCGCCTAGCGTTTGCGGTGTCAACAGTTGTGCGCCCTGAAATTCTATTGATGGATGAATGGCTATCTGTCGGAGACGCAGACTTTCAGCACAAAGCAGAAGACAGACTTCGTAATTTAGTTTCTGGAACAAAAATCTTGGCAATCGCCACACATTCACGTGATTTGGTGGAATCAGTGTGTAACCGAGCGATCTGGCTAGAACATGGTCAAATAAAAATGGATGGGCCAGTTTCTAAAGTTGTGCCCGCCTATTTTGGTTGAAAGTCAACGGCTTCTGAATCCTTTTCGCTTAGATTGAATTTCTTGATCCCCGAAGACTCAAATGTGATGGCCAGCTTTGGAGAAAGTGGATTGATGGTTCTCTCCTCATACGGTGAGTATTCCGAAGAGCACAGGTAGTTTGCAACTGAGCCATCTTCAAGGCTCAGAAAGCTGTGCCCTAGACCCTCAGATATGAAAACACTCAAGCCGTTTTCTGCCGATAGTTCCACGGCATCCCACAGACCATAAGTTGGTGAATTCGTTCGAAGGTCGATAACTACGTCCCAGATTGCGCCTTTAGGGCAAGACACATACTTGGCCTGACCTTCAGGGCTATCTGTGTAATGGATCCCACGGATGACCCCCTTATTTGAAACGCTTTGATTCACTTGCTTAACAACGAATGTACGACCAAGTTCTGCTTGAATTTGTGAGATTTTGAACTGTTCCTCAAAGTGCCCGCGATCATCATTGTGGCGAATAGGCGCGTGGATCCAGGCACCCTTAATCTTCATCTCTTGGAATGGCATAAAACATAGGGTATTCCACTTAGAGTGAATTTATGCGTTTGGCTGTAATTGGGAGTAATGGGATGTTTGGCCAGGAGCTTTTTGCCTTTCTAAATGGGCATGGAGTGGAAGCCCAAGGATTTCACCGAGGCAACCTAAAAATAAGTGATCAACCCCACAAAATAGCTAAGCAAATCGTGGGGTTTGATGTGTGGATCAATTGTGTTGGATACACCCAAGTTGATAAAGCTGAAGATCAGATCCTTGAGTCAAACAAAGTTAATGGTATTTATGCCGGGGCACTTGCCCAGGCAGCAAAATTGGTTGATGCTCGGTTTATTCAAATATCCACTGATTATGTTTTCGAAGGTTTGTTTGATGTCCCTTACAAAATCAGAGATTCAATCAACCCCCTAACAGTGTATGGAAAATCCAAAGCACTTGGTGAACAGTTAGTTACCGAATCTGGAGCAGATTATTCGATTCTTAGAACTGCATGGCTTTATGGAGCAAATGGCCTTTGTTTTCCGAAAGTGATCGCCGAATTGCTTAAGAAAAATGGCACTGCTCGTGTGGTTAGTGATCAGGTTGGTCAGCCAACCTGGACCCGAGATTTAGCAGAGAAAGTTTTGCAAGTTGTGCAGCTTAGAGAAATGCCGAGAATAGTTCATGCAGTTTCATCGGGCACTGCAAGTTGGGCTGATTTTGCAAAGGAAGTTGCATTCTCTATCGGACTGAGTGCGGAATCAATTGAAGAAATTTCAAGTGAGGAATACCCAGCTCCGGCTAAGCGCCCAGCCTGGAGCGTTCTTGATAATTCGAGTGATGTCATCGCACCGATTGGCGACTGGCGTGACCGTTGGCGCGAAGCAGCACCGGAAGTTTTACGAGGAATTCAACTTAGCAAGCCGTGCAAGTAAGAGCCATAACCTGACTTGATGAACTGTTCCGCTTGCCCGCTAAGTTGTGTATCGGAGATAAAACCCATACGCCATGCAATTTCTTCAGGCGCATTGATTTTTCTTGAATCTTTAATTTCGATATCACGAACTCGGTTGGCTGCATCTTGAAGTGCATCAATAGTTCCGGTGTCTAGCCAGGTTTTCGATTCGTCGAGCACCTCTACATTTAGAGACGACTCAGCTAGGTAAGCATTGTGAAGGTCAGTAATTTCTAATTCACCACGAAGAGAAGGTTTGATTCCCTTAGCTTTCTCGACAACTGATTCGTCGTAGAAATAAAGCCCTGGAATTGCATAATTTGATTTTGGAGATTTTGGTTTTTCTTCAATAGAGAGCACTTTTCCAGTGTCATCAAATTCGACAACACCAAAGCGTTCTGGGTCAGGGACTGCGTAAGCAAACACGGTTGAGCCAGGTCGATTGACCATGCGACTAAGCGAAGTACCCATTCCTGGGCCATAGAAGATGTTGTCACCAAGAATCAATGCAACTGGCTGACCGTTGATAAATTTCTCTCCAATTAAAAAGGCTTCGGCAAGACCATTTGGCTCAGCCTGAACGGCGTATTCAAATTGGACACCCCACTGCGAGCCATCACCAAGAAGTCGAATGAATTGTTCTTGCTCATGAGGTGTTGTGATGATGAGAATTTCTCTAATTCCAGCCAACATCAGTGTGCTGATTGGGTAGTAGATCATCGGCTTGTCATAAACCGGCATGAGTTGCTTTGAAGTGGCGATAGTTAGCGGGTATAGGCGTGTCCCCGAACCTCCAGCAAGAA
>JACCDN010476933.1_pt1 | contig 16729 bp, 10 predicted proteins | sample 7441691 | NCBI WGS metagenome assembly JACCDN01 (sample SAMN15323439, study PRJNA562643) | freshwater metagenome | isolation source: river surface water | place: USA:Blue River Watershed | collected 2017-08-16
ATACGCAAAAGTTGCTGGGCTAACTCTGGCGAAGGCGGTCTATCAAGCTTCTAGCATAGCTTTAAGCTTGTCAAAAGAATGTAAAAAATAGAAACAGACAAACCCAATGATACGTTCAAAAACACATGTAGAATCTGTCTCATCAAACGAGCGTTTTCTGAAACAGTTTTTATGGGATGGGCTGAATTGGAAGCTGGGTCATAGGAGCGAAATTTAGATCAGGATAGAGGAGGGTTACGGTTTCGTAGTTAATTTAGCTCAGAGCATTGATCAAAACCGTAACTTTCTGTCAATTTGCTCCCGCTAGTCCAATTAGTTTTTAAATAAATCAGAATGAGTACCCGTTCTTTCAAAAACAATATCTACCGTATTAGATTTATAATAAATCAGTAGCCAATCTGGCTCAATATGACATTCACGGCGATGTCTATAATCCCCAGTTAAACAGTGATCGAAAAATCTATGAGGTAATTTTTTCTCCTCCAATAAAAGCTGCATGACAGCCTTTAATTTGCTTAAGTTTTTGCCCCGTTTACGTGATAGCTTAATGTCTTTCTCAAATTGTTTGGTGGTAATAGCATTTAGCAAATCATATTCCTAGTTGATCGAACATCGTTTTAGCGCTTTTGTGACGGATTAAATCTTTTCCTTTGTCCGTATTCTCAAAAGTTCTTTTAGTCACTTTGTTAGGAATACGAATATCAAATGGCATGCCATTATTTAACTTAATCTGTCTCAGAAATAGTTCTATTGCTTCTGAAAAGGATAACCCAAGTTTAATCAATACATTCTCAACATCGTGTTTCAATTTTGGTTCAACCCTTGCTCTTACTGTAGCCGTTTTCATATATATTACCTCTCAGTTAATGATAGAAAAGTTTTTATTTTTTAATTTTATAGTATCTATCGTAGCCTATATGGGCTACAATGTCAAAAGATGGAAATTTAAAAGTTTCATGCTTTTTTTGCGAAGCTTTTCAAGATTCTATACACAGTCGCTTCCCCAACACCAATTTGCCTAGCAACCTGAATTTTTGGCACACCTTCTGCGACAAGGCGTATCACTTCCTGTCGACGGTCAGATGCAATAAATTTTCGCCCTTTATATTTGCCTGCCATTTTGGCTTTAGCAATCCCTTCTCGTTGGCGTTCCAGCATAATCTCACGTTCAAACTCAGCAATGCTGCCCAAGACAGTGAGTATCAGTTTTCCTGTGGGTGTTTGGGTATTCATCCCTAAGTTTAGGATGCACATGCCCACCTTTTTTTGCTCCAATATTTTAATAATATCAAGTAAGGCTGACACTGAGCGTGCCAGTCGGTCAATTTTAGTAACTGTTAAGACATCTCCTTCCCTCACAAAATCGATAGCGGCTTGCAGTTGGACACGAGTAGCAACTGATGAGACTTGTTCTTGATAAATTTTCTCACAGCCAGCAGTTCTGAGTTCCCTTAATTGGGCTTCAAAACCAGCGAGCTGGTCAATGGTTGATGTTCTTGCGTAACCGACATTCATTTTCGATCACAAAGGTCTGATTGTTATGATAGGATGCCTATCATAATTCAAAAATGATTCTAGTGATAGGTTTTTTAGCGCGTTTCTTAGGCTCTCATTAGACCTAGCCTTAGTGATAGGACATGTAATAGAGCAGGGGGCATGACAATCAGTAAAGTGAAAAATGACTTTGCTATAGGAAAATGTCATTCTGAAACCACTAAAAATACATTTTGCGTTTTTGGACGACATTATTTTAATTCTAAATGTGGTATAAGCTCCACGCTATTGTAAAAACAGCTTGAATTGGATGTATCTGAGATTTTGATATGACTTTAGTCTTACAGTTGTGTTTGTATAGGCACTCTAGTAGGGCATATTATGAATAGAGAATACAGATAAATACAGGAATAAAGTTTTAGTGATGATTGATAATAAACTAACTACTTTTGGAATTAGTAATATGAGTTCAGCTGAAATATTTTAATGTTTAATTAAAGATTTTTATGGGAAAATATTATTAAGGATACTGTTGTAAAAAAGCTAAACAAATTCAAGCTATTTTAATCGGTATAGCAACTGATAGCCTTGTTAGATAAAAAATCTTCAGAGCAACTGAAATTAATCAAACCTTATATATTTTCAACAGCAATTTACATCGAAAAACAAAAAGAAACGACCTCGCGGCAAGCTGCGGAGTATCTGGTGTAAAATCCAATTTTTACGAAGCGAGCTTCCTAAAATTAGACCCGAAGAGATTAAATTCTTAGTAATATAACGGAGTGCGAAAAAATGAGAAAAGATTTAGCAGAAAGACTTTCTAAAGAATTAAAAGAACTTTCTAATGAACTTCCAAAGAATAAAGATGGAAAATATGCTGGTTACATCAATACCATATTAGGAAGTAATCTTAAAGAAATTTTGGATCTTCTTAAAGAAGAAATTCAATTAGAATATTTAGATAAAAAAAGTTTAAATAAACAAGTTGATGAATTGCTTCAAATTTTACCTAGGGCTAAATCAGGAAAAATAAATGGCTATATAACCCTTGCAACAGGCGAAAAAATTAAAACACTTATAGATGATCTCATTAGTAAGGAAATCAGTCCTACAATGGACTCTCAAGGAAAAAACACTGTTCCTCAAGCATGCGCCTCTCAACCAGAAGAATCTGAGGTCATAATTCAAAAATTTAGTTCAATGCATGTTGCACTTGAATCAAGTGAGGTTGATGCAAATACAAAGCTTGGGCTGTTCACCTCACAGCGGTTAGAAGAGAAAAAAATAATAAAAAAAGATGAAGATCAAAGCACCGACATCAACATATCATCGATAACGTCAGCTTTTGCAGCGTGCAAAGTATCAAATACAAAATTTACTGATCTTGATGGAGAACTTAGAGATAAATTTTTTAATGAAATAAACGATGGCTTTAAAGAAGCGTTTAAAAATATCCTGGGTATCCAATCGCTTGCTGAAAAAAATGCGTTAACAGAATGGCAGTCTCAGTGGCAATCTCAAGTAATTATGGCGATCCAGTTTTTTCTTAGACAGGTTAAACAAGAGGTCATTAATAAACATAGCTTAACATTAGATTCCTTGATAATAAGTTATGTACCAGAACCTTCTGAAGAGTATAACCGTGTTTTAATGTTGCCCGAAGCATCAGAACTCGATAATGATGAATATGAAAATACTATCGTTTTAGTCCAAAGTAAAAATAGTGAGAAATCACAATCAAGATTAGTGGCTTATTGGAAAAATAATAGAGAGATTTGGGTGTCTCATGAGATCGAAAAACAACATGAAAATTTCTTGCAAGAAATTTTTAGGAGCAAAAATGAGATTTTAAGAGCAGAGAAACAATTTTTAGAAGTTGCATCAAAGTGCGGCTATATTCAAATTAAAAATGCAGCTCAAATTCTAAAACAATGCTTATCTGAAGTGGGTTTGACAGTTACTTTAGCGCCTTTAACAACTGCAGACGCTCTAGAAGCGCAACAGGCGGCAGGGCATGATCTTCTCATAGTACTTTGCACGCCCGCCTATGCTATAAAGGCCAAGCAAGAATCCAGGATTCGTGAAGTGATTGGTGGCTATGGTGAAAGCAAAAAAAGAAGTGATTCCTTGCATACTCTGTTGTGCGTGGGTGGGTTTAACGATACGGCTCTTAAAGTAGTAGATGGACATTATTTTATCCGTGAGTATCAGGGTGCACTCAAGCTAGAAGCCTCTTTAACCGCCTTACAAACCTTTGTGGATGTTATCTTGAATATTTCAGGCAGTCGGGGGCTTGGACTGTTGCCGGACTTATTAGACTTAGAAAAAATGGAACGCGCTAAAGCCCGTAGCGCTTATTTGACATTGTTTGATGATTTATCCAAAACGTTACAAGACTTAACTAGCCGTTATCGCTTAAGCCAAGATGTAGAGCGTAAAATCGAGCAAAACGCGTTAAAGGCATATGCTGGCCCTAATGTTCATGTAAATTCTTTAGCAGCCGCTTTGCTTGCCAAGCCTGCCGCAAAAACAGGATTGTTTTTATGTTCAACCAAAGGAGACACACTGTTAACGGGTCTTCACCTGGAACAGCAGCTTCTTTCTGAGGGAAAACTGCTTTTAAGCATAGACTGTCAAGATTATGCCCCTCAAAAGTTAGCGGGTCAATCGGTACGCTTGGCATTACAGCACTTAGGCTTCAAGCGACCGGACATCGAAGCGTTGAAACACCAACCTCTCGTGATTCTATTCAAAAATTATGAACAACTCGGGGCGTATGACAATCTCTATGTTAAAAATCAACTCCAGCAATGGTCAAAAGTTAAAGTTTTAGTTACCTGCCGCACTGACTTTTTCCAACACCGTGGTTATCAAAGCTGTTTTTTAAGCGATCCTGCTAATCCTCAGATGGATAGTTTAATCGTTCATCAGATTCCCCATTTTGCACCACAAGAAGCGGAAGTCCAGGCGTTGAGTCCACTCCAACAGAGTCAAAATCTCAACATCATCGCACAAGAAGAAATACTCCATCCTAAAAAACAAGCCATACAACTTGAAGTCAGTCTTTTCTTACAAAGACTCAATCAAACCCTGGTAGAAAAAGGAAAGATAAAACCCATTCTTTCCGAAAAGTCACAAGTCTTTATCAGTTATGCTTGGGAAGTGGATGAAACTGCCTTGGCGCGTCTACAAAGAAAACTTTCTAGAATTGCCAGAGACTTAAGTACGTTAGGCATTCCGACTTGGCTTGACATTGAGCGCATGACGGGCGATATGAACGAACAAATGGCGGGCAATATTGAAGGCAGTCGCTATGTTTTAGTGATTGGTACGCCGCGTTATACCCAAAGAGCCGCTCAAACCACCAACGTAAAGAAAGAATACGAAAAAATCCTAAAAAAACTCAACGAAGACTCACTCAAAGTCTTTCTGCTGAAATTTGCTGATGAAACGCCCTTTCCCAAAGAACTGTCTGAACACAAAAATGCCCAGCATTTAGATTTCCGTCAAATGGACGATGAAACAGCGTATTTTGAACAACTCATCCAGCTGATTCCACACTTGGTAGACACCACGTCGGTTCATTATTCAGCACATGTAGATGCATTCAACAGAGCCTTAGAATTATTGCCAGCAAAATACCTGATTACCGACAAAAACCAAGACGAAATACAATCATACGACATCGACAATCGTCTTAAAGCCTATGTAGAGCCTAATGCACTCTCTAGGCCCGATGATTCCTTAGATAGTCGTTACGACTTACCTAAACACTTTAATGAGTTTCTCTCCAAAAAGACCAAAACTTACGTCACCTTCGGTCGAGCCGGCTCCGGTAAATCCCTGTTTACCTTATTTACTTTCAAGAATTTATTGCAAGCATGGCATCAGTGGCGTTCATCGGATATCTCCAAAAAACCAGCCCTTCCTGAGTGGCTGCCCATTTACATCCCCTTAAAAAACTATGCCAACGAAAAAGCCAACCAAGCCATTGAACTAGCCCTAAGAGATGTTTACCAACTCGATGATGAAGACATACAGAATCTCAAACAAGGTTTAGGGGTAGAGCAGAAGATTTTATTTATTCTCGATGGTTATGATGAGCTCGGCAAAGGCGTAAGACCCAACTATGCGGAGCAATTAAAAGACTGGTCACATGCCAAATTACTCATCAGCAGCAGACCCGAGCATTTTGACAAAGACTCTCAACACCTAGAAGCTTTTTCTCTAGATCAAAATTACAACAGCTTTAAAGCTATTTATGTTTCACCCTTTTCTCCAGAAGAAATCAAAGAATACATTGCTGCATACGACGGCAAACCCGATACCTACGCTAAAATAGAGTCCATCCCAGGTCTATTACCCTTATTGGATAACCCATTTCTGCTCAATATAGTCTTACAAGCCTTGCCGCGCTTAACAGAAACCCACAAAGACAGTAAACACGCGATTAAGCGCAGTGACATTTATTCAGCCTTTATTGACACCTTGTTTAACAAAGAAGCGTATAAACAAGAAGAAATCCAGGGAAAAAAGATAGAGCTTTCTCGTTATCACCAATTTGCGGAAGAACTAGCATTTTCCTTGTGCACCGAAAAAACGATTAGTATCACCCCAGATAATCCAACCATCTGGAAAAAATTTACCGAAGAAGAAGCTCATATCCGTGAAGCCTGTCCACTAAAGCGCACAGGGGAAGCATATATGTTCCTACACAAATCTGTGTATGAATACTTTGTCGCTGCACATCTATGGAATGCCTTAAAAGAAAACGCTGCAGTACTAGCAAGTCGTTGGAAAACACGGCCTTTAACTGAAGAAAGAGCGGTGATTGACTTTTTAGTGGAATTTTACCAAACTAACAGGTCTTTTCAATTTTCTAGTAAAGAAGAAAAGGCTATTTACTTACAAGCTAAAGAGCAATTATTTGCACTGATTGAAAGCTCTAAGCAACAAGCAGAGGTTGCCCAGGCGGCTGCCAATGCCATCACAGTCCTCAACAGTGCCAATGTGGTTTTTTGGAACAAAGATTTTAGCAATGTTTGTATCCCTGGTGCAGATTTGCGCAATGCCATCTGCGACAATAGCAATTTCTCTAACGCCGATTTAACCAACGTACAATTACAAGCGGCTTCGCTTAGTAACGCCAACTTCCAAAACGCCAAAATGCAAGGAGTTACCTTTGGCGAGCTACCCTCCCTACCTCTCAAAGATGAATCCCATAGCTGCTGCTATTCTAAAGATGGCCGTCTATTAGCGGTAGCCACTGGCAACAATATTCAGATTTATAACACATATACCCGCGCCTTGCTCCACACCTTAGAGGGCCACAGCCGTAGTGTCAATAGTATTGCATTTAGTCCAAGTGGTGAGCAGCTAGCGTCTGGGAGTGATGACCACAGTATCCGGTTGTGGAACGTCGAGCGTGGCGAGTTGCGAAAGATCTTGAAAGGACACCGCAATAGTGTCAGGAGTGTGACGTTTAGCTTGAATGGAGAGAAGTTGGCATCAGGGAGTCGGGACAAGACCATCCGGTTGTGGAATGTGAAGAACGGCGAATTGCAAAAGATCTTGAAGATTGACAGTGATATTATTTTCAGTGTGGCATTTAGCCCGAATGGCGAGCAGCTAGCATCAGGTATAGACAATACAATCCAGTTGTGGAATGTGGAGTGCGGTGAGTTGCAAAAGACCTTAGAGGGTCACAGTGACATCGTTTGGAGTGTGGCATTTAGCCCGAATGGAGAACAGTTAGCGTCTGGAAGTAAGGACTACAGCATTCGGTTGTGGAATGTGGAGAATGGCGAATTGCAAAAAATTTTGGAGGGTCACCGCAATATTGTCAGGAGTGTAACATTTAGCCCGAATGGAGAGCAGCTGGCGTCTGGAGGTGACAACATTCGATTGTGGCATGTGAAGCACGGCGAGTTGCAAAAGACTTTAGAGGGACACAACAATTGCGTCACGAGCGTGAGCTTTAGCCCGAATGGAGAGCAGCTGGCGTCCGTGAGTGAAGACAAGACCATCCGGTTGTGGCATATCGAGCGTGGGGAGTTGCAAAAGACCTTAGAGGGCCACACCGATTGGGTCAATAGTATCAGCTTTAGTCCGAATGGCGAACAACTGGCTTCAGGAAGTTATGATCACACCATCCGTTTATGGAGTGTGGAGCGTGGCGAATTGCAAAAAATCTTGGAAGGTCACACAGAGGGTGTTCAAAGTGTTAGCTTCAGTCCAAAAGGTGATCAACTGGCTTCAGGAAGTCATGATCACACCATCCGTTTATGGAATGTCGAGACTGGGATACTGCAAAAGATCTTAAAGGGGCACATCGGCAGTGTCAATAGTGTGGCATATAACCCAAATGGTGAACAGCTGGCGTCTTGTGGAGGTTATCGTGACTACAGCATTCGGTTGTGGAATGTGGAGAACGGCGAATTGCAAAAGATCTTAGAGGGACACATTTGTGCAGTCACTAGTGTAGTATATAGTCCAAATGGAGAGCAGCTAGCATCTGGTGGAGCTTATGGTGACAACAGCACCCGGTTGTGGAATGTAGAGCGCGGCGAGTTACAAAAGATCTTAAAGGGTCGTCACCATGATAGTGTCACGAGTTTGGCATTTAGTCCAAGTGGTGAGCAGCTGGCGTCTGCAAGTAATGACAAGACAATTCGTTTATGGAATATTGAGCATGGTAAGTTGCCAAAGATCATAGGGGGCCACACAAAGGGTGTCACTAGTGTAAGCTTTAGCTCCAATGGTGAATTGCTGGCGTCTGGGAGTGATGACCAGACCATCCGGTTATGGAATGGCGCAGTTCAGCTAACTAGCTTAAATATGTTTTCTAGTATAAAAAGTATTGCTTGGCGCAAACATTCACAGAACGGAGAAGCCTATTTAGCAACCGGCCATAGGGATGCCTCAGTGCGATATTGGCGAGTCACTCAACTCCAAAACACCCCTTGTTTTGAGTTACTTTGGAGCAGTAAGAAATCTACCCAATTACGCTTAGAAGGAGCCAATGTAGAAGAAGTGAAAGGGCTTTCTAAAAACGACGCAGACCTTTTAGAACAAAGAGGGGCTAAAGGAAAACCCGATATGCAATCACAACCACAGCAAGAAAAGCTGCAAGAAGCGGCTAATTCATCAATCGCCTTACCAACAGCTTCTGTAACGACTGGATTATCATCATTTGGCTTCTTTGCTCAAAGGCGGGAGACAGAGGTAAAAATTAAAACAGAGAATGAACTAGAACATGAAGAATTAATGCAATTGCAGCAGTAAACATTAACTTTATAGTTCTCAATAACCAGGGTTTATGAGAAGATAAGAATGGCTTTAAGTGAAATAAGGAAAATCAAGGGGTTGCGTTTCTCAAATCGTAAGCATAGGGGAGGGTTTTAAGAAACCAACTAGGTATAGGTCTACATGAATTTATGGATAAACAGTCCGAAGAATTGATCTATGTAGTGATAAAAAAATACAAAAATTGATGGATTGCATGGTCAAAGCGAGAGAAGCGAAAAAAGACAATGATCATTCTGTACAGGGTCGTATCATGCTGTTTCAAGACCCAAATAAGCAGATGGATATCCTAACGGGGAACATCGCGATTCTGAAGGAGACGCTAGAGAAAATCGAACAACTTGCTGGAAACTTAAATTTAGTTACCAAAAATCGCCCAGAAAAAGAGCATTCAACGGCTATACGTTTGCCAACGTCAGCTTTGTAAGAAAAAAAATATATGATATACTGGAAACGTTATAAAACGAAAATCAAACAAGCGCCTGTTAAAAAGAAGAGATAAAGACTGAATATGGCTAGCCAATCCCATAAACACGAATTTTCATCCCATGTTTTACCCTTTGATCCACTGCGGTATGCTAAACAATTAGAAGAGGCAGGTTTCACGCGCACACAAGCGGAAGTCCAAGCAGAAACCTTTTTTGGGATTGTGAACGAGAACTTAGTCACCAAACGGGATCTGAAAGAATTAGAAAATAAGCTAGCTCTGGAGATAGAAAATGTTCGACGTGATATTAAAGAATCAGAAAATAAACTAGCACTGGAGATAGAAAATGTTCGTCATGACATTGAAAGTATTCGCCGTGACATTAAGGAATTAGAAAGTAATACGAAGATTCAGATGGAAGTGCTGCGACGTGATTTAAAGATTTGGTTTGGTAGTATGTTAGTGACTGTGATTGTTGCGTTTTCGGCGTTGCTGACGGTTCTGCCGCACCTGATCAGACCGTGATAATTTTTATTATCACGGGTCATGCAAGTGCTTGTTTTTAAAAACTATTTCCAGGAAAAACGCTCAATCTACGTCCGAAAATACATCCGTTAACGTTTTCGCATCCAACACTCTCTCACTTAATTCTAACAGCGTCTCGGCATCTGCTTGTTCAATATAGGTTTTGCACGCTGCCGGAATATCACCAAATCGACGTTGCAACAACCGAAGAATAATGGCTGCTTCACCTTCTTGCCTGCCTTCTTGCCTGCCTTCTTGCCTGCCTTCTTGCCTGCCTTGCTCTATACCTTTCTGGATACCAACACGTTCTACGGATGTAATATAGTGCATTTTCTTTTCCTCTTCGATAACTTCGATTTCTTCAGCATATGTCACTTCAAGTAGTCCAGGTAGCGCCAACACCCAGTCAATGAAGGAAAATAACGCCAGAATATAATCTTTACTGTAACCATGATCGTAAAGCGCTCGTGTGACCGCAATCTTAGCGGTTAAACGCTGGTTATCTTTTTTACGGGTCTTCAGTGATTCCAAGTGTGCCCAGATGACAATCGCAAACGGGTTACTGTACTGACATAATGTTTCCAGTTGGTTCGCATAATCCAGCAGTTTGATCGTGGAAAACTCAAACTGAACCTTAGTATTTGACAGCGCAGAACGTTGATAAGCACTGGGGCGCCAGTTTGGGTCATCATCTGCTAAAATGGCGACACTTACCACAGATTTACGGTAACGGTCAAAAATACGATAATGGTAGATGTACATCCGCTCAGGGAAGGTTTTTTCTTCTCGAGCCTGCACTTCGACATGCAGAAGCAGCCAAATTTCTTCCCCACTTTTGAGCCATACTTTAAACAACAAGTCCGCAATGCGATTGCCAACTTCCTGTTGTCTATCCATAGACTGTAGTTCTTTATCCAGCGTTACGTATTCTTTTGACCAATCAATCGCTTCTGCCGCATCCGGCAAACAAAGTTCAAGAAACGCTTGCAAAAAATGCTGTAGGATAGTTTTCCACGGAGTGTCATAGTTCGTCTTCTTCACAACGAATACCTAATCCTATGAGCATACATCTGGTAAAAGCATAACGGCAGAAAAATATTTTTTTATATACATTAACCCAAAATAGTATCATAGCCAGACGTCTAATAAAAACTATTTTAACCTCACATTCTCATGCCCTAGTAAACCTATCTTAAAATGTTTGCGCATCTTGATAATCTTGCCAATCATGGACAGATTTTAAAGCACGTTAGTTTGACAGTGTCAAACTAACGCCCGACCCACTCGTAACATTAAAAATTATCACGAGCAGTTTAAGCGCTTGTTTTTAATAGCTACTTTCAGAAAAAATTCTCAATCACGGTACTGTATGTCGTTTGGTTGGCGCAGCTTCAGAAACAATTTGCTTAATTTTTTCTAAGTTTCCATTCACTTTCCATTCATAATAATAATGACGAACAGTGGAACTTGGAGGTAAATTTCGTCTGGGTAACTCACTCCACGGACAATTTTTTTCCTCCTTATATAAAACTGCACGCACTATTTCTAGCATTTTATCAGGTTTGCGGAAATGTCCTTTTGGAGTTTCTTTTATTAAATCATATATTTCATTCCATCTCTCATAGGAAGATGTTAGTTTCCAAGAATTGATAGGTATCTGAGAGGAAACAATGGATGGTTTTGCAATATCGACTATACGCAAATTTTTTTCACCTTCATTTGAAATAATTTCTTTCAGTGCATTCTTTTCGATTTCTAATAGCTTGACATCTTCAGTTATCTCAATTTCAGTAGACTTATTAGCGATCCTATGTAATATTTCTTCCTTTTTTTGTAATTGTGGCTTAGTTAAAGTCCTCTTTTGAATATTTTTTGCATCTAAGAAAGCCTTAGCGACAAAGTTTGCATGATCTTTTAACCCTTCAATAAATTCTTTATCCTTGATTGAATTTTTTCCTGTCATGTCATATGACCGATCTACGTAACTTTCTAGCATGGCTGTTTTATAATCTTTCATCCAAGAATCTTCCCATCTATGAGGATTCAGACAACAATAAATTATGGCAAATCGTTTACCAAAATCAATTTCTGCTTCGGAAACATATTTAACCACTTCTTCAACAGGTCTATCCTCATAGAGGATATCTATTAACAAATTTCTTACATCCTCCTCTTTAATATCTGTTAACTCTTCTAATTCGCCTAATAAAATTTCGTTAAAAGACTCTAGTAGCTCTCCTTTCACTAGTTGTTTTGCATCTGTTTTTACTTTGAAAAACATAGACTGAGGCTTTTTGCTATTTTCTTTTACTTTACGTAATACTGCGTTGGCTGCAAACTCTATTTCAACATTTACATTCAGTTCTTCTAATCTTCTTAGTCCTTCCAAACAATTGAGCTGGTTAGGATCGTAAATTTTAGTGCCTTTGATAGTCAACTCTTTTAAATTTTCTAGTTTACTTAATGGAGTTATATCAGCAATCGCTTCATTTCCATATAAGTCTAAGATTTCCAAACTTCTCACTTCTTTTAAAGGTTCCAAGCTTCTAACTTGAGAACGCTCCATTTTCAGCACACGCAACTGAGTTAATTTTGCCAAAGACCATAAACTGGTAACAGGTGTATCATGGGCATAAATCTGCCTTAAATTAGGTAGTTGCTGTAGTATCGACAAATCAGATACTTGAGTCCCACTAATATCAATTTCTTCTAAGTTAGTTAGATTTTCTAGAAAAGACAAATCATTAATTTCCATATCTGCAATACTGAGTTTACGAAGATTTATTAACTGACTGATCTTTTCAATTGCTTCCTTATCATTATCCGTTATATTGGATTCATCTAATATAAGATTTTCTATATCTTCTAAACAGACATATGCAAGCTTTTTCAAAAAATCATCTGTTGAATAGCCTTGTGCATTTATGTATGTATTTTGTGTTTTCATAGCATTCGCCCAATAAATGATAATTAGTTCATTTTCATTGTAGAGATACCAAAATCTTCAGATTCAGTAATAACTGCTTGACTAAGAAAATTTAATTCCTCACCCTTACTAAGTGGCAAAAATATTTTATCAATTAATTGTTTAGTTACCTCCTCACAACTAAATATTCCATCTTGGTATAATTTTTTCAATATTTTTAATCTGTCTAGATAAGATTTTTCAGTCTCTCCTTTTAAAAACGTATAAACACTTTCTACTGTTGGATTTATAGGTTTAACTTCGCCTGTTTCTTCGTTAACATAATATTTTTCTTCCGGCATGATGACTGCTCCTTGGTATTTTTGATTTAAAGATCTTCCAGCTAGTTCAAAATTAATAAATTCTTTATTAGTCACTAAACCACAAGTGCTGATAACGGGTAGATAAAAGCCTAAACAAGAAGCTATAGTAGAAGCATTATTAGCCATACCTTTATGATCAAGTTTAATAGCATACTTACAACGCATTGCTAATCTTTTAATTTTTTCTTCATTAACATTAAAATGAAATTCAATGTTGGTTAGCCTGTCTCTATATTTTTCAGCTAATTTTTCATAAAATTTAATGCAGAAATTATTAAATTCTTCGTGCCTACCTTCGTTATTTATAATTCTTTCCACTCTTACAAATTCTTTGACTTCCCTCAGTTCTATATTTCTGTCCAGAATAGTCTTGATGGCTATTTGCAAATCTTTGTAAAACTCTGGCGGTTGCATGTTAAATATTTTAATAAATATATTATATAGCAGTTTTAAATCAAACATCAATTTCCCAGCAATAATAACTTTGTAATTTTCTTTGTTTTCGCGTAGTTTCAAACTTAGCTCGATAGCCTCATCTATGCCCTTTTCACCACGAATAATGCCAAAATGCAAAATATTAGGTTCCCTGTTCGATAAAATTTCAAACGTATTATTTCCAGTAATTTGCATGTTTTCTGCAAATAAAGATATTTCCGACTCAAGTAGTGGCTTCACAGTATATATGCCTGAAATAAAAACGGCTTTTCCTGTTTGTTTACTAAATAAATTTGAGTCATACCCAAGAAAATTATATCTATTTGTCTCTTTTGAAATAGATTCAAACAGGTTGATTCTTAATTTAAGCGTTTCCATTTCTTCTTCAAGCTCACTTATATCTTTTGGCACTTTTTTTCGTTCTCTTTCTAAAATCTCTTTTGCTTGTTTTGAAGTATCCTTAGATCTCATTGCATCAACTATTTTGATGTAGCGACTTTCTTTGCTTTCTTTTACCTTTTGTAATTGATCTAATCTGTCTTTTTCTACTTGTAAGCTTTCTTTCTTCTGATTCATCCAATTTACAGCGGGAGGAACAACTGCTAAAGCTTCTCCTTTTTGTAATGCCTGCATGGTTTCATTAAAATCAATTTGATCTGGTTCAGTTAAGAAATGGATACCATCAGCTAAGAAAAGTTGCTCCTTTATCATATGATAAAGTCTCTTTAATTCATTAGCTGAACGTCTAAAAAATTTATATTCTAAGCAACAAACAACAATTTTTACATTTTTAGCTTTTAAGCGGTTTATAAAATTTTCATCAAACAATGAACCACTCTCACCTAGGATAGCTGAAGTACCACTGCTTTTTACATTAATTCGACTGCCAATGTAGACAATTTTTGTTTTAGCTTTATCTGCATCAATAACATCAAAAAATTTATCTTGTAAAATTTGAACATCTTTAATGATCTCCCCCTCCGCACATAAAGAAAGAAGTTGCCCACCCTCGAATAAATTGTACATGTCCTTAGGTATTTTCAGAGTATTCTGAATAATTCTTTTAGCAGAAATACCATAATCATTAAGCATTTCAGTTAATCTTCTTAATAAATCACCATCACCTTCATTAATTCCATCTAATTCTGAATTAGATGTGTATATACTTACATTTTTGAATTCTTCTGAATAAGTAGTATCTAGCATCTCTTTATCTTCGCTTGAGTTTTGTTCAATCATCTCCATAACCTCTCACACCAGTGCTAGAGAAAGTTTACATACTGACCACAAATTTTCCTTCATATCTAAAGTTCCATGTTTGAAAGAATGCTGTAAAATGTGTGGTCTGTTTCAGTAGAAACAGCAAGATTCCATACCTTTAGTAAGGTAATTATACTATGTAAAGCTTAATTAAATATTAAAAGCTATTGCAAAAAAATGTTTGAACAGGGTAAACGCATCTAAATTTTAACAATATCAAGCACATATTCTGGCTTGGCCCAAATAGCCAGCTGCTTACGTCGAATACTCCCCTTTATGTGCTCAGCTCGTTTCAATAGACCTAAGCCGATTTTTCTTAACCAACTCATATTTAATGCACTATTTTCATTTCTTATTCTGCATTGATCTTCACGATAAGCAACATCTAAAACCCAGTGTAAGTTATTCTCGACTTGCCAATGCTCGCGAATAGATCGCAAAATTTCTTCTGGGTGCTTAGGATCTAAAGAACTCATGTAATAGCGATATTCCTCTGTCTTTCCTTCATGTGTTTCACGCTCACTTATAACTAAAATTAAACTTTTTAGTCCCTTCCATTTTAACTTCATACCAAACAAGTACATCAGCGGCAGTACCACGCATTGCCGAGATTCTATTCTGCCATGATCATTATTCGTTTCATCCAAAGCCTGATAGTAAGTCATTGACTGATACTGTAAATTTTCTGCCTGCTTAAATGTCGTTTCCATCGCATCATACAATTGCCCCTGATTAGCCTTCACCCTTAAAATATAATCTCCTTTTTGTGTGATTACTTGCTCTGCGATGGCCTTTTGACACCCCATGGCATCCAGCGTGACAATGGCACCTTCAATGCATAGTTTTTTTAAAATATCAGGGATCACCGTAATTTCATTCGTTTTATCGTCCACGATCATCTGCCCTAAACTAATACCATTGGCGCATGACCAAGCATTCACGATGTGTAGTGCCTTTAATCCTGAACGCGCCCTGCGCGACGCCCTAATCGATTTCCCATCAATCGCTATCACATTTTCAGGAAACATCTTGATCACTGCTTTGAGCCATGTGAAAAAACTTTCCTCAAAAGCCTGCGCATTGATCGCTGAGAAGACCCTGCAAAACGTATCATGACTAGGGATTCCATTGGGTAACTCAAAATAATGTTTCAACCATTCTTTATGATGCCGGCAAAAATCTTCAATTTCCGTATAACCGTGAGCACCTGCCAACACTGCAAATAAAGCTAATCCAATAATATCTAAAAATTTATGTTTGCGAGTTCGCTCTAGCCGTGGATCTTCTAGACGCGAAAATATACTTACAAAAACCCCTTCTAGCATGGCTTTTCTCCTAAAAAGCCATCATTTTAGCTTAATACATCCCGTAAGGTAATGATTTCAAAAGCATTTTGATGCGTTTACCCTGATGTTTGAACGATGCTCTCCAAATTTCTTCATTATCGTCACCGACCCCCGCTAGTTTCTTCTGAGTCCGGGAGCACCAAAAAATGGGGGGTATTTAGGTCATTTTTTCAATTTCTCTGTTGTTAGTCCATTGCCATTGTTGATGTTTAATCCAGAATGCCGACGCTAAAGTAATTATAGCACCCCCCACTTTTTGGTGCTCCCATAAAATTTATTTCCTACGAAACTTTTGACCCGCTTATGCAGTTGGAGCCGTAGTTGGCCTTAAGAAGACTCGAGCGGAGTAAGGGGAAACTCTTACGCTCCGTTCCTAGGGGACGGGATTACGGCAACGTAGTCCTGTTACCCGACAATAGGCGCACGGACGGAGTTTATCGCCGATGATCTTCTTAACCCATGAGGGCATGCCCATTGGCTTTATTGAGTGCCAGATCCAAAACACGTTCTCCGAGGGGATAAAAATCGATAAAATGACCTGCTTGATCGATATGTATACCTTCAAATACTCTTTCTGAATCGCGATAGATTATTTTTTTGAAGGTCAGACACGGAACTCTTTTTTTTAAGACTTGCAAGATTTGTTCGA
>JACCDN010573903.1_pt1 | contig 16723 bp, 18 predicted proteins | sample 7441691 | NCBI WGS metagenome assembly JACCDN01 (sample SAMN15323439, study PRJNA562643) | freshwater metagenome | isolation source: river surface water | place: USA:Blue River Watershed | collected 2017-08-16
GCAGTGGGGCCTATAGCTCAGTCGGTAGAGCAACGGACTTTTAATCCGTGGGTCGACGGTTCGAGCCCGTCTGGGCCCACTTTAAATCACATGTAGACACAGTTGAATACCTATACTTCAGGTATGAGCGCTGCACAGAAATGGTTAATTACGGGTGGTGCTGGCTATATTGGAGCACACGTCGCAGATGCTTTCTTAACCGACGGTAAAGATGTTGTCATTTATGACTCCTTAAATTGTGGTCTTGAGTCACGAATTGAATATTTACGGAAAAAGCATTGTAAAGAAATTCCTGTAATCATCGCAGACATTCGGGATATAATTAAATTTGAAGAAACTTTATCTCAATATGCGCCACATGGAGTTATTCACACAGCTGCGCTTAAGGCTGTGAGTGAATCCATGGAGAAACCCGAAGAATATTTCGAAGTTAACTACAGCGCAACTTGCAAGATGCTTGAATCTCTTAGTAAGTACAAAATCCGCAACTTAATCTTTTCATCAACGGCTGCCGTTTATGGTTCCCCAGGTCACTCAAATCCAATAAAGGAGGATGATCCAAAGAATCCAATATCTCCATATGGTGCATCCAAGCTAGCTGCAGAAGAGGAAGTGAATAAATACCTGGCACTTCCGGGCAACCGCGGAACTTCACTTCGCTTCTTCAATGTGGTGGGTGCGGCGGATCCTAAGTTAATGGATAATTCTGTTGAGAATTTAGTTCCGATTGTGATGAATAAACTTAAGGCAGGAGAGTCACCGGTTATCTTTGGAACCGACTATCCAACACCTGATGGGACCTGCATTCGGGATTATGTCGATGTGAGGGATGTTGCCGCGGCTCATTTGCTCTCGGCTAATGCCCAAAAAGAACTGCCCCTTGTCATGAATGTTGGAACGGGGAAAGGTGCTTCTGTACGGGAAGTTATCGAACTTGTAAGAACTTCATTGGGCCAAAAGAATTTGCAAATGGTTGCAGCTGAGCGGCGAGCAGGCGATTCTGGGTTCTTATGTGCCGAAATCACTTTAATCGAAAGGGTTTTAGGATTTAGGGCAAGTTTTGATTTAGCAAATAGCATTCAAGGTTTGTTTCCGTAGGCAAGCTAGATAAAAACATTTTCAGCTAGATCTTTTCGCCCAAACAAAACGATTTTTCGGTGCCCTTTACTTTCCTTCAGCAGTTCAAATCCGTGTGCTTCGAGAAAGGTCACAACCAAGTCTCGTGTCTCTTGTTCAAGTATTCCACGCTCAGGTCCAACATCAGCCGAAATATAATCGATGGACTTTAAAATTGAAATTGCACCCTCAAGCACTTCCGGCTCAGCCCCCTCAGCTTCAAGTTTGAGCAAACGAATTCTCTCCTTCGGGAATTGAACACTCAGAGTGGAAGCGGGAATATCAACCAACTGTGTGAAATCGGGGGGCTGAATAAAGGACGAACTTGCATGCGCATCGTTAACATAAAACGGGATCGAACCCTCTTGATTCCATAACCCAATGTTTCTAGATCTTGAAGCACCCACATTTCTTTGTAGGCATTTAAAATCATGTGGATTTGGCTCGAAACCAACATACCTGACTTTAGGAGCGTTTTCCCGCAAGTAGATTTCAAGATCGCCCATGTTTGCACCGCAGTCCACTACCAGGTCACCGTCACGAAACGGAACAAAGGGCAACATATAAGTCTGGCCAATGTAGTTAGCTCGAGGCAAAAAGCCATCTACATAACTTAAAACACGAGAATTTACGGAAGCAAATCTTGTTTCACCCTCAAATTGAACCTGAAAAATACCAAGACTTGAAATGTAACGACATCGGACTTTTGAAAACTTTATGATCGCCCTTAAGTTAACATATTGAGAGAATAGATAAGGATTTTTGATTGTCCGAAACTTTTCTGTAAACTTCATAAATCACCAAGTATAAACTTAGATTTATAGCGGTTTGCGATACTTTCCGCTTCTGGATTACGCAGAAAAGACTGTAAATCCACGGGAATGCCCAAACCATGAACCGCTTTACCATGCTCTCCTACTAAGTAGGCTTCCACTCTCTGTCCATGCGCAATTAAGTAGTTGTAGGTTGGTGCTACGTAAAATTCATTATTGGTTCTAATATTTCTTTGGAAAGTGTCCTCAAAAGCACTTTTTGCAATTGCAACCGTAGCCCATCCGTAAACGCCAACAGTTGCTTCATTTGAGATCTCGACTTTTTCAATCACTCTATCAATTTTCCCGTTCGAGTCACGACTAATGTAGGACCAGGCATTAGAACGGGCATGCATTGTTAAGATCTGCCCTGCGCAAGAATTACTCCGGACCAAGTCAACAAACGGGCTTAAGTTAGAAAAAACATACTGATCTGTGTTGGCAACAATCAATCCTTCATCATCAGGTAGATTTTTAAGCACCAAGTACACCGTACTTGCAGGTCCTTCAGTTAAGCCGTCAATCTCCAGAAACTCCACCTCGAAGGGTAAAGTGCTTGAGAGATGACGTATCGCGTCTGGTATGCAATCTTTAGTCTGGCTAATTATCCAAACCTTATCCTTTGAGATTAACGGGAAATTCAAAAGAACCCACATAATCATGGGCAGATCAAATACGGGAATCAGTGGTTTCGGTCGCAACTCTCCAACATCTCTGAATCTAGAACCCAGTCCAGCTGCAGGAAGTACAAGATTAATTCGATTCATTAACAACAACCTTGTCATTAGGAATACTTGGAAATTTGATGCAAACTAAACTCGAGTCTGTTAAGGATTCGAAATCTGCCACTTCATGCGGAGGAATCGAAATGACATCCCCACGCGAAAAGAAAGATCCGCCAAGTCGAATTTCTCCCTCAATGACAACCGTAATTTCAGTAGCGATAAGTTGCTTGTGAGATGCTTCAACCTCGCCTTTTTGGAAAAACTTTACTGCCACTTCAAAATCCGAATTTTTGTGCAAGGATGGGGAAAAGTCACCGATGAACCAGCCTTTAATGAAATCATCAATGTTGTGTACTTTCATCTGAAGTTTACCTTCCAAATTGAGTCGAACACTTGGTCTAGTATCTCAGGTAATCTTCACTAGATATCTCAAACAACGAGATTTCAATAGATTTCGCCAAGAAATAGTTCAAAGCAGGAGAGATGAAAAAATTACCCTTCGTTTGAATGTTATTTACCATGGCCCACTCCAGACATTCAGAAAAAATCTTCTTGCTCGAAAAATAATAAACACCCGCTAATGCGCAACTACCAGAAACTCTTTTCTCGATGATTTCAATCATTTCGCCATTCTTCCCGAGTCTTGCGTAGGAATACAGAGGATCAGTGCCGTTAAACACAATCGCACCTACAATGGATTGCTTATCAAGCATACATTCCAAAAATGCTTGCTCTAGATTTCGTGAAACCTCGGCATTTGATGGAGTAATTAGAAATGGTTCATCGTCGGAGAGAAAGGCCAAACCAAAGGCAGCGGTCGCTAGTGCGCCAGATGTCTTGTCCGGTGTTTTCTTGAACTGGGCATCAAACGGCAAAGAGTGGAAAAATGTTTCATCCAGTGCGTTTGACAGGATCAAAACCTGTGAGAAGTTGGCGAGTCTCACAACTTGCATTTCTAGTCGCTTCAAATAACTTGAATCAATTTCAGAAGATGTCATATCCCCCGCCAGAATGAATGATTTCATTAGCTACCTTAATTCCTTGATGAATGGGAGTAGTAGCTCCAAAGAAACTTCGAAAGGATCGTTGACCTTAATCACAGCGGCACCGGCTGCTTCAGCAGCAAGAATCCCATACTCTCCATCTTCAATCACGATTGTTTCGTGGGGCAAAACACCAAGCTTTTCCATCGCCAAGAGATAACCCGCTGGGTTAGGTTTCCCCTCAACAACATCTTCATTGGTGACAACCACATCCATGAATTTCAAGAGACCTGCGTATTCCAACATGAACTCGGATGATTTACGAATGCTATTTGTAACCAACCCAACCTTTATGCCAAGCACCTTAAGTCTGGTGATCAATACTTGATGAGAAACTATTGGGAAACACATCTGTGCAGCGATTCGCAGAGTTCTATCCTGCTTGACCGACTGAATAACTTCGTGGAGCTCGTAAGGAATCACACCTTCAGCAGTAAGCATGTTAAGTTTTTTTCTGGTCGATAGTCCATTAAATCTGGACAAGTGATCCGATCGACTAATCTCCACCCCAAATATTCTCAATGCTTCATTAAGTGCGTCATAATGCCAATCTCGGGCATCGATCAATACGCCATCCATGTCAAACAAGACTGCCTTGCATTTGTTAGTCATTGAGTTGCCTGAGCTCTAAGGGGTAGTCTGTGCAAACACTGAAATTTAGAGATTCATTTGCCCGTAATTCTGAGAACCAGTCAAATGCTCGTTCGTGCTTACGGCCATGAAGCTCGGGAGAAACGAATATCACATGCCTACTTTCAAGTAGAGACAAAATCTCTGTGTTATCGAGCCACCAATCCTCATGAAAACCATCAACCCAAACGAACTTCACATCCCACGATAACTCACGCTCGTACTCGCTCAATCTCAAAGCGTGAGGGATTCCCAGATTTCGGATCTTTAACATCTCTGGAATGGAACCATCGAAAACAAATGAATCTGTGTCATTCATGCTTCGGAGTATGAGTTGAAAATGTGGAGAAAGTCCATCAGATTTTATGTTGTATGCAATTCTAAATTCAGACCAGGAGACATCAAAGATAACGGAATTGTCGCGTGAAGGCGGATCATGAGAAATTACAAAATCACCAAGAATGTCTCGGAAGTCTGATTCCACAGCAAACCCCGAATTCAGAGCGGAACAAATAGCGGAATGACTGTTTTGATCATTTCTGTTTGTCCATAATCCGCGGTGAGCAAGAATCCACTCGGAATTATTTGCGGTCATTACACCAGCCTATCAGGGGAAAAATCCTGAGGCTAGCTTTGTCACAGATTTTCTTTCTGACTTCTACGTTATAGAGTAAAGAAATGATTCCACGCGCCATGATTGTGAAAAGTGTTTATAGAGTTACGCGAACCATCTTTCCAATTTCGGCGCGGATTCGCATAAAGGCCGGTATTGCACGGAGTAGCTTTGGTGCAAAACTTTTGGAGAAATTAAATCACGAGAATTTCTTCACACAGTCGAGCGTGACTTATGATATTCACGGGTACGAGATTTTGATGCCCGAGAGACATCACATAAAGCAAATTATGGAGCGCGAACCATTGCGTGAAAACTTGCTAGCTCAGGGTTCTCGAATCCTAATTCAAAGCGAAGATGATGTTTTCGTAGATGTTGGCGCGAACATTGGAGACACCGCAGCTGTCGTTTATGCAAATGCAAGCCAAATCCCAAACAGTATTCTAATTGAACCCAGCGATTTTTATTTCAATTACCTGAAGCTTAATCAAAGGAACTTTCCAAAATCTGAGATATTACAAAGATTCGTTGCACATGAATACCCAATAAAAAAACTCTCGGGGTCTCTTCATCATTGGGGAGGTACTGCGAGATTTATCGAAAAAGACGGAATCGAGTCAACAGAGCAGGTTTCACAGATCGATTTAATCGAAGTAATCAACCCACGAGTTAAACTTGTAAAGATTGATTGCGATGGGATGGACTTTCGAATTCTAAAATCAGTTATTCCTCGTCTAGAAAAACAATCCCCAGCGTTCTATTTTGAGAATGAAATAACCTCGCTAGAACAACTCAGTGAATCAAAGGAAGTTTTTAGACTACTTGAGAATGCTGGATACAAATATGTCATCGTTGCACGCAATTGTGGCGCATTGATCTACGGAGGTGAAATTGGTGAGAGTCTCCAAGACATTCTTGAATTACAATACGCGCTTCACGCACAAGGCTTGAGGTCTGCAATTTATTACACCGACATGCTTGTATTCAATTCAAACCAGATAAATGAGTACTTAAAAACGATGGATCTAATGAGGCATTCTCAAAAAATCCTGGCATCGCATGGGGTTGGATCTCGATAAATGGGCCAGTCAATTTCACCTACAGAGATTGGTGTCGTGATTCAAGGACCAATTCAGTCAGTAGGAAGAGTATTAACAGATCTTAGGTTTCGACCTTACGACGCAACTGCTGACGTGAAGACTATGTTGCAAACAATCACAAACTTAGGCTCGAAGCCAATTGTAGTGACCTGGCAAGACCAAAATATTGATGAATTCTCGTATCATGAACGAGAAAATATTATGAAGATTCTATTCCCCAGAGTTGCAGTGTGGAAATCTTTTGTGAATGATTGGAATAAAAATAGTAAATACCGACAGTATTATTCAACCTTAATAGGCACTCTGGAACTAAAAAAAAGAGGGTGTAAGTATGTAATTAAACTTCGAACAGATAACTTAGTAGACATCCATAAATTGATTAATTTTGTTTTATCGCTTGATCCGCTAGAGGTTAATAAGTATTTTTATACACCATTGATTAATCTAGATAAACCGCACATGTTTTATGATTTTTACTCTTTCTCCACGACGTCAAAAATGGAAGAATTTTGCAATGTTATGCTTTATGAAAAAGAAAAAACAACCAATGTTCATTTTGACGTATTCTACCGTTGGATAAAACATGAATTAAAATCAAAGTATTCACTTTCAGACATAAAGGTGATTTATCCAAAGTACCCTTTTTTCACCCAGGCTCAATTGCAGTTAATTCGAGAAGGATTAAAAGAAGTTTTCAGGCCACTTCCAAAAGAAATTTGGACGAGCCTTTACTGGAGAGGTGAGCAGCTTGGAGATAAAGGGCTCAAGGGTCAATATCGGTTCGCTGACACTCCCCCAGAAAGCATTTTGTCCAACTTCGATGGCATGGATTACAAAAAATCAGACAAATTGAGTGTGAACTATCTATCTATTCCTAGTTTCTTTATTACCTCACGCCTTGAATTGAATCTGAATAAAGTTCTGGCTAGACTGCGTGGAGCGAAGTTAAAATCAACCCAATTTCTTAGAAAAATACGCAATAGTTGACAAAAGCCCATTATCTAAATCAATTTTTGGTGACCAACCGAGCTTATCTCGAGCTACGGAGATATTGGGTTCCCGTGTCTTTGGGTCATCGCTAGGGAGGTCTTTGAAGACGATGCTTGACTTACTGTCTGTAAGTGAAATGATTCGTGAAGCTAATTCAAGCATTGTTTGTGGCTGTGGATTACCTAAATTAATAGGTCCTGATAAGTTGTTAGACATAAAAAGTGCGATCAAACCCTCTATCAAATCATCTACATAGCAGAAGCTTCTAGTTTGACTGCCATCTCCATAGATCGTGATTTCCTCACCACGCAACGCTTGAACAATAAAATTACTAACAACACGGCCATCGTTAGGCTGCATTCTCGGGCCATATGTGTTGAAGATTCGAGCGATACGCGTGTCAACACCGTACTGTCTCCTGTAATCATAGGTTAGCGTTTCTGCCGCGCGCTTACCTTCGTCATAACAAGACCGCTCTCCTATAGGGTTGACATTGCCCCAATATTCCTCGCCCTGAGGTGATATCGCTGGGTCACCATAAACCTCTGAAGTCGAAGCTTGAATATAGATTGCGCCGACGCGCTTAGCGAGGCCAAGCAAATTTATTGCGCCATGAACGCTGGTCTTAAGGGTCTGAACTGGATTGCGTTGGTAATGCACCGGGCTTGCCGGACAAGCTAAATTAAAGACTGCGTCAACTTCCAAATACACAGGAAAAGTGACATCATGCCGTAGAAATTCAAATCCAGGATTGCTCGACAAGTGTTGGATGTTATCCTTGCTTCCAGTGTATAAATTATCTAAGCAAATTACGGAGTGTCCGTAATCCAACAACGATTCACATAGGTGTGATCCTAGGAATCCAGCGCCACCAGCAACAAGAACTCTCACCGCTTACCCCCACACAGTATTAGAATCAAGAGCAATATACTACTAAACGCTCTCAGGAATTTGATTTTGCAAGTATTATTGTTGTGTGGATGCCGTGGCCTTCTTTCTAGACAATTCGGCGCTTCGAGAAGTAGATTTTTCACGTCCATTGGACGGAAATCCAGGCGCTGGGGCCACTGAATTTATGACTGTTCTTGTTGCAAGTGAACTATCAAAAAAGTCAGTTGAGGTGACTCTATTAACTACCGCAACAGGTTTATTTCCCTCAGAATTAAAGGTCAAGAAAGTTGAAGACATCCATGAAGCAATTCTTTACTCAGCCGCTAATAAGTTCATTTTGACTATCCGTGCGTACATTTCAGATTTTGAAAACATTCTAGAAGAGATAAAGGCCCATCGTGACCTAAAAGTTGTGATCTGGGCACACCTGACACCAAATCAAAGCTCTCTGAAATCTATCGCAAAAATTTCCCAAGTCAGGGCTGTAATTTGCTTAGAGAACAACCAACGTGTGCGAATGGGTGACAGCCTTGCTCACCGAAAATTACTAACTATTCCGTATGGAATAACAGGCAATACGGAGTTAGTCCCTGTATCCAAAAACCCAAATAATATTGTGTTCCTTGGCGCTTTAGTTCCGCAGAAAGGATTTCATCTCCTGGCGGACGCTTGGCCCAAGATCGAGAAGGCGATCCCTGACGCCAAGCTCTACGTATTTGGAAGTGGTCGGCTTTACGACTCTCGAATAGATTTAGGACCCAATGGGATAGCAACAAAAGACTACGAGAATCGAATTTTCAGAAAGTTAAGCAAAGATTCGGCTAGCATAGAATTTTTGGGGAATGCCGATCCAGTATTGCGCAACTCGATTCTTGATAAATGTAAGTTAGGGATTGTTAATCCTTCGGCGCAAACTGAAACCTTCTGTCTTTCTGCTGTTGAGTTTGAGCAACGAGGAATTCCTGTAGTTGGAGGGAGGAAATATGGATTGTTGGACACGGTAAAACACAAAAAAACTGGCTATCTTGTAAGCAATCCATCACATCTTCACAAACATATTGTCCGAATATTACGGAATAAGTCGCGTATAGAAACACTTGGACACCAAGCCCAACAATTTGTTCTTGAGAAGTTCAACTTATCAACGGTGATTGATCGTTGGTATAATGTCTTTGAGGTGTTTTCTGAAAGTTCCACTGCTTCGGTTGCGAGAGAAACAAAAAAAATGCGCATAAGATCAGCCCAGGCACTCTTAATATGTGTAAACCGACCATTTGTGGTGTTATCCCAGGGATATTGGCCGAGTGGCGTTTCCGCATGGGAAGCTGTAAAGAAATCTGGAAGACCTTTAAGCAATTATCGTCGTCGGCTGATGAAATAGCGGTAGTTCCACCTAACCAACAACTGAATCCTTTTTAGAGCACTTATGTGATGTGGGAACGTCGTTGTCTTATTTTCCAAATTTCTTGGAATTCTTTCTTTAAGAATGTTTCTCTGAAAATCTTCAGCAGTCTTCACTAGTTTATTTCGCTCCGAATTATTCAATTTTTGAATTAATCGGACGGCTTCCTCAAAGCATTCTAATTTTCGATCGACAATCAAGAAGGAAAATTGTTCACCAAGTAACTCGCGCGCGATACCAACATTTGTCGTAATCGGATAGCAACCCAGCAATGCAGCCTCTAGAATAGGCAAACCCGTTCCTTCACTATTCGAAGGATGTAACAAAATGGATGATTTGCTCAACTCATGAAGGACTTCACAGTGTTGGAGCCTTTTTTTCGCAGAATCCACGATCTTGATTTCTATATTGTTGCCCGCAAGTGAATTGACAATTGGCACAATCACATCTCGAAAACCTTTATGGTCGATCTTTCCTTGCCTTATCCCCCATTTGGAATTACCAATCCAAATGAGGGATTCACTCCGGATTTCGTCTATTTTTCTGTACGAATTGATCAGTTCAATATCAACTAAATCATGATATGTAGAAATGTAACAAGAACTTGCATAAATTTCTTTATACTTAGATTCAAGATCCAAGTTAGTCGTTAGCAAGAAGTCGATTGAGTTGTGGGTTAAACCGGTCACGTTGTGTCCAGAGCCTTCAATTTCCAGGTAGTCAGGAATTAGCAAGCCAAATACCGCACTCTTATGTAACTCCGAGAGTAAAGAAAAGCTAGCCTTATTTGATAGCGCATCCAAGAATACATCTCGAAAAGAAAACAAGATAACTTTTGGATTTAGGGATTCAACAGCCTTAAGCAGCCTGCTCGGTGTTGCAAATTCATTGGCCGCAAAAATGACAGAGCATTCATATTTCTGTCGTGCTAACGCCGAAAACCCTAAGGCAGATTTATAACTGTCAACAATAACTACAACCATTTCTTGGAGTAACCTAATCCTGTTTTAAATCGGTCGATTCTCCAGTAGAGTGGTGCTAGGAGACCAAAATAAATAAATTCTTTTGAGTAGTTGTGTATCAAAGATGAGGCAAATCCAATCGGGTTGATGAAACGGAAAATCTTTTTCTTTGCATTTCTTTTTTGTCGCAAGTCAGTTCCATTCAACGTAATTGCAATTTCGCTTCCAGACTGGCTATCACCGTGAGCTACTAAAGCTGGAACACAGACATAGTGCTTCACTTTTGAGTAAGGCCAATCAGATACCCAACCAATCGATTCACTAGCTTGATTTAGCGCGATCGCAGCCTCCGGAGTTAGGGCATAAGCGACTGCCAAGGGTGAGTGCCCAAAAAGCCTTATTGATTTGCGAGAGTGATTAGATTGAAAGGGGCTTAATGGAGATTCACACAAATTCAAGACTGATGCTTGTCCTCGATGTTTACTCAGAAAGCTGGCAGCCACACTAAGAATTGTCTGTGGTTCGATAAAACGCGCATCGTCTTCAAAGATAATTCCCCCAATTTCTGAAGTCGAAATTGCTGTCCGAGCCAGAATGTGCGCCTTGGCGCATCCCAACTCCTGAACAGTCATACTTCGACCATAGATTTTTGAAAAAGCTTTTGTGGGTTGATCCTGAATTGTAGATTTATCCAAATAGACCCCAGGAATTATAGAAATTTCCGCATCAGAAACATTTTGCCAACCTCGTAAGAAGGTGTCTGTCCGCGCAGCAGTCTTACTTGACAGAACAATTAGTGGAATCGACGCTACCATTTTCGAAGTCTAGCAAATTGATTCTCACAACAGGGGTAAAGTTCAATCATGGCTAACTTACCTAGGTATTCAATCTGTATATGCACTAAGAACATGGGTGACTCAATTGTGAAGTGCATAGAATCCATCATGGATCAGATTGACGACACTTTTGAAGTCATAGTCATTGATGATAATTCAAGTGACGACACTAGTGAGGTGCTTGCTAGATTGAATGCAAAGCACTCGCTACTTAGATATCAATCTCTCCAACACGATCCTATGCGAAAGCTTGGGCTGACCAGAAACTATTCATTTGGAATCGCACATGGAGAATGGTGCATCTTTCACATTGATGCCGATGACATTATCGGAGATAAAATCAAAGATTTTACAGTTGCTGTTGAGGCCCTTTCAAAAGGTTTCAAGCAGGATAAACTCTACGCTGGAAAACAAATTCATATGGCTCGTCGAGAGTTTCTGCTTGAAAGGGGTCCTTTCCGAAACATCTATAGGGGCGAGGATCGCGATTTCTATGAAAGGCTTGTAAGGGATGAGTCCTGGATTCTGATAAACCATGAGAGATTTATTTTCCGGATGGGGAGACCTAACTCTAAGTTAAGGCGAAAGAAACTAATTGATGTAACAGATCAAACTGTTACAGACATTAGAAAAACAGAATCGTTGACGAGATTTCTTTCAGATACCTGGGCGGCCAGATTAACAGCGGGATTGAAGATTTCTGGGTACAAAATCCTCATTTCAGTTTATGCATTTTACAAAGCCAAAAAATTGGGAGACTTACCGCCGACCGGCATTAAGCTCGAGGAATTCGTTGCTTATCGTGAGGCGCACTCAAAGAGCCTCAGTGAATGGTGCGGCATTTTAGGCATAGAGTATCCAAAAGGAGTTGACTCTAAGATTTTTTTCTAATCACAGATTTACAAGCTCTTTCCCAATTAGCAATAAAGTTAAAGTAGGTATATTCCGCTACAGATTGCTTAATAAATTCTTCAGAGTAGCAGCCTTCGAGAGCAATTTTGAGCGCGATTGACAAAGACTTTGCATCCCCCATTCCAAAAGCCAATTCTCCATTTTTTCCTTGAATTACCAATTCTGGGAGTCCTGCGCACTCAGCGAAACCAACAACGGGAAGCCCTGCGGCGAGAGCTTCGGCTGCCACGTTGGGGAATCCTTCCCAGCGTGAAGGCAAACAGAGTAAGGTCGCACTTTCATAATACGAACTCAGATCAAGCGTGGGAACGACAATTTTACAATTAAGTTGAAGTGAGGAAACCTTGGCCTCGACATCTGCTAAGCCGTCACCAGATCCGATTAGCACCAGTTCAACTTCTGGAGGCAGTAATTTTGCTGCATCCAACAAGCAATCAATATTCTTTTGGTACGAGAATCGCCCCACAAAGAGAATTTGAGACTTTTGTCGTGGTGCTTTAGGACTTGTATCACTTCTTCTTACTTCAACCCAATTTGGCGTAATTATTATCTTGTTTTGCAAATAGGAAGGGTAATATTCTCTAAATTCTGGGAAAAGTATAGCTACTTTATCTGAGAAAAAAAGAATTACATTTGAAAAAGTTTTTTTCAATTTACCATATCTAATATAGTCAAACAAAGTTGGTGCGTTTCGCTCCGCTGCGATGATTCCAACTTTGAGACCTAACGCAGATAGTTTTAATAAAGCAAATGCACCAACCTGGAACCCAACTGCGACTTCAAAGTCTTGCCTCAGTAAGTTTCTGATATAAAAAAGTCTATCCACACGTTCACTTAAGGTAGCTTTCCGGTTTGGATCGCCAATATTGGCCTTATGCCATGTGACCTTTCCTGGCCAATCGTAAAAAGCAAAATCTTCCTTGGAGTCCAGGGAAATTATCTCGACCTGATGGCCTCGCTCAACTAAACCTGCTGCAATTTCCAGGCTTTTCTTTTCTATGCCCCCCGCCATATTTTTGTAAGACCTTGAATAGAAAAGTATTTTCATTTTTTTCTTTGCTGTCGATCATGGGTAAGCCGCGTAAAAAATCGAGGAAATCTCGTTATAAGAACCAAAATACAAAATGGGTTAAGAAGTCCCGGGAGTAATGAGAATGTTCTCTTTGAAAGAGTTCCACTGAAATATAAACTTCTAAGTGTCACCAAAGCGAGCGTATAGTTCTTGCGCCACCAACCAATCAAATATCCGTATTTTTGAAGAAGGATCCGCTCATGATTAGTCTCCACTAATCCGCCTTTGTCTTGACGGAGAGTACTAGTTCGGTCGACTGCAATGACTGAGGACCATGCGAATGAAGCATGGCCTAAACTCAACCGAATTGCGAGATCAACATCTTCTAATCTGCGCATAGAACTATCAAAGCCGCCAATTGCCATGAATTCAAACTTAGAAATCGCAAGCGCGCAGCTTGGAACATCGCCGAAGGAATCCCGAAGATTGCCACCGTAAAGCAATTTTTGAGCTAATTTCTTAGAGTCAAGAACCCCTGGTTGAATTTCCAAGTTTGGAAACTCGACTTTATATCCATTCGAATATTGTTTTCGTGAAGAGACGTAGCTTACCGTGGCACCATTTTGAAAAGCTTCCTTGTGAATAACAGATCTGATCGGCAAGGACACGTCATCATCATCAAAGAAAATAATGTAGTTTGCCGAAGATAGTCTAACTCCTACATTTCGGGAACCGCCTGCACCGAGATTTTGTGAATTGGAGTGGAAGATAAAGATTATGTCTGCGGGAATAAGGTTTTGAATATCACCTAACTCAAAATTTTTCGAGCAATCATCAATTAGGATAATCTCCTTTGGTCTAATAGACTGTAGAAGGATTGAGTTAATTGCATCTCGCAATAGCTGAGATGGTTGGTACGTAGAGATGACTGCCGAGTATTCAAAATCTCTAGCAGGCTGAGTATTCAAACCAATCCCTCAAATCATCTATGTCAATTTTTTGCATCCACTCCCAAGTGGTCTGTATACCTGATTCAAGTGTTGTCTGCGGAACGCTTAAACCATAATTGGTCAATTTTTCAATTGAACCATGAGTTAAATTTACATCCAATAGGTCAGCTTTAGCATTGATAACACTTGGGAGCACCCCGAGACTTTGAAGAATTTCAAAAAGTTGTCCAAGTGAATATGGATTACTCCCAGCCACATTAAATATCTCGTGTTCGAAAGTGTTAGCAGACTGGATTATGGAGTAAATAGTTGAAGCTACATCAGCGACATATGTGAAGTCACGTTTTACATTTAAGTTGGCGGTCAGGAGGAATTTTTTATCTAGCAATGCACTGGCGAGCAATCTGAATACAGCCATATCCGGGCGACCCCAGGGGCCGTATACAGTAAAAAAACGTAAACCTATCCGCTCAGTACCTGCAAAAGGTAAGTTTTTAGCCATATTTTCATTTGATAACTTTGAAAGAGCGTAAAGGCTTTTCGGTGCAGGGAGTATCGAATTTTCTCGAAATGGCGCTTCTAGTCCTTCACCGTACACGCTACTACTGCTTGCATAAATGAACCTCCTAACGCCGACACTCTCGGAGGCCTGCAATACATTCAGAAACCCAATTTGGTTTGCTGTGATGTATGGCATGGGGTCTGTTTTGCTTGCTCTAACTCCACCTTGAGCTGCTAGATGAATAACACAATCTGGGAGCACCTCGCTAAATCTTTGCAAGACTAAATCACGATTCAAAATATCGATTTCTTCTATTGGAAAAAAAGTATTCTCAGAAAGATGGGCCTTCTTCATTCCCGGTGAATAGTATTTCGAGAAATTATCAAAACCAACAACTTCATGATTCAATTCAGTTAGATTTTTTGATACATGGCCACCTATGAATCCAGCAGCACCAGTGACTATTATCTTCATCTTACTAATGTCTCATTTTCCAGTAGACCACCGATAAACTTAGGAACATCGTACAAAACAACACCAGAAGTTCCTGCAAAATCAATAAACGCCAAACTGGAATCCACATCGTCTGAAATGATCAAATCAAATCCAAGCTCTTTGGCAAGCTGATAATCGGTTTTTTGACCCAAATACGAATGATCTGCATCGTGAAGAAATATGGATACTCCGCCTTTGGATTTTTCTGCCGCAATAACTTCACGGAGCTTTTCAGCAGAACCATTAACTCTTATGAAATCAACATAACTTCTTAGGTGAGACGGCACAAGGCTTGCGTCGCATTCAGCAATATCAATTGAGAGCAATTTTCCATTTTCAATTGCATGCATTGCGGCACTAATTGCGAGCGCGGATGCACCATTAGCGGTCCCAGTCTCAACGACTATGCGTGGATTAATTAACCAAATTAACGCTGCCATTACATGTTGCAATCCCGAGCCAGAATTCCATCTCTCTGGGAACTTTAATGCAACTTCGACAGGTGTTTGTAGTTCTGGGAGCGACTTAGCGAAATTTAGAGATTGATCAATCAACTCTGAGCTTATGGTGGGCAATAGAGCCTGAATGAAGTCAAACTCGCTTCGAGTGCACATCAATCCGGAGTTTCTGAAATCGATGCTCGACGCTGGAACGAGAAAATGAGGACGCCCAAATGCTCTTGCAGTGATATGACCGAGAAAACCTTTGGGACCATCAAGTTTAAATGCTTGAATGGCGGCGCGTTTAATCATAACTGTCTAGTGTCCAAACCCTATGTGAAGCCATTAGTATAGAGAATATTCTGGCAAACTATGAGTTTCAGTTAACCTTTATTTGATGAATGGCGGGTCATTTGTGCGACACAACAGAGTCAGATGGGTTAATTCCAACTTTCGAACCGCATTAATGCTTCTTGATGAGGTCTCTCGACGTAAACTTGCGATAGTGGTTGGGTTTCAAGTCACCCTAAGTTTTCTGGATTTACTTGGAGTTGCTGCGATAGGAATTCTTGGTGCTTTGTCGATTACCGGCTTACAGTCAAGCAAACCAGGAGATCGAGTAACTCAAGCGCTTGAACTCCTTCGTATACAAAATCTGGATTTTCAGACTCAAGTTATAATTCTGGCCTTACTTGCGGTGATTCTTCTTCTTTCTAGAACTATCATTTCAATTTTTTCTACTCGTAAAATCTTGTTTTTTCTTAGCCATAAAGCTGCAAAGGCGTCTGCAGACTTAACTAGAAAGCTTTTAACTCAACCGCTTTTAGATGTTCAAAAAAAATCTTCACAGGAGACTCTTTACGCAGTCACAAATGGAGTATCAACTCTGCTCTTAGGCGTTGTCGGCACCTTCGTAAACATGGTTTCCGATGCAGCGCTTTTGTTAATTCTATTGATTGGTTTGGTTGTCATTGACCCAAGTATGACACTTGGGATGATGGCATTTTTCTCTCTAGTTAGTTTTATTCTGTACAAAATTCTTCGAGAGAGAGTCAGAGCATTAGGAAGAAAAAATGTGAAACTCACAATTGCATCGAGTGAAAAACTCTTGGAAGTGTTGTCAACTTATCGAGAGGCTATAGTTCGTAACCGAAGAATGAACTATGCAGATTTCATCTCTCGTATCCGCTATCAATTAGGAGATGTAAATGCTGAAAATTCGTTTGTCCCGTACATCAGTAAATATGTATTGGAATTAACTGTACTGCTAAGCGCGCTAATCATCAGCGCCA
>JACCDN010766378.1_pt1 | contig 16719 bp, 13 predicted proteins | sample 7441691 | NCBI WGS metagenome assembly JACCDN01 (sample SAMN15323439, study PRJNA562643) | freshwater metagenome | isolation source: river surface water | place: USA:Blue River Watershed | collected 2017-08-16
AGTTCAGAAGAGATGTTTTACTCAACCCTCAACAACCTTCCTATAACCTTGGTGACTATATTACCAAGTTCGCTATTATCATCTACTACACTGTAGTTAAAGCTGATGGTACTGGAAGTGTTGGAACTCTCACTTACCAAGTTAAACCTTGGGAATCCAACATTGAAGTCAGAGATGTTTCCGTCCCTGTTGCTAACTGGACTGATAACAGATACTCCGCTAAGAATACTTCTAACGGCTATGCTGATATGGACGTTTGGGCTGTCTTCCCTACTGTCTCTGGTCTCCTCATCAATAACAGATACAACCCTGTTGAATCTGGTGTTATCCAACTTAACGGTATGGACAGATTTGACCCCAGAGAAGGTGCTTATTTCCATCTCATCCAAACTTACGATTACCATAGTTCTACTCCCCAACCCGGTGTTAACGTGTATTCGTTTGCTTTACACCCTGAACAACACCAACCTTCAGGGACATGCAATCTTTCTAGAATTGATAACACTACTATCGTTCTTAAGCTCTTCACTGATATTCCCTTCCCCAACCCTAACAGAAATCCCCCTCCTCTTTCCATTGTTGGTCCCTCATCTGAGTTATTCATCTATGATACCAATTACAATGTATTAAGAATTATGAGTGGTATGGGTGGTTTAGCTTATAGTAATTAAATGGTCTTACAGAAAATTTGTGACCTATATAATAAATTATTATATTTTAAGCTTATATTCTTTTTTGTATTAATTTAATAATTAAAAACTATTAAATTTGTTGAATTTTAAATATTGACTTACTAATAAATGTGACCAATAAAAATAAATTATTAGAATATTTTGCTCCTGAACCAGTAGGAACAAAAGTATTAATACACTTTGTAATATGTTTTTTATAATTATTATGTAATTTTTACCTTAATTTAATATATTTTGCTCCACACTAAAACTAAGCAAAACTAAAATTTATTTATATATTAACCAAAAGTTTTGCTGTGCCTGTCCGCATAGCAAAATTATTTAATATTATTATTTTAATATATTTGTTCAAAGTTTTTGCTCACCCCGAAAGGTAGGCAAAATATATCTGTATATTCTATAAAAGACAAAAAATTGAAAATATTTTGAAATAGATATACTTATTAGTAAGATATATATAAATATACAATTAATAATATATGGCAGATAATGATGTTGAAAATAATATTGTTGATGAAACAATATTTACCAAAAATTTAGATGAATTATTATTATTTTTTAATTCCCAAAAAGTAAGACTTGTTGAGTTTGTTAAAAATAATTTTAAAGAAAATGAACATTATATTATTAGAAAAGCATATAATAATGATAAAAAAGGTAGTGGTGGTCATAATAAAATTAATTATTTATTAACAGATTATGTTTATAATGTAACTCGAACTACTTTTAATTTAAAACACAGATATGTAAGAACTTTTTTAGATAATGTTGAACAAATAAATATATTAATGAGTCTTGAAAATCAAACAATTGGTTGGATAGAAAATTCTTATAAGGATGTAGAAGAAACAAAAAGACAATATGTAATTGGAACTTATAAAGTCGATTTATATTTTAATGATTATAATTTAGTTGTTGAATGTGATGAAAATAATCATAAAAATAGAGATAAAAATTATGAACTAGAAAGACAAGAATTTATTATTTCAACAGGAAAAACTATAATTAGATTTGATCCAAATAATAAAAAATTTGATTTATCTTTTGTTTTAAGAGAAATACATAAATTTATTAAAAAATATTCAAATAAAAATCATCAACCAAAGTTAATTGTTGTTAATTTTGACTAATTTATTTAAATTTTTAATTTTATTTTTAAAAATAAAAACAAAATAACTTAAAATTATATTTATATAAAAAAGTATACAAATGGAAAATATAAATATTGTAGAATTAATTGAAAAAAATCCTATTGCCAAATTATCTGATACTTTTAATAATAAATTACTTGAAAAAATTAAAAATAATTTTACAAAGGACGAACAAAAACTATTTATATCATCATTTTATTGTTATTTAAATTATGATGATACAAATGAATTTATTATTGATTTAGATAATACTTGGGCATGGTTAGGTTTTAGTCAAAAGGATAAAGCTAAAAGATTATTAATTAAATTTTTTAAAGAAAATACAGATTATAAATATTTGATTGACCCTAACATTAAGCAAAATAAAAAAGGGAGTGGTGGACATAATAAGGAAACAATAATGTTAAATATTCAAACATTTAAAAGATTTTGTATGAAAGCTGAAACAAAAAAAGCTGATGAAATTCATGATTATTTCATTAAATTAGAAAAAATTCTTCATCAAACAGTAGATGAACAAAGTAAAGAATTTTCTAATCAAATTAAATCAATTGAAATTAAAACAATAAAAACTATTGAAACAAATAATCATGATTTATTATTAAATAAATTTAATTCTTCTGGACCAGTAGTTTATTTAATTAAAGTAAAAACTTTAGATGGTAAATCATTTATTTTAAAAATAGGTGAAAGTGGAAAAGGTATTGGAGGTAGATATGATGAACATAAATCTAGTTATGAAGAATGTATTATTTTAGATTGTTTTTCTGTAAATCAAAGTAAACAATTTGAATCATTCTTACATTCACATCCTGAAATTAAACCTCTTTTATATAAAAAATTAAAAGGTCATGAGAATGAAAAAGAATTATTTTTTATTGAAAATGAAATTGTTTACAACAAAATTGTTAAAATTATTAAAGATAATATTAATAGTTATAAAGATAATGGTAATTTAGTTGCTGAAATTGAAAAACTTAAATTAGAAAATGAAAATTTAAAGTTAGCCAATAATATGAAAACTCCTGATAATATTTATTTAAAAGAATTAATTGAACAAAATAAAAAGATATTAGAAAAATTTGATAATTTAGAAAAGAAAAATCAAGAACTAGTTGAAAAAATTAATTCAATCCAAGTTAAAAATGTAACAACGACAAATTTTGGAGAAGTTAATAAAAATGTTGGTCAAAAGTTACAAAAGATTAATCCCGATAATTTAACTTTAATTAAAACATATGATTGTATGGCTGAAGTATTAAAAGAAAATCCTAAATTGAAGCGTTCTAGTATTACTAAAGCAATTGGAGAAAATACTATTTATCAAGGTTTCCGTTGGTTATTTGTTGATAGAGAACTTGATTCAAATAAAATTCATAAAATAGAACCAACTAAAGAAACTAGACAACAAAATACTGGTTATATTGCAAAATTAAATAAAGAAAAAACTCAAATATTAAATGTTTATTTAGATAGAAAAACTGCTTGTAAATTAAATAATTATAATTCTGATAGTGCTTTAGATAATCCAGTTAAAAAATTTACTGAAACTAATGGTCATTATTATATATTATATGATTCTTGTTCTAAGGCATTAAAAGATGCATTTGAAAAACAAAAAGGTAAACCAATACTATATAAAAGTGGTATTGGTCAATATGATGAAAAAAATAAACTTGTAGGTGAATTTACATCAAAACAAGAATGTTGTATTAGTGTTGGTATTGGTGATAAATCATTAAAAAAATCATTAGATAATAAAGTTGCTTATAACAATTTTTTATATAAATATATGGATGAAAAACTAGTTTGTTAAGTTAAAAATTTTTTTACATTTAAGATAATATTATAAATTATGTTTTCTTATTTTTACGATATTCAGCCAATTCATCTGCTCTTAATTTTTTATATTCTTCCTCTCCTAACTGTTCACGCTTTTTTTCTCTTGATTTTTGTTTTCTTAATCTTGCTTCTTCTCTTATTTGTTCAGGTGTTTTAATAATTTTAGGAGCTATATTATTTTTTTCTTTAATACTTTCTCTATATTTTCTCATTTTTTCAGCATTGATTTTATTATACTCTTCTTCTCCTAATTCTTCTTTTAATTTTTCTCTTTGTCTCTGTTTTTTCTCGTTATTTTTACTTTTAATAATTTGTAACTTTTCTTGTAAATTTACAGATTTTTTTAATTTAATTGATGTTTCAGAATCTGATGAACTTTCTTCTTTTTTAAAATTATTATTTTGTTCTGCTTTAATTTTATCGTTATTTCTACTTTTTTCTCTACATTGATTACAATGTCTCCAACATTTATTATTTGAATCAACAAAATCTTTTCCCTGTTTCCAATGATATTTATTTGAACATAAAAATAAAGGAACTGTATTATCAGAATTATTTATTTTAACTTTTTTAACTTGATAAATATTTATATTATCTTTAAAATTTTCTTCTTGTTCTAAAATTTTTTTTTCAGATTCATTTATCAATAAAATAATTTTATTTATATTTTCATTAATTTCTAAACTTTTTTTATTATTAATAATTTCATTATTTTTTTCTTCAATTTTAATATCAATTAAATTTTCTTTTTGTTTTAAATGTTTTGTGCTTTTATTAACTTTATTTATGTTATTATAATTTTTTTCTTTAATTCTATCTTTTTCTAAACAAGGTTGACATTTTGAATATTTATAAGTTAAATCAAGTTTTTCTCTACAACCTCTTATATAGTTATAACAAACTTTTTTATTTTCTAATTCAGTTTTTTCTTTAAAATAATCAGCTTGATGTTTACCACAATATTCATTTTCTTCACTTTGTTTATAATTACATCCTTCTTTTTTACAAAGAACTATTTCTTGTTTAGCTTTTAATCTATTCAAGTTAGCACGTTCTATACATTTATAACATATTTTTGTTCCAACTAAATAATACATCTTTTTACATCCAGAGCATAATGACAAATTATTTAACATAGTCTCTGTATACTCACACATATATTCGTGAAACTTACAAAATCTTGTATCTTCAATCACATTATTACGACAGCAATCATTATTTCTATCCTTAGCTAGACATTTAATTTTTTCTTTTACTTTAGACATAATGGTTTAATAAAATATTACTAATATATATAGTAAAAACTATAAATATCAATTTTTATAAAAGTTGATTTACTTATTTAATAAATAATTAATATATAAAAATTAATCAATATAATTTATTAATCATGTTTAAAATTCAAAAACGCACATTTATTGCTATTATTAATCAGGCTGAAGTAGCTTATCGTGAATTCCTTGGTGGAAACAGAATTAAATTAAATCCTGGGCTTAGAGTTAATATTCCTTTATTACATAATCTTTATCGTGTATCTTTAAAAGAACATTTTGTTAATTTAGATGACCAATCCGCATACACCAAAGACAATGTTCCAGTAACAGTTTCTGGAACTGTTTTTTACAAAGTTATTGATGCTGAAAAAGTTTGTTTTACTATTGGCAAACCTGTTATGGCTGTTAAAAATGTTGGTGAAAGTTCTTTTCGTGCTGTTATCGGAAAATTTGATTATGATGAAATTATTTCTAATCGTAATGACATCAATAATGAAATGTTAAATACTTTAGGAAAAACTACTTTGGATTGGGGTATTAACACTACTAGATTAGAAATTCAAAACTTTGGACCTCAAAATGGTGAAGTAGCTCGTCAACTTGAAAAACAAATGCAAGCTGAAAGGTCTAGACGCGAAAATGAACTTTCAACTCAAGCTGATATTAGAACTGCAGAAGGTGCTAAACAAATTGCAATCTTAAATTCTGAAGGTTTACTTATTGCAGCTAAAAATAAAGCTGATGCACTTAAATATGAATTGGCTGCAACATCTACTGGTTTATCCGAACAAATTGAAAGTTTATCAAAAATGTTTAATGGAGATAGTGAAAAAGCTAGTGCATATTTACTTGAAATGAAACGTTTAGACCATTTGGAAAAATTAGCAGGAACTAATAATAAAGTATATTTTATGAATGGGAATGATTTATTTCCTAAAACAAAAGTTATTTCTGATATGATAAATGGAAAAATATAATATCAATAAAAAAATTTTTTATATAATTTATAAATAATATTTAATTTATTTATTATTTTTAATTCTTTCTAAAACAGTTTTATATAAATTTTTATCATCAGAATTAAATTTGTTTGAATCGGGTTTAGTTCTTTTTGAATAAATAATATAATCAGATTTATTTTTTTGAATCCATAAAACTTCATAATGGGCAGGTAAGTTTAAAATAAAATTGTTAGCATTTTCAAATGATAAAAATCTATAATTATAGTTAACACAATCTATTTCCATTGTTCCGGTTTTAATATCAAATAAATTATCATAATCAAATGCTCTCATATCACCTTGAAATTTTAAAGCAATTTTTTCTAATTCATCTTTAACCATTTGAGATTCTTTATCAATTAGTTTTGGATCTTTAAATTTAAAAGAAACTTCAATTGAATAATCTATCATTTCTAAGTTTTATTATATAAATTATATAAATTAATTGTTAAATCAGTTTTTATCAAACAAACTGAACAATATTCACTATATTTGATTTGTCAAGTTTTCTGAGTACTGTACTATTAGATAACTCAGTCACAAGGACTCTATCATTACATATTTTGATATATGTTTTAATAATAGTTTCCATATCTGCAAATAGTTTATCATGTCTAGCAACTGATGCTATTTCAAAACTATTGTAAGGTGGACAGTCAATCATTCTTTGTCTAGCAATTTCTTTTGTTTGATTTATTTTTTCTAAAGTAATTATTTCATCCAGACCCATTAATACTTGTCCACCTAAATAGAACTTGGAATCATTCCATCTTTGTTTGGTACTGTCAAAATATTCTTGTAATACTGTTTTGTCCAAGTTATTAAATAATTCAGCCTCCATTCCATTTTGAGGAACAAAGTTTAATAATTGATTTAATGATGCACCAGTAGTTGTCATTGTTTAAATTTAAATATATTTGTAAGTAAAATTATTATATATATTTGTATTAGTATATAAAATAAAGATGAGTCTCAGAAAAGAGAGAATTCAATTTTTTAAATATAAAAATTGGTGGTTAAAATAAGATAAAAATAATATATTTATAAACTATAATTATGGAAGGATTTATTAACAAACTAAAAAACAATAAAAAGTTTAGAACCAAATACAATGGTGTTTTAGAGTTAACAAAAGATTCAGTTGAAAATGATATAATAGGGTTAAAAGGTTTATATTTTGGTTATCCTAAATGTTGTATTAGTTATTACATAAAAAACAATATGAACCTTCCTGAAACATGTATAATTGCTTCAGAAAATTTTGGTTTTATACCGTGTATAGATTGTTCCCAAAGAATTCTAGATAAAAAAATAAGATTAACAAAATTAATAGATAAAAGATTTTGTAAAGTAAGTTTTATGAATTATTTGTATAAAGATGATAATTCAGAATTAGAAAAATTTATTGAACACTTTTTAAAATTATTTGAGTCAGAACATAATGGATTAGAATTAATTGAACCAGAACAAAATATTAATCAAGGGGAAGAAGAAAATATCAGTTTAATATATAAATTTCAAAATCATTCAGATTTAAAGCATGTAACAAGATATTATCCCCATAGAAAAGATGATATAGAATTTATAAAAAGGATAACAAAAATAAATGGAAAATATTGGGGTTATCCCTTGTGTTGTGTTAAATATTTTATAGAAAATAGGGGATATTGTAAAAAAACAGAAACAATATGTGATTTAAGTAAAAAGGCAAGTGAAAATACTGGATTTTATCCATGTCCAATTCATGCACAACATGTAATAGATAAATTTATTAAATTGGAGGATTTAATAAAAAAATCAAGAAAAACAAAATTACAATTTCCTCAAGAAGATTTAACAGAAAATGGTAATTATTTAATGCATGTAATAACAAAAATTAATTAAATAGTAATTGAATCATATAAATTTTTTCTTTGTTGTTCTGTACTATTTGGTAAAATTAAAACTTGAAAATGTGCACTTGTTTTAACAATAACAATATTATCAAAAATATTTTTGTAATTATCATTTGCTATATTTGGAACTTCATATAAAACTGAGTCAATATTTAGTTTTTGAATAATATTATATGTATTATTAACTTCAATAATTTTAATATTGCAATTAAATATTTGTAAAATAATCTGAGAATAAATTATAACATCAGGAACATTTATATTTGTTATTTCGTTATAACAATTTTTATAAGCTCTTTCATCATTATCATTAATTTGCTTACATAGTGTTATACCCGAAAATATAAATGCACCTGTAAAAATTTTAATATAATAACTTATATCAATTTTATTTTCATTATAATATTCAAAAAATTTTTTACTAGCATCATTTAAATCAGTATTATTTATTGTTGATTCTAATAAACTATTTATTAAATTATATTTGTCGATAATTTCTGTAAATATTATTTTTTCACTTTCATAAATTGATTCAATTTCATTTATCATATTAAAAATATCTTTATTATTTTTATATGTTGTTTTGTATTGTTTTATTTTTTCAGAATCAAGATTAATTCCTCGTAATTCAATAATTATATGATCTAATTCTATATTTTTTACATTAAAGTTAATATCATTATTTTGTTCTGAATATTTGTTTAATATATTTTCTTTTAAAACACGTTTAATTTCAATAATTTCGAATTCTGCATATTTTTCTAAAAAATTATTATCATTATTATAAGCTGTTTTTAATAATTTGTAAAAATCCTTTTGATAATTTTTTTTCATAATTAAAAATATAAAAAAAGCATTTATATAACATAATCCATTGCCTCTAGCATTAATATAAAGTAAATTTGTAAATTTATCAAATAATGGTTTGAATAATGAAGTAAAATTTTTTTTTAATTCAGATGAACCTTTACTAAAAAATCTTAAATAGTCATCAACACTTTCGTAAATTTGTAATTGACAGTTATAGGTTGAAATAACATTATTATCTAAAATAATTTGTGGAATTTTTTCGTAACTGAGTATTCCACATCCTTTTTGTTGTTTTACTAAATCTAAATATTTTTTTTTATATTTTAAATATTTTTGTTTATAATCCATATTGTATATGTTATATTATATAATATATATTATAATATTTTTGATAATATATGTTAGTTTATGAATTTTATATAAAATTTAGTATCCTAATATTCTTTCAGTAAAAGCGAAAACATCCATATAAAGTTGTTTTCGTTGTTCGAATGTGCTATTGTGTAAAACTAAAACTTGAAAGTGTGACCTACCCTTTTGAATGATTACAACATGTTCGGATTGGTTGTTTGCATTCACAGGATTTTCATAAGTTTTAGATTGAATCTGATAAGAATCAGCATCTACTGAAATAATTAGAATATTACAGTTAAACATATTTGAAAAATTATGCATAAAAGGATAAATTTCGGGAGTGTTTGGGTCTCTCATTTCTTGTTTTTCAGTGTTAGCTCTACTTGGACTCATATTTTTAGAGTCAATGTATTTATCTCCAAGAATCAACTGACTTTGGATAAAATTATTGATATTAATATTAAAATCATCAAGTTCAGCAGTAGCGAATAGTTCAAGAAACTTTGAATCTAATGATTTAGCCATAACTCCAAATATAAACAGGGAGTTATTGAAACAATTCCCATCGCCTCTAGAGTTGATTAATAGTAAATTACTATACTTGAGGAATAAAGAACTATAAAGTGGTTCTGAATTGGTTCGGACTATGTTATATGATTGATTTAATTGAGAGGTAATATTTCCATTAGAAACAATAAATTTTGACCATTGTGATAAAAAATCGTCAAAATTAGTATAAATGTTAAGACTACTGTTAGTCTCAGTAATAAGGTTATTCTCTAATATAATTGGTTCAACAAGTCTTTGAATATGTGTCATTGTATTATGTGTATTGTGTGTATTGTGTAGTTTTATGTCATTGTTATATTAAATAGTATAGACTCTGAGATGTAGAAAAAATCAATTTTTTTATTTTTAATTAAGTATAATATTTAAAATCTATAATTATTAAAATTTTTGGAATAGTTATTTTTATTTAAATTAATAAATTTCTTTTTTTTATTATCTTTTTCCATTAAAATCTTTATTTCGTTGGATAAATTATTAATATCAATAATATTTTGTTCAATAAATTTTCTTAATTGAATAATAATACCACCTTCATTTCTTCCGGTTATATTCATAAAATCAATTAAATTTAAATTATTATTTTTTTTAATTTCTTCAACTAATAGTTTTTTATCTTCATTTGTCCAAACATTACCAAAATTTGGATAATATTTTTGAATATTTTTTTTTAATTTATCTTTTTCATAGTTAAATCCATCATCAATATATGAATTATACTCTTTTATCATATCATCAATATTTTTATTATTAATATAATTTTTATAATCATAAATATTTTTATTAAAATGATTTAAATTATCACTTTTATCATAAATATTGTTATTTTTTTGAACATAACTTAATTCATTATTAATTAATTCAATTTCTTTATTTATATTAATAATATCTTTTTGATGATTATTATTTATAACTATATTAATATCTTTTTTTATTTTATCTTCAGTATCATTTTTTATTTTAATTTCTTTTTCTAAATTTTTATTTATAATGTTTTTAATATTTAAAATAAAATTATTAATTTTTAATTTAAAATTTGAATCAAAATAATTTATTCTATCTAATTTAATATCTTCTTCATTTAAATTATTTGATATATTAGAAATATTTTTATTAAATTCTATTTTATTTTCATCTAAACATATTTTACCATAAATTATATCTTTTGATATTTTTTTACAAATATTAATATAACTTCTATCATATATATCATTTTTATTTAATCTATATTTAACTTCTAAAATTAAATTATTTGAGTCATATTTAATTTCGTTTTTTAAGTAATCCAAAATAAATTCTGAAATTTCAATATTTAAAATATTCCACTTACTTTTTTTTATTTTATTAGCATCATTATTTAAAAAATTTTTTAAATTATTATCTAATTTTAATTCATTATTTAAATTATCATCATTTATTAAATTTGTTGTTTGATTTATTACTAAACCATTTTCGTCCAGTCCTAAAAAATCATTAGTATCAATCCATTCATTAGATGATGTATAAAATTTTTGTGGCTGTGTAGGAATACTTAAAATATAATTTATAATTTCGTTATATTTTTGTTTATTTTTACATATAATTTTTTCTGTAATTTCAATATTTTTAGAAGTATTACCAAAAAGTGATGATGAATTGTATTCATATTCTTCTTCTAATTGATGATTAACAATAAATTTTGTTAATTCGTTTAGATCATTTAAATTTTTAATAATATAATTAAGGTTTCTTAAATAATCAAATATTTTTTTACATTCATTATATTTTGGTGGTAATTTATTTGTAAAAAAGTTTTGCCAAGATATCCATTTAATATCATTTCTATAATCTTCATCTAATTTTAACCATTGATCATTTTTATCTTTTTTAATTTGATAACCATAATCTTTTAAATTATTAATCTTTAATTCTATAACATATTTTTCCTTAATTTCATCTAAAGTAATATTTGAAATAAAACCATCTAAAGTCCCTTTTATTTTAAAATATTTTAATAAATTAAGATTATGTTGTATATTTTGATTAATTTGAATATTGCTAATAATTTTATTATTTTCTTTTTCATTTTTTTTAAGTTCTTCTTCATCAATTTCATCTAAATTTTCATCTTCATCTTCATCTTCATTTGTATTGTTTTGATTTTTATTATCAGAAAATTTTGAAAACATAAAATTTTTAGTTTTTTTAGTTTTAATAATATTAATGCAATATCTAATTACTTTAAATTTTGAAGAATAAAAAATATTGTTTTCATTATTTTCACCAATTTCATATAAAATATTTGGTATTATAACAAAACCAATTTTATTTGGATTATTTGAGTCTAATCTTAAACATCTACCTATATTTTGAACAATAACTGTTTGTGAAAATCTTTCTTCTGCAAACATTACACTATCAACACATGGTATATCAATTCCTTCATTAAATATATTGACACTAATTAAAACAGCTCTTTGACTTTTTTCAAATTTATGTTGTTCTTTTTTTTTATCACCTTCAGACATACCATTAACAACTTTAAAAATATCAAAATTAAATTTATTATTAATATTTTTATAATCTGTATGCATTTTTTCTAATATTTGTTTATATAATTCAGCTTTATATTTATTACTAATATAAATAATTGTTTTCTTAAAGTCATATTTTAACATACTTTCAATTAATAATGAACTAATTTCAATAAAATATTTTTTTTCTTTTTCTTCTTTTGTTAATAATGCTAATTTATTTTTAATATCAGCAGTTATAAATAATTCTTTATTTTGTTCTAAATATATTGTTTGAAAATCAGTAATAATTTTATCTTGAATAGCTTCAGAAAATGTATAATAATAAAATATTTTACCATAAATATCAATATTATCCATACTATAATTGGTTTCTTCTGTATTAATTTTTGATTCAGGATTTTTATGAGTTATTTTTAAAGGTGTTGCTGTCATAAAAAGATATTTAGAAGATTCAAAATAATCATTTGTTTTAAATAATTCATGATGAAATTTTTCTAAAACTCCTTTTGTTTTTGCATTACCAACTGTATTATGAGCTTCATCTAATATAATTAAATCTGGTTCAATAATATCTTTTTCAGATTCATTATCTTCAATATTTTTATTATAGGTAACAATTTCATCAACAATTTTTTTAGCAGAATTATATGTTGTTAAAATAATATTAACTGTATTATTTTTTTTTATAGTTATTTTTTTTATTAATTCATTTGAATCAATATTAAAATTTATTTTTTTTTCAAATTTTTGTCCAGAGTCATATGTAATATTTTCTGAGCAAAAAACTGATATTTGTAAATTCCAATTATTTTTATCATTATTATTCCATTTATATAATTCTGGACCAAGTTGTTCTAATAATTTTATTCTTGATGTTGCTATTATAAATAATTTTTCTGCTCTATTTAAAATACATTCTTTAATTATTTTATACATAAGATACGATTTACCATATCCACAACATGCACATAATATTCCTCTTGTGTTTTTTTCTTTATAATAATAATTTATAAATTTATTAAGTGCGTCTTGTTGTAATTTTTCCTTTGTTTTATTTGTATTTTGCATATTAGAATTACTAATATATATTAATATTATTAGTAATTATCAAATTTTTAATAAAATTTTTTATTTTTCATTATCAGCAACAGTAACTTTTTCAACTTTCATAGGTTTAGCAAGTGCAGATTTCTTTTTGTAGGCTTCATTAATATCAAATGGTTTATGTCTTTTTTTCCAGTTAGGGTCAAAATTTCTGTCATGATATTTAACAAATTGTTTACAACCGATAGTTCCAACTTTTTCATTTGCGGCCTTATACCAATAAACTTTTTCTAAAAAATTAGCTCTTGCACCACGATTAACAATAACCATAGAACCATAATCATTAGTTAATTCTTTAAAGACAGCTCTAAAAGCATCAAAAGTAGGGAACATGCCTGCATAATGATCATATAATCTTTTTAAATTAGAATAGAAATCTTCAGCTAATAAAAAGATATAATCAAAGTTGCATCTAAGTTCAGGAGTAATACCTAAAGGGAACTGCATAGTTAACAAATACATTAATCTATAGTGTCTACCATTAAAAAGTAATTCCATAACAGGTTGGTCTTTCATCCAAGTTCCTTTGGTACTTAAACAATCGTCCATTAAAATAAATCCTCTTGGATCAATATTTTTGCCTTCTTTTTGTTTATCAACTTGTTTTTCAATCATTTTATCTTGTCTATATAATAATTTTTCTATAATTTCACTTCTATATTCATAATGTATATATGAATCAGGGAAAAATTCAGAATAAAAAGGAGGATTAGCCATTTTTTCAGTTGGAGCAATAATAATACCGACAGGAATATCTTTAAAATGTTTTAAAATAGAACGACAAACCCATGATTTACCAGAAGCTCTTTTTGCAATCATTACAATAGCGGGATTTTCACACATTGATTGTAACTTGAATTCTTTTATAGGTAAACTTAAATTTGAACCTACTTTAACGTCTTTTGTACTCATGTTTTATATGTGGATATTTATTATAAGTATATATAAAAAATATTTGATTAAAATTTAATTCCAAATTTTCCAGTATTTTTTTGAGGGATAAAAATATTAGGATTATTAAAATTTTGTAAAGAATTTTTAGAATTAGTTAAATTAATAAGTGGATTTGATTTTACTTGGTTAGAACTAGGATTTACTACAAAATATTTAGATTCCCCAGAAATTTTATTGTCAACAGGAATTGATACAGGTTGAGATACAACAGGTTGTGTGTTAACTGGTTCAGGAACTTGAGGCATAGAATTGATATTGGTATTTGGTAATGATTTAATTTGAACAGTTGAATTTGTAATATTAATAGGATTATTTGTTTGAGGATTATTCATTACAGGAGGAGTATTAACTGAACCTAAACTAAATTTTTTTATAGGAAAAGCGTCATTTCCTAACATATCTAAATTATTGTTTAACTCAACATTTTTATTGTTATAATCTTGCAAACTTGAGGTATCAGTTAACTCGTCATCATCCCAAGTTACAAATAAATATATAAGTAAACTAAAAATAGAAGTTAAGAGTATAGGTTTAATTAAATCTCCACTATATATATCACCATTTCTAACAGAATCTAAATTAACTATAATAAAAATAACAGTAAATAAACATAATGCTACAAGAAAAATATAATTTTTTAATATTGATTTATAACTCATTTATATATTAAATGTTTATATTTATTTTTTTATATATAACTTGTAAAAAAATATTTTTAAAAAATTATTTATTTCATCATATCCCCAAAATATGAATCAAACTCTTTAAATTCATTAGATAAATTCTTTTTACTTTTCATATTTACATTTATATTTTTACCAGTATTAAACGATTGTAATTCATTTAATCTATCAGCAGCTTTTGCCCTAATTGCTGGTGGACTATTAATTTCTTGAGTAGAAAGAGATTTAGTTGATTTGCTTGATTTGCTTAAAGCTGAACCATCTGATTCATCTGAACCGTCTGATTCATTAGAACCTGTACTATTATTATCAATAATTTCATCTAATTCTTTACTTCTTACTGATGATCTAGTTATTATACTTGAATCATTATCTGATGTTTGTAAATTTTGTTGTTCAGATTGGTTAGATAATTGAGAGGATAATTCAGCAGTTTCAGCAGTTTCAGCAGTTTCAGCAGTACCTTCGGTAATAATATTTTCATCACTAGTTTCAATAAGAGATTCTCCTTCTTTACTTTCCTTAATTACTTCATTATTAATAAAATTTTCAATTTCTTCTTTTCTAGAGATATTATTGGGAACATTATTAATATTAATAAATTCTTCGGTTTCATCTTGAATAATATTATTAACTTGAGGTCTATTACCATATTTGTTGTTATTAATAATATTGTTAACTAAATTTTTAACATCAGCAAGTTCTTGATTATATTTTGAATCTTTTTTAGTAAATTCAATTTGTAAATATTCTTCAATAATTTGATTATAAGGAAGTGATTTTTTAAGAGCAAGTTCAATACAGTTTTTAATAATTTCAAAGATATCCTTTTTATTGTTTCTAGAATTAATAAATAACTCAGGATTTACTTTAAAATATTCACATGAAATAATATAACATTTGTGAATAAAATCTTTAATAGATAAATTTTCATACATTTCATTATCAGTATATTTGGATTCTTCTACTTTTGGATCCCAAGTTAAAAATAAAACAAAACTTTTAAAAGTTGCTCTAACTAAATTATCAAAAAAATCAATACAACCAGATTTAACTTTAATTCTCTGATATTCTTCTTCAATTTCGTGATTATTTAATTCCTTTATACCATCTAAAGTTTTTTTAAAAATTTGAACAACACCGGGATTATTAATCTTAGCACCTCTTTTATTTTTAAGTTCAATTTGTTCAAAAACATTTTCAGAATACTTAAACATTCCTTTTATACCATGAAAAATATGTGGAACTAAAATTCCACAAAGAAAATTATTAAATTCATTTTTTGTTTCAACTAAATATCTAAAATCCATATGGTTTAATATAAATTATGTCTATATTTTTATATCAAAATTTAAACATATTTGAAAAATTATTTTTACTTATTTATACAGTATTACCTCCTCTTGTTCCATAAAAATCAGCTTGTTTAGGAGTCATACATACACATCCATAACCATCTTGGAAATTCATACCTGAATAGTTATTGGCAACATATTTTTGAGCATAATCACAGTTTGATTCATTATTACCAGTAACTTTGAAAGGAGGAGCATATTGAGCGGGACAACAAGCAGGAGAAATCTTAAAATAAGTAGGATCATATTGAGCAACAGAACCAGAAGGATCTAACATATAAGTTCTTTCAAATTGTTGTCTTAATTGTTTATCATCTACAATACTAGTAAGAACATCAACTTCAGGGTCTTTACCAGGAGCAGTCCATTTATATCCACGGTTATCAAAGGTATCTTGTTTAGAATTTTCATTTACACCAGTAGAACTAGAGGGTCCCATAGTATAAGGAGGGTTCTTATTAAGCATACCGGGAGCTTCAGAATCGCCATAACCTAATCTGTCGGCATTTTCATAAGCATTA
>JACCDN011049210.1_pt1 | contig 16719 bp, 11 predicted proteins | sample 7441691 | NCBI WGS metagenome assembly JACCDN01 (sample SAMN15323439, study PRJNA562643) | freshwater metagenome | isolation source: river surface water | place: USA:Blue River Watershed | collected 2017-08-16
ACCGTTACGGCGATTGAGGTGGTTGCACCAAGAGAGTCAGTGGCTGTAATTGTCTCGTAATAGGTTCCTTGCGGAACGGTTCTTGCAACTGTCAAGACTGTCGAACGTGCACCATTGGAAACCAAAGTAATTCCAGAAGAAACAGGGTTACTTGCTAGCGAGAATGTAATCGTGCCAGTTCCAGTATTTGAGGTCGCTGTGATCGTGTCATATGCGGCGACCCCGCTAGATGTCGTCAGTGACTGCGTCGTAGCCGTCAATGCAATACGAGGATTAACCGTTATGGTGACATTAAATTGATTTGATGCATTGAGAGTATCTGTCGCGGTCACCGTCTCGCGATAGGTCGCTGCCGTTGTTGAGTTTGTAGCCGCGAGGGTTGGGGCAAGAACAACGTATGCCTTGTTGGTTTCAGAGGTATCGAGTGTAATTCCGGAAGTGGTTGGCGCAATTGAGAAAGTCTTATTCCCTGTGCCTGATGAGGCGATAAATGCTGATGATCGGGTGGTCAGACCTTCAGTTGTGACGATTGAGACGGTTCCACCTGAAGAAGCCGGATGGCTTGAACTTCCTGTCGGTGAGTTTACATTCGTCGTCAGACGCGCATACGAGCTTGAATCAGTCATCTTCGCCTCTGAGTTAACAGAGGTCAGGGCGATCAAAGTATTTGCATCGACCGTAACAAAAGCTGATGGAGTGAAGTTTGCCGTTGTGGTCGAAGTTCCTGAGTAGCGTGCAGATTTTGCAATGACAAAGTTCGTCAGAAGGCCAGCGTACATTTCACCAGTGCTTGTAGTTCCGCACTTCACTGCGATACAAAGCTGAGCGTTCGTTGGAATCTGCGTTGCAGTAACTGTTGGCATTGCCTGCGCTGCGCGAAGAGCAATACCGTTCTGATATGCGATTACGCTGTTATTTCTACTAACAACTGCAAAGTGAACCCAACGATCCTTGTAGTTCGAGAGGCTCACGGAGTTCATGGCCCGGGCACCACTGTTCCAGAAATAGAAAGTTCCATTTTCGATGCTCACACCTAAACTGCTGCCTCCAAATGAGAAGATTCGAGGCCAGTTGTTGTTTCCAGTTTGGTATTGCCACCACTCGATTGTGTAATCACTACCGAGTTGCCAGTTGGCATTTGCAGGTGCTGTTACATGAGCGCCGGTTCCATTGAAGCTCATGCTGGTGAAGTTACTTCCAGCCGTCAGGGATTCATAAGCAAGAACTGGCGCAGGATTAACATTGATAGTTACCACGGTTACCGCCCGTGAATTGGAAGAATCAACAACAGTAATACTCTCGATATATGTACCGACCGAGGTTGAGGCACTCACGTTAAGGGTTACATAACCGCTGCTCGCAGTTGAAGTATCAAGGGTGATTCCAGCAGAAGTCGGAGATGAAACCGAGACTTTTGTGAATGTCTTTCCGGTGTTACCACTCTGGGTTGCAAGCACGGTAGATGCCGCTTTGCCATAACTTGTGTTGATCGTCGTGACGTTGCTTGAATCAAATCGAATTGGACCAGAGACAGTCAAAGTTACAACATGTGTGCCAGTCGCACCCACAGCGTCAGTTACCGTAATGGTTTCGATATACGTTGCTGCAGCAACAGTCGAAGAAATATTGAGAAGGGCTTGCCCTGCTGGGCCAGTTGTCAAAGTAATACCAGCATTTGTAGGTGAACTAGTCAGAGTTAATGTTCTTGGCATTGTTCCACCCGTAACCGTTAATGTGTCGACAGCCGCGGTTCCCGAGGGAGTTGCAAAGGTAGATGTCGTTGCACCACCAATGCTTATCACTGGGTTGACCGTCACTCGGAAGAAGTAAGTGACAACGCTTCCAACTGCATCGGTAGCAGTAACCGTTTCAAGGTATGTGTTAGCGGAAACGTTGTTTGCAACTCGCACAACGACATAACCTGAATTTGCGGTAGTAGTGTCAAGAGTAATTCCAGCGCTAGAAGTGCTGCCTTGTGTCAGAGTAAAAGTTTTATTTCCCGTTCCACCAGTGACGGTTACCGTTTCGGATGTTACATATCCCAAAGTAGTAGACAGGGTGCCACCACTAACGGTGCGCGATCCTGCAAGAGTTGGGGCAGGATTAACAACAACTGTAAAGACTGATGTGGTCGTTGCTCCGGCGTTGTCTCTCGCAGTGATCGTTTCATAGTAGGTACCTGCCGTTACACCTGTCGATGCAACACGAAGCACTGCTTTACCTGAACTCGCAGTTGAAGTATCAAGAGTAATTCCTGATTGCGCATTCGAGCTTTGTTTAGTGAAAACAAAGTTTCCTGTGCCACCTGTAGCGGTCGTCGTTCCGCCCGTAACTGTCACAGTTTCTGCAGCAGTTCGTCCAACCGTTGTGGTTACTGTTGAGTTAGAGAGAGAAGCAGAAGGAGGATCATTAACCCGAATCGTTAATGTTAATGTTGCAGAGTTAGCACCTTCCGTTGCCGTAAAAGTTTCATAGTAAGTTCCTGCTGCTGAAACGTTTACGGTTAAGACATTATTGTTAAAACTTATTCCCGTATTTGACGAGCTTGAACGATTGATTGTTGGTGTAGATGAAAAACCTGAAGCCGTTATGGTATCCGTCAGCACCACGTTTCGATTTGTCGCAAATGCTGATCCACGAGTATTTGTGAGTGTGTAACCGGGACCGACGGCTTCCCTGATTCGTAGAGTGTAATTCTGAACAATTGTTTGCATTTCCGCTACCGTGACTGCGGCTCCGGAATTTTTGCTCAATAAAGATGTGATTGCAAGTAAGTTTCGAGTCGCAGCTCCAGAGGAATAAAGGTGACCACCATTTCCTCCCCTGTTCACAGGATCCGCATAAGACTCGATTGTGCCAAAACTTGAATTCCATGAAGGTTGACCGATTAACATATATAAATCGCAAATACTTGGATCACCCGCGTTGTAGTTGAGTCGATAGAATGCATAGACGGTAAACCCATTAAATGTAGATCCCTGATACAAGAATCCAGAGAGCATAGATCCGCCGCCATCAGAACCAGCATTCCCGTATTTTTGAAATCCGATTGGGTTACCAGCTGTGGTTCGGGTACCAAGCATTGTTAACGGACGTCGATCAGGACTCGTTCCATATCCGAGACTTACATACTTAAAGTCAGTGTCAGTCGTTGCGGAGGTAGTCACATCATATGCGAGTGCGTTGGCATTATTAATGCCAGTTAAAGTTGAGTATTGCGTATTTGAAATCAACCACGGCGCTGTGTTATTGCCTTGGTCATACATATCACCGCCACCATCATTGATGTACTTTGCATCTCCATCAAGTGGATACGAGTAGAAACTAGGATTTCTCAGATCACTGCCTTGATAATTTCGCAGGTATGTTGCAATTGTGTCTAGGTCTGCCGCTGGCGATGCCCCAGCCACCGCCGACGGCAACAAAGTTGGCGAAATTACTGGAAGTGAAACAAACAACCCGGCAATCAGTGCACCAACTACCCACTTGCTTACTCGGGTATAAAGAGGTGACCTCAGGTTAAACATGGCTCCAGCTCACAGTGATAATTCTGAACCCATAGTCTAATTCAGGGTGATGGGATAACCAAAAAGTCATTCTTTAAAAAAGTGGGCCCTGTCGGGCTCGAATCGACAGCCCGCGGATTGTAATTCTATTACTCCGCTGACTGAGCCAACGGCCAGACTAGACTCATAGATTATGGCGCGAAACCCTTTTGGCAGTTCTAGTCGAAACGATGCAACCATTGACCATGTTGCTGATCTGGCAGGGGTCAGCAGGGCAACGGTTTCCAGGGTAATTAATGGAAGTGCGCATGTGTCAGTGGAGCGAGTTAAAGCAGTCCATCGTGCTATCAAAGAATTAAATTTCAAACCAAATACCACCGCACGCCGACTAGCGGGTGGGCGAAGTGGATTGATCGCTTTACTCATTGAAGAGTCGAGCGAAGAGTTTTTTACCAACTCATTTTGGGGCGAAGTTGTTAGTGGATTCTCCGGAACTATTCGAGAAGCGGGGATGCACCCCTTAATGCTTATTCAACCTAAGTCTGGATCAGAAGAGTCGCTCTTTGCAACTCTACAAGCTGGGCAGATGGATGGCATAGCAATATTTGGTTGGCATAAACCAATAAAAATTCTTGAGAGGTTGCTTGACCCAAAGATGGCTGTTGTATTTGGTGGCGACTTCGGAGGTTCAAAAAAATATCCATGCGTGGACGTAGATAACGTCTGGGGTGGCTATTTAGCCACGAAGCATCTTATTGAATTAGGTTGTAAGAATATTCTGGCGATCACTGGTGACCTGACGCTCCAATCTGCTCGGGATAGATTAAGTGGATATGAAAAGGCAATTTCTGAAGCCGGGTTGAAGATTGAAGAAAAGTTAATAATTCATGGTGATTACACCCAAGCGAAAGCTGAGTCTGTAGTTCGACAGGCGTTAAGAAGTAAAAAGAATTTTGATGGCATTTTTGCAGCAAACGACTTATCTGCAATTGGAGCAATTCAAATATTAACTCAGCAAGGAATTTTGGTGCCTGAGCAAGTTAAAGTGGTTGGATTTGATGACTCGCCTGTCGCCACGAATGGAATTCTTCCAATCACTTCCATTCGCCAACCTATACGAGATTTAGGAATAGAAGTTGCCCTTAGCCTGCTAGAGGTCCTAAACGGCGGTCAGGCAGAGGATAAACTTTTGGGCGTAAAATTGATCAAGCGTAGATCCACTGCTAAGTAGCTGAATTTGCTGCGATTATCTCTTTGAATTTATAAAAGCTCTGTTTAGGGGTGCGTTCAAAAGTTTGGTAATCCACATGGACAATGCCAAAGCGCTTTCCGTAACCCTCTGCCCACTCAAAGTTATCCATCAAAGACCATGCAAAATAGCCCTTGACTGGTACACCCTCATTTACTGCAAGCTGTAATGAACGAAGATGTGAAGTTAGGTAATCAGTACGCTTTTCATCTTGGACTTTTCCATCTTTCTTCACATCATCATAAGCAGCGCCGTTCTCTGTTATCACCATGTAAGGTATTTCAGGCCAATCACGGTGGACTCTCCGGACTAAGTTGCCGAGTCCATCTGGTGTGACTATCCAACCCATCGCCGTCAAATCGGAGGCTAAGCTCTTAGGCAGACTGTCATCTACTCTTTGAGGAAACGGCATAAATCCGCGTTCGATAGCGGGTTTGTCTTCAGGTCGGGGACTTCTCACAAAAGAATCGCAGTAAAAATTTATTCCTAGAAAATCTGTTTTCACTTTGAGTAGCTCTTTGTCGCCAGGCATCATGAATGACTGAAGTCGATCACCGTAAAGATTTACAAGCGGTTGTGGGTACTCACCTGTCGTAAATGCCTCGATCCACCAGCGATTTATATTGCAGTCATTAAGTTCAATAAAATCAATGACCTCCTGGTCATCTGGAGATTCATTATGTATGTTGTTCATGTTCAATGTCAGACCAATAATTGCATCTGGCTTATAAGATCTGATTACTCTGGTGGCAGCTGCATGAGCTAACGCAGTGTGATGGCTGGATGCAATTGCGAGATTAAAATCTTTTTTACCGGGAGCATGTACTCCATTTGAGTAACCCAACCAGGACACGCACCATGGCTCATTGAGAGTGATCCAATTCTGAACACGATCTCCGTAAGCTTCCACGCACGCTTTCGCATAGTGCTCAAATTTGTCAACAATTTCGCGACTGGCCCATCCACCTTTATCTTCAAGTGCTTGAGGGAGATCCCAGTGGTATAAAGTCACCATAGGCTCAATGTCGGCGGCAATTAATGCATCGATGAGGCGATCGTAAAAATCGAATCCTCGTTGCTCTCGTACTTCATCCCCATTCGGAAAAAGTCTTGGCCAGGCTATTGAAAAGCGATAGGCGCTGACTCCAAGATCTTTCATGAGCGCTATATCTTCATGAAACCGATTGTAATGATCGCAAGCAAGATCGCCTGTGTCACCGTTTTGCACTTTGCCTGGAGTACGTGAAAAAGTGTCCCAGATGCTCACCCCTCTACCATCAACGTCAAATGCACCTTCAATTTGATAACTGGATGAGGCTGTGCCCCAAATAAATTGATCTGGAAATTTCATCGTGGATGGTCCCATCTTTCCGGTCTTTTGATCACTTGAGCTACCTGATTTTCCCCTCTGACAGGGCTCCCATAGTCTACTGAAAGCGGTTTCATAAGCAATACTTAGTGTCTGTAATCTTGAGGAATGGGGTCGCTGTGAAGAATGAGCCACCAAGAAAATTGCTATGGTCTGAAGAATTTACCGATCAATCAAATGGTTCTGTGTCGTCCAAAACCTGGTCTTATGACATTGGAGATGGGTCTTCGGTTGGGCTTGTTGGTTGGGGAAATAACGAGCTGGAATATTATACGCGTGAATCAGTTACGGTCTCTGGCAATCTAAAGATCAGCGCTAAGAAACTGCAAGAGCCGTCAGAGCTCTCGTGCTATTACGGCCCAGCGCTGTGGACCAGTGGAAAAATACACACGGCGGGAAAGATTGGATTTAAGTACGGATATTTAGAAATTCGCGCCAAGGTGTCGGAAGGTGTTGGATCATGGTCGGCTCTTTGGCTTCTGGGGAAAAATCTACTTGACGGCGTCACCTGGCCCGCTTGTGGTGAAATCGATATTTTAGAGAACACCGGCTCTCATCCTTATCAGATACAAGGAACAATCCATGGGCCAGAATACGCCGGTGAAAATGGCGTGACCAAAATTATTCAAGCGCAAACCCCGCTTTCGAATGATTTCAATCATTACGCAATTTCTTGGAGTGAAAACTCAATTGAATGGTTCTTCAACGGCGTTTCCTATAGCAAGATTTCAAAGACAGATCCTGCATTGGAAGGCAAGGATTGGCCTTTTAACCAAGAGTTCTATCTCATTATTAATTTAGCAATTGGAGGATGGTTCCCGGGGGAAGTCGATCCTGAATTAGTTCAGGTTGAACTTCAGGTGGACTGGATTAAGTACTACTCCGAAAATGGTGTGGGCGAACTTATTTTACATTAATTCGTGAAGACTTCTCCGACGCCGTTAATTGAATAAAACCGAATCCAATCAAAATCCATTGAGGCTTCCTTGAGAGAAGGATCGATAGGACCCCCCAAATTGCCACCCATTGCGAGATTGATGACGAGATAGAACGGGTGATCAAAGACCCAATCTTTATCTACCTTAGGTTGGCTCCCAAATAAGACTCCATCGAGATACCAATCAACTTGGTCAGGGAGCCAATCGACTGCATAGGTGTGGTACTCAGATGCAAATCCATTTGACATGGGGACCGTCGTACCTCTCCCGCCGAAGCCTCCTGACAGAAGTCCGTGGAGATAACCATAACCCTGAAGCGGCTCTTTGCCGACAAGTTCAGTTACATCAATTTCACCGCACCAAGGCCACGGTCTGTCATCAATATCTGCTCCAAGCATCCAGAATGCGCCCCAAGTTCCGGCACCAACTGGACCCTTAATGCGAGCCTCAAAGCGTCCATATTTAAAAGTAACTTTATCTTTTGTGATGTATTTACCGCTCACCCATTCACAGGCGCCCTTGTAGTAGCACGTGTACTTATCAGCTCCTGTTTTAGTTGCCAGGATGCGGAGCGCTCCTTGATCAGTAATGGTGGCCAAGGATGGAATGTAAAACTGTCGCTCCCGGTTGCCCCAACCTCCACCGGCGGCCGCATTTGAACCATCGCCATCTTGGGATGTCCACACCTGAGTATTAGGCAAAGAGCCTGTCGCTCCTACAAATTCTTCTTCCCATAGTTGTTTGTAAATTCTAGGAATTACTGGAATTGCAACTTCAGCCGAATCTATGGAATTATCTTTGAAACCTTTAAGAAAGTATGTTGCATTCACATACACTTTGAAGCCTTGATCTGCTGTGGCGGGCTTATACGAAGTAAATTTTGCACCAGGAATATCAATTGGTCCTTTGTACCATTGATAAACAACTTTACTCGTCTTTGGCGAAATTACTCCTGGAATTATTTTTAGAGATTGAGTTGAATCGGTTGTTTCCACGATCTGTGGTTTGGAGTTAATTATGATCTGACCAATAACTCCAACAACCGATGGACTAATTACTCCCGATCGACTTTCTCTTAGCTGAATTTTTTTACCTAGAAGTGTTTTATTTGCACTAAAACTCAACTTAGTTGCCCCAGGAACAGCCTTTCCGTTGACGTACCACTGATATGTAGATTTCCCTGATTCTTTCCAGAGTGCAGGCATGGCTAGGAATTTCAGGCCTGAATCATCTGAATAAGTTATATGCGGTGCACGTTCAGCTGTACTTGCGGTTGCGATCGGAAAACCAAGCGTAGCCAAAGTTAATAGTGATGCCAATATCAATCGAATATTTTTCATCGACATGGCACGCACTTTTTACTTAACAGTCACTTTTGTCGTGTAAGTCTTTCCATCAATTACAACAGTTATAGTTTTAACTCCTGCCGCGACTTTGATTGGAACTATCTGTCGAGGTGAGCTCAGGCGTACTGTAGTCTTCGCCGCCCCAGTTACTGAGACTACTGCAGACTTACCAGCAGCACCTTCGATAGCTACAGAGACCACAAAATCTTTTCCAGACTTGGCAGCTGTAGCGGAGATTCCGCGGTAGTAATGGAATTCGACACCTTCGGCAGTTGTGGGAATTGTCCCAGCTAATTCAGGAGTGATTTTGGCGAAGGCTGAACTAGCTGCAGGTATAGCTGCAGTGGGTTTAGTTGGTGCTGCGTTCGGTTTGGTATCGCTGTTCTTCACGGTGAAGGCTGCAAATCCAAAGGCATCTGTAGTTGCTGAAAGTGTTGATTTTCCATCATTAATCTTGAGGGTCAATGTAACGCCTGGAACACCAGTTTTCCCATCGTCGCCAATAACTCTGTAGACAACAACGAGATCTCCACCAGCTGGTGCATAAGCCTGCTTAACACCCGTCGTAGCACTCGTAAGTGAATTTGTTGCGTCAAGTTTTGGAGTAATGAGAAGGATTGATGGTTTGGTCGCAGGAACAGCTACCTTCACTTTCGGAATATAATAGTGAAATTCTGAAATTACTGAGTGGTCTGCTGGCTCAGAATTAACTTCGGGCAGCACTTGAGAGTGAAGTCGATCAAGCTTGTCTTCGCTAAAATTTGGGATTGAGGTATATGAATCTGGTTCTTTCTCTCCTGAAGTCTCTAAATCCAAATTTTTGAGTGCAAAAGTGACGTTTCCAAATGCATCGGTACGATGAGTTACATTTGCTTGATCAAATGGTGGACGGTCAATTCCTTTAGTCTTATACCCATCTACTTCAACAATCGATGCTGCTTCGCTATAGCCCTTATTTATGCGCAAATTGACTGGGGTGTATGGCAAAACTACCCCTGATTTGTTCTTAACGTTGTAAGTGAGATTGATAGTCGAGCCCACTGGAGCAAATGACACCTGGAAAACCAAGCCGCTACCAAACCAACCCTTTGCAACCCAACCATCTGCCATTTTCTGATTATTGAGTGCATCACTTGTATTCGTTGCATCAAGAATAGGAGACTGGAGCGAAATATAGGAATCGCGAGGTCCGCCAGTCGCTGCATTAGATATGTTACTAGCAAGGGGCAAGATAGCTAGAGTTGCGACTAGTAGAGCTATTCTGGTGACTCTTACTTTAGACATAATCTGTGACTCTCTCTCGTAGTTGATTCGTAATACTTTCATTAACCTTTAACAGCTCCATCCATAACACCGCTCACTAGACGTTTCCCAACGAAAATAAAGAGGATGATGAGTGGGGCGGTAGCCAAGAAGGCACCGCCCATCTGGAGTGAATAATCGATGCCTTGAAGCGGTTTTAACTGTGTCAGCGCCACTTGAATAGTAAATTTCTCCGGAGAGAGAAGAACTACCGTTGGCCATAAATAATCATTCCACGCTGCGAGAAAGGCAAATAGCCCTAAAACAAAAGAACTCTGGCGGATGCTTGGCATCACAATACTCCAAAAAATTCGTGGCACAGAAGCTCCATCAATACTCGCCGCTTCTAGAAGTTCGTTTGGAACTTGAGCATCGATGATTTGTCTCATCCAAAACACGCCAAATGCCGTAACGAGTGCTGGCACAATCAAAGCGTAAAGAGTATTAACCAATTTTAAATTATTAACAAGAATGAATAGCGGAACGAGACCTAGCTGACTCGGTAGCATCATTGTTGCCACAACAAACAGAATCGAGAATCGGCGCCCTCTAAATTTCAACTTAGCGAAGGCAAAACCTGCGATTGCAGAGAAGATAACTTGTGCGATGGCGATAGCTACACCAACTATGAAAGTATTAATTAGCGCTTGAGAGAAATAGACACCTTCGGCGTTTAGAACTTTCTGGGCGACCTCTAGGAAACGAGGTCCTGGCAATAGGGACGGTGGACTCTTGGAAATTTCAGCATCCGTATTTGATGAAACGATGAACATCCAGTAGAAAGGAAATACGGAGAGAAAGGTGATCAGACCCAACATCAGATAGTGATATTTTGGCGTCTTTTGCCATTGAGGGATAATGCGTTTCATCGGCTACCTTCTCCAGAAATCTTTCGCGTAATCAAGAAATTTACAGCAGAGATAATGAGAACGATGACAGTGATGGCGATGCCGATGGCGGCCGCATATCCATATTTGTTATTTAGAAAAGCCTGGTTAAAAAGAAAGAGGGTGAGGGTAAGGAATTGCTTGCTAGACCCGCCTTCCGCGTTTAACTGCTGAGGCTCGGCAAATACTTGCAGGCCTCCAATTGTTCCAACTATCAATACAAAGGTGATCGTATTCTTCAGCGATGGCAAGGTAACGTATCTAAATTGTTGCCATTTGCTAGCACCATCTACCGAAGCTGATTCATATAGCTCGTCTGGAATTGCGAGCATGGAAGCCAAAAATATCAAGATGTTATAGCCCACCCACCGCCAGGTGATCATGGTTGCAATTTGAATGTGGCTAGGAATTACACCTTCAATAAAATCAATATTTTCTACCCCCGGAATCAACCCAAGTAGCAAGTTGATAAGTCCATATTCTCGGCCAAATAACTGTTGGAACACAATAGTGATGGCGATGATTGAGGTGATGTTAGGGACGAGAAGAATTGTCCGCCAAAACGACTTCCCTTTGAGGCGTTTGTTTCGAAGAATCGCAGCCAGGCTTATGGCAATAAATAACTGCGGGAAAGTTGATAACACCCAAATGCTGAAAGTGTTTCTAATCGCAAGCCAGAAATCTGAGTCCTGAAGCAAGAAGATAAAGTTGTTTAAACCATTAAATTCTGGATCTTCCATCGGAGCCCACTTAAAGAAGGCGATATAAATTGAATATACGACGGGAGCGACTCCAAAGACGAGAAAGATGAGGAAAAATGGCGCAATAGCAAAATAGCCCCACCGTCCGTTGAGAGATCCAACGCCCGGGAGAGGTTTTTTTGTCTTTGATTTCCAAGGCGTCAGGGGCGCATTTTTACGCCCCTGACTAGCCTTAAATTGCGTCATTCGAGAGACTCATCAATTCTTGAAGAGTTTATCTATATCTGAGATTACGAGAGCGAAGGATTTTTCAGAGGTCATCTTTTTCGAAGCAACTCGGCCCAAACCAGCCCCGAACTTTGAGTCAATAGTGCGCTGAAGTTCTCCTTCAAAAATTGGCTTCAGTTTTAATACGCCTTTTGTGTAAATCTGCCCCACAGGTGCGTTGCTAAAGAATTCATCCTTATAATCCAATAGCGCTGCATCGTCGTAAAGTACCGACGTAGATGGAAAGAGCCCGTAAGTCTTAAAGACCTTCAGTTGTTGCTCAGGCGCGAGATACCAAGTCAGGAAGTCATAGGCAGCTTGCTTGTTTTTAGAATAGCTTGTAACTCCAAGCTGAGTTCCTCCTTGATTTCCACCACCAACTGGTAGATCAGCAATATCCCACTTGCCTTTAGTATCTGGCGCTTGCTTCTTGATGTAATCAAGCATCCAGGCTGGAGCCAAAATTGTTGCCATTGCACCCTTGTTCATGCCGATGTTCCAGTCAGATGTAAATTGGCCGAGTCGAGCGCCAATTCCAGAGTTCATGGCTTTGACAGTTGTATTCCATGCTGTCTTTATCTGCGGATTAGTCTTGTAAACAAGTTTTCCAGCATCGGTGTTGTTCGGTTCATAATACTTAACAGTCCCCTGATTCATGACTGCCGCATAAATAGACCCAGCGTCATCGATAAAAGCTTTACCGGCTTTCTTTTCCGCAGGAGTGAGCTTGGAGACATACTGTTGACCGGTAGCGATGAATTTATCCCACGTTGGCCATAATTTACTTACAGCTGCACGATCTGTTGGCAACCCTGCTTTCTTAAACAAATCAGTTCTATAGGCAACTTGTAAACCACCGACATCGGTAGGAATACCGATGACGCTGTCGTTGAATGCAACACCTTGCTCCCAGCGCCACGGCAAATAATTTTTCTTAATTTCAACTGCGCTCAGACCTGCTGCTACACCAACTTCGGCGTTCGCTCCCGAAGTTTTCATCTCGCGTAAGTCTTGGAAACACTTTGGGCGATTTCCCGTGCGCCAATAACCTGAGTAAGGAGTTTCAAAAGCGATGATGTCCGCAGGTCCACCTGTTTGGCATGAAAGTATCGTTTTTTGATGGAGTGGATCAACATCGTTCTTGATCGGAACAATTTTTATCTCTGGATGGAGCTTCATATACTCACGTTGCAGTCCAGGCTGAATCACTTCACCAAAAGTCCAAATGGTGAGCGTTATCTGCTCAGCAGCTTTGGCTGGAACGGTCAGCAGTCCTGCTGATACAGATGCACAAATCAAGGCACCAACCAGGGTTTTTGAAGCGATTGACCTTTTCATGAATATTCCTTCTCTCGGTTGTGCAAATGCATAGACGGTTGCTGTTAATCCTCAAAACTTATGAGAATTAATTGATAAAAATACGTTCCAATGAAAGCGGTTTCAAGGTACGCTATTTAAGCCTTTATTGCCATGTGGCACAAGAGATTTTTGGTTAAAATTTGGTAACGAGAGGAGCCATCGATGGCTAAGAGAAACGTGCTTTTAGCGCCTACGAGTGTGTTTGTTGCGCTCTCCATTGCCTTCATCTCAGCCGTGAGCCCACTAGCCGATGCCGCCCCGAAGAAAACGCTAAAACTTTTATGGTCAGATGAATTCAATGGCAAAAAGGGTTCACTCCCATCTCCTAAGACATGGAGCCGTGAAATAGGCGGTGGTGGCTGGGGAAATTCAGAGCGCCAGTACTACACCGACAAAGCGGCCAACGCTTCAATGGATGGCTCAGGCCGTTTAATTATCACTGCTAACAGAATTTCAAATGAGTACGGTGAGCAAGTAGGCGAAGTACCCGGAACTGAAGACATCCTTAACCGTTGTTCTGAGTGTCAATTTACAAGCGCTCGCATGAAGACGGCTCGAAATGTTGGTTTTATGTTCGGCCGCATAGAAGCGCGAATCAAAATGCCGGAAGGTGTAGGAACATGGCCAGCTTTCTGGATGCTGGGTGGAGATTTGCTTGACGGCGTACCTTGGCCAGAGTGTGGAGAGATAGACATCATGGAGTTTCGTGGTGATATTCCGGATCGTTCAACCTCGGCAATTCATGGTCCAACAACCCCCCGTGGTTCTGGCTTAGGTGCAGCATTCCTGAGTTATGGCTCATTATCTGATGGATTTCACACGTACGCAATTGAGTGGAAAAAGAATTCAATTACGTTCATCGTGGACGGCAGAGTTACCGGGTCGTACTCCTCAGCAGATACTGGTTCTAGAGGTTGGGTTTATAACCAAAAGTTCTTCCTGATTTTGAATCTAGCCATGGGTGGGACTTATGCTGGTGAGTACATTGATCCAACTCTTAATCAAGCTCAATTAAGCGTTGATTACATACGTTTTTATTCAATAAATGGTGTCGGAAAAGTTATCAAAGGTTAATTTAACCAGAAAATAGGGAGTAGTGAATGAAAAACATGTCAATCACACGAAAGATCGTAAATGGGGTTGCAATAATTGCGCTCCTTCTCACTGGAGGATTGATCGGGCAGACCACATCCCAGGCCGCAGGCTTGCCGACGGTTCGCATACTTTCACCAGAGTTCAAATCCCAGAATGAGACTTTTCAGTCCGACCAGCTTGGTCAGTATTATGCTGCTGGCGGTCGAAGCTTTTATCGATATGTAGGTGCTGGTTCAATAATCACAGTTACCTACTTGGTCACTACAGATGGAACAACTCCCTCAGTCGGCAAAGATGTCTCATTTATGGTGAATGCTCCATACAGTGAATCTAATGCGCTGTGGGAAGTAAACGGAAAGCAAGTAGGAGCATCACAAAATTCTGGTACGGGTTATGGGCTTCTGGTACCTGCAAAAACTGATTCAGAAGGCAAAGTCAACTTTACACTTAAGAGTTTGGACACGGCGGCATCTGCTCAACCAATTCCAAGCTCGGATACTCAACCTCGACTTACAAAGGCAACAGGTCGAGTCTACGGAAACATGAAATTAGTGATTGATGGCCTTACTGATTTGCAGCAGGCAATTGATTTAATTACTTTTGATGTAACAAAGGCTGCGGCTGAAACAATAGGTGGAGCTGCAACTCCTACACCTACTCCTACACCTACTCCTACACCTACTGCAACACCAACTCCGACGCCAACACCTACCGTAACGACACCAGCATCGCTCCCATCAATGCGTCTAGTCTCTCCAGCATTTGGTCCATCAAATAGTGTTGATACTTCAGGAGATATTGCGCAGTATTACTCACCCAAGACTCGTGCGTACTACACGTACATCGCAGCAGGAACTACTTTGACTCTCAAGTATCTGGTTACCTCTGACGGAACTAAGCCACTTGCGAATAAAGAGGTCACGCTGCAAGTAAATTCTCCATACAGTGGATCGAAGGCAAATTGGTTAGCAGGAAGCACAAAAATAACTGTGCCTGGATCAGATTCAGCATCAGGTGCTGATTTAAAGGGAACTACGAATTCCTTGGGTGAGGTTACGTTTATCGTAAAGAACACTGACACCACGGGCACAGAGGCTGTTCCAACCGCGCCAAATGCACTTGCACCGAAGGTTCGCCTTTATGGAACCTTTAAGGCGATCATTTCAGGATATGGAGATAAGGAAGCAGATGTTGATCTAGTGACATTTGATGTCTACGCAGCTCCAAAGCCTGTTGTTAAGGCAACAACTATCACCTGTGTTAAGGGGAAAACTACCAAGAAGGTAACTGCGGTGAATCCAAAGTGCCCATCTGGTTATAAGAAGAAGTAAGAACTCTCTAGTAAAGAATCCCGGTGCCCGCATGGGTGCCGGGATTCTTTATTGGGAAAAGACTTCCCCATGACCGTTGACCTCGTAGCTGCGAACCCAGTCAATACTCATTGTTGATGATTGCAGGTTCTGCCAAGATCCGCTAAATCCGGCATTGACTGCGTTGTTTAGAATCAAAAAGAACTTCTCGTTAAAACTCCAGGTGCCATCCAACATTGACGGAGTGGTCGTAGAGATCAAACGATTATCAACATAGTATGAAATTGAATTAGGCATCCATGCAATTGCGTAAAGGTGATAACCATTGGATACATCTACTCCAACATTTAATTCATCAACCTTGTATTTGTGATTCCAGCAACAAGTATTTGGGGAGAGTGAGGGCGTTGTAGAATAATGTGTTGCTGATGTGGCGATTGTAGGCTGGTTTCCGCGGATCTCTGCGATATCCATTTCGCCTGAGTTTGGCCACCCTACCTGATTTATATTGTCGCCGAGCATCCAAAAGGCAGGGTGATTGCCACTACCTGCAGGCATCTTTATCCGCGCCTCAATAAATCCGTATTTAAATGCCAACTTGCCATGAGTATCAAAGCGACCACTTACAAACCCACAATAGGCTGTTAAACATCGCCCAGCATCGCTAGGTAATGTGCCTGTGACACGTGTTGTTGAAATAACCGCAGCGCCGTCACTACTACCATCGAGTTTTATCGCCGATGGTGCGTAGTAAACAACTTCACTATCAAAACATGCGCCGCCGCCCATTCCTGTCGGAACTTTATGGCAATTTCTTGCACTCCAATTTTTGGAATTAATGGTTGACCCTTGCTCTCCCATAAACTCATCGCTCCATAGGAGTTTACCGATAGTTAATCCAACAACTTTTGGTAACTCGGCCGCCGCTTTGGCTGCCTTCGCATCTGCAGCCGCCTTAGCAGAAGCTTCTTGTTGTGCTTTTAACTCAGCTGCTTGCTTAGCCAACGCCTCCGTAGCGGCTCTTACCGCAGCGTCTCGAATATCAGCAAGTTGTTGCCATGTGGGTCCATTTATTGGATACGTGGCGAAAGCAGAAGTGTTGTCATCGGTTGCTTGCCAGACTAATTTACTACCTACTTTTACGCAGGAAAAGAGATTCCGATTTTGTAACTGTTGTAACCCAGATTGCTTGCAACTGGTTCCTTCAATATTTTTCGCTGCTGCAGATACTGGCGAGAGAGTTAGTAAAATTGAGAAAGTAATGACTCCAATCAAAAGGTTATGACTTTTCATATCGCCATACTAACGGAGTATCTAATTAACAATAAGTGGGCCCTGTCGGGCTCGAACCGACGACCCACGGATTAAAAGTCCGTTGCTCTACCGACTG
>JACCDN010920396.1_pt1 | contig 16714 bp, 13 predicted proteins | sample 7441691 | NCBI WGS metagenome assembly JACCDN01 (sample SAMN15323439, study PRJNA562643) | freshwater metagenome | isolation source: river surface water | place: USA:Blue River Watershed | collected 2017-08-16
AATTTGAATTTAAAGTTAAATGTGTGATAGCCGAAGGTAACAAATCTATTGGATAATTAAAATGATATCCTAAAGTTAAATATTTAAGATTTGAAGGTAAATTATTAACTTCATAATTAAAATCATAACCAAATTCTAACCAAGTCAAATTCGGAGGTAAATTATCAACAGGTTTATTAAAATAAGCACCAAAAATTAATTTAACCAATGAGTTTGGTAAATTATCAACTGATTTATTAAAACTATGACCTAAAGTTAATTCAATTAAACTATTAGGCAAATTATTAATTGGTTCATTAAACATTGAATTACTGTCAAATATTAAATGTGTTAGAGGATTATTAATTAATAAAATATTCATTATTTTTTTTGGTAATTCTATTTTTTCTATTTGATTATTTGCACAATCTAAAAATTGTAATGTTTTGGGTAATCCATTAACAAACTCGGTAATTTGGTTATTTGTACATTTTAAAACTTTTAATTTTGTAAACTTTGACAAGTCTATTTGACCTGTAATATTAGAATTTGAGATATCTAATATCTCAATATCTTCGTGAAAAGTATTTAGTAATGTAATTGTATTTTCTTGCATTTTTTTATAATATATATATATATTATTTGGTTATATTAATATGAATTATCAATTTTTATTATATTATTATATTCAATTGGAAATAATTTTATTTGCATATTTTTATAAACTTTAATTTCTTGTATTGAATCTGGTAATTTATTTACTTTTTTATCAAATAAATGTCCTAATTTTAAATGTGTTATAGAGTTTGGTAAATTATCTATTGGCTGATTAAAAATTTCCCATATAATAATTTCAGTAATAGAATTTGGTAATGAGTCTAATGGATAATTAAAAAAATTTGAAATTATTTGCAATTTTTTTAATGAATTTGGTAGACAATTAATAGGTTGATTAAAATTACCCCCTAAATATAATTCTGTTAGCAAACTAGGTAAGTAATCAATTGGCTGATTAAAATCATTTCCAAAATATAAATATGTGATTGAATTTGGTAAACAATTAACAGGTTGATTAAATTTAGAAAAATTACAAAATGATAAATGTGTTAGATTGGGAGGCAAACAATTAATAGGTTGATTAAATTTGCAAAAATTACCAAATGATAAATATGTTAGATTTTGAGGTAAACAATTAACAGGTTGATTAAAATTACCTAAAAAATGTAAATATGTAAGTGTATTTGGTAAAGTTTCAAGAGGAAAATTTATATTCCCATTTAAAAATAAATTATATAAACTTGTTGGTATATTTTCAAATCCTTGATTAAAATTTTCTTCTAAACATAAAATTTTAATTGATTTTGGTAAATTATCAAGTGGTCTATTAAATATTTTGTTTAGTTGTAATTTCTCAACTGATTCCGGTATATCATTAAGATCTATATCAATTGAATTGGAATAATCAAAACATAATTGTTTTAGTGGATTTGTATTAATATTATACTTAATTACATTTTTTCCTATATATAAATAATCAATTAGATTATTAGAACAATCTAATATTTCTAATGATTTTGGTGTTAAAGAAACTCTATTTTTACCCCAATTAGATGTTTCAATATCAATAATTTGAGTTATTTGATTATTTGAACAGTTTAAAACTTTCAAGTTTTGAAATTTACTTAAATCTAATATACCTAAAATATTACAGTTAGATAAATCTAAAACATCAATTGAATTATCAAATGTATTTAATAATTTTATTGTTGAATCTTCCATTTTGTTATTTTATATTATTGTTAACTTTTTAAAATAAAATATTTATTTTGAATTTATATATTTGCTTGCATTTGTTTTTTTATCAACTTTTATAATATTTTTATATTTTTTTGAAAATAATTTTTTTTGGTCTTTATCAAAAATAACTATTTGTTTAATTGAATTTGGCAAAATTTCAATTGGTTCTTGATATAAAATACTTAAAGTTAAATGTGTTAGACTATTTGGTAAAAAATCTAAAGACTGTGAAAAATAGGAAAATTTTTCAAAAGTTAAATGTGTTAAAGAATTAGGCAAAAATTCTAATGGTTTATTAAATATATTATTAATAAAAGTTAAATGTGTAAGAGAATTAGGTAAATTATCTAAGCAACTGTTAAATAATTGGTCTAAAGTTAAATGTGTTAAACTATTTGGTAAATTATCAACAGATTGAGAAAAATCAATACCAAATGTTAAATGTGTTAAACTGTTTGGCAAATTATTCAATGGTTTATTAAATTTTGATTTACTACTAAAAATTAAATGTGTTAGAGGATTTGAATCAATATTTAAGTTAATCACATTTGGAGGTATAAAATCTAATTTTTTAATTTGATTATTTGCACAATTTAATGTTTCAAGTGTGTTAGAAGGATTAACTATAACTAAATATGTTATTTGATTATTTGAACAATTTAAATTTTTTAATTTTTTAAATTTATCTAAATCTAATTGACCTTTAATATTGTGATTCGAAATATCCAATATTTCAATATCATTATCATAAGTATCTAATAGTTTTATTGTTAAATCTTCCATTTTTATATAATTTATAAATTATTATTAATATTTTTCAATTTTTATTATTTTTTTATATTTTTCTGGAAATAAACTTACTTGTTTTTTATTATTAACAATAACTTTTTTAATAGAATTTGGTAAAATATTAACTTTTTGATTATAACTAAAACTTAATCTTAAATATTCAAGTGAATTGGGTAAATTATCTAATGAATGTGTATATGAATAATTTAATAATAAATTTAATAAACTATTCGGTAAGTTATCTAATGGTTGATTAAACTCAGATCCTAACTCTAAATATTTAAGTGAATTTGGTAAAAAATCAATTGGTTGATTAAAATATGAAGTATCATAAGTTAAAAAAGTTAAATTAATAAGTGAATTTGGTAGACAATCAATTGTTTGATTAAAATCATCTCCAAAAATAATAGTAGTTATTGATGTAGGTAAATTATCAACTGGTTGATTAAAATTATTTCCAAATTTTATGTATAAAATTGAATCTGGTAAGTTATCAACTGAACAATTTGGTTCAAAAAATAAATGTGTTAGAGGATTTGAACTAATATTATATTTTTTAATATTTTCTAGTCAGTAAAAGTATATCAAAGTGTATTACAAATACTATATACCTTTCTAGTGAGCTTTTAGGACACTAACTGTTTTTTACAGCTTGTTGACTAGTACTCTTAGGAACTGGTTGACACTCAACATCATCCCATATATTTATACTTATTGGATTTAATAATTTTTTTCCCTTTATTTCTACTAAATTTATATATTTTCTCATTATATTTATTGCTCCATTTAGATCCGCATTTATTAATTTGTTTGTTGATGATTTAAATAATCCTCTTTTACTTCTTTTTCCTAAATATTCTTCATGATATCCTATTTGTTCTAATGCCAATGAATCACATTTTGATGTATATGATTCCTTTACTAATAACATCTTCTTATTTAAACTTATTAATTTATCATTTAATTTATCTAAAAATTTTTTATATGCTATTTGATAGAAATTTCTATTATTCTTTTTACCCATATCTACTTTATCTTTCCAATTTGGATTATATCCTACAATAAATAATTCTTTTTCTTTATAAATATTTACTAATTTATTTATTATTAAATTAAAATATCCATTTATCTTATTTTCACGTTCTTTCAACAGACTATATAATCTGTTATATTTACTTTTATTATATAATTTTTTATTTGATGAATTTAAATTATCTATCTTTTTATTATAAAAATGATTTATACTTAATAAACTATTTCCTCTTATTATATTTTGTTCTCCTGTTGGATTATATATTGTTAATAAATTTAATATTCCTGTATCTATTGATATTGATTTTTTTAATTTATCATTTAAATTTAATTTATTAAATTCATTCATATTATAATCAATAATATCATGTTCAAATTCTTTTTCATAAGTTATACAAATTTTTATTCCATTATCATCTGGTTTTATTTCTATTAAATTTATTTTTTCATATTCTACTTTTTTAGGTAATGGTATATAAATATAATTAAATGTCTTTAAATTATCATTATTTATATATTTTTTATTTATTTTTGTGTATTTAATACCTTTATCTTTATTTTCTTTTAATTTTAACTTTGATAATTCAATTAAATTGTTTTTATTATAATAATATTTTTTATTTTTATCTTGATATTTTTGATAATCATTTGTTATAATATCATTATAATTTTTATGAATGTAATCACCAACATTTAATCTAATACCATCATCTAATATTGAAAATGATCTAAAATAATAGAATAAATTAAATTTAGCATCTTTATCTAAAAACTTAGCCATATTTGTTTTAGATTGTTTACCTGATTTTAATAAATTATAATAACTTTTAATTGTTGAATATGCTTTTGCTATAATATTAATAATAACATCTGAAGGTAATTTTTCTTTATTATCACCTAAATATTTATATGTTAATCTATTTATAAAGTTTTCAATAGATGATAATTTAGATATATTTAAGCCTTTAATAATTTTATCTCTCCAGTGGACATTATCTTCATTATAAATATATTCATTTTTATTTATTGTTTCAATAATATCTTTATATTTTTCATTAACTTCTTTTTTATTTTCTAATTGTTTTTTAACATAAAAATAATTTTTAGTGTAAAGAGATTTAATAATAGAATTTACAATATTATCGATAACAATTAATTTATTATTTTGATTAAATGAAATAATATCAAGTTCAACAACTTCTTCTAAATAATCATCAATTAATAATTTATAATTTTTATTAGAAACAATAATATCAGATTCAATAACATCAGTAATAATATATTTATAAATAATTTTATTGTTTGATTCAATTAATTTTTTATTTTTTACATAAAAATTATAATACTTATCAAATAATAAATAAAATTGATTCTCAATTTTTTTAGTTTCATCATCTTTCTTTTCTTTTTTTGCTTTTTTATCATATTTCTTTTTATCTTTAACTTCTTCTTTTGGTTTATTTATAAATTTTTTATCAATATTATTTTTAATAATGTAATCATATAATTCTTTATAAATGTCACTTTGATAAATTTGATAAACTTTGTAAACAAATAAAGTGGAATTATAAATATTTTTAGAAATTTTAGTCATCCATTCTAAAATCTTTTTTTGTTTTTGTTGTTTAATATAGTATGTAAAAGTTTTTAATTTAACATTAGGTTTTTTATCCATATAGTATATTAAAGTTATATAAATATATCTTTAAATAGTTTTCCAAAAATTAATTATCATTAGAAATAAAATTTTCAATATCTTGTTTGTAAATATTAATTTTATTTTTTCTTCTGTTAGAATACATAGTAGTCGAAAAAATATGCATTAAACTAATAAGTTCTTCAAAAATTTCGTGGTCATTATTTTCATTATTATTATCATTAATAACAATAATTTTAGTATTAAATTTATTAAAAATAGTTTCGATAGTTTTAAATGATAGTCTAGTTAATCTATCTCTATGTGAAATATAAATATTTTTAATTTTATGATTGAAAACATCATTCATTAATTCACTAAATTGTGTTCTATCTAAATCAACACCACTATAAATTTCAGAGAAAACATTGTCAATAATAATATTATTATCTTTACAATATTTATTAATTTTATCAATTTGTGTTTGTAAATCATTTTTTTGTTTATATGTAGAAACCCGTGCATAAATAACATTAGACCTATTATCTTTTTTAATAAATTTAAGAACGGATTCTTCATCATAATCATAATATCCGTTATCAAGAAGTGTAGCTTTAATAGAACCGTCTTTAGTATAATTATATAAAGTGGTTCTACAAATATTAAGTAATTTCATAACATCTTTAGCTTTCATAATAATAAACTAATTAATAATATAATTATATATTTAAGCTATTTTAATATACTTTGATATACTTTTTGGATCTGATAAAAATAATTTTACAATTTTATTATTAGAACAATCAATATTTTCTAAATAAAAAGGTAATAATAATTCACTAATTTGATTATTCGAACAATTTAATTCTTTTAAATTTTCAAAAATACAACAATGTAATATTCCTTTAATTTTTTTATTTGATAAATCTAATATTTTACTATTTATATCTAAAGTTAATAAAATATTTAATGTATTTTTTTTAATTTTATTATAATTTAAATATTTTTCTAACTCTTCCTGTACACTTTTAGTATTTTTTTTCATTTTAATTTATTTATAATATATTATTTTTAATTTACTTAAATAAATAGTACTTGATAAATTATTTATTAAATAAATAAAATTAATTTTTATAAAAATATTTTTATTAATCATCATCACTATTATCATCATCAGAAAAACAATATTTAGATAAGTTTTTATATTTGTTATCAAGTATATTTAAATTACTTTTTTTCTTAATTTCAACTTCAATAATAGAATCAGGTAAATTAGTAATAATTTTTTTTTTATAATCCCATCCTAATCTAATATGTGTTAAAGAATTTGGTAAATTATTTAAAGGATAATTAAATTTGGCATTATAATTAAAAATTAGATGAGTAATTGAATTTGGTAATAAATCAATAGGTTGGGAAAAGTTTTCTCCAATTTCTAAATATTTAATTGAGCATGGTAAGTTATCTAATGGTTGATTAAAATTACTTCCTAAAGTTAATTCAATTAAACCATTAGGTAAATTATCAATAGGTTTATTAAACTTTGCATATTTATTAAAAATCAAATGTGTTAATTGTATTGGTAAATTATCAATTGATTTGTTAAAAGCATAACCAAAAGATAAATGAGTAATTGAATTAGGAAGAAATCTAACGGGTTTATTAAATTTACCAACAAAAGTTAAATGTTTTAATTGTGTTGGTAATTTATCTACAGAATAATTAAATTTATATCCAAATTCTAAAAATTTTAGATTATTTGGTAAATTATCAACTGGATAATTAAATCTGGATCTATGATGAAATTTTAAAGATATAAGTGAACTGGGTAAATTATCAATTGGATTATTAAAATGTTTACCAATATCTAAATATTTAATTGAATTAGGTAAGTTATTTAATGGTTGATTAAAATATTTAAATACTTTTAAATATATTATCGAACCAATTAACTTATCAATAGGTTGATTAAAATTATATCCAAATCTAACATGAGTTAAATTACCTGAACAAGTACATTTTTCTTTACAATTTAAACATGATAAATTTTGTATGTTATTAATTGACTTACCTAAACATGAATTAGGATTAAAATATTTTAAAGAATTTGGTAATTTATTTATTTTTGGTTCAGGTATTGATAATTCTAAATGTGTTATTGAGTCAGGTAAATTATCTAATGACTTGTTAAAATTTCTTGATTCAATACTAAAATATTTAAGAGAACCAGGTAACTTATCTAATTTATGATTAAATCCATATCCACTAATTTCTAAATGTTCTAGTTGTGTTGGTAAATTATCAAGTTGTTGATTAAATTGATATGTATTAAACTTTAAATGTGTAATTGAATTAGGTAAATGTCTAACTGGTTTATTAAAATTTGAATTATTTTCAAAAAACAGATATTTTAGTGATTTTGGTAAATTATCAATTGGTTGGTTAAAATCAGAATATTCACCAAAACTTAAATAAATAAGCGAGTTTGGTAAATTATCTATTGGATGATTAAATTTTGAATGTCTTATAAAAGATAAATGTGTTAAACTATTTGGCAGACAATTAATAGGTTGATTAAAATTATCTGATAAAGTTAAATGTGTTAAACTTGGAGGTAAACAATTAATAGGGTGATTAAAAAGTGACCCTGATTCAAAATATAAATGTGTAAGTGAATTTGGTAGACAATTAATAGGTTGATTAAATTGTGATTCATATCCAAAAGTTAAATGTGTAAGATTTGAAGGTAACAAATCTATTGTTTGATTAAATTTAGATTCACTTAAAAAATTTAAATGTGTTATAGTTGAAGGTAAAAAATCTATAGGTTTATTAAAATTAAAATCAAAAGTTAAATGTAATAAAGTATCTGGTAATATAACACCTGGTAAATTTACAGTTGAAATATTATAAAGATGTATTGAATTTTTATCTATCAAGTGATTATTTACAGGATTATTAAATAATTGATTAAATGTTAAATCTAAAAGTGGATTCAAATTAATTTTAATTGAGTCTAATTTTTTTGGTAAATTTTCTATTTTTGTAATTAAATTATTTGAACAATCTAAATTTTTTAATGTTAATGGTAATTTTTCTAATTTAGTAATTTTATTATTTGAACAATTCAAATTTTTTAATTTTTTTGATAAATATCTTATTTCTGTTATTTCATTATTAGAACAATTTAATTTTTCCAAGTTATAAAACTTTCTTAAATCTAATATTCCATTAATATTTCTTTCTGAAATATTTAATACTTTAATATCATCTTTAAAATTATTTAATATTTTGATAGTATTGTGGTTCATTTTTTATACAATAATAATTAATATTATTATTATAAATTATCAACTTTTTATAAAAATTAAAATACAAATTCATTTCCATAATATTCGACATTGTTTATTACTGTAATTATATTTATATAATCTAAAGGAAATAAATTTAATTGATAATTTTCATAAATACAAATTTGTTTAATTGAATTAGGTAGTTTAGTTACTGTTTGATTAAAATATTCACCTAAAGCTAAATCTACTACAGAATTAGGTAAATAATCAATTGGTTGATTAAAATTTTTTCCTAAAACTAAAGTAGTTAATGAATTTGGTAATAAATTAACTTGTTGATTAAAATCTTTACCAAATGTTATTTGTTTTATTGTACTTGGTAAATAATCAACTGGTTGATTAAAACAATTTCCAAAAGTTAAATTAATTAAGCTGTTTGGTAAATTATCTACTGGGAGATTAAAATTTTCACCAAAAGTTAATTCAATTAAATTATTTGAACAGCAAGTGCAGTCTTGGTTGCACTTTGTACAAGCCACAGGCTGTAAATTATCAACTGGCTGATTAAAATTTTTACCAAATGTTAAATGTTTAATTGAACTATCTAAATTGTTAATAGGTTGATTAAAATTATCTTCTAATATTAAATGCGTTATTGATTTTGGCAGATTATTAATTGGTTTAAAATAATTGTAAAAATATTCAAAACTAAAATATTCTATTGGATTGTTATCAATATTTAAAATTATTATTTTATTACTTAATTCTAATTTTTTTAATTTGTTATTTGAACAATTTAAATTTTTTAATTGATTAAATGGTAATATTAACTTTTTTATTTTATTATTTGAACAATTAACAATTTCTAAATTTGTAGATATACATTTTAATTTAGTTATTTGATTATTTGAACAATTTAATACTTTTAAATTTTTAAATTTTCTAAAATCAATTTCACCTTTAATATTTTTATCTGAAATATCTAAAATTTTTATATTTTTATCAAAAGTATTTAATAATTCAATTGTTTTTTCTTCCATATTATAATTTTATATAAAATATTTATTATTTTAACTATTTATCAACTTTTATTATATCTCTATATTGGATTGGAAATAAGTTTATTTGTAAAGAATTTTCAACAGTAATTTTTTTTATTGATTCAGGTAATTTATTTATTTGTTGATTAAAATCTTTTCCTAATTTTAGATATGTTAAACTTTGAGGTAAATTATTTAAAGGTTGATTAAATTTGTCACTAAGTTCTAAATGTGTTAAAGTATATGGTAAATTATCTAAAGATTGATTAAAAATAGCTGGAGAATACATATTTTCAAAAATTAAATGTGTTAGTGTTTTAGGTAAATTATCAAGTGATTTATTAAATTTTCCTCTAATTGATAAAAAAGTTAAAAAATTTGGTAAACTATCCAATGATTGTGAAAATTCTCTTGATAAAAATAATTCTTTAAGTGAAATTGGTAAACATTCAATAGGTTTATTAAATAAATCACTTCCTAAATATAAACGTATTATAGAATTTGGTAATAAATCTATTGGATGATTAAAATTATTATTAACTGACAAATGTGTTAGAGAATTTGGTAAATTATCAATTGGAAAATTAAAATTATAATAAAAACTTAAATGTGTAATTGAGTTTGGTAAATTATCAACTGGATGTAAATAATCACAATAAAAACTTAAATGTGTAATTGAGTTTGGTAAATTATCAACAGGTTGTGCAAAATTACCTCCTAATGATAAATCTTTAATTAAAATTGGCAAATAATCAAGTTGAATATTTATATCAGTTCGCATTGTAGTTATTAGATTATTATCAATATTAAATTTTTTTATATTTTCTGTTAATAATAATTTTGTTATTTTATTATTTGAACAATCTAAATATTTTAATGAATCATAATAGGGTGTGCCCCATAAATCTGTAATTTGATTATTTGCACATTTTAATTGTTCTAAATTATAATAATCTGTTAAATCTAATACTCCTTTAATATTTGAATTTGAAATATTTATTTTATCTACACTACTTTTGTCATATTTTTTTAATAATTCAATTGTTTCTTCTTCCATTTTTTCCATTTATTATAATTTATTTATTATATTTAATATTTATCAATTTTTAATTTAACAATATTTTTAAAATTATAAGGTATAAAACTTTTTTGTTTTTTATTACTAATATAAATTTTTTTAATTGTAGATGGTAAATTAATATTATTATAAGTATAAAAACCTCTTCCAAAAGTTATTTCCTTTATTGAATTAGGTAAATCATTTGTATAATAATCATTATAATTATTCAAAATTAAATTAATAATTGTATTTGGTAAATTATTAACTTGTTGAGTAAATTGATGTGGTAATCTTAATTCAATAATTGAATTTGGTAAAAAATTGACTGGTTGATTAAAAACTCCTCCATGAAAATATAAATGAGTTATACCATTTGGTAATAAATCTACATTTTGATTAAAATACATTCCAAAATTCAAATATTTAATAAAATTAGGTAAATTATTAACAGGTTGATTAAAACTATATCCAAAAGTTAACTTTGTTAGTTGTATTGGTAAATTATCTACAGATTGATTAAAATAATCTCCAAAAGTTAATTCCTTTAATGAATTAGGTAATTTGTCTACAGATTTATTAAAAAATGCTCCAAAAATTAAATATATTATTGAATTATTATTTTTTTGTTGTAAATTATCAACAGGTTGTAAAAAATCACGCCCAAATTTTAAATATGTTATTGAATTTGGTAAATTAGTTAATTCTTGATTAAATTTAGTTCCAAATTCTAAATGTATTATTGTATTAGGTATATATTCAATTGATTCATTAAAATAATAATTAAATTTTAATTTTTTAATTGAATTAGTAATTTTATCTAAATCAGTTTTTTTAATTATTTTCATTTTTTATATATAAATTTTATATATTATGTATTTTTTATATTTCTTAATAATAACTATTCCTTTTAAGAGTTTCAATTGCTTCATCAAAATTTTCAATATTATTTGAATCCCATTTCATATATCGATTTCCATTTGAAAATACAATATTTGGTTTTTCATTATCTTTAATTCTCCATACTTTTACTCTGTAATTAAATGGTTCTGTTACAATCTCAATCACATGTCTTCTTGGATTATTTTTAATTTTGTCATTAATTATATTTTCTAAATTTGAACTATAACATACAATTGTTTCAATTTCATCACAATTACAAGGCCAAGGTCCCATTAAATTAAACATAGAAAATGGTGTTTGAACTATATTAATTGGTAATAATTCTTTTAGTTTATTAATAACTAATATTTCATCTACCTTTTTTATATCATTATTTTTAACATCATCATTTTTATTTTCTTCTTTTTTATTATCATCTTTTTTATCATCCTCTTTTTTGTTATCAACTTTAATATCTTCTTTAATATTTTCTTGTTTTTTGTTGTCAACTTTAATATCTTCTTTTTTGTTATCATCATTATTTATATCATAAAATTCAAAAAATATTGTAAAATCTTTTTTTGTGTTAATATGATTTTCCAAGTTAATATTTAATCCAATTTTGAAACTTGTAATAAATTCTTGTAAATTAATATTGATAGTTGATGTAGTATCATTTTCAAAAGATATTTTTTCTTTAAATGAAAGTAAATTAAGATTTTCTATACGATGTTTTACTAAATCTAATTTAATACTTTGTTTATATATAGTAGAATCACCATTTTTATTTTTAATTAAATAATTATAAATATATTCATTTCTTTCATCATCATAACAAAGTTGTGAATATTTTTCAATTTCTTTTTGAAATAAAGAATTATTAGAAAAATCAATATCAAATTCACCATTTGTAATAGTTTTGTTTTTATTTTCAATTTCAACAGATGTATTTGTAACAGAAAAGTTTAATCCAGTAGATATTTTTTCAGTTTGTGAAATATCAGAATTTTTAATCAAATATATTTTTTTAAGTCCAAGTTTAGAAAAAACACTACAATATAAATTAAAATAGTGCTCAGTAATTTTATCAAAATATATTGGTTCTCTTATAAAATAATTGTCATTTACTTTGATATATAAAACATCATAAAAAGGTGTTTTATCATGATCAGTATCAAAATATAAATTTGAATCTTTTAGAAAATCATCAACTTCATCATTTAAAATAAATTTTGTTTTAGTGGTTTGTTCATAATAATTTCTTGTATAATTAAAACTAGTACAACCACCAAATATTTTTTTAATACATTTTTTATTGTCTCTTTCTTTTTTTTTAATTAAATTACTATTTTTTTCTGAAATAAAAAGTAAAAAATTATATTTCATTGTATATAATTAAAAAATTAAAAAAAATATATAATTTTAACTTATTTATTAATAATTATAAAAAATAATTAATTTTTTAACCTAATAAGATGTTTATATTGTTTAGAAATTAATTTAACTTGTTTTTTAATTATACTAATTGATTCAATTGAATCAGGAAGTTTATTTATTTCTTTATTGTATTTTGAATGTATAATTAAATATTTAATTGAATTAGGTAAATAATTAAAAGATTTTGAATAATTTTCTCCTAATTCCAAATATTCCACAGAATTTGGTAGCAAATTTAGTAATTGATTAAATTTACTATCTTCATCAAAAATAATATTGTTAATAGAATTAGGTAATAATTCTAATGGTTGATTAAAATTTTTACCTAATACTAAATGTGTTAGTTGATTAGGTAAATTATCTACATGCTGATTAAAATTAAATCCAAAAGTCAAATGAGTTAAATTTGGAGGCAAATTATCTACATACTGATTAAAATCACATCCAAAAGTTAAATAAGTTAAATTTATTGGTAAATTATTGATTGGTTGATTAAATTTTGAATATTTACCAAAAGTTAAATGTGTGATATTTGAAGGTAAATTATTAATTGATTTATTAAAATAATTATTAAAAGTTAAATTAGTTAGATTTAAAGGTAAATTATCAACTGATTTATTAAAATTTGAAATCCCATATTTATTAAAACTTAAATGTGTTAAAGAATTTGGCAAATTATCTATTATTTTATTTAAGTTATCATTAAAATTATTATTATTAAAAGTTAAATGAGTTAAAGAATTTGGTAAATTATTAATAGGTTGATTATAATTACATCTAAAATTTAAATCTAAATGTTTAATATAGTTTGGTAAATTATCAATAGATTGATTAAATTTATAACTTAATTTTAAATGAATTAGTTGATTAGGTAAATTATTTACAGGCTGATTAAAATCAGATCCAAAACTTAAATATTTAATTGAGTTTGGTAAATTATTAATTGGTTGATTGAATGAACTACCTAAAGTTAATTCAATTATCGAAATAGGTAAATTATTAATAGGTTTATTAAATTTACCTCCTAAATATAATTCAATTATTGAATTAGGTAAATTATCTATTGATTGATTAAAATTTTTTCCAAAAGTTAATTTTATTATAGAATTAGGTAAATTATCAACTGATTGGTCAAAATGATATCCAAAAGTTAATTCAATTATAGAATTAGGTAAATTATTTACTGGCTTATTAAATCTCCATCCAAAAGTTAATTTAATAATTGAATTAGGTAAATTATCTATTGGGCGATTAAAATTATCTCCTAAAATTAAATTTGTTAATTGTTTTGAATTTATTTTAAATTTTATTATTGCAGTTGATAAAAATGTAGGTAAATATGATGGTAAAGGTAAATATAATTCAATAATTTTATTATTTAAATAATTATTTTGAGTAAAATTAAATATTTCTTTCATATTTTTATAATTTATTATTTATTATATAAATTAATCAATTTTTAATACCAATAAGTATCATAAACTGTTACTTCATATCTTGAATAATCCCAGTCTATTTCATCCAATGCAATTTTAATACGTAATTGTTTATAATTTATTTTATATTGAATTTTAATTTTTTTTTCACAATAACTTTTTCTTTTGATAAATTTTATAAATAATTCAACATAACCATTGGATATTTTGGGTATATTTGATAATAAATTAAATATTTCCATATTTTTATCTAATTGACGCATATAAATTCCATTTCTTAATTTAAATTCTGTATAATCATAAATATATGTAACAATTTCTTGAGGTAAACTATTATTTAATATAGCTTGCATTTTAGTTTATGTATATATTATTATAAATTATAATCAAATTTTTTATTATATAAATTCCATAATTACTTAATTTTTTCTCTTAATTCTTCTGGAAATAAAATTTTTTGATAGAAATTTCCAATTCTAATTTCTTCTATAGAACTAGGTAAATAATTTACTTGATGATTAAATTTATCTCCAAATTTTATATATTTAATAAAATTAGGTAATAAATTAATTGGTTTGTTAAAACAGCATCGTTCACTAAAAATTAAATGTGTAATTGAATTTGGTAATAAATCAATTTGTTGATTAAAATCATATCCAAAAGTTAAAATTTTTAGTTGTGTTGGTAAATTATCTACTGGTTGATTAAAACTTGTTCCAAAAGTTAACTTGATTAATTGATGAGGTAAATTATCAACAGGTTGATTAAAATAATATCCAAAAGTTAAATTTGTTAATTGCGTTGGCAAATTATTTACAGGTTGTGAAAAATTTTCTCCAAAAGTTAAATTTGTTAATTGTGTTGGCAAATTATCTACTGGAAGATTAAAATTAGAAGATTCACTAAAAGTTAAATATTTTATTGAGTTAGGAAGATTATTTATTTTTTGATTAAAATTACATTTAAAAGTTAAATTAATTAGTTGATTTGGTAAATTATCAACTGATTGATTAAAATAATATCCAAAAATTAAATGTTTTATTGAATTAGGTAAATTATTAACAGATTGATTAAAATCATCTCCAAAAGTTAAATTTGTTAATTGGGTTGGCAAATTATCTACTGGAAAATTAAATTTATCTCCAAAAGTTAATTTAGTTAGTTTAGATGGTAAATTATCTACTAAATCATTAAAACTATTTCCTAAAAATAAATATTTTAGTTTTTTTGGTAAATTGTTAACAGATTGATTGAAAATATCACGAAATTTATTAGTAAATTTTAAATATTTTAAACTATTTGGTAAATTATCTATTGGTTGATTAAATTTGCTTCCTAAAATTAAATGTGTTAAATTATTTGGCAATTTATTTACTAATTGGTTAAAAAGTGAATTATTTCCAAAATCTAAATGTAATAAACTATTTGGTAAATTATCAACTAGCTGATTAAAATTAGAATTTTCTCCAAATATTAAATATTCAAGAGTATCTGGTAAATTATCAACTAAATTACTTATAAATTGATATTTTATTATTCTTTCATTAAAATCTAATGTATATGCTTTTTTTATTAAATATATTTTTTTAATTAAATTATTTTGATAATTTAGTTTTTCAATTGTTTCTGGTATTATTAATTCTGTTATTTCATTATTTGAACAATCTAATTCTGTTAATTCTTTATAATCATGTAAATCTAATATACCTATAATATTTAGGTTTGATAGGTCTATTTTATTAATATATTTTGAATAAGTTTCTAATAGTAATATTGTTTGTTCTTCCATTTTAGTATATAATTTGTTAAATTTATTATTTAATATTATCAATTTTTAGTATTATTTATTTTTTTTATAGAGTTTTAATCACTAAATATTTTTTTTAGTAAATTTTTATTATATAAATACGATAATTACTTAATTTTTAATTTTTTCTCTTAATTCTTCTGAAAATAAATATTTTTGGTCTCGATTACTAATAATAATTTCACTTATAGAATTTGGTAAATATTTGACTTGAAGGTTAAAATTTTCACCAATAGTTAAATATTTAATAGAACCGGGTATCAAATCAATTGGTTGATTAAAACAATAACCAAAAATTAAATGTGTAATAGAGTTTGGTAAAAATTCTACAGGTTGATTAAATTCTATACCAAATATAATGTATTTTATAGAATTAGGTAGACAATTAACAGATTGATTAAACTTGTCTCCAAATTGTAAATGGACAATTGAATTTGGTAAATTATTAATCTCTTGGTTAAATTTATAACCAAAAGTTAAATTAGTTAGTTGATTAGGACACCTTACGGCGCAGCTTTGCGAGCACGTG
>JACCDN010103284.1_pt1 | contig 16713 bp, 13 predicted proteins | sample 7441691 | NCBI WGS metagenome assembly JACCDN01 (sample SAMN15323439, study PRJNA562643) | freshwater metagenome | isolation source: river surface water | place: USA:Blue River Watershed | collected 2017-08-16
ATCGTTCTTGGCCTTTGCCAAACTGATTCGATTTAATCGATAATATCCCTAAATTAAACAGCGCTGGCACAAACGTGGGCTCTTGTTCAATCACTTCGCGAAGTAGCGTAATGCCCTTCATCGGAGTGGGTGTGTCTACGTAAGTCATCGCCATGTTCGATTTTACCAGCAAGTTACTCGGGTCTAAGGCCAAAGCCTTAGTAAAGTAAATTCTCGCCTTTTCGCCCATCTTAGTCCCTTTCTGCGCATTCAAAGCATACGTTTGTGCTTCAAAAAACAGCTGACCGGCACGCAAAACGTTCGTCAAACTGGGATGCTGATCCGCATAATTCGCTGCATAAACCGCAGCAGAATCATAATGACTCGCATTCATAAAAGCGCGCATCAGATTCTCCAAGGCTTTTACCTGGGAAGCATCTGTCTTAGCTGCAGAAAAAGCCGATTTCAACGAAGAAATTTCTTTTATCTGCGCCGAAGTCAAAGGGGCAGCATGCTCCTCTTTCTCTGCGACTTTTTCCGTCTTTTCGCTCCCCGCATCTCGGTTAGCGCCCCCCGAAGGAGTGGTTTGTGTTTTCCCCGACACATTACCCTTAGGTAATTGAAACAATAGGGCGGTTATCCCTAGGCCTACCAGAAGAATGATCAAAAGGTTTTTTTTCATTATTCTAGACCCTTATCGCTTTGCAGCTCATTTAGTGGGGTCAGTACTCGTTTTTACTTGCTCAACAAACACTTTCGCAGGCTTAAAGCTAGGCACATAGTGTGCATCGATCGTGATCGCTGTATTCTTAGAAATGTTACGAGCAATCTTCTGAGCTCGCTTTTTGTTAATGAAGCTTCCAAATCCACGAACATAAATGTTCTCTTGTTTAGCTAAATTATCTTTTACTACTTCGAAAAATGATTCTAACGTTTCCGATACATCTTTCTTGTCAATCCCTGTTTTGCTGGCAATCTCAGCAATTACATCTGCCTTAGTCACGTTTGTTGTTTTATTAAATGATGATTCTTAGGTAATTACAATTTTCCTTCCGTAAAAGGGACACAAAAGTAACGTTTTTCTCTCAATTCTCTAAAAATTCTTTCGAATTAGGGGTGATTTTTTTCGTAAATTTGATTTTATCCATGCAGAAAAGCTCCATTCATCCTTTTTCGGCCACATTAATGGCTTGGTATGCCGTTCACCAACGCGAATTGCCATGGCGTCAAACGAAAGATCCGTACGCGATTTGGCTGTCAGAAATCATCTTGCAGCAGACTCGCGTGGCTCAGGGCTTGCCTTATTACGAGCGATTACTAGCTGCATTCCCTTCTGTTCGAGATTTAGCCGAGGCACCAGAATCTTCGCTTTTACGTTTATGGCAAGGTTTGGGCTATTATTCTCGTGCCAGAAACTTACAAAAGGCAGCGCAGATGGTCATGCGCGATTTCAATGGTTCTTTTCCGCAGACTTATGATGACATTATTACCTTGCCAGGCGTGGGCCCCTATACAGCAGCGGCGATTGCGTCTTTTGCTTTTGATGAGGCCAAAGCAGTAGTAGATGGTAATGTTTTTCGAGTTTTATCTCGTGTATTCGGAGTGGAAACAGATATTGCCTCCTCTGCGGCTCGTGGAATTTTTACCGAGTTGGCGCAATCCTTGATTCCTGATGAAAATCCTGCAGGATTTAATCAAGCCATTATGGAGTTCGGGGCTTTGCAATGCACGCCTTCCCCGGATTGCTCCATTTGTCCTTTACGGGTTTCTTGTGCTGCTTTTAGTACGCATCGCATAGCTGAATTGCCCATAAAATCAAAGAAGATGAAGGTCAAAGAGATTGAAATGAACTACCTTGTCATCGAACAAAATGGACAAATTCTGGTGCGTGAACGTGTTGAAAATGGCATTTGGAAGGGATTGTGGGAATTCTATTTAATCGAAGGATCGCTGGATTGGCTCGCATTTCCGAGGAAGGCTTTAAAGTCACCGCCAGTACATCTTTTAAGTCATAGAAAAATTAAATGCGAGGCGTGGCATGTTCAAGTTCCTGATAATTTTGCCTTAGCGATTCCCGAAGGATATCGCTGGATGAGCCCCTCAGAGTTCGAGAGCAAAGGAAAACCCGTTTTGCTTTTGAACCTAATAACTGATAATTTAGATTGTCCTATTTTACAAGACATTTCGCCCACGTACCTTTAGGCAATGCAAGGAGACTTGCTGAGCTAACCCTTTAAACGACAAATCATTATGGCTGGAGTAAACAAAGTTATTTTACTAGGAAATTTAGGTGCTGACCCAGAGGTTCGCGCACTTCCTAGCGGTGTAAAAGTAGCAAACATTAATATTGCGACCTCCGAGTCGTATACCGGAAAGGATGGACAAAGAGTGGACCAAACCGAGTGGCATCGCATTGAACTTTGGGACAACCTAGCCAACATAGCGGAACAGTACCTGAAAAAAGGAAATCAAGTATATATCGAAGGGAAAATTCGTTCCGAAGAATGGCAGGATAAAAATGGCGCAACCGTTCGTGGTTATAAAGTCCGTGCGACATCCATGAATTTAATTGGGGGCCGCAATGAAGGCTCACCATCAGCTGCACCGGCAGCAGAAAGACCAAAGCCTGAACCCGTTTTAGCAGGCACTCCTAAAACAGATCCTTTCCCTCCGATGATGGAAGAAGGGGACGATCTGCCATTTTAAATTTTCTTACAAAAAGGGGGATATCGCATTTCGTATTCCCTTTTTTGTAAATTTGTGTCGATCAGTTCACCCAAATTATGGACCCAGACCCCTTACCCAATCTATTTTTACTCGCCTTGGAGCCTTCCATTAGTGTGAGTTCGATTGCGTTTATTTCCTTTGTTTTAGTGGCTTTATTGTTTCTGTCCGCGGTTTTAGCCGGATCAGAAGTGGCTTTCTTTTCGTTGAATGCAGACCAGCGTATTAGCCTTCGAGAGAGTGAGGTAAGCAGCGAGAAAACGGTAAGTCAATTGCTCGATAAACCCCAACAATTACTGGCTACTTTGTTGATTTCCATCAACTTTGTGAATATTATTTTCATTACACTAGCCAATTATTTGACCTCTATGGTGCTAGGTCAGCAGTCGATGGAGACCTTGCTCGTGACCTTATTTTTGTTATTTGGGGTGACCTTTATCATTACTTTTTTTGGAGAACTAATCCCTAAAGTATGGGCGCAACAGAATAACCTGAACTTCGCGCGCTATTCTGCTCCTTTAATTAGATTTTTGAATTTCGTTTTCGCCCCGCTTTCAAAAGCCTTATTAGGCATCTCTGGATTGATAGAGAAGCGAGTAAAAAAGAAATCGTATACCCTGACATCGCAGGAATTAAACCAGGCGTTGGAAATTACCACGGATGAAAACACGAGTGATCGAGAGAAGGATATTTTACGGGGAATTCTAAATTTTGGAAATATCTCCGTGAAATCCGTAATGCAGGCAAGACGGGATATTGTGGCCTTTGATACGAGTATGAATTTCCATGAATTAATGGACCTCATCAATAAAAATGGTTATTCACGTGTGCCCGTTTTCAATGAGACCATCGACAAAATCGAGGGTATTTTGTACATCAAAGACTTGTTGAAACACATTGATCAAGACGAGAATTTTGACTGGATTCCGCTAATACACAGCCCATTTTTTGTTCCAGAAAACAAGAAAATCGATGATTTACTGTACGATTTTCAAGAGAAAAGGGTGCACATGGCCATCATCGTTAATGAATACGGCGAAACCGAGGGACTTGTGACGATGGAAGACATCATTGAGGAGATTGTGGGTGAGATCAATGACGAGTTCGATGAGGTAGAAGCAGACTATAAGAAGATGGCTGACAACATTTATGTGTTCGAGGCAAAAACTTCGTTGAATGACTTCTGCCGGGTATTTGAAATCGATGGAGCCTATTTCGAGAAGGCTAAAGGCGAGAGTGAAACCCTTGCCGGTTTAATTATCGAGCTTTTTGGTCGCATTCCAAGTGCAGGAGAGGAAATCGAATTCGAGAACTTCACATTCAAAGTACAATCCGTAGATACACGTCGTATCAAGAAGGTGCGCGTTACGCATCAGCCAGAGGCAGATCAAGACGATTCACAGAATTAATTTAGGTAACTATCATTAGTTTAGCGAAGCTCAACAAGAGTGTCTTTTCACCTACTCCTTTCTCAAAATCAATCACGGCTTTGCGTTCCGCGCCATTGACTTCAATACGTTTGATCAGGCCGAATCCAAATTTAGCGTGTTCGACTTTTTGGCCCGCCGCCAAGGCTAAGGCATCCGTGGCCTGGAAGTTCGCTGAAACCACGTGCTGGTAATTCGTATTCGTCGTTGGTTTCTGAATTAATTGTGCGGCTGAGGGAGCTGGTTTCGAGGTGAAACCGGTCTTTTGGACAGGACGAAAGCTCGAAACTTCTTTAGGTGCGTTTGCTGGTTTCGCCATCTTGACAAAATTCGGATCTAATTCATTCAAGAAGCGACTAGGCTCACATGCTTTTAATCGACCAAACTGGTACCGTGATTCTGCATACGAAATCATCAATTTCTTTTCTGCCCGCGTCACGGCGACATAGAACAAGCGGCGCTCCTCTTCGAGGTCCTGCTGGGATTGAAGCATCATTTGGGAAGGAAATAAATCCTCCTCTAGTCCTACTAAAAAGACGCGATTGAACTCCAAGCCCTTCGCCGAGTGAATCGTCATCAAAGTCACCTTGTCGCGGTCAGCCGGATCCTCATCTGCATCCGCGTTTGTAAGCAATGAAACCGATTGTAAGAAAGTCGCTAGTGACTTGTCCTCGTTTTCTGGATTATCCACGAAGGACTTGATGGCATTGAGTAATTCCTGTAAGTTTTGGTAACGAGCTAAGCCCTCTACCGTCTTATCCTCGTATAATTCCCGCATTAATCCAGAGGCTTTTGCTACATGGTTTGCCACCTCATAGGCATCTTTGTGCTCTACCTCTACCATCAATTTGAAAGACTTGATCAAATCAGAAAATGACTCTATTCCGGCACTTCCGCGAGCCGCATTGAATTGTCCAATGTTCGAAACGATGTCCCAAACTGGCACATTATTTTCCGCCGCGGTCACGACAATTTTCGCAATGGTCGTATCACCGATGCCGCGTTTAGGCAAGTTGATGATTCGCTTGAAGGCCTCCTCATCGTTCTGGTTCACTGTAAACCGCAAATAACCAAGGACATCTTTAATCTCCTTGCGTTGGTAGAAAGAAACACCGCCAATGATGCGGTATTTAATGTTCAACCGGCGCAATGCCTCCTCAAAAGAGCGTGATTGGGCATTTGTACGGTATAAAATAGCAAAGTCAGACCAGGTGAGGTTTTCTTTTTGAGCTGCCTCGAAAATCGTGGAGGCAATCATCCGACCCTCTTCATTATCACTAGAGGCGCGAATGATGACGATGTCTTCTCCGTCCTCGTTTGAGGTGAAGACGTCCTTCTTTAATTGATTCTTATTGCGGGAGATAATCGAATTCGCGATGGCCACTATGGCCTTCGTAGAACGGTAATTCTCCTCTAATTTAATGGTCACTAAGTCGGAATAGTCGCGCTCAAAGTTCAGGATATTCTGAATATCAGCGCCGCGGAAGGCATAAATAGATTGCGCATCATCCCCCACCACACAGATATTGCGATTCACGGCGGATAATTTCTTCGTGATTAAATACTGGGACACGTTCGTATCCTGAAACTCATCCACCATCACGTGCTTGAACTTGTGTTGGTATTTGTTCAATACGTCCAAATGGTCGCGGAAGAGGATGTTCGTTTGGAACAATAAATCATCAAAGTCCATCGCATTCGCTGCGAAGCAGCGTGCGCAGTATAGCTGGTATAATTCGCCCATCGCTGGGATGCGAGCTAGGCGATCTTCTTCAGCTAAAATGGAAGAGCCGGTATATTGCGCCGGACCAATTAGGCGGTTTTTCGCATTCGAAATGCGGTTCAAAACCAGATTTACTTTGTAAACTTTATCGTCTAAATTCTTCTCCTTGATCAGCGCACGGATCAATGATTTCGAATCGTCGGTATCGTAAATAGAAAAGTTAGAGGTATAACCGAGGCGTTCGCCTTCGAAACGAAGAATTTTGGCAAAAATCGAGTGAAACGTACCCATCCAAATGTTCTTTGCTGCATTCCCTATCACTGTCTCGATACGATGGCGCATCTCGCCCGCCGCCTTGTTCGTAAAGGTCAAAAGCAAGATCGCAAAGGGGTCCACGCCGGTCTCAATCAAATGTGCTGTACGATACGTCAGCACGCGAGTCTTTCCAGATCCGGCGCCGGCGATGATCATCAAAGGACCATCCATATGTTCGACTGCTTTTCGTTGAGGCTCGTTCAAGCCAGCTAGGTAATCCATCTGTTTTGGGCTATTCAATAAGGGCTGTAAAAATACAAAATTAAGCCCGGATTTGTCCTATGAAATTAGACTTTGTAGTATCTTTTTTGGCGGTCAAAAAAGGTCAAAATCGCAGCCCAAATCAGCACATAAATCAGTGCTCCAGCCAGCGAAGCGTTTATTTTGTCCGTAAAAAATGGCTCGATTCCTTTTGAATAAATCCAAGATGTTAGGCCTTCTTCCCCAATTTTAATCATCCCCAATACCCTTGGGATAATACCCGAGAAGAAAAACACGAGCATGGGATTCATACCGAAGATCAAGACAGGCTTCCAATACCGATCCGAACGAATCGTCGCCTGCAAAACGGCGAGCAACAACAGATCCCAACCTGCCGCAACTAACACATAAGAACTCGTCCACAATGCCTTGTTAATCGGAAAATACCAACCCCAAACCGTCCCCGCCACAAGTGCTATTGAACCAACAGCAAACAATACGGAAGCCTTCGGACTATCTCCCTCCGGACTAATTCCCTTCGGACTATGTCCCTCCGGACTACCTCCCTCCGGACTACCTTGCAAATATCTCCCCGCAAACAATCCAGCCAAGCCCGTCGCTAACGCCGGCAGCGTGCTTAAGATTCCCTCTGGATCCCAGGTTTTGGCAGACGCCCACAAATGGCCTTCTAATAAATAATTATCTAACCAGGCTGCTAAGTTTTTATTCACTTCCAGATTCGCCGCACCGATACCCGGTACGTCAACGAAACTCATCAAGGCCCAATAGCCTCCTAAGCTGGCAATGAACACGCTTATCTGCACGCGCAAAGAAGCATAAAAATGCAATAATCCCACGAGTAAATACACCACCGCAATCCGCTGCAAAACCCCAGGAATTCGCACGTGTTCGAAATCGGTTAAACCGGAGAAACACAAACCTATCATCAAAACAAAAGCCCCCACGGCCACCCAAAACTGACTCTTCAAAGAATAATCCCCTAAGAAGGCCACGGTTGCCGCGGCCATTGCGAGCAAGCGAACGACCAGCGTAAAGTCGCCGGCGTGGATTTTGGAGAAAAAACTCAACGAAAGACCTAGCAAAAATATCCGCAGGGCACGCTTAAAAATCTTGAGTAATTGATCCTCTGAAGGTTTCGAAAGAACCGTCGAAATCCCCACGATGAAGAGGAAGGACGGGAAAACGAGATCCGTCAAGGTATATCCATGCCACTCCGCGTGCTCCAGCGGCGCATAAATGTGGCCCCAGTCACCTGGATTGTTCACAATCGTCATCAAAATGACCGTGAGTCCACGGAAAATATCAATCGATAAAAGTCGCTTGTTCTCCATATTAATGATGTCCTGCATTTTTTTCACCCGCCGGAATCGCCAAAGTCAATTTATTCTCCTTCGTCGGCAACGGACAAGTCGCGAATGGCGTGAAAGCACACGGCGGATTGTATGCCTTATTGAAATCGAGGGTCACGGTTCCATCCGCATTAAATCCTTTAGTATCTAGAAAACGACCTCCGCCATAGGTCGATGTTTTATTCGTTGCATCGCCAAAAACCACAAAGAAATCCTCCTTCGTCTCTCCCGGCCCCGCCTCTAAGCGATAGGTTTTGCCGTCTACCACAAACTCCAATAAACCGGGTGAATCCTCTTGGTAAGAGCGACCCGTAATATCGATGATGGTGACTTTTTTGCCCGCAGTGGGTATAAAGTTGGCCTTGATTTTCCACTTCGGATCTGCTGGAAAATGTTCAATTCCGTGGAAGGCTTTAAGGTATTCGCCTTCTAAATCTCGAAGTCGAATGGCGTATTTATCGCCCCGTTTAATGATAAACCAACGCAGGGATTGATGAGAAATGACTTTAAAATTATCATCAGAGGCATAAATCACCTGGTTATTATAAGTAACCTGATTATTATGAAGGATAACCTTGCCCAAAGACGCCTCCGCGTGAGGAAAAACAAAGTCATTCGATTCAGCGCCACCGATCGTGTTTTCGCCTTCCTTCAGCCAAAACAACCCAGCTAAATTCAGCCAGCCATTTTCGGACTTGAGGCTGGCCTCTCTTTTGGCATAAAAATCAGAATAATCGTCCTGAGACTTCGCTGAGAATACGCTAAGGAGCAATAAAAAAATTAAGGTCTTTTTCATACAAGATATTTGCCTAAAAATACTAAATTACCCTAGAAATATACCCTATGATTCCTCAAATCTACGAATTAGGCGATAGCGCGCTCACGATCGAATTCGGCAACGAAATCAGTGAGGAATTGCACGAGGAGGTCATTAAGCGCTTTTATCAGTTTCAATCCGAGCCGCTTCCTGGGACTTTGGACTTAATTCCAGCCTATGCTAGCCTGACCATCGTTTTCGATTTAAGTTATGTGGCCAGTCGCTTTCAGGGCTTATCCGGAATGAAGACGCTGATCGAAGAAAAATTAGCCCAGCCATTCACTTCCCCGGCCATGGAAGGACGCCTCCACGAAATCCCCTGCGACTATTCGGGGCCAGACTTAGCGGCTGTGGCCTCCGCCTGTGGACTCACTGAAAAAGAGGTGATAGCTATTCACAGCGAAAAAAAATATACTGTTTTCTTCCTCGGCTTCTTGCCCGGATTCGCCTACATGGGCCCCACAGACGAACGAATTACCGTGTCTCGTAAAGATAAACCTGCTAGCATTCAAGCTGGGGACATCGGCCTAGCCGGCAACCAAACCGGCATTTACCCGAGCGCTTCTCCCGGGGGCTGGCAAATTATCGCTCACACAGCCCAGATTCCCCATTTCAAGGCGGGGGATCGTGTCCGTTTTATCCCCATAACTGCATGAAACTGATCAAGAAAGGTTTATTGGATTCTTGGCAAAGCCTACCTATTTACGGCCTGCAGCATGAGGGTATTCCGCCTGGAGGAGCCATGGACACCTTTTCTTTGCAATTAGCGAACGCCATGGTAGGGAACGACGTCTATGACAAGGCACTGGAAATGCACTTCCCGGCTGGAGTTTACCAGTTTGAGACGAGCACCTTGATCGCTGTTTGTGGCGCAGACTTCACGGCCTGCATTGATAACGTCGAAGTTCCTATGAACCAGCCCATCAAAGTTCCGCCGGGTGCGATTATCAGCTGTAAGAAACCTGTTTCGGGTAGACGTATTTACATCGCCACACGGGAAATAAAAGACGAGAAAGTTTCGCGCGTAAAAATCATGCCTTGGTCCATGGGCCCCGAAGAAGACCCAAACCAAGATCCGATTCGAATATTGTGCGGAAGAGAGTGGGATCACCTAAAAGCTTGTTCGCAGCAGCAAATCTTAAGTAAGGAATTCGCCATTTCCGCGACGTCGAATCGGATGGGTTATCAACTCGTTCAGGAGCCATTAAAAACAATTTCCTCGGCGACGATGCTATCTAGTGCCATCACCGCTGGAACCATACAACTCCTTCCATCAGGGCAATTAGTCGTCTTGATGGCGGGACACCAAACCACCGGAGGTTATCCTCGCATAGGCCACATCATCTCGGCGGATTTGCCACGACTGGCACAAATGGGGCCTGGAGATAGCGTCCGCTTTACGTTAACAGATGCGATGACGGCAGAATACGAGTGGATTCTACAGCAAAATTACTTGCAACAAGTTCGGAATGTGTGTGCGTTGAAATTAGACCAGCATCGAATCGATCACCGCTAATTCATCGCGAAGACGCGCGGCTAATGGGAAATCGAGATCGCGTGCGGCTTTCTCCATCTCTTTTCGGATGGTTTCGGATTGCTTTTTCAGCTCTGCCGGTTTCATGTAAGCTAATAATGGATCTGCCGCAACAGGCGCTTGATCTGGGTGTATCGTATAATTCTTAGTCGGTTTCGCCATCCGATCTGCGATGGAAGTTTGCTCCATGATTTCGTCATGCGAACGCCAAATCGTTTTGGGCGTAATCCCGTGCTTCTCGTTATAAGACATTTGTATGGCACGGCGGCGGTTTGTCTCGGAAATCGCTAGTTCCATCGAACCCGTAATCTTATCCCCGTACATTAATACTTTGCCATTTTCATTACGAGCCGCACGACCGATGGTCTGTATCAGCGAACGAATATCACGTAAGAATCCTTCTTTGTCCGCATCCATAATCGCGACTAAAGAAACCTCTGGTAAGTCTAACCCTTCTCTCAATAAGTTCACGCCCACTAATACATCGATGACGCCTAGGCGTAGGTTGCGGAGGATTTCGACACGTTCCAAGGTCTTCACCTCGGAGTGAATGTACTGGCATTTGATGCCCACGCGGTCGAGGTATTTCGAAAGTTCTTCCGCCATCCGTTTCGTAAGCGTCGTGATTAAGACACGCTCGTTTTTCTTGATGCGATCGTAGACCTCTTCGAGTAAATTATCGATTTGGTTTTTCGTAGGTCGGACTTCGATTAATGGGTCCAAAAGCCCCGTAGGCCGTATAATCTGCTCAACCACGACTCCTTCCGAGCGTCGCAATTCGTAATCAGATGGGGTGGCGGAGACGAAGATGGTTTGGCCAATTAAGTCTTCGAATTCATCGAATTTCAAAGGGCGGTTGTCCATCGCCGAAGGCAAACGGAAGCCGTATTCCACTAAGGATTCTTTTCTAGAGCGGTCCCCGCCATACATCGCGCGGATTTGAGGCATCGTGGCGTGGCTTTCGTCCACGACCATTAAGAAGTCGTCTGGGAAGAAGTCTAAAAGACAGAAGGGGCGCTGGCCGGATTTTCTTTGGTCAAAATACCTCGAATAATTCTCGATACCTGAACAATAGCCTAATTCGCGCATCATCTCCAGGTCAAACTCCGTCCGCTGCTTAATACGCTCCGCCTCTGTGAGACGACCTTCGCGGCCGAAATAAGAAATCTGGTTGACTAAATCCTCTTGAATATGAGAAATTGCATTGTTCAAAGTCTCGCGGCCCGTCACGAACAAATTCGCTGGAAAAACGGCCACCATCGTCTCCGAGGAGATTTTCTTACCCGTCCACGGATCGATGCGGTGAATCTCCTCGATCTCATCGCCAAAAAACACAAAGCGATAGCCGAAGTCCGCATAAGCTAAAAAAATGTCCACCGTGTCGCCCTTCACCCGGAACGTTCCACGCAAGAATTCGCCTTCAGTACGAGCATATAGAATTTCAACTAGTCGGAATAAAAACTGGTTACGAGAGATAACATCTCCTACGGCGACACGCATAATGGAGTTGCGGTATTCATCCGGATTTCCCATACCGTAAATACAGGAAACGGAAGCAATCACAATGATGTCGCGGCGTCCAGACATCAAAGAAGAGGTCGTCGCCAAACGTAATTTTTCAATCTCCTGGTTAATAGAGAGATCTTTTTCTATGTAAGTCCCCGTGGAAGCAATGAAGGCTTCAGGCTGGTAATAATCGTAATAGGAGATGAAATACTCGACCGCATTCTCTGGGAAAAAGTGCTTGAATTCCCCGTATAATTGAGCGGCGAGGGTCTTGTTATGACTCAAAATCAGCGTAGGCCGATTCACTTGCTGGATCACATTCGCGATCGTAAAGGTCTTTCCAGAACCCGTCACACCTAGCAGCGTTTGTGCCTGTTCTTCCTTCTTTACTCCCTCGACTAATTGCAGAATCGCCTCCGGCTGATCACCAGTAGGTTTGTAAGAAGAAGTCAGTTTAAAATCCATCCCGAAATATACGAATAATGGAGAGGATTAGTCGGGGGGAAATATTATTTTTGACAAAAATCAAACCGATCAATGATTAGACTTGCACTCCTTTTTTTCAGCCTAAGCTCCTTCTCTTGTAAATCGCAGGAACCGGTAGCTCCTGCCATTAATATGAATGACTTTGTAGTACCTCCACGGAAGGAATATACATTTGCCGAAAAACCGTTTTGGGCGGATGAGTTCGACAAAGATGGTCTGCCAGATGATACGAAATGGGGATATGACGTAGGAAATAGTGGCTGGGGAAATAATGAGTTGCAGAATTATACAAAGGCGAATATCAAAAATGCCCATATCGAAAATGGTATTTTAACAATCGAAGCGATTAAGGAGAAACTAGGCAGTAGTAATTACACGTCCGCACGTTTAGTCACAAAGGGTAAAAATGATTTCTTATATGGTCGGGTGGAGGCTAAAGCAAAAATCCCTGCCGGACGTGGAAACTGGCCGGCGATCTGGATGCTAGCGAGTCAATCGGATTATGGTTCACAGTTTTGGCCTGATAACGGCGAGATTGATATCTTAGAACACGTAGGATATGATCCAGGAGTAATGCATGCAAGTATACACACAAAGGCTTTTAATCACGTGATAGGAACGCAAAAGACAGCAACGACGCTTTTGGATAAGTGGGATACGGAATTTCATGTGTTCCGCATTGACTGGACCCCGGATTACATTCGAGCGTTTATCGACGGTAAACAATATTTTGAGTTCCAAAATCCAAAAGGCAGCTGGGAACAATGGCCTTTTGACAAGAAACAACACATTCTAATGAACTTAGCGATAGGTGGAAATTGGGGTGGACAAAAAGGGGTAGATGACTCTATTTTCCCTAATAAATTCCAAATCGATTACATTCGCGTTTACGCACTTAACCCCTAATCATGAAATACCCGAAGGCCGCCGAGGCATTTGACCGATTACTTGAGATCATGGATGACCTGAGGGAGAAATGCCCTTGGGACAAAAAGCAAACGCTGGAATCGCTTCGCCATTTAACCATCGAAGAGACCTATGAGCTTTCGGATGCGATTATGGAGAATGATTTGTCGGAAATCCGTAAGGAACTGGGGGACATCTTCTTGCACCTCGTATTTTACAGCAAAATAGGCTCAGAAAAAGGGGCATTCGATGTCAGCGATGTGCTAGACGGAGTTTGCGAAAAATTGATTAGCCGTCATCCACATATCTACGGTGATGTGGTAGCTGAGACCGAAGAGCAGGTGAAACAGAACTGGGAAGCACTCAAGTTAAAAGAAGGGAACAAATCCGTTTTAGGTGGCGTTCCGGGATCTTTGCCAGCACTTGTGAAGGCGATGCGCATTCAGGAAAAGGCGCGCGGTGCGGGTTTTGACTGGGAAGAAAAAGAACAGGTATGGGAGAAAGTGGAGGAGGAGTTAGGCGAATTCAAGGAGACTTTTGTGGGCAAAGAATTAGATGCCAATAGTAAAGCGGAGGCCGAGGGCGAACTAGGGGATTTAATCTTCAGCCTCGTGAACTTTGCGCGATTCATCGATATCAATCCAGAAACAGCGGTCGAAAGGACGAACAAGAAATTCATCAAACGCTTCCAGCACCTCGAAAAGCGCGCAACAGAGAATGGAAAGGCGCTTTCCGAGATGACTTTGGCAGAAATGGATATCTACTGGAATGAAGCGAAAACGCTCTAATTTATGCTAAATTGATAGGCTGTCTTCGATTTATAGACTTCCCCTGGACGCAACACTGTGCTAGGAAAAGATGACTGATTAGGCGAATCTGGGAAATGCTCAGTCTCTAAACAAAGGCCATGGCGCTTCGTAATTTTAGCCCCGTATTTATCCGTTAAGTGTCCATCTAGGAAATTCCCTGTGTAAAACTGTACTCCAGGCTGATCCGTAGAAACGACCATTTTGCGGCCTGAAATGGGTTCCACTACCGTTGCAATTTTCGCATAAGATCCCGCCGGCTTATCCAAAGCCCAGCAATGGTCATAGCCTCCACCTAACACTATTTGTTCTGAAGATGTATCGTTAATACGATCCCCGACAACGTGTGGCTTCGTAAAATCAAACGGAGTTCCTGCGACCGGCATTAGCACTCCCGTGGGGATCAACACCTTATTCACAGCCACTAAACGAGACGCATCGATCTGGACTTCTTGATTTAAAATATCTCGCTTTGCGTTTCCACTTAAATTAAAATAGGAGTGATTGCTCAAGTTTAAAACTGTTGCCTTATCTGTGGTCGCTTCATATGCAATACCTAATTCGTTATCATCCGACAAGGTATAGGTCATTTTTACACTGAGGTTTCCGGGGAAACCTTCCTCCATGTCTTTTGAAACGTAGGATAGGCTTAGGCTCTGAGAGGAGGCAGCCTCGACTTTCCACACTTTCTTATCAAAACCCACAAGACCACCGTGAAGGTGTTGACCGTTGTTTTGGGCAGCTAAGGTGTAATCCTTCCCGTCCAATGTAAATTTCCCAGCCGCAATACGATTCCCGAAGCGTCCTACGATCGCTCCGAAGTAGGGCGTGTCTTTGAAGTATTCTTGTAAGGTTTCATATCCTAGCACCACGTCTTCTACTTTTCCATTCCGGTCCGGCGTTAGGATTTTTTGGATGATACCGCCGTAGTTCATGATCCGAACTTCCATGCCTTTGGCATTCTTCAAAGTAAAAAGGGTAACTGACTCGCCCGCAGGCGTTTGACCGAAAGGTTTTCCGGGATTAGACATAGCAAATAGGTTTTGGGACAAGAAAAAAAGGGCTAAAAAGCAAAATTTCATAGGTTAACGAGGTTTATCGGTTCAATTTACCACAAAAGATGGAAAATAAAATTATTCTTCGTAGCTTTGCACCCCAAATTAAAAATTGTTTCAAACTTAATTTCAGCAGGTTAGCCCAGCTTGTTGATGTAGACGAAAGTCAAAAGGGCACCAAATATGTCAAAAGTAAAAAAAGATTTCGACTGGGATTTAGTTGAAGGAAAAGGTTTCGGTGGTAACTATACTGCTGATCAAAAAGAAAAAATGGAGGCTGCTATCGAAGCAACCTTGAACTCGGTCACTGAGAAGGAAGTAGTGAAAGGTGTTGTAGTAAGCAAGACTGACCGTGAAGTAATCATTAACATTGGATTCAAATCTGATGGTTTAGTATCTGCTTCAGAATTCCGCGATATGCCGGATTTGAAAGCTGGTGACGAGGTGGAAGTATACATCGAGAACCAAGAAGACGCAAACGGACAATTAACCTTGTCACGTAAGTTAGCTAAGGTGATGGGTGCATGGACGAACATCGAGAAAGCATTAGAAGAAGATACAATCATCAATGGTTTCGTTAAGCGCCGTACAAAAGGTGGTTTAATCGTAGATATCTTTGGAATCGAGGCATTCTTACCTGGTTCTCAAATTGATGTGAAGCCTATCCGTGACTTCGATATTTTCGTAGGTAAAAACATGGAGGTTAAGGTTGTTAAAATCAACCACACAAATGACAACGTAGTTGTATCTCACAAAGTATTAATCGAGAAAGATCTTGAGGCGCAACGTCAAACGATCTTAACGAACTTAGATAAAGGTCAAGTACTAGAAGGTGTGATCAAAAACATGACTAATTTCGGTGTGTTCATCGATTTAGGTGGTGTAGATGGTTTACTTCACATCACAGATATCTCATGGGGTCGTATCAACCACCCACAAGAGGTATTGAAATTGGATCAAAAAATCCAAGTGGTGGTATTAGACTTCGACGAAAACAAAAAACGTATCTCTTTAGGTATGAAGCAATTACAAGCTCACCCTTGGGAAGCTTTAGCTGCTGGAACTGAAGTAGGTTCGAAAGTAAAAGGTAAAATCGTTAACGTAGCTGATTACGGTGCTTTCTTAGAAGTATTGCCAGGCGTTGAAGGTTTAATCCACGTGTCTGAGATGTCATGGTCTCAACACTTACGTAACCCACAAGATTTCTTGAAAGTAGGCGACGAAATGGAAGCAGTTGTGTTAACATTAGATCGTGCTGAGCGCAAGATGTCATTAGGCATCAAGCAATTAACAGAAGATCCTTGGACTAAGACTGATTTATTAGCGAAATATGCAATCGGTACGAAGCACAAGGGAACTGTTCGTAACTTAACTAACTTCGGTTTATTCCTTGAGTTAGAAGAAGGAATCGACGGTTTAGTTCACGTTTCTGACTTGTCTTGGACAAAGAAAATCAAGCACCCATCTGAATTCGTTAAAGTAGGTGATTCTTTAGATGTTGTTGTGATCGAATTAGACGCGGATAACCGTCGTTTAGCTTTAGGACACAAGCAATTAGAGGAAAACCCTTGGGATACTTTTGAGAGTGTGTTCACTTTAGGTTCTACGCACAAAGCAACGATCATTTCTAAGAATGAGAAGTTCGGTGTATTAGAATTGCCTTACGGTATCGAAGGTTTAGCTCCTTTGAAGCAATTAACTAAGGCAGATGAGTCAGCAGCGGAAGCTGGTGAGGCGTTAGACTTCGTGGTAACTGAGTTCCACAAAGAAGAGCGTAAGATCATCTTATCTCACACACGTACCTTCACTGCAGCTACGGCTGAAGAAGTAGCGGCTGATGCTGCTGCGGCGAAACCAGAGAAGA
>JACCDN010691238.1_pt1 | contig 16711 bp, 18 predicted proteins | sample 7441691 | NCBI WGS metagenome assembly JACCDN01 (sample SAMN15323439, study PRJNA562643) | freshwater metagenome | isolation source: river surface water | place: USA:Blue River Watershed | collected 2017-08-16
TCGCTCATGCGCGCCACCCGGTGTCTTGTCGGTCCATCTGCCGCACCAAGGCTTCAAACACGTCTTGGCCTGCACCATGGTGGGGGTTGAATTGCAGCGCATCACGCGTGCACTTGGCCGCCACCGCCGCTGGCACGGGCAGGGGCGCTCCCATGCTGAGGGTGGCCAACTGGATTTCGCAGGCACGTTGCAAGGTCCACAAAATGGCAAAGGTTTGTGGCAAGGTCTGGCCCCAAGACAACAAGCCGTGGTTTCGCAAAATCACCGCCGGCTTTTGGCCGACACTTTGCAAGACACGCGGGCCTTCTTCTGCATGGATGGTGATGCCCTCAAAGTCATGGTAGGCCACCATGTCGTGCAACTGGGCCGAGTAAAAGTTGCTTTGCGACAACCCTTCGGGCAAACACGCCACAGCCACACCCGCGGTGGTGTGGGTGTGCATCACGCAGTGCGCCCCTTCAATGCCGCCATGCAAAGTGGCGTGCACCACAAACCCCGCAGGATTGACCTTGTAGGGCGAGCCGTCCAAAACCTCCCCTTGCAAATTGATTTTGACCAAATTGCTGGCCGTGACTTCGCTGTAATGCAAGCCAAAGGGGTTAATCAAAAAATGCTTCTCGCCGCCCGTGACGCTGTCTGGCAAGCGCAGCGTGATGTGGTTGTAAATCATCTCGGTCCAGCCGAGCATGGCAAACACGCGGTAGCAGGCGGCCAACTGCAAACGGGCCTGCCACTCATCGGGGTGGACACGCGCCTGCAATGAGGGGACCACAGGTTGAGGCGTTGGAAACATGGGCAACTCCAGTCGTTGTGCTGTCAGTAAGTGGCGCCGCGCGCCGGGGTGTTGTGGGTGACGTTGGCTTTGAAGTGCGCCGCCAGTTCGGTGGTCTGGCGCATCAATATTTGTGTGTCCAGACCCACCGCCACAAAGACTGCGCCCATCGCCAAATACTGGCTGGCCAAAGCGCGGTCAGGCGTCAGGATGCCGGGGGCTTTGCCCGCTTTCAAAATGCGGGCAATGGCATCGGCGATCGCGGCTTGCACTTTGGGGTGCGCGGCATTGCCCACATGGCCCATAGAGGCCGACAAGTCAGCGGGGCCAATGAAGACACCGTCCACGCCGGGCGTGGCGGCAATGGCATCGAGGTTTTTCAGCCCCGCCAATGATTCAACCTGCACGATGAGGCACACCTCTTCGTTGGCGCGCTTGAAGTAATCGGGGTAGTGCCCCCAACGCGAAGCACGCGCACCCGCCATGCCCCGGATGCCACCCAAGCCATCGTCTTGCGGATAACGCATGGCCTGCACCAGTTGTGCCGCTTGCTCCGCTGTGTCGACCATGGGCACCAGAATGTTTTGTGCACCCAAGTCGAGATATTGTTTGATGAGCGCGGTCTCGCCGACCGGCACACGCGCAACCGGATGACTGGCCGGATAAGCGGCGAGGGTTTGCAACTGCGCTTGGATGCTGCGCAGGTCGTTCGGCGCGTGTTCGCCATCGATCACCAACCAGTCGAATCCGGCCAAGGCACAGATCTCGGCGGTGTAGGCACTGGCCAAGCCCATCCACAACCCGATTTGAGGACGACGCTCGCGAAGGGCTTGTTTGAAAGTGTTCACGGGTGTCAGCATGGTGTGTCCTTCTGATTAAACGAACCACGGCCTGTCGTGGCCAGGTTGGCGATTTGAGAGATGAGGCAGAACGCAGCGCCTTTAAGCCCGAGCCGCAAAAACAGTTGCGATAACAGTGGCAAGAACAGTCTCGGTGGGTACCCGCCCAATCTGCCCAATCTGTCAGTAGATAAAACCTCAAACAAATCGAAACTCCAATTTGCCCAAGGGCCCGTAATCTGCGTCAAACACGTCGCCCACTTTGGCGGGCGCAGGCTTGGTGAACGAGCCGGCCAGCACGATCTCGCCGGCTTCCAAATGCTCACCCCAAGGCGCGAGTTTGTTGGCCAGCCAGGCGATGCCAACCGCCGGATGACCTTGCACACCGGCTGCCAAACCCGTTTCTTCCACCACGCCGTTTTGGCGCAACACCGCGCCGCACCAAGGCAAGTCGGTGGTCAAAGGGTCCACCTGTTTGGCCCCCAACACAATGCCGGCGTTGGCAGCGTTGTCGCTGATGGTGTCGTAGACCTTGCGCATGACTTTGGTGTGGCGATCAAATTGCTCAATGCGCGCATCAATGATCTCGATCGCAGGCGTCACATAGGCCGTGGCTGCCAACACCTCGGCCACAGTGACATTGGGGCCTCGCAGTTCTTTTTTGAGAATGAAGGCCAACTCCACTTCAACACGAGGCGCGATGAAATGGCTGTGCGGGATGTCCAGCACTTGGCCCGGCGTGCAGGTGTAGAGCATGTCGTCGAGCAAGGTGCCGTAATCAGGCTCGTCGATTTGGCTTGAGACCTGCATGGCGCGGCTGGTGAGGCCAATTTTGTGGCCGATGATTTTTCGGCCTTCGGCCAACTTGATCTGCATCCAAGCACGGTTGATGCGGTATCCGTCTTCGATCGTCATGCCTGCAAAGCGCTTGGAGAAGTGCTCGATCTGCGTGCGTGATTTTTCGGACTGGTTCAGCTCGTGTGCAAGCTGTTGAATCTGCTCTTCGGAAAACACCGACATGGTTCAGGCCTTGTTGAATAGGGGGTGCAGGTTGCTGTGCTTGGCGTCAAACACTTCAGGGCCTACGTCAATTTGCAGCGTAATGCCAATGTGGCGCTGCGCCATCACCGGCGCAAAGAAAGCCTTGGCCACGTCCAGCAGGTTCTGGCCGGCCCGTTGCTGCGTGGCCTCGCTGCGGCCACGGCCCATGCGCAGGTTCAGGTAAACAAAAGCGTAATCGCCCGTCCCACCTGCGGCTTGTCCGGCCGCGCCGCCATCGGCCACGGCGTAATGCGGCGCGGGGTAGGCCAACACACGGGTGCCGCCAGTTGGAAAAACGGCTTGGCCCGCCTCGTCTTTCACACCGAGCATGGCATCGGCCAGTTGGCGACACAGCGTGGTCATGTTGACCTCGTGGTCCAGTTGGCCGGTATAAAGAATCACAAGATGCGGCATAGGGCCCTCAACAATCACAAACGGGTGCTGATGGCGGTGTAGCCCTCAGCTTGGCTGGCCACGGGGCCGGGCACTTGCGCCCCGTCTTGCGCGGTGACCTCAAAAATGGCATTGAGTTGGCCCGTGCCACTGGCGCCAAAGTACGGGGTGACCATGTCGACGGCCCCGTCGTAGCCGGTCCAGCCCAAGGCGCCCATCAGCATCGCGGTGTCGTGCATGAAGCCTTCGCCGTGGCCTTTGCTGGCGTACTCGGGCAGCATCTCGCAAAAGGCTTTCCATTCGCGGTTGGCCCACATCTGCAGCACCTGCTTGTCGAGTTGCTCTAAGAAGGGACTCCAGATTTTGTGGGCAAATTCGGGAGCCAAACCGTTTTGCGCAAAGCGGTGGCTGAGCGAGCCGCTGGCTAAAAACGCCACCTTGCCGTCGTAATGTTTTTCGACCGCCTCGCGCATGGCCCAACCCAAGCGGGCACTGTCGTTCAGGTAATGCACCATGCACAGCGCCGAGACCGAGACCACCTTGAAGTGCTGGTCTTCGTTCATGTAGCGCAGGGGCACCAAGGTGCCGTACTCGGGGTCCAGCGTGGTGTTGTCGTGCGCCAAGGTTTCGATGCCGTGTGCATTGGCCACTTTGGCCAGCAGGTGGCCCAGCTCGGGATTTCCGGGTGACTCAAACGCCATGTGGTGGATGAAGTGCGGCAACTCGTTGCTGGTGTAGCTGCCCTTGAAATGCGGCGCGCAGTTGATGTGGTAATTCGCGTTGACCAGCCAGTGCGTGTCAAACACCACCAGCGTGTCCACGCCCATCGCGCGGCAGCGGCGGCTGATTTCTTTGTGCCCGTCGATGGCGCTTTGCCGAGTGCCAAAACGCGGCCCCGGAATTTCGCTCAGGTACATGCTGGGCACGTGGGTGATTTTGGCCGCGAGGGCAAGTTGTCCCATGCTCAAACTCCCCAATGCGGAATGTGATGGCTGCCCAAACTGACAGCCACGTTTTTGGGCTCACAAAAGACTTCGTAACTCCAGGTGCCGCCTTCGCGGCCGGTGCCGCTGGCTTTGGTGCCACCAAAAGGCTGTCGCAAGTCGCGCACGTTTTGGCTGTTCACAAAGCACATGCCCGCCTCTACGGCTGCAGCCACCCGGTGAGCGCGGCCAATGTTTTCGGTCCAGACATAGCTGGACAAGCCGTATTCGATGTCGTTGGCTTTTTCGATGGCATCGGCCTCGTCTTTGAATGGGATGAGGCAAGCCACCGGACCAAAGATTTCCTCTTGCGCAATGCGCATGCGGTTGTCGACATCGGCAAAAACGGTGGGCCAGACAAAGTTACCTTTTTTGAGGTGCGCCGGCAAATCGGCAGCGTAGCCAGGTTGCCCCAAGCCGCCACACAGCAAGGTTGCGCCCTCTTTGGGTCCGAGTTCAATGTAGCTGCGCACTTTGGCCAAATGGGCGGGACTGATCATCGGACCGATGGTGGTTTTTTCGTCGAGCGGGTCGCCCACCACGATGCGCTTGGCGCGCTCGGCAAACTTGGCGGCAAAGTCGGCGTAAATGCTTTGCTGCACCAAGATACGGCTGCCCGCGGTGCAACGCTCACCGTTGTTGCTGAAGATCATGAACAGGGCAGCGTCCATTGCGCGCTCCAAATCGGCGTCTTCAAAAATCACAAACGGGCTTTTGCCACCCAACTCCATACTGAATTTTTTTAGGCCTGCACTTTGCACAATGCGGTTGCCGGTGACGGTAGAGCCCGTGAACGAGATGGCGCGCACATCGCGGTGCGAGACCAAGGGCTCGCCCGCTTCTTTGCCGTAGCCGTGCACGATGTTGAGCACGCCTGCGGGCACGCCCGCCTCCAACGCCAATTCGCCCAAACGAGCGGCAGTCATGGGCGACAACTCGCTCATCTTGAGCACCGCTGTGTTGCCAAAGGCCAGGCACGGCGCGACCTTCCAAGTGGCCGTCATGAAGGGCACATTCCACGGGCTGATCAAGGCGCACACGCCCACCGGGTGGAACCAGGTGTAGTTCAGGTGCGTGGGCGTGGGGTAGGTGTGGCCGTCCACGCGGGTGCACATTTCGGCAAAGTAATGGAAATTGTCGGCCGCCCGTGGCACCAGTTGCTTGCCGGTCTGGCTGATGGTTTGGCCGCAGTCACGGGTTTCGGTTTGGGCAATTTCAGGCACGTGTTGGGTGATCAAGTCGCCCAACTTGCGCATGATTTTGGCGCGCTCGGTGGCGGGTGTCGCGGCCCATTTGGGAAAGGCCGCGTGAGCTGCTGCCACCGCGGAGTTGACTTCGGCTTCGCCGCCCGAAGCCACTTCGGCCAACACGTCTTGTGTGGCAGGGTTGACGGTTTCAAAGTACTGCTGGCCAGCGACACTGCGCCCGTTGATGAGGTGGTTGATTTTCATGGTCATGTCGGTGCTTTAGAAAAGGCTCATGCGGAGACAAGCGTGTTGGTGAGTGCGCCGAGGCCTTCGATCTCGGTCACCACCACATCGCCGGGGTTCACGTTGACGATGCCGTCGGGCGTGCCGGTCAGAATCACATCGCCGGGGTTGAGTGTCATAAAGCTGCTGAAGTATTCGATCAAGGTGGGCACATCGAAGACCATGTCGGCGGTGGTGCCGCGTTGCGTCACCTGACCGTTGACAGTGGTTTGCAGATGAAGCGCCATCGGGTTGGGTACATCGGCCGCGTCCACCAACCAAGGGCCAATGGGGGTGCAGGTGTCTCTGTTTTTCACGCGCAGGTTGGGGCGGTACCAGTTCTCAAGATAGTCGCGAATCGCGTAATCGTTGGCCACGCTGTAGCCTGCAATGTGGTCATAGGCGTCGGCCTTTTTCACGTGGCGCGTGGTGCGCCCGATCACCACGGCCAACTCGCACTCGTAATGCATGTAGGCCGCATTGGCCGGCCGGTGGGTGAGCGCGCGATGGCCTATCAGTGCGGCCTCGCCTTTGAGAAAAGCCAAGGGTTCTTCAGGCGCTTTGAAGGCCAGTTCTTTGGCATGGTCGGCATAGTTGAGCCCCAAGGCGATGACGGTGCGCGCTTGGGGCACGGGCGCCAAAGGGGGCAACCAAACCACGTCGTCAAAGCTGACCCGATGGCCGGCATGTGGGCCTTGCACAATGCGCAACTGGCCATCTGATTCAACCGCGTTTTGGACTGCGCCAGCCCAGGCGATGCGTGCGTGTTTCATGCGGCGCTCCTCACGCGTGTGGTCACCGTGTCAAAACCCGGCGCGGTGATGTCGATTTGGTCACCGGGTTGAGCACGCGGGCGCGTGCCATCGGCCAAGCAGTCGGAACCCACCATCAGCACATCACCCGGTTGCAAGGTCATGAACTCAGACACATCGGCCAGCAGTGTGGGCAGTGTGCGCACCAGTTGGGCGAGGTCGACTGATTGAACAAGAACACCGTTGCGGCGCACCTCGATCTTCAGTGCCGCCCAATCGGGCAGCGTGCCTAAAGTGGGTTGTTGCGGCAAGGCCAAAAACCCGTCGCGGCAACGCGCCTTGACGGGCGGTCGGTAATAGCTGGTGTGCGGCACCGCCCAATCGTTCATCAGCACAGCAGCCACCACTTGACCGTGTTGCCCGATGACCAAGCCCAAAGTGGCGCCGATGTCGACCTCCGTCACACCGTCTTGCAACACCAAGTCTTGTCCGGCCGGGCCGAACGTGTTGGCCGTTTTGACATACAGCACAGGGGCTTGGGGTGCGGCTTTGTAGGGGTCTTGCGACATTTTGGGCGCCCACAAATCCCACTCACGGTGGAAGTTGAGCAAAGCGCCATAAACCGTGCCCTGCGGTTGCCAAGGGTGTGTGGGCACTTGGGGGGTTTGCATGTTTCAGTCCTATGTCATCTCGTGGCCCACTTCGGCCGCGTCGTTGTCCGCATCGTCCTCTGGGTTGGCGTCGGGTATTTCCAAGGCAATCACTTGGTCCAGCAAGCCGTACAGCGCGCTGAGTTTGGTTTTGCCCAACTGCTGCTCCATCCAAACGTAATGCGCTTCAATGGTTTGCGACAAAGCCTGCACTTTGGCCAACCCTTCGGCCGTGGCGCGCACCACGCTGCGGCGGGCATCTTGCGGGCAGCGCTGGCGCTCAATCAGGCCATCGCGCTCCATGCGGGCCAGCACCCCCGTGAGGCTCGGGCCCAACAAATAAGCCTCGCGAGCGACGCGCCCGGTTTCGATGCCCCCGGCCTCGTCCGCATGTTCGCCCAACACGCGCAACACGCGCCACTGCTGGTCAGACAGGCCGTGCTCTCGCAAAGCGGGTCGGGTGTGCAACATGACGGCCTCGCGGGCCTCCAGCAAAAGCCGAGGCAGGTTGCGGTGGGCAAAAGAAGGTTTGGAGGTCATTTATTTAACATGTTAAATGAATTTCCTTTCGTGGTCATTCGGGTTTGCACTGAATCAAGGCATTGGGTGCATCCCCGCCGAAGCTTTTCTCATAAGATGCCGGCAAGTTGGGTGCACTGACAAGGCAGCACCCGCCCTCAATTTGCACACTTGACCATGACCCCCCACAGCCGATGGACCCCTGAATTGCCTTGCGTGGTGCAGGCGCCCATGGCCGGTGTGCAAGACCACCGTCTGGCGCTTGCCGTGTGCGAAGCCGGTGGCCTGGGCTCGCTGGCAGCGGCCATGCTCAGCCCGGCAGATTTAGAGCGCGAGTTACAAGCCCTGCAAGCTGGCACTCAGCGCCCCTACAACGTCAACTTTTTTTGCCACGCGCCACCCCAGCCCGATGCCCAAGCATTGGAGCGATGGCGCACTGCCCTGTCCCCTTATTACGCGTCTTTCGGACTGCCGCCGGCCGCCGCTGCGCCCGGGGCCGCGCGCGTGCCCTTCAACCACGAAGCGGCCGATGTGCTGGAGGCCTTTCGTCCTGCGGTGATCAGCTTCCACTTTGGCTTGCCCGCGCCCGACCTTTTGGCGCGGGTCAAACGCTGGGGCAGCGTGGTGCTGTCGTCGGCCACGACCGTGCCCGAAGCCCTGTGGCTTGAAGCCCACGGGGTGGATGCCATCATTGCCCAGGGCCTCGAGGCCGGGGGCCATCGGGGGATGTTTTTGAGCGATGACTTGAACACCCAAATGGGCACCTTCGCTTTGTTGCCACAGGTGGTGCAGGCCACCCGCTTGCCGGTGATTGCGGCGGGCGGTATCGCCACCCCCGCCGGCGTCGCGGCCGCCAAAGCATTGGGTGCGGCCGCGGTCCAGGTGGGCAGTGCTTATTTGTGCAGCGACGAGGCCACCACCAGCCCCCTGCACCGAGCAGCACTGCAATCAGAGGCGGCGCAACACACCGCCCTGACGCGCTTGTTCACAGGCCGGCCGGCGCGAGGCATCGTCAACCGCGTGATGCGCGAGATGGGTCCATTGAACCCGGCGGCGCCTGCTTTTCCGGTGGCCACCGCCGACATGGCGCCCCTGCGCGCCGCAGCAGAAGCCCAAGGCCGCAACGATTTCACACCGATGTGGGCCGGGCAAAACGCTGGGGCGTGTGAAGCCCGCCCGGCCCGCGACATCACGCGCGATTTTTTGCACGCCTGGCGCACCGCTTGAGCCGCGCGCTCAGGCACACTTGCACCCCATGGCCAAAGACAAATCTATTTTTACGTGCACCGAATGTGGTGGCACCAGCGCGCGCTGGATGGGCAAATGCCCCAGTTGCAACGCTTGGAACACGCTGATTGAAAGCGCCCCCGAGGCGGCCAGCGGCGGCAAAAATCGCTTGGGCTCAGCGCAATACCAAGCACTGGCCCCCACCAGCGAAGTGTTGCCTTTGTCGCAAATTGAAGCCGCTGACTTTGACCGACACCCCACCGGCATCGAAGAGCTTGACCGCGTATTGGGCGGTGGCATGGTCGAAGGCGGGGTGGTGCTGATTGGCGGCGACCCCGGCATTGGCAAATCAACCCTGTTGCTGCAAGCGGTGGATGCCCTGCAACGCAGCGGCATGAACACGCTGTATGTGACGGGCGAAGAGAGCGGCGCGCAAGTGGCCATGCGCTCGCGCCGCTTGGGCCTGCCCGACTCGCAAGTGCCGGTGTTGCCCGAGATTCAGCTTGAAAAAATTCTGCACACCTTGCAGTCGCGCCAACCCAATATTGCCATCATCGACTCGATTCAAACGGTGTATTCGGATCAGTTGACCTCTGCGCCCGGCTCGGTGGCCCAAGTGCGCGAGTGCGCGGCGCACCTCACGCGCACCGCCAAAGCCACCGGCACCACCATCGTGCTGGTGGGCCATGTCACCAAAGAGGGGGCGCTGGCAGGGCCTCGCGTGCTGGAGCACATGGTCGACACGGTGCTGTACTTTGAAGGCGACACGCACTCCAACTTCCGCTTGATTCGTGCCATCAAAAACCGCTTTGGAGCGGTCAATGAAATCGGCGTGTTTGCCATGACCGAAAAAGGCCTGAAAGGCGTGAGCAACCCGAGCGCTATTTTCTTGAGCCAACACAGCGAACCCGTGCCGGGCAGTTGCGTCATGGTCACGCTGGAGGGCACGCGGCCCATGTTGGTTGAAATTCAGGCCTTGGTCGACTCGGGCGGGCCGAGCCCAAGGCGCTTGAGTGTCGGCTTGGAGCGCGACCGCTTGGCCATGTTGTTGGCCGTGCTGCACCGGCATGCCGGGGTGGCATGCATGGACCAAGATGTGTTTGTGAATGCGGTGGGGGGCGTGCACATTCGGGAACCCGCCGCCGACTTGGCCGTGATGCTGGCCATCACCAGCAGCTTGCGTGGCAAGCCTTTGCCCAAGGGCTTCATTGCCTTTGGCGAGGTGGGTTTGGCCGGCGAAGTGCGGCCTGCACCGCGCGGCCAAGAACGGCTGAAAGAAGCCGCAAAATTGGGTTTTAAAACCGCCTTGGTGCCCAAAGCCAACATGCCCAAAAAAGGCGACAAAGCCTTTGAAGGCCTCACCGTCTACCCGGTGGAACGCATCGAAGAAGCCATGCAAGTGGTGCGGGGACTGGACTGATTAACTAAAGAAAAATTTGTGGCGCAACCATTGATTTAATCCATGGAAAAATCGATTTAGTTCATTTCCAAGACGCCACCTATATGCGCTCAAACGGCGTGTCCAATGAAACTTAACTTTTACCGTTTGTGATGTGTTGATCATTGAAATTTCTTGATCGTCATGGCCGCATGGATGGGGAACAATCATTCTGACTTTGAGATGCCAATACCAAGCGCGATCAAATTCATGGTCATATGGCAATTTCATTGGCAGCAGACCTTGAGCATAGATTTTTGCTGCGTGCCGATTTACCGCATAGGCACTGGATCCTGTACACCGACTTAACATGACAGTCAATTGATGAAGCGGTGTCAATTGAGCTACGGAAACGGGCGTGCCACTATGAACCCCAGACAGTTTGACCATATCCCAAGCATCCTCTCGGGTTTTTAGTTTATCTAACACTGCTGGCAATTCGTCTCTCAGCAACACATCATCTTCAAGCACAAGCGCGAATTTAAAATCTGATTTCAAAAACCGCTCGAATGCCCAAACATGGGACAAATAACAGCCCAGCTCCCCCGGCAGAGGCGTTTTCCCATGCCTGGCACCAAATGACTTTGTATCCAACAAGTTTTCGTCGTGAATATTCAAGTTTTTACCGTCGGCCGCAGAAACTCTTTCCCAAGCAAGTCCTAAACGGTTTAGTTGTAAAGATATTTTCTCAAGTCGGTTCGGAGCGCGGTCCAAGTTGATCACCAAGATTAAAAAGTCATTTTTTTCCATGACGCTATTATCGATTCCTCTAAATGTCATTCGCTATTTCCTTGCCCCATGAATTTTTCCAAAATTTTGGCGCCGGCCGCCATCGTTGTTTTCACTATTGGGGCTTGGCAAGCATTTCAGTGGGCGGGCATTGCCCTGGCGGTTGGCGGCGTGGTCATGTGGGTGTTGTTGCACTTCACGCGTCTGATCACCATCCTCAAAAAAGCCGCTGATCGCCCGATTGGCCATGTGGCCAGCGCTGTCATGCTGAATGCCAAACTCAAAAAAGGGGTTTCGCTGATGCACGTCATCGCCATGACGCGGGCCCTCGGTCAATTGCAAAGCCCCAAAGACACGCAGCCCGAAATCTTCAGCTGGACGGACGCCGGCCAATCCACCGTGACCTGCACGTTTGTCGGTGGCAAATTGAGCGACTGGCAATTGAGCAGACCGGCCGCCACGAGCGATGCAGATAACGGCACTGGCACTGGCACTGGCACTGGCACTGGCACTGGGACTGTGACTGCCACTGCCACTGACACCGACGCCGGCACCAACGCGGACAGCCACGCCTCAACCTCTCCGACCCCCAGCGCCCCTGCTTGAAATTTCACGCTGCCACGAGCCCATTTTGAGGGCGATGAAACGGCACGGGCGCAAGCCTTAAAATGTGTTTTTTTAGATGCATCCCCCACTTTCAAGGACACTTCGATGAGCGTTGTCATCCCCTCCACGTCTGACCGTGACGGCAAAATCTGGATGGACGGCCAGATGGTCGATTGGCGCGACGCCAAGATCCACGTGTTGAGCCACACCCTGCACTACGGTTGCGGCGCGTTTGAAGGCGTGCGCGCCTACAAAACCGAGCAAGGCACTGCAATTTTCCGTTTGCAAGAGCACACCGACCGTTTGTTTAACAGCGCCAAAATTTTGCGCATGGCCATTCCTTTCACCAAAGAACAGGTGAACCAAGCCCAACGCGATGTGGTGCGCGAGAACAAGTTGGAAAGCGGCTACATCCGTCCCCTGACTTGGATTGGCGACAGAAAATTGGGCGTCAGCCCCAAGGGCAACACCATCCACTTGATGGTGGCCGCCTCGACTTGGGGCGCCTACCTGGGCGAAGAAGGCATGAAGCGCGGCATCCGCGTGAAGACCTCGAGCTACACACGCCACCACGTCAACATCACCATGACGCAAGCCAAAGCGGTGAGCAACTACACCAACTCGATCTTGGCCAACATGGAAGTGACCGACGAGGGCTACGACGAAGCCTTGTTGCTCGACACCTCTGGCTTTGTGTCGGAAGGCGCTGGCGAAAACATTTTTGTGATCAAAGATGGCGTGATCTACACCCCTGACTTGTCGGCTGGCGCTTTGAACGGCATCACCCGCAACACGGTGTTTCACATTGCCAAAGATTTGGGCCTCGAGATTGTGCAAAAGCGCATCACCCGCGACGAGGTGTACATCGCCGATGAGGCCTTCTTCACCGGAACAGCCGCTGAAGTCACGCCCATCCGCGAACTCGACCGCATTCAATTGGGCGCCGGCAGCCGCGGCCCGATTACAGAGAAAGTTCAAAGCGCGTTTTTTGACATCGTCAATGGACGCAATCCCAAATATGCCCACTGGCTGACGCTGGTTTGAGGAGCACCACCCGATGAGCAACCCTGTTGAACTGCTGGCCACCGACCTGAACCCTCAGGGCGGTGTGTTTTGCCCCAGCCCCAAAGCCGATATGAAAATCTGGAACAGCCACCCCAAGGTTTACTTGGATGTGGCCAAGACTGGCGAAGCCAAGTGCCCCTATTGCGGCACCGTGTACAAACTCAAAGCAGGTGAAGTGGTCGGTCACCACCACTGATGACATCGGTGCAGCGACGCTGAAGCGTCTTGGTGCACGCGGCCATGGGCCCACCCGATAACGGCGAACGCTTCAGGCGTTCGCCGTTTTGTTGTGTGGCAACACCAACTTGAAACAGGCGCCGCCACCGGGTCGGTCAGCGCAAGTCACGCGACCTCCATGGCGCTCGGCAATTGACTTGACCAGTGACAGCCCCAAGCCCACGCCACCCACGCGCTCACTGGCGCCAGGCAAGCGAAAAAAGGGCTCAAAAATGCGTTCACGCCAAACCGCGGGCACTCCAGGCCCACGATCGCACACCTGCACATGCACCTGCGTTTCTTGCTGCGACAAGGTCAAGACAATACTGGGCCCCTGTTCTTGGACATCCTGCCCCTCACCCTCGGCCGAGCCATAACGCCGCGCATTCTCCAAGAGGTTACGCACCATGCGCCGCAGCAACTTGGCCACGCCCTGCGACTCGAGGTGCGCCAAGCCTTGCGGCACTTCCAACACAGCGCCCACGCGCGCGCACTCTTCTGCGCACAGACCAACCCAATCCACGGCCTCAACCGTGCCCAGATCGGCTTCTTTTGCATCGAGCCGACTGGCCAGCAAGATTTCGTCAATCAACTGGTCCAACTCGTTCATGTTGCGCAAAATTTCAGCGCGCGTGCGTTGCCGCAGCGGGGTGTCATTCGCCGGCGTTTCCATCAACTCCAAACCCATGCGTATGCGGGCCAGCGGCGAGCGCAGTTCGTGTGACGCGTTGGCCAGCAACGATTTTTGTGAAGCCATGAGCCCCTCGATGCGCTCTGCCGCGGCGTTGAAACGCTCAGCCAAATCGGCCACCTCGTCGTGACCCTGAACCGGCACACGCACCGACAAATCGCCATCGCCCCAACGCTGCACGCCGCGCTGCAAGCCCTCAAGGCGGTTGGTCAGCCGACGCACCACCGGGTAGAGACCCAGTGCCACCGCCAGCCCCATCAGGCCCAACATCCAGAAAAATCCATACGGCGCTTTGGCCCACCAAGGCGGCTCTGGGCGCGAATAGGGAGACATAAAGGGCGGCGAATGGAGTGAGGCATGCGGTGCGCCGTGCGGTGCGCCATGCGGTGACAGGCGGCCACCCCGCCGCTCGGCGAAACCGCCCTCATCACGGCCATCTCCGTTGCGCTGCACACGCAACTCCAGTTGTTGCCCATCGGGCAGCGTCAAGTCAAATTCAAGTGGCGCGCCGGGGCCGGGGCGTCGGACGGTGGTGGCCAGCACCTCGCCATTGGCATTCAGCAGCACCCATTCACGCGGCATAGGGGGCGGGGTGTTGTGCTCAACCGTGGCGCGCCATGCCCAACCGACCACCAGCATCAGCACGGCCACACCCAGCACCACCGCCAGCCAAATGCGCAGATAAAGGTGGCGTGCCCAGTGAGCTGTCCAGTGACGTGAAAGCGCGTTCAGTGGCATGGGCTCAGTCTTGTTGGCGCGCAAAGACATAGCCCACGCCGCGCACCGTGAGAATGCGCTGCGGGGCTTTGGGATCAACTTCAATGGCAGCCCGAATGCGGCCCATGTGCACGTCGATTGAACGGTCAAAGGCTTCCAACTCCCGGCCTCGCACCGCTTCCATGATTTGGTCGCGCGTGAGCACGCGGCCCGCGCGTTCGGCCAATGCCAACAACACGTCGTATTGGTACGAAGTCAAATCGCAGGGCACACCCGCCAGCGAAACACGCCGTGCATCGCGGTCGATTTCGAGTGAGCCAAATTGAAGTACTCGGTGCGCCGTTTCTGTGGGCGTGGTTTTGCGCCGCAAGATGGCTTTGATGCGGGCCAACAACTCACGCGGCTCAAACGGTTTAGGCAAGTAATCGTCGGCGCCCATTTCGAGTCCGATGATGCGGTCCATCGGATCGCCCTTGGCCGTCAGCATGAGCACGGACACTTGGCCTGCGGCGCCCGGCAAGGCGCGAATGCGTTGGCATACCTGCAGGCCATCCATGTCCGGCAGCATCAAGTCCAAGATGACCAAGTCCATGCCAGCCGATGGCAACCGGGCCAAGCCGGTTTGCGCATCAGGGGCGTGCGTGACGGCAAACCCGTTTTGTCCCAAATAGTCTGACAGCATGCCCGCCAAACGGACATCGTCTTCAATGATCAAAATTTGTGGCATGCCACGATCATCGCCTGTGCACTCAGTGGCCGACGTTTCAGTTGCGTAAAGTTGGGTAAATTCAATCGGCTTTTCGGGCATGCACCCGCGCCGCCAAAGCCACCAACAGCAACACGGGCAAACCCAACCAAGCCGTAGCGGTGAAGAAGCTGGCATAGCCAAACGTGTCCACATACTCGCCCGAAAAGCCGGCAATGAACTTGGGCAACAACAACATCATGGAACTGAGCAAGGCGTATTGCGTGGCCGAATAACTGATGTTGGTGAGCGAGGACAAATAAGCAATGAAGGCGGCCGAAGCGATGCCACTGGCCAAGTTGTCTGCCGAGATCACCCACACCAAAGCCGTTACGTCATGGCCCACACCGCTGAGCCAAACAAACAGCAAATTGCTGACTGCGCTGAGGATGGCCCCCAACATGAGGATGCGCATCACCCCCCAACGCGCCGACAACACGCCTCCGACAAAAGCGCCCACCAACGTCATGATCACGCCGTACACCTTGGTCACGCTGGCCACCTCAGCTTTGGTGAAACCCATGTCGACATAAAAGGGGTTGGCCATGATGCCCATCACCACATCGCTGATGCGGTACACCGCAATCAATGCCAGCAACAACAGCGCTTGCCAACGGTAGCGTCGCCAGAAATCAGTGAACGGCTCCACCACCGCGCTTTTCAGCCATTCGGCCAAATTGCGCGCAGGTTGCAGTGGCGCAGGCACAGGCTCGGGCGAGCCCAACACCATGAGCATGCCAGGCAACATGCTGACCGCCATGGCCAAATAGGCGACTTGCCAAGCCGCTTGGGCGTAGCCTGTGGCCTGCTCGCCTTGGGCCCAAGCCGCAATCCACAACACACCGGCACCGGCCCAAATCATGGCCAAGCGATAGCCTGTCTGGTAACTGGCGGCCAAGGCCGCTTGTGCATTGACCTCGGCCGACTCGATGCGGTAAGCGTCCAGCGCAATGTCTTGTGTGGCGGAAGCCACCGCCACAGCCAAGGCAAAAGCCACCAATGGGCCCAGCAATTGGGAAGGGTCGTTCAGGGCCATGCCCACCAAGCCTGCGGCAATGACGATTTGCGACAACAACAACCAGCTGCGTCGCCGTCCCAACCGGCGCGTTAGCCAAGGAATCGGCATGCGGTCCACCAAGGGCGCCCACATCCATTTCACGCCATAGGCCAGCCCCACCCAACTGAGGTAGCCAATGGTGCTGCGGTCGATGCCCGCTTCACGCAACCTGAAGCTGAGCGTGCCCAAGACCAGCAGCAAGGGCAGCCCTGCCGAAAAGCCCAGCGCCAGCATGCGCAGGCTGGCCGGCTGCAAATACAAACGCAAGGCTTCACGCCAAGTGCGCACAGTGCTGGACGGGGTTTCGGAAGTGGCGGCTGTTTCTGACATGGGGGCATTATCGGTAGTTTGGCGGCCCTTAGCGGCCCAATGATTGCCTTCAATCCGTTCAACTCGCTATCATTTGCAGCATGTGCTTTTTGTGCTCACTCAAAACCCCGTCTGCTGACATAGCCGCAGAGTTGCCCGACTCGAAGGTGCCGCGTTGGCAAGCCCGCCGCGCCTTCATGTTGGCCGCTGGGGCCACGGCAGCCGGGTCGGCAATGGCCCAAGTGAGCGTGGGCTCGTCGTCGGGCATTCGCAAATTGGTGCCCGCTGAGACATTGGAAAATTCAGCGCGGCAACAGTACGCGCAGGTGTTGGCCGAAGCCCGCAGCAAAGGCGCGCTGGCGCCCGAGGGCCACCCGCAACTGGAGCGGTTGCAAAGCATCGCGCAAAAACTGATTCCCTTCACCACGCAATGGAACGCCCGCTCGCGTGATTGGTCGTGGCAAATCAACCTGATTGGCAGCAAGCAAATCAA
>JACCDN010000350.1_pt1 | contig 16706 bp, 16 predicted proteins | sample 7441691 | NCBI WGS metagenome assembly JACCDN01 (sample SAMN15323439, study PRJNA562643) | freshwater metagenome | isolation source: river surface water | place: USA:Blue River Watershed | collected 2017-08-16
CACCGCGCTGCTCGTCAGGGCCGCAACCCACAGACTGGTGCAACCATCCAGATCGCAGCAGCTAACACCGTTAAGGTTTCAGCTGGTTCAAAGCTAAAGGCTGCAGTTAAGTAAGTCTCAGTTTTAAACAGAAGTGCCCGGGTCTTGTGCCCGGGCACTTTGCTTTAACCTCCAGGCTTTCGAACCCAGGCTCAGGGCTTAGTAACGCAGCCGTTCTGCCACAGGTCGCAGGTAGGCTTAACCGGTGCCAACATCCCTGAAAATTCAAAGCGTTAGACGTGCCTCTTGGGCATTTGGCGCTTTGCTATTTGCCGGGTTGTCGGCCTTGGTTGTCAGCCTGATTATTGGTGGCGGCGCAGCCTCGAGTGAACTAGCCGACCCGGGAGCCGTTGTGCGCTGGGGCTTGCCAATCGCAAAGACGGTAATGAACTTTTCGATGGCCATTGCCGCAGGCTCACTGGCCTTTGCGGCATTTGCTTTGAGCCCGAAATCTAAGAACCTCGAACGCGCGCAAAACTTGAGCGCCTTCGGCGCAGTAATTTGGGCGGTGTCTGGGGCCACACACTTCTTGTTCACCTACCTGTCGCTCAGCGGCTCGGCGTTTTCGACCGATGCCACCTTTGGCAACAGCCTTTGGATGTTTGCCACCGAGATTGAACTTGGGCAATCCCTGGCGATCAACCTTGGTGCCGCAGTGATTTTGAGCACACTGGTGATTGCGTTCAGAGGCCTGACCTCAACCCTGTTGCTTGCGGCGCTTAGCCTGGCTGCCCTTGTGCCACTAGCGCTGATTGGCCACGCTGCCGGTACTGCCGGACACGCCATGGCCGTAAACGCGCTCGGCATGCACCTGGTTGCGATTGTCATTTGGGTGGGTGGCCTGGTTGCCCTCTTTGTGGTTCGCGGGCAAAGCCCGGACGAATCGGCAACCCTAACCAAGCGCTACTCGACCCTGGCGCTGATTGCCTTTGTGCTGGTTTCGGTTTCGGGAGTTGCCTCGGCTTCGCTTCGCATCAACCTTGCCGAGCTCGGCACGGCATACGGGTTGATTTTGGTTTTGAAGGTCGTTGCGCTGGTGCTGCTTGGCATTTTTGGAGCGGTTTATCGCGGTCGTTTGATTGGGCGCCTGGCACTTGGCGAAAACCAGGGCAAGGCGTTTTGGCGTTTGGCCGCGGTTGAGTTCTTCATCATGGGTGCAGCCATTGGCCTAGCCAGTGCGCTGGCCCGCACTGCCCCGCCACAGCGCGGTGACGGCATCGTTGACCCAACGCCGGCGCAGATCTTGACCGGCGAGCCACTGCCGCCACCTTTCACGGCCGAGAGCCTGCTGACCGCTTGGAAGATCGACCTGGTTTGGTTGGTCATTTGCCTGGCTGCGATCGGTCTTTACCTGTTCGGCGTTTACCGCCTGCACCAGCGCGGCGACAAGTGGCCGATAGCACGCACTCTCTCATGGGTGACCGGCATGCTGGTGCTGATCTACACAACCAGCGGCGCGCTCAACGCATACCAGGAATACCTGTTCAGCATTCACATGATCGGTCACATGATTTTGGCGATGGGTATTCCGGTGCTGTTGGTGCCGGGTGCTCCGGTAACGCTGATCATGCGCGCCACCGAAAAGCGTCACGACGATTCTCGAGGCCTGCGCGAGTGGGTGCTTTGGGCAGTGCACACCAAGTATGCGCGCTTCGTTGCGCACCCGATCGTGGCTGCCGTGCTGTTTGCCAGCTCGCTCGTCACTTTCTACTACACGCCGCTTTTTGCCTGGGCCACCAACGAGCACCTAGGCCACCAGTGGATGGTCGTGCACTTCTTGATCACCGGCTACCTGTTTGCTCAGGCGCTGATCGGCATCGACCCCGGCCCGGTTCGCCTCGGTTTTCCGCTGCGCCTACTGATGCTGATTGCCACCATGGCTTTTCATGCGTTCTTTGGCCTAAGCCTCATGGATGGCTCGGGTCTGCTGCTGCCTGACTGGTATGGCGCGATGGGTCGAACCTGGGGTCAGAGCCCGATAGACGACCAGCACACCGGCGGCGCAATTGCCTGGGGCATCGGCGAGATGCCGACCGCTGCGCTCACCATCATCGTTTGCGTGCAGTGGTTCAAGTCAGACGGCCGCGAGGCCAAGCGCCTTGACCGCCAGAGCGACCGCACCGGCAACCAAGACATCAACGACTACAACGCCATGCTGGCCATGCTGGCCAAGCTTGCCGAGCGCGATGCACGCGTGGCAGAGCGTGAACAGCGCGCAGCCGAGCGCCTAGCGGCGCAGAACAACCAGAACGAGGGCAACTAATGGAACAGGTGACCCTCTCAACTGAGCAGCAAAACCTTTTTGACTACATCGAGGGCTCAGAAAACAACATCTTTGTGACCGGCCGCGCAGGTACCGGCAAGTCGACTCTGCTTAGTTATCTGATCGACAACACCAAAAAGAAATTCGCCGTATGTGCGCCAACCGGTGTTGCCGCACTCAACGTTGGCGGCGTAACCATTCACTCGCTCTTTGGTTTTCCGTTTGGCATTCTGGGCACCGAAGACATCGGCCGTCACCTGAGCCGCCGCACCCGCGAGGTGCTGGCCGCAATCGACATGCTGGTCATCGACGAGGTCTCGATGGTCAACGCCGACCTAATGGACACCATGAGCCGCGCGATGGGAATCGCCAGAGGCAAGCGCAAGCTGCCGTTTGGTGGTGCCCAGGTTGTGATGTTTGGCGACCCGTATCAGCTGGCTCCGGTGCCGGGCAACAACGACGAGCGCGCATACATGGCCGAGAACTATCAGAGCAACTGGTTCTTTGACGCACACGTTTGGCGCGAAGACAGCCTCGAGCGCTATGAGCTCAGCGAGATTTTCAGACAGCACGACGAGCACTTCAAAACCATCCTGAACGCGATTCGTGATGGCTCTTGCACGCAAGAGATGCTCGATTACATCAACACCTGCGGCAACAGGTTCCCGCCGCACGACGATGTGATTCGCCTGGCAACCATCAATGAATCGGTGAACAGCGTGAACCGCTCGCGCATGGCAAGAATCGAAAGCCCAGCAAAGCGCTTTGATGCCGTGTTTAGCGCAGCCGACGAAAAGGCCTTCGGCCGCACCCTGCCAGCAGAACCGGTAGTTGAGCTCAAAGTTGGCGCTCAGGTCATGTTTATTAAGAATGACGATTCGAGCACCAAAAAAGGCCCTAACGGGCCAATCAAGCGCTGGGTCAACGGCACAATCGGGCACGTGCTCGAGCTGCCGAGCTCGGGCGGTGTGATTGTTGAGGTCGATGGCGAACGCCTCGAGGTTGGTCGTTCGACCTGGGAAAAGGTTCGCTACGAAATCGACGAACAGTTCGACGAAGAAACCGGCAAGGTCAAAGAGGTTTTGATTGCGGTGCCCCTTGCCGAGTTCCAGCAGATTCCGCTGCGCCTGGCGTGGGCGGTCACGGTTCACAAATCGCAGGGGCAAACCTATGATGAAGTTGTGATTGACATGGGCAGGGGTGCCTTCAGCCCGGGTCAAACATACGTGGCACTGAGCCGAGTGCGATCGCTCGACGGTTTGTATTTGACGCGTGCAATAAAAATGAGTGACGTGATGGTTGACCAGGATGTGTTGCGCTTTATGGCCGGCACGCCAACGGCAAGCGTTGCCAAGCTTTACTAGCAAGGGGTCACATTGAAGCGTCTGGGCAAGTTTTTAGTTCGCAACAGCAAGAAGTCGCTGTTCGGTTTTATCGCGCTTATTCTGCTCTCGAGCTTCTGGGGTTTTCAGTCTTTTGGTGAGCTCAAGTCGGGTGGCTATGACGACCCGGGCAGCAATTCGGCCAGAGTGGTCGAGCTGCTTCGCGAAGAGTTTGACCAGTCAACCGCAGAGGTTGTGCTGCTAATCGATTTTGCGGCCGGAGCCGACGCCGCCTCGAGCAAAGAGACCGCTCAAAACCTAACCACCGACCTCGAATCGGTTGAGGGCGTTGAATCGGTCACGAGCTATTACTCGCTGGGTTCACCCGCCTCACTTCGCTCGGATGACGGCAAAGCCGTTTATGTTTTTGTCGACCTAAATGACAACGCAAAGCAAGCTGCCATCGGCCAAGTAATCTCTGACAAATTTACCGGCGAATACAAAACCGGCAAGGTTTACGTTGCCGGCTATGCCGCGGTAAACGCAGCTATCAACGGCAGCATTCAGAGTGACTTGGCCGCAGCCGAATCGGTGGCGATTCCCCTCACCGTAATTCTGTTGGTATTTGTTTTTGGTTCGCTGGTGGCCGCGGGTCTGCCCCTAATGGTTGGCGGCTTGGCAATCATCGGATCGTTCTTTTTCATCTGGGTTTCAACGCAATTCACCGACACCTCGATTTTTGCCCTGAACCTGATCACCGGCTTGGGCCTTGGCCTAGGCATCGACTATGCGCTGTTGATGGTCAACCGCTTCAGAGAAGAGCGCTCGGCCGGCAACTCGGTTGAGAATTCGGTTAGACGAACCGTCGAAACGGCCGGACGAACCGTGCTGTTCTCGGGTCTTACCGTGGCAATCGTGCTGGCCTCGATGGCGTTCTTCCCTCAGTACTTCTTGAAGTCGTTTGCCCTCGGCGGCGTTGTGGTGGTTATTTTGGCAGTGGCCGGCGCTTTGATTGCGCTGCCTGCAATGCTGAATTTGATTGGCGACAAGGTCAACTCGATCAGGTTCAAGCGCTCTGAACCAAAGCCATCTGACTCTGGAGCCTGGGCTGCAGTGGCCCGCTTTGTGATGAAGCGCCCGCTGCCAATTTTGCTGGTCACCCTGGCAGGTTTGGGCGGCTTGGTTAGCCTTGGCAACGGTGTGCAGTTTGGTCAGGTCGACGACCGAATCTTGCAGCAGAGCAGCCCGGTTGTGGTTGCCAACAACCTGGTTCGTGAACGCTTCAGTGGCCGCGAGGGCTCGCCGATCGAGATCATCATCGAAGGCGCCACTCAAGATGACATCACCGAGTATGTGATTTCGCTTTCGACGCTGCCAAACATTGTGCGCGTTCAAAGTACTGCCGGCATTGCCTCGGATGGCCAGCTCGACGATGGTTATGCCCCGGCCTTTTCGGCCTATGAATCGGGCAAGTATCAGCGAGTGGTTGCGATTCACGACATCGAGTCGCGCTCACCCGATGGCGTGGTTTTGACCGATGAGGTTCGCGAGCTCAAGGCCAACGGCCACAAGGTTTTGGTCGGCGGCTCAGCCGCGGTTTACACCGATTCGCAGCGAGGCATCGAACATGCGTTGCCGCTGGTAATCACCTGGATTGTGCTCTGGACACTCTTGTTCTTGTTCTTATTCACTGGCTCGGTGCTGTTGCCGATCAAGGCAGTGATTTTGAATGTTCTTTCACTCGGCGCAACCCTGGGCTTCATTACCTGGGTGTTTATGGGCGGCCACCTGAAGTGGTTAATTGGCGACTTCTTTGTGACCGGCACGGTCGACACCTCGACCACGGTTCTGATTGCCGTTGTCGCATTCGGTCTATCGATGGACTACGAACTGTTCTTGCTGAGCCGAATCAAAGAACAACATGACGCCGGCCTCGGCACCACCGATTCGGTCGCCGTTGGACTGCAAAAATCAGGCCGAATTATCACCGCCGCGGCCCTGGTTTTGGCGTTTAGCTTTATCGGGTTCACCACCTCGGGCGTTACCATCATGAAGTCGCTCGGCCTTGGTATTGCCTTCGCGATTTTGCTCGATGCCACCGTGGTTCGTGCGCTCTTGGTGCCAGCCCTGATGCGCCTATTCGGCCAGGCAAACTGGTGGGCACCGCGCTGGATGAAAAAGATCTACAAGAAGGTCGGTCTAGACCACTAACTTGCGTTCGGTTACCTGCGCGCAGCCTAGGCAAACCTTGGGTGCTGCAACGCTAAACTTGAACCATGCTTATGTCAGACCGCGATATCCGCGCATCCATTGAAGCCGGCCAGATTGGCCTAGAGCCACTAGACATGTCGCTGCTGCAACCATCGTCTTTTGATGTGCGCATCGACCGCTTCTTCAGACTTTTCGACAACCACAAGTATGCGTTCATCGACCCAGCCGAGCCACAGGAAGACCTGACTCGCTTTGTTGAGGTTCTGCCAGACGAGCCTTTCATTTTGCACCCGGGTGAGTTTGTTCTTGGCTCGACCTACGAGTTCGTGAAGTTGCCAGACAACGTTGCCGCTCGCCTCGAGGGCAAGAGCTCACTTGGCCGCCTCGGTCTAGTCACCCATTCAACCGCGGGCTTTGTTGACCCTGGCTTCAACGGTCACGTGACCCTTGAGCTTTCGAACATGGCAACTTTGCCAATCAAGCTTTGGCCGGGCATGAAGATCGGTCAGCTGTGCTTCTTCCAGTTGTCATCGCCTTCAGAGACCCCATACGGTTCGGCAAAATACCTGAACCGCTACCAGGGCCAGCGTGGGCCAACTGCGTCACGCAGCTTTATGAACTTTCACCGCACGGATGTTGGCACCGCGCCTCTAGAGGGCAACAACTAACCAGCTTTTCGAAGGGCTGCACATTTTGAAAAAAATCGCGAGCGGCTTCGCCGCTTTGGTACTCGGCCTGTCGGCCATCCTTGGAATTTCGGCCCCCGCAAATGCCCACGCCGAATTGGTTGAGGCATCGCCGGCGGCTGACTCGTTGATCGGCGCACTGCCGGAATATGTTGACCTCACCTTCGGTGAGAACATCATGACCCTCGAGGGTTCTGAGGGTTCAAACATCATCACCGTTGTCGACTCAAACGGCGCCAAGGTTGACGATGAAACCATCGTGGTCAACGCTGCCGTGGTTTCGGTCGGCATCAAGCCTGGTTTTGGCGACGGCACCTACACAGTCGCCTATCGTGTGGTTTCTGAGGATGGCCACCCGATTGAGGGTTCATACAAGTTTGAGGTCGGCGAAGCCGCGCAAACCAATGTGATTGCGCCAGCGCCAACGGCCAGCCACACCGATGACGAGCACGCGGCTCTTGAAGCCCAATCGACTGCTAATACCCTACTGGTTGTTCTCGGAGGCTCAATCGTGGTTGCCGCCGCAGCTTCGATCTTCTTAGTTCTTCGCCGCCGCAAGCCGGCCGCGCCACCAGCCGAGTAGCAATTTGCCTGCTCTACAATTCGTAGAATAGACTGGGTTCTACGCAAAGTAGAGGAGAAATTCATGCGTCGATCAATTCTTGTTGCTTTCGCACTCGTGCCGGCACTTCTAGTTCCAGCAACCCCTGCCGCTTTTGCCGCACCCGCGCAGGTTGCGATTACCGACGCTTGGGTGAAGGCCTCGTCTTTCTCTGATCACGCCGGCGGCATGACCGGCGTATTTATGAAGGTTACAAACAAGACCAAGCGCGCAATCACTTTGCTTTCAGGCACCAGCAGCATGGCCGCCATGGTTGAAACTCACCAGGTGATTGACGGTGTGATGTCGAAGACCGCCCGCGGCATAAAAATTATGCCTGGCAAGACCGTGATCCTAGAACCAGGCGGTTTGCACGTTATGTTGATGGGCCTAAAGAAACCCATTCTTGCCGGAACCAAGGTTGACCTGACGCTAAAGTTTGCCGGCGCAAGCCCTCTTGTTTTGAAGCCGATGCTGGCCAAAACCGCAGCAGCCGGTGATGAGACCTACGACCCAGGCATGAAGCACTAAACATGATTAGCCGTCGCCAGATTTTGCTCGGTGGGCTTGCAACCGCAGGCGCAACGGGCGGAATTCTGGCTGCCGGTGGGGCTGCCGCCGCACAGGCATACAAGGATGGCTTTGCAGCCGCCGAGCTGAAGGCACAGACCCGGGTTGCAAATTCCAAGTCAAACTTCAACGGGAAGCACCAGGCAGGAATTGAGCAGCGAGCCCAAGCGCACGCAAACTTCATCGGATTCGACCTGAAGCCTGGTATCACCCGCGATGATATGTTGCGCTGGATGGTTTTGCTCACCGACGACATCACTCGACTTTGCAGTGGCGAGCCGGTGCTTGCCGACCCAGAACCCGATGTGATGATTGGTGCCGCCAACCTAACCGTGACCGTTGGCTTCGGCCCAACGTTGTTCAAGAAAATCGGGCTTGAGGCCCAACTGCCAGATGGTTTTGCCGAACTGCCTTCGTTCAAGATCGACAAGCTGCGCGATGAATTTAGCGGCGGCGATGTGCTCGTGCAGGTCGGTGCCGACGACCTTTTGATTCTCAGTCACGCAACCCGTGCCCTGCTGCGCGACAGTGAAGCCTTTGGGAAGGTGCGTTGGCAACAGGCTGGCTTTACCAACGCTGTTGGTTCGAGCCCAGAGGGCAAAACCCAGCGCAACTTGATGGGCCAGGTTGATGGCACCGATAACCCAGAATTTGGCTCACCGACCTTCGCCAACCAGGTTTGGATCAAGGAGGGCCCGGCCTGGGCAATTGGAGGCACTCAACTTGCCCTGCGCAGGATTCAGATGAATCTGAACACCTGGGACATGCTCGGCCGCACCGACAAAGAAGAGGTAATCGGCCGACACCTCGACACCGGCGCACCCCTTGGTCAAAAGCATGAGTTTGATCCGATCGATTTCGAAGCTAAAAAGGAAAACGGACTTCAGGTGATTCCACCTTTTGCTCACATTCGCAGGGCAGCAGCAAGTAAACCCGGTGAGCAGTTCTTTAGACGACCGTTCAACTATCAGGTGGTTGGCGCAACGCCTAGCCAACTCGATTCAGGCTTGCTCTGGACCGCCTATGCAGCCGACCTAACTAAGCAATACTTGCCAGTGCAGCAACGCCTTGCAGACTTTGACCTGCTGAACAAGTGGACAACGCCTATTGGCTCGGCGGTGTTTGCGATCGCTCGAGGATTTGAACCCGGCGAGATTTTGGCCGAAGAGCTATTCGCCTAGATCCAATCGAAACGGTGTCGAACCACAAAGACCGAGTGCAACTGCTGTTCGGTTAGGTGATCTCGGCCGGCCTCAACAACCAACTCGACAAGGTGCTTCGCCGAGGCTTCAACTGGCATTTCGGCGAGCAGTTCGAGACGGCGACCAAACTCGGGGTATTGAAGTTCGAACCTGCGAAAACGGTTGAGCGAATCACCGCTCTGTTCAAGCCCTTGAACTGGTGAATGCCAGGCTCGGAGTAGGCCGAGCACGAAATCAATGCAATAGCTTCGGATGTGCTGCCCGGCGATTAGAACTTCGCCGCGACGAGCGCGACCCACGCCGATGAGTATGTTCGCCAGAAATAGGTCGAACTCATCATCAAGGGTCGCGTGTTTGTTGTGCTGGCGTGCAGCCACGACCTGCATGCGCTCGGTGATGTTGGTCTTGTCAACGGCAACCGAGTAGTCGTTGACGCTAACGATCTCGAGTTCGGAATCGTTGAAAACGGCGAATTCTAGAACCTGACCCGATTCATAAACCACCTTCAAACCGTGCGCGGTCTCGCGCGGGCGCATGGCGATTTGGTCGTGGTTGGGTAACCAAGATAAATCCTGGCGAAGCTCTTCGGCCCGCCCCTCTTGCGTGAAGACAAAGAAGTCGTGGTCGCTCCACTCATCGACTCGCTTGGTGTCGGCCGTGGAACCAACCAGCACCAGACCGATCACCTCAGACCTGGCTGACAGGTTGTCTGCTAGGGCAGCACTAAAGGCTAGAAACTTTGCGAGCACATCATTGGTCATTGTCTGAATATACGCCTCGCCGACACGAGTGTTTTCTCATCACAGCGGCGCATGGCGCTGTTGTCGGCAGCAATCTCGCAAAGTCGATTAACCTCGCCAACTAGGGCCTTCGATGCCGCCAGCCGTGGGCTGAGTGTTCGCACAAAACCGGCCAACTTTTTGAGTGCGTTGTGGTTACCTCGGATGTGTGCCAGCTCGTGCCAAAGCACCGCTTCAAACTGATCTTCGGTGAGAACCTCGCGAACCAGTGAAGACAGAACTATCTGCCGGTTGCGAGTAAAAGCGACCGCGATGGGCAAAGCGATCTCGAGAACCTCAACACCCATAAAGTTTTGAACCGGCCGCAGAGCACCTTCAAAAAGCGGTGAGGTTTGCTTGGCCGCGACCACCAGTGGCTCGATTCGAAGATTGATCAGGGCAAGGCTGATGCCGGCGGCAGCCAACATTAGCCAGGGAGCAAAACTAACCCAAAAGGCGGCAAGCCAATTGGCACTGCCGGCTGCATTCGATTCGAGTGCGAGCCAGGTTTCAATCAGCGACCAAATGGTAACCGCAAATGCAACAACTGCCGCTACACCGGCTGACAAGAAGCTAGCGAACCAAACAGTCAGACCCAGGCTAGGAAATTTTAAAAAGAGCCTTCGGCTCGGAAGAAAAATCGGGGCAAGGGTGGTGACCAAAATCACCCATTCGAGGGTGATCGGAATAAGCAGAAGTGGAGCGGTCACGAGTAAAGGCTAGCGACAACTAGCCGAGTGAATCGCGAAGGGCCTTAATTTGAGCCTTGCTCAAACCGCTCGCAAAGTGGCTGAAAGCTAGGGCAGGGTTGCCGGCATTGGTGACCAGGTTCAACATCAGTGTGGCTGCATGTTGTTCACGGGTTTGAGCTGGACTAAACAGCAGGGAACGACCTTCGCCTTGCTCGCGAGTGACAAGTTCTTTTTCGACTAGTCGCGACAAAACGGTCAGGACTGTGGTCAAAGCTAGGTCACCTTCCGTGCTAACGGTGTCGAGAATTTGCTGCGAAGTAAGTGCAGTTTTCGAATCCCAAAGGGTGTCGAGAATCAACTGTTCTAGCTCACCCTGTTGGCGCCCGCGCTTAGTGGTCATGATGCCAATTCTACATTATGTCGAAGTTGGGCACTAGACAGGGCCTGATGAATTAGATCTAGATTTCAGCAAAGATGAACGCCGCGATTGCGGCAAAGGCGATGGCGCAAATCACATCCATGACCAAATTAAATTTGGCCGACTTGATGGTCTCGCTTAGCTTTACCGCGCCATAAACGATGACGGTTTGCCAGATCAGCGCGAAGCCAATGAAGATACCCGAAAGCATGCTGAGCTGCAGTGGAACGTTGGTGGCCGACCCGATGAAGAGCGGAAAGAAGGCTAAATAGAACAGCAGCGGCTTGGGGTTGGTGACGTTGCTGATTAGTCCCTGTAAAAACGGCGAAGATTTTTTAACGCGAGCGGCTTCGCCGCTGGAGGATGGGGAAGAGCCGGCGGCCCCGGCCGAGTTAACGCCGGCCTGGCCCTTTGCCAGCCAAGCGGCGCGAGCAGCCATAAATGCCAAGTAGGCCATGTAAAGCCCGCCGAGAATTTTGAGCGCGAGGATTGCGGGTTCGAATTTCGAGACGATCAATCCGACGCCCGAAATCATAAGCAGTGCTTGGCTCGTGTTACCCAGGTTGATGCCCCACAAAGCCCGCATGCCTGCCTTGATGCCTTGAGAGTGCGAGATGCGGAGAAGCACGAACGAGTCGGCGCCGGGCGACAGAATGATGATTGCCGACGCAATGGTGAAGGTCAGCAGTTGTGAAAAATCAAGCATCAATAACTGCAGGGCGAGGGTGCACGCGAAGCAGCAGCACTAGGCCAACGACCAAGATCACCATGAGACCCCAGATTCCCCAGATGGTGTTGCCGTCTGAGCCAAGAATCGAGTTGGCGATGCTGATCGAAATTGCCCAGAAGGTGCCAGACAAGAACGACACCGCGCGACCGGTCGTTTGGTAGAGACCAAAAACCTCGCCCTCGCGGCCGTGCGGGGTAAAGCGCGAAACGAAGGTTCGGCTGGCTGCCTGAGCTGGGCCAACAAAGAGGCAGAGCGCCAATCCGCCGATCCAATAGGTGATGGTTCCGGCGCTGTAGAAGAAGAACACGCTCATGCCAGCAACGATCAAACCAATTAGCGAACCGATGATGACCGAGCGGCTGCCGAGCACATCATCGAGGCGTCCGCCGATGGCGGCACCAATACCGGCAACAACGTTTGCCGCGATTCCAAACAGGATGATGTCGGTTTGGTCAAAGCCAAATGCCAGGGAACCAAGAACGGCACCGAAGGTGAAAACGCCCGCGAGACCATCGCGATAGATTGCCGATGAAATCAAGAACTTGAAGGTCTCGGGAGCCTGAGCACGAAGGCTCTTTAGTTGACCCCAAAGCAGCGAGTATGACTTGAGGATGCTCTCTTTTGGAGCGCCCTCGCGCTTTGCGATTTCGGGCACGCGCAGCATCAACGGAATTGAGAAGACCAGCGTCCAGATCGCGCTGAACACAAAGACCGCACGAATGTTGATGGAGTCTTCGGTGCCGATGCCAAACCAAGGCACATCGGCCATGATGAAGCCGACCAGCGAAACCAAAAGCAAGATGATGCCGCCGGCATAGCCAAGGCCCCAGGCGTAGCCCGAAACGCGACCGATGTTTCGTTCGGTGGTGACCGACTTGAGCATGGCGTAGTAGTTGATAAATGCTGATTCTTGAATCACGCTGCCCAGGCCATACAAGACCAAGCCGAACAAGAAGAACTCTGGCTTTGGCTCAACAAAGAAACTGGCAAACATGATGGCAACCAGGATGTAGGTGTTGGTCATCAGCCAGAATTTGCGGCGGCCGCTGGTGTCTGAGCGGCGGCCAAGAACCGGTGCGATTAGGGCAAGAATTATGCCAGCGACGGTGGTGGCAATACCGATGGCGACATCTGGGTTAGAGCCCTGGGCGGCAACCGCACCAGCCAAATAGACCGGAAAAATGAAGGTCTGCATGATGGTTGGGTAAGGCTGTTCGGCCCAGTCCCAAAGCGCCCACGCAAATGTGCCCGGTCGCTTGTTGGCAAGGCGCTCGGCCTTCTTGATTTCGCCCTTGAGAGTCATACCTACAAGTTACTGGAGCGCTTGCGGGTATGCCCTCAGGTTAGTTATTTCTTTTTGCCGAACAAGCGGGCAAAGAAGCCCGGTTCTTTAGGGTCGTTGGCGTGCCCCTGGCAGCGGGCAGACTTTGGAATACCGCGCATGACCTGGTCAACGTGCTGGCCGCAACCCGACCAGCTGGCTTTGCCGCACTTGCGGCAGGTGGTTTGTGAACACATGGGTTTCTCTTTTCTTAGGCGATTACTGAACTACAGGTAGGCCGGTTAGCGCAGCGGCATCGGCAAGTGCACCGCCGTTGGTTAGGGTGCCGGTGAATCCAACTGCCTTCATCTGATCGATTGCTGCGCCTGCACGGTTGCCCGAGCGGCAATAGACAACGTAGTTGGCAGCCTTGTCGAGGGTTTCGAGCTGGCTGTTGAACTCTGAACCCTGAATGTCGAACAACAGTGCGCCCTCGAGATAACCGGTTGCGGTCTCTGCGGGGGTGCGAACATCGATGACGGCAGCAACGGTCGTCATGTCGATTGGCTCAGTTGTGGAACAAGCCGAAAGTGAGCCAACCGCAAAAAGAGCGATGGTCGCCGCGATTAGCAGTTTGAAAAATTTAGACATTTTTGTCTTCCTTTCGTATACCCCCTAGGGTATAGTAGAAATTACAAAATGCGCAACTATTTAGGAGCGAAAATGCAGATCGAACCAGCAGAGCTTAAGAAGGCCCGCGACCGACTCGTGCGAGTGCAGGGTCAAATTGGCGGCATAGTCAAGATGCTCGACGAGGGTCGCGACTGCACCGAATTGCTGAACCAGCTTTCGGCCGCGAGCACCGCGCTAACCCGCGCCGGGTTCACAATCATTTCGACAGGCATGCGCCAGTGCGCAACCAACCCAGAGGGCGACCCAGAGCGCGTTGCACTCGAAAAAGCATTCATGTCATTGGCCTAAGGAAGAGCTATGAAGGTAGTAATCATTGGTGGAGTTGCCGGAGGAATGTCGGCTGCGGCAAGACTTCGTCGACTTGACGAGAACGCCGAAATCACCGTTTATGAAATGAGCGAGCACGTAAGTTATGCCAACTGCGGTTTGCCATATTTCGTGAGCGATGTCATTTCTAAGCGCGACAACCTCCTTCTGCAAACCCCAGAGGCGCTGTGGAACCGATTCCGCATCAAGGCAAACGTGCAATCGATGGTCACCTCGATCAATCGCGCGGCACAAACCGTGACCGTCAAGAACCTCGCCTCGGGCGAAATATTCGAAGACAGCTACGACAAGCTGGTCATCTCGACCGGCGCCCGCCCGCGCCGCCTTGATGTGCCCGGCATCGAAAGGGCAATGTGGTTGCGCAACGTGACCGACGCCGACGCAGTCAAGCAAGCACTTCAAACCGTGCAGAACAAATCAGTCGCAATTTTGGGTGCCGGCTTTATCGGCATCGAGCTCGCCGAAAATATCGCGCACATGGGCATCGACGTCACAATCATTCAGCGCAGCAACAGCATCCTTGGCCAATTTGACCCAGAGATGGTGCAGCCGCTGCACGACAAACTTTTGAAGCACGGCGTAAAGATCGAACTAAACGTTCAGGCCGCCAAGATCACCGACACCCACGTGGTTCTGACCGATGGTCGCAAAATCGATGCCGGCCTCGTGTTCACTGCTGCCGGCGTTGACCCCGACAACTCGCTGGCGCGCGAAGCTGGCCTAAAGATTGGCGAGACCGGCGGCCTTTGGGTCGACGATCAGCAGCGAACCAGCGACCCGAACATTTTTGCGGCCGGCGATGCAGTTGAAAAGAACGGCGTGCTAACCGGTGAACAAACCCTGATTCCGCTGGCCAACCTAGCCAATCGCCACGGTCGTTTGGTTGCCGATGTGATTGCTGGCCGCGAAGTGCGAGCACACGCAGCGGTGGGCACGGTAATTTTGGGTGCCTTCGGCACCGCAGTTGGCATAACTGGCCTGAGCGAGAAGGCTGCTAAAAAGGCGGGCATCGCCCACCAGATCATTCACATTCACCCAAACAATCACGCGGGCTACTACCCCGGCTCGAAGCGCCTGTCGATGAAGGTGCTGTTCGACCCTGCCACCGGCAAGATTCTTGGCGCCCAAGCCAATGGTGAAGACGGCGTCGACAAGCGCATCGATGTGATTGCAACCGCAATGCACGGCGGCCTGACCATCGAAGACCTCATGGACCTCGAGCTGGCCTATGCGCCGCAGTTTGGTTCGGCTAAAGATGCGATCAACATTGCTGGTTATGTCGGCAACAACGTTTTCAGCGACACCACTCCAACCCTGCAGTGGCATGAGCTCGAGGCGGCTCGGGCTGCCGGTGCACAGGTGGTTGATGTGAGATCGGGTGGCGAGCACGGTTATGCGCACATTCCTGGCACGCTCAACATTCCGGTCGAGCAGTTGCGTGACCGCCTCGACGAAATTCAAACCGAGGATGTTGTTGTGTATTGCCAGGTTGGCCAGCGCGGCCACATTGCCACTCAGATTTTGCGGGCGAATGGTGCAACCGTGCGCAATCTAGATGGTGGCTTTCTTACCTGGTCAGCTGGCGAACAGGCGCTCGCCTACTAAGGCTTAGGGCTACTGACCAAAGGTCGGGGTTTCGGCAAGGCTAAAGCCCTCGCCCGAAATCGCAATCTCAACCAAGCGCGCACGCTCTGCCGGGGTGTCGTTTGGCCAGTGAAAGACCATATAGTCTTTGCCGGTCGAGGCCCGCAGAATCATGCCGTGCCCACCATTGCGCGCCCAGAACGGTTGGTCGCTTTGAACCCAAGGCCCAAGGATGCTGCCACTCGCCGACTTGGCAACGCCCATGGCATAACCGGCCTCGCCAAATGCCGACCAAAGCATCAGCAGCTCGCCCGACTCGGCCTTGACCAAAAACGCACCATCGGTGAAGTGCGGGTCTTTAGCAAGGTTGAGCTCGGGCTTTGGTTCAACGCCAGGCGGCAAAGTTAGCGGCTTGCTCCACTTGGCCGACTTTGAGGTGAACAGTAGAACTGCGTCGCCGACACCCTCGCTCAAATCCGGAGACAGCCTGCGCGCATACATCTCGCCGTCGGCAATGCCGGGTGCTCCACCGGGTATGCCTTCGGCACCGCGGCTGTAAACAATCCAGGGCTGGCCATTTTCGACATACAGGGTGCCATCGAGGCAGGGCACATCGGTCGGCGTGACCGGGCCGTCGCTGTGCGGCACAAAGGGGCCGGTAGGGGAATCGCTGACTAGAACCGCGGTGCCTCGAATCTTTGGGCTGGCGGTTGCGGTGGCAAAGGTGGCCAACATATAAAAGCGCTCGCCGTATTTGTGCACCTCGGGTGCCCAGAATTGGGTTTCGCCCCAGAACCCGGCCGGTGGCCTAAACGCCGCGATCGGGCCATCCCAGTTTTCAAGGTCGCTCGAGGTGAAGCAATCGAAGCCGGTGCCTGGCCCGCCCCACAGGTTTTCGTCGGTGGTGCCAAACAACACGTATGCGCCCGGGGCCGATTCGAGCACAAACGGGTCGCGCATGCGAATCTGATCGATCTTCATTGACATGGTTCAAGGGTAGGCGTGGGCTGCCAGCAAGCCCAATAGCCCAGTAAATAGCAACTATCGCGCGGGGCGAAACCAAACTTGAGTCAAGAAGACTTAGATTTTGCTGAGAATTCTTGACATTGTCATACCCTCGTGTGAAACTTGAGTCAACAAGGCTCAGGTATGAGCTGAGGGCACTAAAACACTGGGCCACAAGCCCACCACACAGAAACATTTAGAAGGAGAAACACAATGGCACGTGCAGTAGGTATTGACCTAGGTACCACCAACAGCGCAGTTAGCGTTCTAGAGGGTGGCGAACCAACCGTTATCGCGAACGCCGAGGGTTTTCGCACCACTCC
>JACCDN010843270.1_pt1 | contig 16695 bp, 18 predicted proteins | sample 7441691 | NCBI WGS metagenome assembly JACCDN01 (sample SAMN15323439, study PRJNA562643) | freshwater metagenome | isolation source: river surface water | place: USA:Blue River Watershed | collected 2017-08-16
CGGCGATGGCAAGATTTTCGTGTTCCCGCTCGAAGAGGTGGTTCGTATCCGCACCGGTGAAACCGGTGAGACGGCCCTCTAATACGATACCCAAGGAGTCTTTCATGAAAAAGTATCTCGCAATGCTACTCCCGCTGCTCGCCAGCGCAGTAGCTCTCGCAGAACCAGCGGCGGCAGAGCCGGTGATGAACAAGGCGGATAACGCCTGGATGCTAGTCTCAACAGCCTTTGTGCTGTTGATGGCTGTGCCGGGCCTCGCACTATTCTATGGTGGTCTGGTCCGCAAGAAGAACGTGCTGTCACTACTCATCCAGGTGTTTGTGGTGTTTGCACTGATTTCGCTGTTGTGGGTTGTTTATGGTTATAGCGTGGCCTTTACTGAAGGCCACTCGCTCTACAACGCGTTCTTCGGTTCTTTTGACAAGCTCCTGCTGAAGGGTATTACCGGTGAAACACTGACCGGCACCTTCTCGAAAGGTGTGGCAATTCCCGAGCTGACCTTTGTGGTCTTCCAGGGTACCTTTGCCGCGATTACCTGTGCGCTGATCGTGGGCGCCTGGGCTGAACGGGTCAAGTTTACGGCGGTACTGATCGGACTGGTTGGCTGGTTCACGCTTTCCTATCTGCCAGTCGCCCACATGGTGTGGTTCTGGGCGGGTCCGGATGCCTATACCTCGGCTGAAGCGGCTGAAGCAGCGGGCGCAACAGCGGGATATCTGTTCCAGAAGGGCGCGCTCGACTTTGCCGGTGGTACGGTGGTGCACATTAACGCCGCTGTAGCGGGTCTGGTGGTTGCCTACATCGCTGGCAAGCGGATTGGTTACGGTCGTGAGGCCATGTCGCCGCACAACCTGACCTTCACCATGATCGGTGCCTCGATGCTGTGGTTTGGCTGGTTCGGTTTCAACGCCGGCTCGGCGCTGGAAGTTGGTGGTACAGCGTCCCTAGCCTTCGTGAACACCTGGGTTGCTACGGCGGCTGCAACGCTGTCGTGGTTGGCTGCGGAGTGGATGATCAAGGGTAAGCCATCGATGCTGGGCGCTGCTTCGGGTGCCGTTGCTGGTCTGGTGGCGATTACCCCGGCTTGCGGCTTCGTCGGTGTCGGTGGTGCCATCATCATCGGTCTGGTTGGCGGTGTGCTCTGTCTGTGGGGTGCTTCGGGCCTGAAGAAACTGCTCAAGGTGGATGACTCGCTCGACGTGTTCGGCATCCACGGTGTGGGTGGTATTACCGGTGCACTGCTGACGGGTGTGTTTGCTGATCCGGCGCTGGGTGGGTCAGGTATCTATGACTACGTCACTAACGCAGTTGCCGAAGGTTACTCGATTGCCGATCAGGTGGTGATTCAGGCTACGGCGGTGGGTACCACGATTGTCTGGTCGGGCGTGGTGGCCTTCGTAGTCTTCAAGCTGCTCGATGTTGTAATGGGTCTGCGTGTTCCGGAAGATGAGGAACGTGAAGGCCTGGATGTCACCTCCCACGGTGAAAACGCATACCACGATTAATGGTCGTCGTAGTATGCCAAGGTAACACCCCCTCGGTTTCTCCTCTCCGTGTGGATTTGGCGGGTTCTCCGGAACCCGCCTTTTTTTACAACGGCATTTACGGTTGAATGCGAGGCGCGTTGCCGAAGTAACGGATTGTGTTGGCGACCCGGATTTCACCGAGAAAGAGGCCGAGTGAGGCCATCAGACAGAGCATGGCTAGGATGAAACAGCCGGTCACGACGTCACCGAAAAGGGTTTGGTTTGGGAATATCTGGCTCGTGAATATGACCAGAATGACACCGCAGACGAAGAAGGCCGCCATGGTTGCCAAAGTAATGGCTGCATTGATCAGCGTGTTGCGTTTGGCGAGTTTGTAGAGTTCGTGCTCATACCAGGCCGGATCATGGCCTTCTGAAACCCAGTGATCCAGTTGGCGGCCACGGTCAATGACGCGAGCCAGGCGGGTAGTGAGCACGGATAACACCGCACCAACTCCCGTGAGTAGAAAGACCGGCGCTACGGCCATTTGTACAACATGGGCAATGTCGGTAACGGGTTGGCCTGTAATCATCGGATGGCCCTCAGGTTGGCATCCGGTGGGGGCTCTCCACCGGATAAGCGCATAGTGCCGGTTGGCGTTTAGCGGAAGACGATGGTCTTGTTGCCGTGAATCAGCACACGGCCTTCGATGTGATTACGCAAGCCGCGGGCGAGCACGGTCTTCTCAATATCCTTGCCATAACGCACCATGTCTTCGACGGAGTCGGAGTGATCAATGCGGATCACGTCCTGCTCGATGATCGGGCCTTGATCCAGATCGGCGGTCACGTAATGGCAGGTGGCACCGATGAGTTTGACGCCACGCTCCCAGGCCTGATGGTAGGGCTTTGCACCCACAAACGATGGCAGGAAGGAATGGTGAATGTTGATGATGCGGCCTGGCAGGTCGGCACAGAGTTCTGGCGACAGAATCTGCATGTAGCGCGCCAGCACCATTACGTCACCTTGTGCCTCGTGGAACAGTTGACCCACCTTGGCGTAGGCTTGCGCCTTGTTGTCCGGTGTGACCGGGACGTAATGGAACGGAATGCCATGCCATTCGACAAAGCCACGCAGCGTTTCGTGGTTCGAGATCACGCAAGGAATCTCGACATCAAGTTCTTTTGACTGCCAGCGAGCCAGCAGATCGTAGAGACAGTGCTCCTGCTTCGATACCAGAATGACCACGCGCTTGCGCTGTGCCGAATCCGAGATCTTCCAGGTCATGGCAAATTCGTCGGCGACCGGTTTGAAAGCGGCACGCAGACCGTCGAGGTCAAAGGGCAGTGAATCTGCCTTGATCTCGAGGCGCATGAAGTAGGCGGCAACACCCTCTTCGTTGGGCGGCTCGGAGTGCAGCGTGGTCTCGAGAATCCAGCCACCGTGCTGGGCAAAAAAACCGGAGACAGCCGCCACGATCCCGACCCGATCAGGGCAGGAGGCGGTGAGGGTATAGAAGCGTTCGCGATGCATGCGCCTGCAATGCCTTTAGATGCGTGCCGAGGCGCTACGAATAGCGTCGTTCAGCTCGGTGTAGCTCATCGTGACCGGAAACTGTGGGAATTCGCGGATCACGTTTTCCGGCGGATGGAACAGGATGCCGGCGTGGGCTTCGCCCAGCATGGCGGTATCGTTGTACGAGTCACCGGCGGCAATGACCTTGAAGTTAAGACCCTTAAAGGCCTTCACGGCGGCACGTTTTTGATCCGGCATGCGCAGGTGGTAGTTGACGAGCATGCCTTCAGCATCGGCTTCCAGCTTGTGACAGAACAGTGCCGGCATGTTCAGCTGATTCATCAGCGGCATGGCAAATTCGTAGAACGTGTCCGAGAGGATGATCACCTGGAAGTCTTGACGCAGCTGATCTAAAAAGTTTCTGGCGCCGGGCATCGGGCCCATTTCAGCGATCACCTTCTGAATATCCGGTAGGCCGAGCTTGTGCTCGCGCAGAATGTCCAGACGGTATTTCATCAGCTTGTCGTAGTCCGGCTCGTCGCGCGTTGTACGGCGCAATGCCTCGATACCGGTGCGGTTGGCGAATTCGATCCAGATTTCCGGAACAAGCACACCTTCTAGATCAAGACAGACGATTTGCACGGTAGGACTCCCGATAAACAAGATAAATAAACCCAAATTTTACCCGATGCGGCGCGCCTGCCCTACAATGCGGGCCAATGATTCGTTTTTTTGCTGCTTCGCTCCGTTTTTCACCGCGCCGGGTGCTGACTACTGCACTGGGTGGTGGTGTCTTGCTCATATCACCGATGGTGCTGGCGGCTACGCCCGCGCCGGTCTTTGATCCGGTGGTGCTGGAAGCGCGCGATCAGGAAGCCAAGGCGCTTAAGGACGAGGGCAAGACAATCCGGGCCGAGGCTGATCGCCAGCTGGAAATCGATACCTGGAATTGCTACAGCAAGATTCTGGTGAATTACTGTATCGATAAGGCCAAAGACCGTCGCTACGAAGCGCGGGAAAAGGCTCGGACACTGGAAGCACAAGCTGCGGTGATTGATCGTGAAGTACGTGAACGCCGTCTGGTGAACCAGTTGGCGGATCCGCCGGCCGAGTTACGGCAGCCGAATCCACCGGCCGGTTCGATCAAAAAGGCCATCGACGAAGGTAAAACGATCAAGCAGGCTGAGCAGGAACGCAAAATCCGCGATGCGGAGCAGTCAGCGACGCCTTTGAAGACAGATGCAGAGATTCAGGCGGCCTCTGCCGAGCGGGATCGCAAGGCGGCTGAAAAACGTGCCAAGCGTGAAGCGGCTGAACAGCAGCGTGCCGCCGAGAAGGCGGCCTACGAAGCGCAGCAGGCGATCAAGAATCAAAAACCCTAATTCGTGGACCTGTACTCAGGGTGTGGGGTAAACCCGTCTCTCATGGGACGTGCCATCCAAAATCGAGACAAATTTACCCCACACCCTTTGTCTAAGCGCGGAGGGTTAGTTCACGCCCTGGCTGAGCAGATAATCTTCGTAGTTACCCTGGAAGTCCACAACACTATGGTCTGCCTTGATCTCGATGATGCGCGTGGCCAGTGACGACACAAATTCGCGGTCATGCGAGATGAAGATCAGCGTGCCTTTGAACAGATCCAGCGCGGTGTTCAGCGATTCGATCGATTCCATATCCAAGTGATTCGACGGTTCATCCATCAGCATTACGTTGGAATGCAACAGCATCATGCGGCCGAACATCATGCGGCCCTGCTCGCCTCCGGAAATCACGTTCACCGGTTTCTTCACGTCATCACCCGAGAACAGCAGGCGACCCAGCGTGCCACGGATCAGTGTTTCAACATCCGAGCCTTCGTAACCACCGGCACGTACGTAGCCCGAGATCCAGTCGGTCAGGTTGGTGTCTGATGCAAAGTCGGCGGCATGATCCTGGGCGAAGTAACCGATCTTGGCTTTTTCTGTCCACTTGATGTTGCCGGCGGTTGGAGTGAGTTCACCCTGCAGCAGTTTGAGCAGCGTGGTTTTACCGACGCCGTTTTCACCAATGATGGCGATCTTCTCGCCGCCATTAATGTTCAGCGACAGGTTCTTGAACAGGGGTTCACTGTCCGGGTAGGCAAAGCTGAGGTTTTCGATTTCAACAGCCTGGCGGTGCAGTTTGTCTTTGTCGTCGAAGTCGAAGCGGATCCACGGGTACTGGCGTGACGACGGCTTGACGTCTTCTGGCTTCAGTTTGTCGATCAGCTTCAGGCGGCTGGTGGCCTGCTTGGCTTTCGAGGCGTTGGCCGAGAAGCGGCGGACGAAGGTTTGCAGTTCGGCAATGCGTTCCTTGGCCTTGGCGTTGGCGTTGGCCTGGCGCTCACGGGCCTGGGTTGAGGCTTCCATGAAGTCGTCGTAGTTGCCGGCGTAGGTGGTGATCTTGCCGTAGTCCAGATCGGCCATGTGCGTGCACACCTGGTTCAGGAAGTGGCGATCATGGGAGATGATGATCATGGTGGAATTACGCTCGTTGAGCACGTCTTCCAGCCAGCGGATGGTGTTGATGTCGAGGTTGTTGGTCGGTTCGTCGAGCAGCAGGATGTCCGGGTTGGCGAACAGCGCTTGGGCCAACAACACACGCAGCTTCCAGCCGGGTGCTACTTCGCGCATCGGACCGTTGTGCTTGTCGGTCGGAATGCCGACGCCGAGCAGCAGTTCACCGGCGCGTGATTCGGCCGTATAGCCGTCGTACTCGGCGAACTTCACTTCCAGCTCGGCGGCCTTCATGTAGTCGTCTTCGGTGGCTTCCGGGTTGGCGTAAATCGCATCACGCTCCTGCATGCAGGCCCACATTTCTTCATGCCCCTGCAGCACCACGTCGAGCACGCGCTGATCTTCGTACGCGAACTGATCCTGGCGCAGATACGCCATGCGTTCGTTGACGTCTTTACTGACGTTGCCGGCTGTTGATTCGAGTGCGCCGCACAGAATCTTCATGAAGGTCGATTTGCCGGCACCGTTGGCACCGATCAGGCCGTAACGATAGCCTTCGCCAAATTTGACCGAGACGTTTTCAAACAGGGGCTTGGCCCCGAACTGCATGGTGATGTTATTTGCGACGAGCATGGGAAATCCAGAAATCGTGACGACCTTGCGAGGGGTCGTGCTAAGACGATGTTTTCAAAGCCGACATTCTACCAGCCGGCTCGCTGCAATGCCGCACCCGTCTGGTGCGCATGGGGTAAACTGTGCCTATGGTTCCTCATCTGACGACAGCCCTGGCGGGCCCGCTTCTGGCGCTGGAACAGCGCTTTCTGGATCAGACGACTGCGATTGAGCGGTGGTTTCGCTGCGCGTGGCAGGATCACACCCCGCCATTTTATGCCTCGGTCGATCTGCGCAATGCCGGTTACAAGCTGGCGCCGGTCGATACCAATCTGTTTCCCGGTGGCTTCAATAACCTGAATCCGGCGTTTTACCCGTTATGTATTCAGGCGATTCAGACAGCGATTGAAAAGTACTGTCCGGATGCGCGCAACATGCTGCTGATTCCGGAAAACCACACCCGAAACCAGTTTTACCTGAAAAACGTCGCAACACTCGCTGGCGTTCTGCGCCAGGCAGGTTTGACGGTGCGCCTGGGTTCGGTGTCACCGGAGATTACCGCGCCTGTCACTCTGGAACTGGATGATGGTCAATCACTGCATCTGGAACCGCTGCAGCTCAATAACGGTCGCTGGGGTGTGGCAGGGTTCGACCCCTGCATGGTGTTGCTCAACAATGATTTGTCTGCCGGTGTGCCGGATATTCTGCAGGCGCCTACGGGTCAGACGCTGATTCCGCCGGTGCATGCCGGTTGGCATGTGCGTCGTAAGAGTCAGCACTTTGCGGCCTATGACCGTGTTGCTACCGACTTTGCCGCGCTAGTGGGCATGGATGCCTGGCGCATTAATCCCTATTTCTCGACCTGTGATGACATCAATTTTCACGAGCGTGTGGGGGAGGATTGTCTGGCCGCCCGTGTTGATGAACTTCTGAACCGGGTTCGCGCCAAGTACCGCGAGTATGAGATCAAGGCGGATCCCTATGTGGTGGTGAAGGCGGATGCCGGCACCTACGGTATGGGTGTGATGACGGTGCGTGATGCCAGCGAAGTGATCGGCCTGAATCGCAAACAGCGCAACAAGATGAGTGTGATCAAGGAGGGCATGGAAGTGTCGTCCGTGATTATCCAGGAAGGCGTGCCGACCCTGGAAAGCATCGGTGAGGCTGTCGCCGAGCCTGTGGTCTATATGATGGATCGCTTTGTCGTGGGTGGCTTCTACCGCGTGCATGAGGCTCGTGGCGTGGATGAAAATCTCAACGCGCCCGGTATGCGTTTTGTGCCCTTGGCTTTTGAAACGGGCTGTAATTTGCCGGACTACGGCGCTAACCCGGATTCGCCGCCCAACCGTTTTTATGCCTACGGCGTGATTGCGCGTCTGGCTCTGATGGCGGCGTCGCTGGAGTTGGAAACCACGGATCCTTTTGGAGCCTGACGCCGTGACCCGGCAGCGCCCTGCTCGCTGGTGGCTGGTGTTGGTCTGCTGGCTGCCGGTGTTCTGTCTGCTGACCGCCTGTGGGGATAAGAAACCCGTTTACAGTGAGTCTTTTGTGTTTGGCACCCGGGTGGAAGTCCAGGTGGCGGATGATGTGCCCGAAGCGCGGGCGCGTGAGGCGATGGCGGCCGTTCTGGCCGAGTTTGATCGCATGCATCGTACCTATCATGCCTGGCAGCCCTCCGAACTGACACAATTGAACGACGCATTGGCGGCCGGGCAGCGTGCCCGTGTCTCGCCCGAAATGGCGTCATTGCTGTTGGAGGCGCAGCGCTTTGCCAGAGACTCGGATGGTTTGTTTGATCCGGGTATCGGCCGTTTGATCGCACTCTGGGGCTTTCATGCGGATAGCTATGCGGCGCAATTACCGGACGCTGCTGCGGTACGGGCCTGGGTAAATCGGCATCCCTCCATCCGGCAGTTGCAGATTGAGCAGGATGACGCCGGTGGCTGGGTACGTAGCAGTAACCCGCTCGTAGCGCTTGATCTTGGTGGCTCGTTAAAAGGTACGGCACTGGATCGGGCTGCAACGATTCTGAAAACGGCTGGTCTGAATAACGCACTAATCAATATCGGCGGCAATGTCATGGCGCTGGGGAGCCGTTACGGCAAGCCCTGGCGTGTCGCGATTCAGTCACCCCGCTACGCCGGGCCGCTCGCCATTCTTGAACTCAAAGATGGTGAGGCTACCGGCACCTCGGGGGATTATCAGCGCTATTTCGAGGTCGATGGCCAGCGTTATCCGCATTTGCTGGATCCACGCACGGGTTATCCGGCCCCCGGGGTGCAGTCGGTGACGATCGTCGTTGATGGGCCGGGGGCTGGCGTGCGTTCCGATGTGCTGACCAAGCCGCTTTTCATTGCGGGTCCGGAAGCTTGGGGTGATATGGCTCACCGTCTGGGGCTTCGATCAGTGTTGCATGTGGCTGCGGATGGCCGGGTTACGGTGACGCAAGAACTGGCAAATCGGCTGAAATTTGAGCCACATAATGGCAAACTGCCGGAAATCAGGCGCGTTTCCCCATAAAATCAGGGTCTATGACAGAGAACTCCATAACAACACCGGTAGGTATTCTGCTTCTGACGCATGGTCGTCTGGGGGAAGCCCTGCTGGAATGCGCCCGCCACGTGCTGTGTGGGCAGATCCCCGAACAATTGGCCATCCTCAGCGCGGGTCAGGACGAGCCTGTGGACGATGTAGAAAACCGGGCGCGTCAGCTGCTCGCTACCCTAGATCAGGGTGCGGGCGTGTTGGTACTCACCGATCTTCTGGGGGCAACGCCGGCCCGTGTGGCAACCCGTCTGATTGAGCCGGGTCGTGTCGAGGCTCTGTCGGGTGTGAGCCTGCCCATGTTGCTACGAGCCATTAATTACCGTACCAAACCCTTGCCAGACGTGGCCAAAAAGGCACTTCTCGCAGGTACCGAATGCACGTTAGCCATGACGGCTGACGAGGCCCGTTAATTCTGACTGGATAGGACTGTCCATGACTACGTTGCGCCAGGATGTCGAAATCATCAACAAGCTGGGCTTGCACGCTCGGGCTTCTGCCAAGTTCACTCAACTGGCGGGTACCTTCCAGAGCGAGGTCTGGCTGGAGCGCAATGGTCGTCGGGTCAACGGTAAAAGTATTATGGGCGTGATGATGTTGGCTGCCGGTAAAGGCACGGTGGTATCGATTGAGACGGCCGGGGATGACGCCGAAGCTGCCATGCAGGCCTTGGTCGGTTTGATCAACGATTACTTCGGCGAAGGCGAGTAGCCCCATGAGCTTTACCCTCCACGGTCTTGGTGTATCCGGTGGCATTGCCATTGGGCAGGCACAGCTGTTGTCGCACGCCACCCTGGAGGTGTCGCACCTCACGCTGCCTACGCGACAGCTTGAAAAAGAAGTCGCTCGCTTCGAGAAAGCGGTTGAACGTGTCCGTGACGAGCTGGAAGGCCTGCGAGGCGAACTGGCCGAGTCTGCCGCGGAAATGCGCGCATTTATTGATGTGCATACGCTGATCCTGCAGGACCCGGAACTGATTGATGGACCGAAGTCGCTGATTCGCACGCGGGGCTGCAATGCCGAATGGGCATTGGTGCAGCAGATGGACGCGCTTGTTAAACAGTTCGATGCATTCGATGACCCCTACTTGCGTGAACGCAAAGCCGATGTGGTGCAGGTGGTCGAACGCGTGATCAAAGAGCTGATGGGGCGTTCAGGCAAAATCGGCCGCGCCAGCAAAAGCACCAAGGGTGTGAAAGAAGAAGAACAGATCATTGTGGCGCATGACTTGCCACCATCGGATCTGATCAGTTTCAAAGAGCACCGGTTTGCCGCCTTTGTGACCGACGTGGGTGGTGCTACATCACATACGGCCATTCTGGCCCGTAGCATGGCCATCCCGGCCGTCGTGGGTTTGCGTGGTGCGCGCGAAGTGATCAAAGACGGTGAGCTGCTCATTGTTGATGGTTTCCGCGGTGTCATCATCATCAACCCGGATGAGCGGGTGCTGGAAGAGTATCGGCTGCGTAAAACGCAGATCGAACTGGAGCGGAGCAAACTCAAGCGCTTGAAGAAAGCCGAGTCGCTGACACTGGATGATGTCCGTATCGATCTGCTGGCGAATATTGAACTGCCCGATGACGTGCAGGCAGCCAAAGATAACGGGGCGGATGGTATCGGTCTGTTCCGCACGGAGTTTCTCTTCCTCAACCGACGGGAAATTCCGTCGGAAGATGAGCAGTACGAGGCCTACCGTAAAGTGGTCAAGGGCATGGCGGGCAAGCCGGTGGTGATCCGTACCTACGACCTGGGCGCCGATAAGACACTGGATCAGGCGCGCAGCGCCACCAATCCGGCGTTGGGTCGCCGGGGTATTCGCTTGTCGTTATCCGAGCCGGCCATGTTCGGTATCCAGTTGCGGGCAATTCTGCGCGCTGCCCGTTTCGGGCCGGTGCGCATTCTGATTCCCATGATCTCCAATGTGCAGGAGGTTGATGCCACCCGGGCCATGATCGAGCGAGCACGTGAAGACTTACGTGATCGTCGTATCGCCTACGGTGATGATATCCAGCTGGGTGGGATGATCGAGATCCCGGCGGCAGCCCTGGCGCTCAATATGTTCCTCAAGCGCCTGGATTTTGTGTCGATTGGTACCAATGACCTGACGCAGTACACGCTGGCCATCGACCGGGGTGACGAAGAAGTCGCAGATCTGTACGACTCACTGCATCCGGCTGTGCTCATGCTGATCGCGCATACCCTGGCGGGCGCTGAAAAATCCGGCGTACCGGTATCGATTTGTGGTGAGTTGGCCGGTAACCCGAAGCTGACGCGCTTGCTGCTGGGCATGGGGCTGCGTCACTTCTCCATGCATCCTTCCCAGATTCTTGAGGTCAAACAACAGATCCTGACCTCGGATGTAGGACAATTGGCACCTATGGTGCGCAAACTCCTGCGCCTTGATGACCCTGCGCAGATTCGTGAGCAGATTCGTCGCCTGAATTCGACGCCGGCAGATAGCCTGGCCAGATGATTGACCAAAAATGACAGATGTAACTTTCGGTTCGGTAGGGCGGGTTAAGCCGCAGACTTTTCATTGCACAACACCGCTGGCGTTGAAGAGCGGTGCGGTGTTGCCAGAGTTTTCTCTGGTGTATGAAACCTACGGCACGCTCAATGCCGATGCGACAAATGCCGTGCTGGTGTGCCACGCCTTATCGGGTAGTCATCATGTGGCCGGTTATTACGACGAAGCCCGAATGGAAGAAACCACGGGCTGGTGGGACAACCTCGTCGGCCCCGGCAAACCCCTGGACACCAATAAATTTTTTGTGGTCGGCGTTAATAACCTGGGTGGCTGTTATGGCTCAAGTGGTCCGAATACGGTGCGCCCAGCAACTGGCAAACTCTATGGGGCAGACTTCCCGGTCGTGACCGTGGAAGATTGGGTTGAATCACAAGCGCGACTGGCGGATTATCTCGGCGTTGGTTGCTGGGCGGCTGTCGTTGGCGGGTCACTCGGTGGCATGCAGGCGCTGCAATGGACTCTGGCCTACCCGGAACGTCTCAAGCATTCCGTCGTCATTGCCTCTGCGCCCAAGTTGACCGCGCAGAATATTGCCTTCAACGAAGTCGCTCGTCAGGCCATTCTGACAGACCCCGAGTTTTACGGGGGGCACTATTACGAACAGGGTGTGGTGCCGGCACGTGGTTTGAAGCTGGCACGCATGCTGGGGCATATCACGTATCTTTCTGATGATCAGATGGCTGAGAAATTTGGCCGCTCGCTGAAAGATGGTGCGCTCAAATACAGTTACGACACCGATTTCCAGATCGAGTCGTATCTGCGCTATCAGGGTGAAAAATTTTCCGGTTACTTTGACGCTAATACCTATCTGTTGACGACCAAAGCGCTGGACTATTTCGATCCGGCTGAACCGCAGGGCGGCGATCTGGATGCCGCTCTGGCACCGGCCAAGGCGGATTTTCTGCTGGTGGCTTTTACGACGGATTGGCGTTTCTCACCCGAGCGTAGTCGTGAAATCATGACCGCGCTGGTACACAACGGTCGTCGTGTCAGCTATGCCGAAATTGATAGCGTGCACGGCCACGATTCGTTCCTGCTTGATGATGCGCAATACCATGCCGTCCTCCGCACTTATTTTGAGGAGGTGGTGCTATGAGCGTCCCACGTAAGGTACGTCTGGATCTGAATACCCTACGCGCCGATCTGGATGCGATTGCCGATTGGATTGCACCCGGTGAGCGCGTGCTGGATCTCGGTTGTGGTGATGGCACCTTGCTTCGCCGCTTGATGGATGAGAAGCAGGTCATCGGTTATGGCATCGAAAAAGATCCGGCGGGCGTGCTGGCTTGCCTGAAATCCGGCGTGAATGTGATTCAGGTCAATCTGGAGCGTGGTCTGGCCGGATTTGAAACAGGGGCGTTTGATCACGTCATCATGTCACTTTCGTTGCAGATGATCCAGAACACCGTTGGCCTACTCAACGAACTATTGCGCGTCGGTCACGAAGCCGTGGTGTCGTTCCCGAACTTCGGTTATTACACCCACCGCCAGGCTATTCTTAAAGGCCGCATGCCCGTATCAGAAAGCTTGCCCTATCAGTGGTTTGATACGCCGAATGTCCGATTCTTCACGATCGCCGATTTCGAGGCGCTGTGCGCTGAACAGGGCATTGTCATTCACGAGATCATTGCGCTGGATAACGGTGCGCGTGTTCACGAGGATATCAATTTCCTTGCGGACACCGCGATCTGTCGCCTGGGCCGTGCATGACGACATCAGCCGCTGAACAGACACCGAGCATGTGGCGCGCCTTATGGACGCGCCACATGGCTATCTGCGTTCTGATTGGTTTTGCTTCCGGCCTGCCGCTCTATCTGCTACTCAATCTGGTGCCGGCCTGGCTGCGCTCCAGCGGTGTCAATCTCAAGACCATTGGCCTATTTGCGCTGATTCAGTTTCCCTACACCTGGAAATTTATCTGGGCACCTCTGCTCGACCGTTACGGGTTGAACTTCCTCAAGTTGGGTCGCCGTCGTGGCTGGATGCTGGTAACGCAACTGGGGCTGGTTGGTGCGATTGGTGCCCTGGGTGGGTTTGATCCACATAGCGAGATCAGCACCATCATGCTGATTGCGGCGCTGGTGGCGGTATTCTCGGCAACGCAGGATATTGCACTCGATGCCTTCCGGCGCGAGCTGCTGTCAGACGAAGAGCTGGGCCTTGGCAACTCTGTATTTGTGAATGCCTATCGCGTTGCAGGTCTGGTGCCCGGCTCGGTGTCTTTGATCCTCGCAGATCATTTGCCCTGGAGCGAGGTGTTCTGGGTTACGGCTGCTTTCATGTTGCCGGGTGTTGTATGTACGTTCTGGGTGCGAGAACCGACAGGGGATGATCTGGCACCCCGCACGCTGAAACAGGCTGTGGTTGAACCGTTCAACGAGTTTATGGCACGCGCTGGTTGGAAGAGTGCGCTCACGGTACTGGCATTTATTTTCTGCTACAAGCTGGGTGACTCGTTGTGTACCGCACTGGCCACACCGTTCTATCTGGATATGGGGTATGCCAAGAGCGAGATTGGTCTGGTCGCCAAAAACGCTGGCCTGTGGCCGGCGGTGATTGGTGGCTTGCTCGGTGGTCTCTGGATGGTAAAGCTAGGCATCAATCGAGCGCTCTGGCTGTTTGGTGTGGTTCAGGTTGTATCGATCTTCGGGTTTGCCTGGTTAGCCGCAATCGGACCTCAAACCGAGATTGGCGCGACCCAGCTCTGGAGCTTGGCGCTGGTCATTGGCTTTGAAGCGTTGGGCGTCGGTTTGGGTACGGCAGCCTTTGTCGCTTTTATTGCCCGCTCAACCAATCGTGCTTACACGGCAACCCAGTTTGCCCTGTTTACCAGCCTGGCAGCGGTGCCGCGTACGCTGGTGAATGCATCAGCCGGCTGGCTCGTCGAGCAATTGGGATGGTATGGCTTCTTCTGGTTGTGCGCATTTCTGGCGATTCCCGGCATGTTGCTGCTGTTCAAAGTTGCGCCCTGGTCCGGGGACCGAGGAACGGCGAGCGAGGCGGCAGCGTGAGCGCGGTATCGTTGATCAACGCAGCGCATACACTGGCTGCTGAGCTGGATGGTTTGTCGTTCTCGGCACCGGTCACACATGTGTACAACCCGCTAGATTACGCCGGTGCGGCGCATGACCAGTATCTGACAATGTGGGGCGCCAAACCCCAGCCGCGTCGGGTCATTTTTCTGGGGATGAATCCGGGCCCATTCGGTATGGTTCAGGTGGGCGTGCCATTTGGCGAAGTCGCCATCGTGCATGAGTGGCTGGGCATCAATGCGCCCATCCAGCAGCCTCTGAACATGAACCCGAAACGGCCGATTGAAGGGTGGGCGTGCACGCGCTCCGAGGTCAGTGGGCGTCGTTTGTGGGGCCTGTTCCGTGATCGCTTTGAAACACCGGAACGGTTTTTTGCAGAACACTTCGTGGCGAACTATTGTCCATTGGCTTTCTTTGACAATGGGCGCAATGTCACGCCAGATAAATTGCCGAGTGCTGAAATGGCGCCGGTCATTGACGCCTGTGATGCCCATCTACGGGCGTTGGTGAACATCATGCAACCCGAATGGGTTGTGGGTGTCGGGGCTTACGCGCAGGCGCAGGCCGTGCGTGCGCTGACTACGTGCACACATCAGCCACAGATCGGTCGTGTGTTACATCCCAGTCCGGCATCACCTGCTGCCAACCGGGGTTGGGCCGAGGCCGCAACGAAGCAGTTGGTGGAACAGGGAATCTGGTAGGCGCTGTTTTAAGGCAGAAATTACGCCAAAACCGTGGCCAGTTTCTGGCGAATCATTCGCCAGGTGCGCCAGCCCAGAACGCCATTGCGTGCCAGCTTAAATACCCCTTTGGGGCGCCAGATCACGAGTACAAATAGACCCAGTCCTACGGCCAACGGGTTGTCTTTAAGCCATTGCCGCGTGCGCTCAGCACCGGCCACAACCTGATCTGCTGTATTTAATGCATCAACAATCGGGGCGTTGCTGATGGTCAGTGTTTGGCGTTGTTGCGTAATCCGTTCGAGTAAACGGCCACGCTGAATCGCACGGGCTTTAATCGCCGACATAGTTGCTGGTGTCGTTCTGCGGCGGCTGCGGATCACGAACCGGTTCCGGCGCAGGGGGCGGACGCAGTGCAGCGCGGTCGGTCTGTAATGCCTGCAGACTGTCCGAGAAAATATTCGCACCAGCTTGCGCATGTTTGCTGGCGCGCCAGATCGCGATGAGCGCTAGCACGGCAAACGAAGCCGTCGCCAGACCCAGAATCATCAGGCGGTGCTCCCAGTAAGCTACAACAAGCCACGCCAACAGAGTGACGACAGCAACGCCTGAGAAAAAGACCGCAATTGCAGTTAACGCAAACAGCGCAATCAGATGATCGCGCGCATCAGCCAATTCCAAGCCCAACAGCTCGAGGCGCGTTTGAATCACCCCGAGCAATTGGCGCACATGGTCACGGGCTGCGTTGAGTAACGACATGCAACCGTGCCTGAAATTAACGACGGCCGATCAGCACACCCAGTGCCAAGCCGAGTGCTGCTGCAATGCCCACAGCCTTCCAGGGTTCTGCATGCACAAAATCATCCGTCGCATGTGCGGCAGCCTTTGCCTTCTCGGTGGCGAATGCCTGCGCATCCATCAAGGCTACTTTGGCATCTTGCAGACGCGTCTCCAGACGTGCGCGCAGTTCGGTAACTTTTTCACCCGCCTGGCCGGCTGTGGCGCGCAGCAGCTCTTCCGTGTCAGCAACAACCAGTTTCAGATCAGCAACCAGTTTTTCTTTGGAGGCAGTTGTATTCGACATGTGAATCCTTTCAAAGTATGTTCACGAGGGACTTATTCTCACCCTTTAAGGTTAGCCTACGCTTAAGGGATGTGTCTTGCAATCGGTTACAGCTTAGAGCGTCACGTTGTAATCAATCACCAGCGGCGCGTGATCAGAAAACTTTTCGCCTTTGTACACGGTGGCCTGCGTAGCTTTCGCGGCAATACCCGGCGTGGCAATCTGATAATCGATCCGCCAACCGACGTTGTTGGCGTAGGCCTGGCCGCGATTGCTCCACCATGTGTAGCATTCGGCAGTGCTATCTGGATGGAGCGCCCGGTACACATCGACCCAGCCGAGCTCATCAAGCAGTGTCGTCATCCAGGCACGCTCTTCGGGCAAAAAGCCGGAGTTCTTCTGGTTAGACTTCCAGTTTTTAAGGTCCTGTTCCTTGTGGGCGATATTCCAGTCGCCACAGACAATCACCTCACGGCCAGAATCCTTCAGCGCTTTCATGCGAGGCAGAAATTCATCCATGAAATGGAACTTGGCGATCTGGCGTTCCGGTGAGCTGGAGCCGGAGGGCAGGTAGAGCGAGACCACGGTGACTGTGCCGAGATCCAGTTCGAGATAGCGCCCTTCCGCATCAAAATCTGGATGGCCGATGCCCTGCACGGTTTGTTTGGGTGTGTGTGGCGTCCAGATGCCGACACCGCTGTAACCTGGGCGTTCGGCCAGATGCCAGTAGCCGGTGAGCCCCGCCGGGTTCTCCATCGTGCCATCTTTGGCCATGTCTTTCA
>JACCDN010403837.1_pt1 | contig 16688 bp, 15 predicted proteins | sample 7441691 | NCBI WGS metagenome assembly JACCDN01 (sample SAMN15323439, study PRJNA562643) | freshwater metagenome | isolation source: river surface water | place: USA:Blue River Watershed | collected 2017-08-16
CGCTGACACATAACACTTTCCTCATTCCATGGCAAAACCATCCCCTTTTCAGTTTATGATTTTGCCATTTTAAGTGTTACCTATCTCCCGTTCCAACTGTTACCTATGTGTCTTAGCTATACACTTGTCCGAGGGATCCAGGACGCTCTTTATTTGAAAGTGATTAGATGGGTTGCAAATACCTGTTTAAAAATGACATTACCTCAACAATTTCCGCTCATAAACTATCTTAATAAGGTGATAAGACTATTTATTAGCTATGTGGGGGGAGGCCCTCATCCCCGCATACGCGGGGATGATATCTTTTTTAGTCACGTGAACCGACATATTTGTCATCAAAATAATGACGTAATTTTGTGCGCAATGTTCCACGGCTAATGCCCAACATGACCGCAGCACGAGATTGGTTATATTTGCAATGTTCCATAACTGCTTTAAATAGAGGTGTTTCCACTTCTTCAAGCACAAATTGATACAAATCGACAGGATCAGCGCCCTTTAATTCTGAGAAATACTTTTGCACCGATTGTGTAACACTTGCCGCTAAGGAAGCGGTTGTATCACCTGCTTCATTGCTTATTGTTGTCATTATTATTAACTCCTTTGCTTTAAAAGACTTATTTTAGCGAATTGCATAATTCTTGACAAGCTAATAATCAACCAACCAGAAAAAATATGTCTGGTCCGCATCTTTTAGCTCAGCGTAGCTGCACCGGTAGATTAAATGGCTGCGTAGGATGAGGCCCGGTCTGCCCTTCTTGACTGACAAAAGTTTTACCAAAAAACTGATAGCGACTTAAATTCGTAGCTGACTTCAAAAAAACCGTTGCGCCTAGTGACACCGCGAATACGCAGATAGGAACCGTGTAATCAATCAAGCAAGGCAAGACTAAAAATGTAAAACAAGGATTCCCCGTCATAATACCAATAGCGACTGCCAAACCCATCGCAGCAAGCAATAATGCCACGAGAGAAACATATGGAAATTTTCCGCGCCAAGTGGGGTTAGGGTTGGGAAACACAAATTGTGCTTGCTCATTCTGGTATTGGGACTCAAAGCGCTGAGTAGCTACTACTAACTCAGAAAATTGACGACCCAAACTTATAATCTTATTTTGCGCTTTCAACTCATCAAGCTGCCTATGAACCTTGTCTAATTCTTTAGCTAGACCAGACCCAGGCTCTAACTCAGGCGGAACCAACGGTGTAATCGCTTCTATTTGATCATGAAGTTGTTGGCACTTAATTTCTAAGGTGTCCTGACCAAAATGGTCTCGATACATCTGTTCAAATTGTTGCAGTGTGTGAGAACAATCATGGTATTGCACAATCTGCTCAAGCCGAGTATTCAACACAACAATTAAGTCTAAAATTTGCTGAGACAAACATGTTTTGGACAAATGGTATGCAGAAATCTTTCCGGCAAGCACAGTTAAATTCTTTTTAACAACTAATTCAGCCTCTAAACGCAAAAGTAAATTCCCAATAAGACGGCCTGCATCTTCCTGATACTGGGTTTTTTTAGGTGCTGCAATGGTAAATGAATCATATAAATTCGAATTAAAATCTGAGAACTGATGATTAGATAATTTCGTATGAACGTAACTAGCTCCTAGTGAAGTAGGCGCCAGATAATGCGTTGTAGCAGCAGCTAACCAACTGGGTGCCCATTGCTTGGCTACTTCCACGGTGAGCATACCCAATTCCGACTGGACGGAGTCAGACGGACGAAACACAATTGCATCAAAAATAAATTTGAGCTTATCAGCGGGCTTTAGATAAGAAAATGGGTTAGGATGGCATACCGGCGAATCAAAGCAGTCTAAAATAGGTATCATAGAACCATTCAAATGCTGCTCTAGCAAAGAAGCACTAATCGGCTCTTCAATAGGCACCAGTTGATCTTGCAAAAATTTCAGAATATCCACACGTTTTTTATGCTCTATTTCCATGTTTCCAGTAACAACATTCAACGCAACTGGTGCATGGTTTGATGCATAAAAGCGCTGCATTTCACAGCGCAAAGTGTTTAATGCATTGTGAATTGTTTCAGGAGTCACCTCTGTTTGCAGATAAGCATAGAACTTAAAAGCACGAATCCGTTCCAACAGGATGATCTTCTCGGTATCTACTTGTAAATGGAAATAGCTGCGTAATTTACTATGCAAATCTTTGGGCATCAGAGTAAATGCACTCTGCCATTGTGCAGATCTATGATATAGATTTTCCCATAACGTCTGCGTTCCACTACACGATAGTGGGTTTAGGGCTTGAAGCAATTCCCACACTAAGACGCCAAGCAGGAAACTATCCGCGTGGTCGATGTCAACAGATCCCATGTGTTTAAGCAATTTAAAACAAGCGTCTAATTCCGGCAACGCTTCGTTGAAGCGGCTATAAAAGAGTATTTGAGGAAAAAGAGTTTTATGCCTTTGCGTTTCTTGGACTGGCCCTTTGACAATGGCGCGCAACAGCGTGACTATTCGATAAAGACACCAAGCTTGCCTAGATCGTAGAGGAAGCTGAGCCTGCTCAATTTGCGAAAATTGCAGCCCGGGATCGAAATCGATCCTTGCTGTGATTAATGTGGATTCAATAACAGCCAACCGCTTCAAAAAATCTTGATATGCTTGCGCTTGGTAGTGCTCAAATACAATGTACCTCATAAAAAAAATTCATCTATAATGCCAACAATGTTGGGTTAAAAGGGTGTCCATTGATAAACAGATTTCCATCCATTAATTTTAGTAATACCAAATAGTCCGTCCCTTCTTGAACCAAAATACCTTCGTCAGTCCACTCTTTAATTTTTGCATCCGCTTTCGTAGAAAGCTGTGACTCAGATATATTTGGGTTTTCCACACTAGTCATAGAAGGCAATGACGGCTTCTTTTTATCCGGAGTACTATTTGGCGCAACAACAGCAACCGGTTCTTGCATTTCTTTAGCTAAAGATTGTTTTTGCGCTTGCACCAACATGGCTTTTTTCAGCATCTCCTTTAACCAAGTTGATAACACTTCCTTGGATACTGTCAAACTACTTTCGCCTTTTATTTTTTGGAGTATTTGTAATGGGTTGGTAAATTTTTCATTGGGCAAAGAAAGATTGAGATCCATTTTCACCCGACCAGCAGGCATGTTCATATTCATTTCAAAATTATCGAGGCTCACCCGTGCGCCTTTGGATAAAAGAGCGGGCAAATCGGGTATCAGTGCCCAGAGTAAGCGTTGGGTATCGTGTGTAGTAGCCTGTAATTCACGCAATTTTCGGTTCATGACTGCCAAAACATTCGCATCTAAATTTTGAAAAGAGAGGTCAAATACATAACGAGAGCCTACTTTATCTCCTAACGTTATTTGATTTATTTTCGCAGAAAAAGAGGAGTTAAATAACCCATCGTGCATATCGCTGTCTGAATGGAGCTGAACGTCATTGAGGCGAAATACGGGAAGATCCTTATGAAATAAAGCTAAAGATGGTAAACTCAATTGCGCCGTCCCGATATATAAATTATCTAATGCTTGATGCATATCATAACTACCCTTCACTGGGCCTAATAATCCCTTCACATCTTTGTTTTTCCAAGAAAAACCTTTTAAAGATAAGTCTCCTTGCAAATGCTGTTTATCTCCCGACACGGCTATGTTGGTCACCATACCTAACCACTGAAAAAAGTTATCGTCTTTTTTCGCATTCATCCTATATTGTGGAATACTACATTGGACGGTAGTTTTGTTCAAATAATTGACTATAACATTGATGGTATACTCAAATTTTTCAGCGTTATAATTGCAATATTTGTCCAACTCTTTCTCAACAGAAGTAGGGAGATGCGCCTTGGTATGGGCATAGCCCAAACCAAAATGCAATCTGGAATTCACCCACATCATGGGACCATGGTAAATCTCTAACGGAAAATCGAAGGTATAGGCCTTTTTTAGAGGAAATACTGTGCGATGCAAGGATTGATTTGTTGAGGACTCTGGAATTTGTATCGTCCATTTTAACTCGGCATGAGAGCGAAACCATCCGCGTTGATAATGCTGTATCGTTACTTTGAACTCGCCGGATTGATTGAGCACATCAATATTTTTTTTCAAGATTTTTTCGGTACCTACGCCCATACCATAATAGCTACAAAGTACGATCAACAGAAAAACAACACTCAAACCCATCCACTTTTTCATGCACATGCCCCCAAAATACTCTTCCCTATTCTGCACTTGAATTCTGAAATGATCAACCCAAGAATCGTGCCTGAAACAACGTCCCATTTGGACACAATCCTAGGCTTCGACTCTCTTACAGTGCGTTTCCTTGATAGTCAAAACCAATAAACAAGCGATGACTGAAAATATAGGAAGCAACCAAAGACCGGCTTGGAAATCAGTCAAACGCAATAAATCAACATGATAACCTCGCGTGCCGGCATGCCGATCGACCAAAAACCCAACCAAAGGTTGCAAGCCTGCCCCCACAAAGATTGACATCATATTCGTAAAAGCAATGGCTGTCCCAATCACAACCCGTTGTGACAGTTCAGTAGACATCGCATAGGCCAAAGCCACTCCATTATTAGTCACACCATACAAGAAAAATATAACGCAGACCATAAAAGGCGACAAAAATGGAAAATATACAAATGCAGACGTGAATATCACACCACAAATTCCTGACAGCATCATCAGTGGTTTGCGTTTACCAATTTTGTCAGATAAATGACCAAATATAGGTCCCCCAATGACCCAACCGATAAAGATCAAACCTACTGCGAACGCAGCGCAATGCACTGTCAAACCTCGTCCGTAGGCTAAATAAGCCGGCCCCATGGATTCACCGATGACCGTCGTGGGTGCATACAAAAAACCTGCGTATAATGCATTAAGCCAAGTTTGACGACTCGACAATACGCGGCGCAAACTTGCCCAAACAGATAATGAGGTCACTGCAGCTTTTTTCAGCTTTTGAGTCACGACAGTTGGCACAGGATTATCTTGGATAAAACGAAACAACAATACCGCCAAAATAATAAAAATACCTGACACAATGACCATACTTTCTCGCCACCCTACTGCGGTCACTAAAAAAGACAAAGGCGCTTGTCCAGCAGATGCCCCTAACATCCCAAGCGCTTGCGTCAATCCAGCCAACAACCCTAGTTTTTCAGGAGGAAACCAGGATGTTGCCAAACGTAACGCAGAAATAAATGCAAATGCAGCACTAAAACCAATCAGAACTCGCGCAAAAGAAGCCATGTATAATCCATGCGACATGGCAAACACGCAGCAGCCCACAGCAGTTATTAAAGACATCGACGTCAATAAATAACGAATTTTAATCCGATCAACGGTTAAGCCAACAGGTATCTGCATAATAATATAAGGTATATAGAAAAATGCCGTCAGGGTCGTAAACCCCACTTCATTAATCCCAAAATCGGCTTGTAATTCACGGTGCATGACCCCGGGCGCTACACGAGCCAAATAATCAGAAAAATAAAAAGTCGCGGCCAAACCCCAAACAAACCATGCTTGAGATAGCTTAAAAAACTTCTTTGGCATTTCTATATCACTCCGTTTAAATATCAATGGTCAGTCCAAGCCCCTAGGCTCGAGATGATGTATATACCCAATAAACTTCAAAATGTTACGTTTTGAAGTTTATTGGGTATATGTTTGCGAGCCACCAAAAAATCTGTATATTTTACTGTTTTTATAAGGAAGAAAGAGTATACTCGTATAGTTTAAAATTTCAACTCACTACGCCCAGGCTCCTAAGGTTCCTTATCCATGAACGCACTTGAACAAGCCGTTGACATCGCCATCCACAAGAACGGAGATTCTATCAGTGCCAATAAAGCGTATTTAGAATTTATCAAAGCAAATTTTATCATTCCAATTGAAAAACAAGATCAAGCAGATAGTGAACCACAAGTATTGTATTTAGCCACGGACACCCAAACATTCTTACCAGTATTTTCCAATATGCTCTATTTCGATGCTTGGGCCGAACCTATAAAAAATGATATCCAAATCCTCAAGCTTTCAGGTGTAGACCTTCTTAAAGGATTAGGCGAAACCACGTATGTCAGCTTCAATATTGGAAGCCCTGTTTATAAAGAATTTAATCCTGGTGAATTAGCCAGAATGCGGAGTATGATCCTAAAATTGTTTGGAAATAAATAGTACAATGCACTGAAACATATACAATAATGTGCCTATACTAAAATATAACCAACCAATAATAATTTATTATGACCCAATCAAAAAAATCCTCCATGCACAAATCTGATAGCACATTTTTTAAACTCGGTCATGGGATCTTTAGATTTCGTAAAGCAATTGTTTGTTTTTGGGGTCTTGTGTTCTGTGCCTGCATTGCATTTATTACATTGGCTATTTCGCCTTTTAAAGACACCGGCTTTATTGCAGAAGGGTCCATCAGCGATAAAACCGAACAATTTCTAAATAATAAATTAGGATATGCCCACAATGAGTTTGTGATTTTGTATCATAGCAAGCATTTGATTGCGACCGATCCCCTCTATCTGCAACAAATCAAAAAATCATTGGAAGGATTAAAAAACTTTCCTATCGAACATGATGTGCTCTACCCCCAGGACCAGCAAATATCCGCCGACAAACATACTGCTTATGTAGTGGTCATCCTTAAAACCCAAGAAACCTTAAGTCCGGAAGAGCTAAAAAAATTCACCTCAACCATCAAAAAACCCAAATCCATGACAATCCAAGTAGGCGGCGAACCTATTTTTATTGAAAACATTAATCAGCAAACTCAAAAAGATTTATTCAATGGAGATATGTTTGCCATTCCTGTTTCCCTGATCACTTTATTAATTATTTTTGGATCTGTAACTGCAACCGTTCTTCCTATTGGTATTGGCGCTTGTTGCGCATTGGTCATGTTAACTATTTTGTTTGGTATCGGTTACCTCACTCCTTTGTCTATTTTTACCTTAAATATTGCTTCTTTGTTAGGTCTGTGCCTGAGTTTGGACTACGCATTATTTATCATCAATCGCTTTCTTGATGAGTTAAGGAAAAAGCAACCTGTAGAACTCTGTATTCAAATTACATTGGCCACTGCTGGTAAAGCCGTGTTTTATAGTGGACTTGCCGTATTTACCAGTATCAGTGCCTTATTGTTTTTTCCAATCAATGTTCTCTATTCTATTGGAATAGGCGGGTTGGTAGCCGTATTTGTAGCGGTTGCCACGGGACTCACATTACTGCCTGCGTCCTTAAGTTTATTAGGCCATCGCATCAACGCCATGCCTGTACGCAAACAATTTTTACAACGTTATATCGCCATGGATCCAAAGAGCATTTGGTATAAAATTGCAACGAATGTCGTAAAGCATGCATTCAGGTACTTCTTTTTCACCTTGTTTTTTTTATTATTTCTCGCCTATACCATCCTAAAAATTCAGATAGGCATCTCCAATTTGCATGTTCTACCTGAACATTCTGAAAATCAGGTTTTTTTTAAGACTTATGAAAAAAGCTTCAATGAAGAAGAATTAAATCCCATTGTATTAGTGGTATCTGCGAACAAAGGTTCGATTCTCTCACCTCAATATTTGTCCAAAATTTACGATTACGTTGAAAAAATAAAAAAGAATGCTGCAGTTGCAGAAGTAAGCAGTATTGTCTCGCTTGATGATTCACTCGACAAAGAAGAATATAAGGCTTTATACCAAGCAAAAACAAGAGATTTGAATTTAGAACAATTTCTTGACCAATCTACTCGACATCAATTTACTGTAGTCAAGGTTGTTAGTCGTTATTCGCAAGACGCAGACGAAACCAAAAAGCTTATTGAAGATTTACGAATGCTCAAGCCAGGAAAAGGATTAACCACGTCTCTGACCGGATCTCCTGTAATCAACGATGAAGTATTAAAAGTTATTGCAAAAATTCTACCCTACGCCATAGCTTGGGTATTTCTCATCACGTACCTAATTTTACTTATCTTATTACGCTCGATATTCTTACCATTGAAAGCTATTTTTATGAATGTTTTGAGTTTATGTACCAGTTATGGCGTATTAGTATTTATCTTCCAAGAAGGACATTTCCACAACCTTCTCCAATTTAGCCCACAAGGTATTTTAGACGTTAATTTAATTATTATACTGTTCTGTGCTCTGTTTGGCTTCTCTATGGACTACGAAGTTTTTCTGCTCACACGCATCCATGAAGCCTATCAGGAGTATCATGATAATGAAAAAAGCATTGTATTTGGTATCGTAAAAAGCAGTCGAATTATTACCAGCGCCGCTTTGATTGTCATTGTGCTGTGCGGTTCATATATGGTTGCAGATGTACTCATGGTGAAACAATTTGGCTTAGGAATTGCTGTGGCAATTTTTGTCGATGCATTCGCCATACGAACCATATTAGTCCCTGCTACCATGGCTTTGGTAAAACAATGGAATTGGTATTTGCCCAAATGGTTGGATAAGCTACTACCCAAAGACCAAGCTTCTTAAGGGTCTGTCGAAAATTCTACTAGCTTGGCCAAAACGCTGATTTAATGGCTCCCCGAGTACCTGATTGGCCTATCGCCGTGGGAGCTACAAATAGTCCTGCAATTTTGTGTGCTACGCTGCAGATTGTCAACAGACCTTACGGTCAACCAAAACGAAGCGCTACTTTTCCAAAAACAGAGTATAAAAAAGGCACGAAATCTAATACAGGATTGATTTCCGACTCACCATAGCCCGCAGTATAATTTGCGCCGATCTCAACCATCACCCGCTCATTTACTAAGTAATTTGCGCCAAACCCAAATGTCGGAGAAATACGATACGCATCGTTGATTTCGTCTTGGCGAAACACGCTAGCTATCCCAACGCTTGAAAAGAAACGAACACTCGTCTTCGGGACGACTAACATTATTTTTCCGCTTAAAGAAGCAGTTTGAGTTTGTGTGTTTAATACGACTGTGTTTTGATCAAACGCATATAAACTATACTCATCAAAAGTAATCTTGGCGTCAGGAAACGCCATATAGTTTGCTTCCAACGCAAAATACGGTGTCAATTCATATCCCAGAGAAAGTCCCCAAACAGCGCCGCCTTCGTCAACTACTAGGGGTGTGGAGATAATAATTGCAGAATTTTGGTTTTCCACACTGGGTACCAAACCTTGCCACGTGGTAGAACCCCAGCCACCTACTCCTCCAAAGTAAATGGGATGAGTAAATAAATTTTTTGTTTCTTCTATTTTTGCTTCTTCTGCAGCATGCACTGCACTAAACCAACACAAAAGAACTGCAGAAATGAATTTTTGCATCTAACAATCCATTGAAGTGTAATGACTCACGCGTCCTGTGCCTAGATATAAGCAAAGACAAATAATGGGGTCAAACTCATGGCTCTCAATCACAAGCGTGACCAGTCCCGCTACACAATTGACCATCTGATGTCAAACCACCATAACGATAGCAATTCCAGTCGTCAATACATTCTTGAGTGGCCGTATAACGTTGGAGAGAACACACTCGAGGTAAAGTGCCTAATGTATTAATCATCTTTATATAGAATTGATTCATGTTTGTACATATTCCGCCTCTAAGCCCGGAAAAAACACAATGACACTCCGTTGCCGCCTTGAATGACTGACAAAATTCCGCAGATGTAATAGGAGCTGCGGAAGGACAAGCTGCAAAAGACGCTGAACCAAATGCTAGCAAACAACACGCTAATACCCCTTTAATCGAACCATTCATAATCTTTGCACCTTAAAATTTATATAAGGAACCACGCGGTTCCTAAGCCTCGAATTGTCTCAAGACAATACGATGAAATACCCAATGAAGTATGATGCATCATGCCCCTTGCCGTGTTCCTCCCACGGTCAATGCAGAAATTTTTAGCGTCGGCTGGCCTACTCCAACTGGAATAGATTGCCCATCTTTACCACAGACTCCAATGCCCAAATCTAAAGCCAAATCATGCCCTATCATCGTAATCTTATTCATGACCTCCGGTCCATTCCCAATCAACGTAGCACCTTTGACTGGTTGGGTAATTTTACCATCTTCAATCAAATAAGCCTCGCTTGCAGTAAACACAAATTGCCCGGAAGTGATATCCACCTGTCCACCACCAAAATTCACTGCATACAAGCCTGATTGTACGGAACGAATAATATCTTCAGGGTCTTCTTGTCCTGCCAGCATATAAGTGTTGGTCATGCGTGGCATTGGCACATGGGCATAAGATTCACGGCGACAATTTCCCGTGGATGACATCTTCATCAATTTAGCGTTTAAACGATCTTGCATATAACCGACCAATACGCCATCTTCGATCAACACCGTGTTTTGTGTTGGGGTCCCTTCGTCATCTACCGTTAAGGAACCGCGTCGATTAGGCAAGGTCCCATTGTCAACAACCGTTACGCCTTTGGACGCAACTTGTTCTCCTAGTCGTCCAGAAAAAGCAGACAGCCCTTTTCGATTAAAATCTCCTTCTAATCCATGTCCAACTGCTTCATGTAATAAAACGCCAGGCCAACCTGGACCTAAAACCACTGGCATCATCCCAGCTGGCGCATCCACCGCATCTAAATTTAACACTGCTTCGCGCACAGCCTCGCGCGCATAATGTGCGGCACGTTCATCTTGGTTAAAAAACGCGAGTTCAACTCGCCCTCCTCCGCCTGCTCGACCCGATTCTCGTTTGCCTTTGTCTTCAACAATCACAGAAACATGCACACTCACCATAGGCCGCACATCGGGAACCATTTGGCCATGCATGTTCATAATGATGATCACTTCATGCGATGCAGACAAAGAAGCATTGACTTGAATAACCCGGGGATCACAACGTCGTGCTTCCGTATCGATTTTTTGCAATAATGCGATTTTTTCTTGTTTCGACATACTATCGATCGGGTTAAACTCAGAATAGTACGGAGCATGCTGAGACTGCGTTTTAATTGCTTGAATTTTTGAGGTCGGCCCATGCGCAATAGAGCGCGCTGCAGCGACGGCACGTTCCATTACCGGTAGCATAATATCATCGCAGTAGGCATATCCGGTTTTTTCACCACTGACCGCCCGAATCCCAACCCCTCGGTCAATCGAATAGGAGCCGCTTTTCACCTCAGAATCTTCTAGATACCACGATTCATAACACCCATTTTGAAAATACAAATCCGCAGCATCAATATGTTGGCTCAACAAAGACTCTAATAAACGCAGAATTTGGGCTTCATCAAGGGACGAGGGTTTAAATAAAACTTCTTTAGCAAACGCTAATAGTGCAGTCATTCCAAAGTCCAAAATAAAAAATTGAGGAAATCACTCTTGAGGTGTATATAATAAAGGGTTCTTCTTGAAAAGCAAACAAATTGGCACAATATATGGTATAGTAACTATTGAAGTTTCAACCTGGGAGTCTCATTATGAATAAACAAAATGTATCAGCGTTTTCGCGTGGTGCAGAGTCAGTCTTAGCAACCAATAAGGTTTTACGTAATACTTATATTTTGCTGGGTATGACTTTTTTATTTTCTGCTGTCATGGCTTTTGTTTCTGTTACATCAGGTGTCACCTCTTTAAATCCTCTGTTCTTTATTGTGGGTGCTTATGGTTTGATGTTTCTGACTCATGCCTTACAAAATAGTACTTGGGGAATCGCCGCTGTATTTGCCTTCACTGGATTTATGGGCTATGCATTAGGACCTGTTCTCAATGCATGTATTGCGCAGTTTCACAATGGCCCGCAAATCATTGCTACGGCATTTGGTGGTACAGGTATTATCTTTTTTGGGTTATCTGCCTATGCATTGATGACTCGTAAAAATTTCAATTACCTGGCTGGCTTTTTATTTGCAGCAATGATGGTGGCAATGTTGGCAATTATTGCTAGCATTTTCTTCCCAATGCCTGCCTTGCAACTCATGATTTCTGCAGCCTTTATGTTGATTTCTTCGGGTTTGATTCTATTCCAAACGAGTGAAATCATTCACGGTGGACAAACCAATTATATTGCAGCAACCGTGTCTTTGTATGTTTCAATATATAATTTGTTTATCAGTTTACTGAATTTATTAAGCGCGTTTTCTAATCGGGATTAAACAATCTTTAATGCCTTGCGTGCTGTGGTTACCCGCAGTACGTAAGCCATATTAGGGGCAAAAAAACAAATGAAACCTATCTTGTATCTTAGTATCTTAGTTTTGTCCAGTTCAGTATTCGCAAACATAACATGCCCGCCGAGCGGTAGCTGCGGCCTTAACGCTCAAGATATGGAACCAACGTTTTATCCACCAAAAAATCCAAACAATGGCCCGTCTAACCCTGAAGTCGGCACAACTGAAGAGCCACCAACCTCTTCACCAGAAACCAATTAAATATCAACAATTTCAGAAGGCCCTTCGTCGCAAACTCATCTGGATGACGGAAGTCCTGAGCTTGCGACGAAAGTTCCTAAAAGGTTAAGGCTTAAGAAGCTACGCGCGAAACTTCGTGACCCACTGCAGCGGTATCTCTACCCACGCCTTTTACAGTATTACACCCACTTAACAAAATAAGAGCAACACACATAACACAACCGATTGATACTGTGAATGATTTTTTCATGATAATCTCCTGATGCTAATGTGAATGGCTTTGACCCGATTTCCTTCGCACTATGTTCACTGAATCACATAGTATGAAAGGCTTATGTTTGATTATAGACTATCCATGGAAAAACAAAGGATTAGAGTCTGTGCGCCATCCTAGGGTTTACCTCAATTTTCTGATTTAATTTGCCATACATTCTTTGTGCGAAACAAAGCAGGCAAATCAGCAACTGTTTTTGTAAGGGGTGCCATTACATTAAACACGGGACGCTCTTGTCGGTAATACACGCCCAAAGGAACAGGAAACGTCTGCGTATCCAAATTGGCCAACCGTAACGCATGACCATGATTTGCGACCTGATGACGGTAATTCTGGGCTTGATCCTGGGTGGTACGCTGCCAGTCTTCTCCCTGCCAAATCAATGCATGCTCTTTATCGCGCCCAAACAACAACGGTTCACCCTCTTGCAAATCTACAGTACGTTCAGCTCGATGCGCTTTTAATGAAAAATCATCAAATACACCCGGATTAAAGATATGGCAATCTTGGTTGATTTCAATCAATGCACAGCCATGGTGGGCATGTGCTTGTTTTAGCAATGAACTCAAATGATTCGGATCCTTATCCACTGCTCTAGCCACAAAGCTGGCACCGGCAGTCAATGCCAAAGCCAAGGGATTCATGGGCGGAATAGCGACCCCATTAGGAGAGGTTTTCGTAATTTGACCCATATGCGAAGTAGGCGAAAACTGCCCTTTGGTCAAGCCATAGACTTGATTATTAACCAACAAAATTTTGACATTCACATTACGCCGCAAACAATGGAGGAGGTGATTTCCACCTATACTCAATGCATCGCCATCACCTGTAATGACCCATACGGTCAAGTCGTCGCGGAATGCTTTGATACCCGTCGCAATCGGCAACGCACGACCATGAATGGTATGATAGCCGAACGTATTCATATAATAAGGCAACCGACCTGCACACCCAATGCCTGATACAAAAACATGCTGCTCTGGAGGCAACCCCAATTCAGGCAGGACTCGCTGCAAAGCAGCCAAAATAGCATAGTCCCCACAACCTGGGCACCACCGCACTTCAGTCTTAGCAGTAAAATCTTCTTTCGTATACTTAGGCTTTTCCATATACCCTATCCTTTATCTGAGAAAACAGATAATTGGTCGAAAATGGTTGTCCATTGCATTGCGTGATGGCTTGAATGTCTTTCAGATAATGAGCCCGTAGAATTTGACATAATTGTCCGCTATTCAATTCTGCCATATATATATGCTGAAATTTTTGTAAAATCTCCCCGAGATCCCTCGGCAAAGGATGGACATGACGCAAATGTAATAATGCAATTGGGATACCCGCTTCTGCGCACAGGCTCTGAACTGATTTCAAACTACCATACGTACTTCCCCAGCCTATGAGTAATCTGTCTGCATGGACATCTCCTTCTAGCACCAAAGGAGGATAGGTTTTAGCAATCCCAGCAATTTTTTGGGCTCGAATCGTAACCATATTTTGATGATTTTGTGCATCATAACTCACCTTACCTTCCTCTCCTTCCTTTTCCAGCCCACCTAACTGATGGATAAATCCGGCTGATCCTGGCGTGTTCCAACTCCGGCTTAAATATTCATTGCGGGTAAATGGTTTGGGGGAAGCATTAAACGTAATTTTGGGCAATTCTAATGTATTCATATCGGGTAATCGCCAGGATTCCGCTGCATTGGCAAGATATGCATCCATCAACACAATGACTGGAGTCATATATTGAGTCGCCACTCGAAATGCCTCGATGATGATCAGAAAACAATCAGCCGGAGTTTGCGGCGCAAACACTGGAATGGGTGCTTCGCCATGTCGACCAAATAAGGCTTGATTAAGATCGGATTGCCCGGTTTTGGTCGGTAAACCCGTAGAAGCGCCTGCTCGTTGTACATCTAAAATTACCAGAGGTAATTCGCTGATCACTGCCAACCCGAGGCTTTCACTTTTTAAATCTAATCCTGGACCTGACGTGGAGGTCAGCGCCAATGATCCTGCAAATGCGGCACCCAAACAAGCACAAATCGCAGCAATCTCATCTTCAGATTGAAACAGATGTACCCCATATTCTGAGAGCTTCGCGCATTCTTGCAATATTGCAGAAGATGGTGTAATCGGGTACCCAGCTACCAAAGTTGGTAATTGTGTACTCACCGCAACCGTTGCAATGCCCAATGCCACCGCCTCTACACCGGTGATATGTCGATACTCCCCAGGTGAACGGCTTATTTGGCCCAAAGAACGTGGCCGCCTGCTCAATTCGAGAGTCATAGCATAATTGTAACCTGCTAGTAAAGCGCGGGTATTGGCTTGCTGCAAAGGAGGGTTATCTTTAAATTTATCTTGAAAAAAACGCAAGCAATCGGTGGTTGGCAATTCAAATAACCATAATATCAAACCTAATACGTAACAGTTTTTTGCTTTTTTTCCTTCACTCTGTGATACGCCGAGGCCTTCTATTGCTTGTAAGGTCAACTGAATAATAGGGATAGACAACACTTGATAAAGCGATTGTATGTCGGACAAAATATTAGCATCATAATGGGCTTTTTCCCAATCTTTGTCCTGCAAACTATCCGCATTCAACAACAAGATTCCATCCTGATGTAGATAAGGTAAAGACTGTTTTAACGCAGCAGGATTCAAGGCAACCAGGACATCAACGGTTTCTCCTGCAGTAAAAATAGCCTGATCAGACATCGCCAATTGGAAGCCTGAAACACCCGCCACCGTCCCGGCCGGCGCTCGAATTTCTGCAGGAAAATCAGGCAAAGTCTGTACTTCTCGTCCTTGCAAAGCAGCTGTAATGGTCAGTTGCTCACCAACCAATTGCACGCCATCACCAGAATCCCCAGCAATTCGAATCACGATACTGTCAAAAGTAGACATGATACCTCGGTAGAAAATAACGTCATGTGCCTACGTGCCGCGGGACGTAGGGTTATTAAAAATCGAACATCACGTAAAACACTCATTATTATATTTTCAATATAGACTAAAAACCTTGGGTCTGTTGAAAATTTCGGTATTTAGCAGTATAGTTTTGGTTCTTTTCACTCAGTGAAGCAAAATTATGTCCAATGCCTCTCAATACCCCGATCAAGCAGCTGCGTTTATCAAAGCCCAACACCCTAATTTTAAGCCGAAAATTGGGATTGTTTTGGGCTCTGGATTAGGGGGATTTGTCGATCATCTCGAACATTCCGTTGTGATCCCTTATCAAAAATTACCAGGATTTCCCCAAGGTGCAGTGCATGGTCATGCAGGGAATTTGGTTTTAGGAACGTATGCAGGCATCGACATTGTGGGTTTGCAGGGACGCGCACATTATTATGAAGGGGATCATTCAGACTCTGTCAAAACCTACGTGCGAACATTACAACGCCTCGGTTGCCAATATTTTATTGCAACCAATGCAGTCGGTTCCCTCAATCCAGATGCCAGGCCTGGTGAATTAATGCTCATCACTGATCACATTAATTTTCAAGGATGCAATCCTTTAACCGGTCCTAATGACGACGAATTTGGACCAAGATTTTTTCCTGTCGACACAGCTTATAACCCCATTTTAAGAGAACAATTTTCAAGCACAGCTCACGCGTTGCAAATTCCCTTACACCAAGGTGTGTACGCAGCAGTGTTGGGCCCCAATTATGAAACCGCGGCTGAAATCAAAGCATTTCGCATATTGGGCGCAGATGTCGTAGGTATGTCAACGGTGCCTGAAGTGTTGGTTGCGCAGCATTGTGGGATGAAAATAGCCGTCATATCGACTATCACCAATTTTGCCACTGGACTCAATGCCACCGCGCATGATCATAATGAAGTGGTGAAGGTCGCCGCCCAAGGCGGGAAAAATCTTAATCAATTATTGTGTCAATGGATCAAGGACTGTGTGGCATAGATATACCTTTTACGGATGAATTTTAGGGATTTTAGGCGATTTGATTTTTGGGGCTAAGCTACGATTAAAAAGGAGTAATAGCCAGTTCTATTGCGAGTTTTTAATCGTAGCTTAGCCCCAATAAGC
>JACCDN010884594.1_pt1 | contig 16687 bp, 17 predicted proteins | sample 7441691 | NCBI WGS metagenome assembly JACCDN01 (sample SAMN15323439, study PRJNA562643) | freshwater metagenome | isolation source: river surface water | place: USA:Blue River Watershed | collected 2017-08-16
AATTGATAGAGTTGATTGTCGAGGGACTGGCCGTTTTAATATTCGTAGCTGAATTTGCTGTCGCCGAGTGTTTTGATTTTGTCTGACAAGAATTTAAAACGAAAACTGTCAGTAATAAGAAAATAAATTGTGGAAAAACAAGTGTGGATTGTGGATGAAATTTATTTTTCTGCCCAAATAAAAAATTCTTTGTTGCCATCTTTACCCTCGATTGGTGAGTTGAAATAATCTCGAACCTTCCATCCTAGCTCAAGACATTTTTTGCGAACTTTGTCTTCAACCATAGTATACAGTTCTGGATCTTTAACAAGTCCACCTTTGGCAAGACCTTTGGGGCCGACTTCAAATTGCGGTTTGACCAGCGCAACTACATTGCCACCATTTTTCAGGACTTGATCTATAGAGGGTAAAATCAAATGCAAAGAAATAAAGGAAACGTCGACCACCACCAAATCAAAACCATCTGGAGGCATATGGGCAATCAATCTTGCATCTGATCTAAGATCTCGAGCATTGAGAGACTCAATGGATATTAATTTCGTATTGTTTTGTAATTTAGCGTGAAGCTGTCCCGTGCCAACATCGACGCCAACAATTTGTTCGATGCCATTTTGTAATAGATAATCGCTAAATCCGCCGGTTGAAAGGCCAACATCTAGGGCGATTTTTCCAGAAAGATTTAATTTTATTCTCTCCAGCGCTCCAGCCAACTTCAATCCACCACGAGAGACATAGAGATCAAATTGTTGGTCTCGAATTTCAATCAGGGCCTGTGTGTTTACTTTTTCGCTTGCAGCTTTTGCTTGCTGCCATTTTGAATTAGGACCTGATTCGGTGTCTTGATACCAAATATGTCCTGATTGAATTAAATCTTGAGCTTTGGTGCGCGAGCTGACCAATTTTTTTTCAAACATTAAAAGATCAAGACGCATTTTGCTGTTCATATTTACAGCTCGCGACTGAAATTATATTCCAACATATTTTTTAGTAAACAATTGGCCAGTCCCAATTCTGTTAAAATAAGTTGTGCCTGGCTCTGAGTTTCCTCTAACAAAATTTTAGTTTGATCCCAGCCTAGCAATTCCGGAATGCTGCCTTCTTCTAATTTACCAGGTTCTGAATCTAATAGATCATCTTTGATTTGAAAAGCAAGGCCCAGCTGTTCGCCAAATTTTTTCCAAAGTAAAATTTCTTTGTCTTTGGCGCCGGCAACAAGGGCAGTACCCTCGCAACAAATTCGAATCATCGCACCAGTTTTTCTGGCATGCATTTTTAAAAGATCATCAACCCGTGTGAGTTTATGTGTTTTGGCTTTGATGTCGACGGCCTGACCACCGATCATTCCGGCAAAACCCGCGGCCTGAGTCAACAAACGAATCAATTGAACAGCCAAAGCACTGTTGTCGGGAAATTTATTTGCGAGCAATTCAAATGACAGAGTCAATAAACAATCACCCGCAAGCAGGGCCGTAGATTCGCCAAATACTTTGTGATTCGTTGGCTGACCACGACGAAAATCATCATTATCCATACAGGGCAAATCATCATGAATCAGTGAATACGTATGAATCATTTCAATAGCCGCAGCCAAGGGTAAAACTTTTTCTTCCGCACAGTGTAGGGCTTGAGCTGTCAGCAAGCATAACACGGGTCTAAATTTTTTCCCGTTTTGCAAAAGAGAGTACTGAACTGATTTTTTAAGCTCAAGATCAGCTTCAGTATTTGCAGGCAGCAGTTCTTCAAGGTTGTGTTGCAAATATTGATTGATCAGAGCTCTTTGTTTGGCAGTCTGTTCAATAAAAAAAGATTCAACAAGCTTACAATCTGTCATAGTTAAACTCATTGTTATGCTTGTTCACCTTGAAAATCTTCAGTGATCGGTTTGCCATCAGCTCCAAAACCAACCAATTTTTTAACTTTAGATTCGGCTTCATTTAATTGAGTATGGCATTCACGAGAAAGTTTAACGCCTTCTTCAAATAATTTTAAAGAATCTTCAAGAGCCAGTTCGCCTTTTTCCATTTTTTGTACAATCTCTTCAAGTCTTCCTAATTTTTTTTCAAAGTCCATGTCGTCCTCTTTTGTTAATCATTTATTTTATTCAATTTCTATAACTTGTGCCGAGAATTTTCCCTGCATCAACTGCACCTGTACGATGTCTTTAACCTTTAGCTGATTGGTGGATTTAACCAGCTCGCCATTTTTGCTGGTCATCGAATATCCACGCTCGACCACCTTTAAGGGGCTTAAGCTTTCTAAAATAGACATGTACTGTTTCAATTGAGATTTGTGTCGTTCTAAAAATCTTTGTGTATTGTTTTGCAAACGAACTTCTAATAAATTCAGTTTGGCTTTTTTTCTCTCGACCACCTGTTGTGGATCGATCATTTTTTCGCGGGCTAAATGCAGTTCCATGCGACGGCGAGAAAAAAATTGATTGCTTGCTTGAATCAGTCGAGACAACAATTCGTCATTACGAAAAATCAAATCCTGTAATTTTCTTTTTGGGTCTATTAAGCGTGAGCTCAATGAGCGGACTTTCTGAATTTCAAATTTTAAGATTTTGTTGATTGCAGTTTCCAGCATTTTTGTTTGAGAACGCAGTCGTTGTTCGACCTCAACCGTGTTTTTTGCAACCAGCTCAGCAGCAGCAGATGGGGTTGGCGCACGTAAATCAGCAACAAAATCAGATATAGTGAAATCAATTTCATGGCCAACAGCAGAGATCACAGGCACAGGAGACGCCGCAATTATTCTGGCCAAAGCTTCGTTATTAAAGGCCCACAAATCTTCCATTGAGCCACCGCCGCGACCAAGAATAATGACATCAAGATCTGGTAACAAGAATGCTTTTTTCATGGCTTCAACAATTTGTGCCGGAGCTTCGTCACCTTGAACAATTGTGGGAACCAAAGTGATCTGAACAGATTTGTTTCTTCGATTTAAAACATTGAGCATATCTTTGATCGCCGCACCTGTGGGTGAGGTCACCATGGCGACATGTTTAGGAAATGGCGGCAGAGGACGTTTGCGAGCAGAATCAAAAAGTCCTTCGGTTTTTAATTTTTCTTTCAATTGCTCAAAAGCTTTTTGTAAAGCACCAGCACCAACGGGCTCCATAGTTTCGCAAACAATTTGATAAGAGCCACGTGGTTCGTAGACAGAAACTTTGCCGCGAACAAGGACCTCGAGGCCATCGACTGGTTTAAATCGTAAACGTGAATTGTAACCGCGAAACATCACGGCACTGACTTGAGATTTAGAATCTTTTAAGCTGAAATAAAAATGACCAGAGGTATGTGCTTTGAAATTTGAAATCTCACCTTGCACCCAGACAAGACCTAATTCGCCCTCGATCATTTGACGGATTTGACGATTTAAAGACTCAACACTAAATACAGTATTTTGTGAGTTTGCATTTTGTGTATTGCTTGCCGATGTATCTAAAGAAGAAATGTCATTTGGGTTCATGGCTTAGGAAATTAATGAACCCCAGCGAGTCAGTCAAACCCAAAGATTCTGCAGAGACCACAAACCACCGACAAAGAAGCAAATCCAGGCCCAGCGCGTCCCAATATGCATTTTTGTGGCTATATTAAGCTTTTGTGCCCAGGGATTTTCATGCACGAAAACCATTAAAACTCCATATAAAAAAATGCCGAAAGGAAAGATATAATCCAATTGTTGTACCGTCATGCTCCATATTTCGGGACATTTTGTGAAAAAGTTAACTGGACGGTGAGCATAAGCTTTCAGTTTTTTCAAAGCTCGATTATGATGTAATTGGGTCTCAGGAAGTGTAAGAAAAATAACCCGACAAGCATTTATTAGGGGGCTGTCCCTGACGATGGTGAGCAAGCTCAGCTCGTACTGAGAAGCCTAAAGTTGTTACCATGGCCACCCACTTTGCATATTGGGGTTATTATTTCACACCTTTCTGGGGCTTTTTTTTTAATTCTGTTGATCTCAGTTTGAGACATGTCTTAGAACGAAATCTCACTCCATTCTTTTATTAAAATTATCTGTTTAACGGTCAATTTCAGACGTAAATTGCTTCAGTCGGACTCTCAAAATTCCGATTAGTTAACATGACTTTGTTGCAACTTTTTGGTCTTAATAAAAACTCAATTCAAAATTTTAAATACATTTTGATGTTGTCATTTTTTTTATTAAGCGCGTGCGGAGTCACTGAAAGTTTAGTGCCCGGATCTTCTGGCAGTTCAAACAGTGGTGGGCAATCAAAATTGTATGGTGATATTGGAACAGAGTCTTCTTTTTGTTCCAATATTTCTGTTCCGGTGACAGCAACAAGAATTACTGCCACGGCTCAGTTTCGTGCTCGCCAGGTGGTAACCAGTGGAATTTATGCGGGGCTTGGCAATCCGTCGACATTACCTATTCGTTATGCAGAAATTCAAATTTTAGATGCAAACGGAAATATTATTCAGTGTGGAGAGACTGGCACCGCTGGGCAAATCTCCGTGGACATTCCGCAATCAGCAGGGACTTATACTTTAAAAGTTTTATCTCGAGCACAAAACTCAAATCATGTGATTGCAAGCATTCTAAATAATCCAACAGCGATGACTCCGTATTCTATCTCAACTTCATTTACAATTGGATCGGGTCAAGCAACACAGGCAGTGACTTTGGCGAGTGCGACTTACGCAGATAGCTTAGAGGGCGGAGCCTTTAATATTTTAGATCAAATTGTTAATGCCAATGAGTATTTATTAAATAATTCGACGTGTTCTTTCTGTTCAACATTTCCAGGTTCGGTGGGAATCCAAAAAGTTCGCGTGTTCTGGAAGCCAGGCTTAAGTCCTGGTGCATATTATCAATCACCGACCTCGGCAACATCGTTTTTTATTTCAACGGATCAAGCCAGCTTAGGAATGGCCGCTGGAATATATTTATTGGGTGGAATTAACGACGACATTTGTGTTGATACTGATCATTTTGACAATTCGGTGATAGTTCATGAGTACGGTCATTTTCTTGAAAACAAATATGCCTACACGGATTCACCAGGCGGTTCGCACAGTGGAAATTCTGTGATCGATCCAAGATTGGCGTGGTCAGAGGGTTGGGCGAATTTTGTTCAAAGCGCAGTTCGCAATAACGATCATTACTATGATACTGAGGGCAATGCCGATTGTGCGACGGGTACTGGTCTAAATATAAATTTAGATTTAGAAACTCCACAAGTCGGCCAAGACAAAATGAGTGTCGCAACATATTTGGGAGAAGGAATTTTTCGTGAGGTGTCTGTTTCGCGAGTTCTGTGGGATGCGATGGGATCAAGCACTGGTGGAGATGGTTATGGTGCTGGTTTAGGGTTTCCATATATCTGGAAAACATTTTCAGATACAAGCAGCGGTTTACGTTCAAGCTCTGCTCATTTTCGCAATGTGGGTTTGTTTAATCAGTATTTGCGCAGTTATGTTTCTACCAACAACAATTCGGCCTTAACCGATTTTGATAATTTGATAACCAATGAACATCAAAGGTCTGATGCCAATGAATATGGCCGAGTAGTCACAGCTCAGGTTGGCGGATCCTGTACATATGCAATCCAAGGCGTGAGTGGGGTCAGTAATTTGGCAAAAACCAACGATTTCTTGGCTTATTATTATGACGGTACCGCCGCCAATTCTTCGATCAGTTTGAAATATTCAGCGACTACGGGTGGGCAAACACCAACAGATTTGGATTTATATATTTGGCAAGATGGTTATTCGTTTTCAGATGCCAGCACCATGTCTGGGCAGAGTGCGGGAGTTTACCCAGAGAGTGGCAGCAACGGTGTTGAGGTGGTCAGTTTGTCTGGGAAAAGTGTCGGATATTATCTTATTCAGATTGCTACGGATCCTGACAGTGTTCACGGGGCAGTGACTTATTACTTAGAAACAAATTCGGGGAGCTCGCGTATATGTCCCTAATCAATAAACTTAAAGTATTTAAATTAAATTTAAATTTAAATGTCATTGCGACGGTATCGATGGCAGCATTAGTTTTGAGTTTTGGTATTATGTTAGGTTTTTTTGGAGCTCATGAGTTTTCAGCAAAACCGCAAAAAACGAATCCAATATTACAGAAAAATTTAAGTAAGTCTGTTTTTCAGCCTTGGGCAGATTCTCTGCAGGGCAAGATGAACAAAGCCGTTGATATCAAGATTACAACTATCGATGGCGACAGTTCTGATAATAAAAAACTGATTGCCAACATTTCTCTTAACCGAACCATGCAAAGTGCTGTGTCGTATCAGTGGTCGGTCCCTGAAAATATTCGGGTGATTGATGGTGAGTTGAGTGGTTCTTTGAATTTTTCAAACGTCAGTGTTGACCAACAAATTCAAATTGAAGTCGTTGGTTTGTCACAAGCAGAAATCGAAGGTGGAATGATCACTTTGCGTGTGTGGGGTCAAAGTGGAGGGTCCAGAATTTTGAGTTCCAGCAGTTACGCCCCACAGCAGATGCGAATGCCAGCATCAGAGAATGAACAAGAAGATGAAGAACTGGCCTTGTCTAATTCCGTCGAGGTTGGAAAAATTAAAGGATTGCATCAGTAAAAACCCGAGGAGGGCTTTTAAAAAATGAAAAACCCGTTAAAAATTTCGATTTGCCTATTTATATTTTTGTTTTGCTTAGCTTTTGCTAAAAGTCAGAACCAATCGCAATCCAAAGTAGCCAATCGCACTGTCAGTTCAGAATCGGCAGCGCGTGTTTCACAATAAAACTTGATTAGATTAACTTGATTACATTGGCGTGACTTGAATATCTGGATTGAATTCGTCGCGTAAGATACCTTCGATTGCCATCAAAGTACCAGTCGTAGAGCTTGGGCAAGATCCACAGGCACCCTCATAACGAACTAACAAATGATTGTTCTCATACTTCACAACTTCAATGTCTCCACCATCTCCTTGCAGTCCTGGGCGAATCGTTCGATCCAAGATTTCCTCAATTTTACGTACGTCTTCAGGCAAGTTGTCTCTGGCAGCTTCGCGCGATTCTTTGACCCCTAATTTAGGATCATGAACTGGCATACGCGTTTGAATGACTGAGCTGACTTGTTTTTGGATGTCATCGCTGTCACTGTCCATTCGATGAGTGATGGTGATCACATTTTGGAAAAAGTGGACTTGTTTAACTTCTGGAATGTTTAGCAGATCAATGGCTAGTCGGTTGCCAGTGGCTTCCTCTGCTGTTGAGAAAGAAGCTTTGCCCTCGAGTAATACAGGGCGATCTAAAACAAATTTCCAGGCGTTTGGATTAGGGGTTGGTTGAATGCGAATTAAAACTTCTTGAGTACTCATGATAACAACTCCTTGGCTTTGCTTAAGCCCTTCATCAAAGCGGCAATGTCGGTGGATTGATTAAATATTGAAAACGAAGCCCGCACAGTTCCGCTGACACCAAATTTTTTCAAAAGTGGCATTGTGCAATGATGGCCGGCACGAACAGCAACAGCTTCTTGGTCTAAGATCTGTGCGACGTCAGAGTGGTGTAAACCTTCGATGCTAAATGAAACAATTGGTGCCTTGTGTTTAGAGGTACCAATAATTTTTAAACCAGGAATGGTCAGCAGCTCTCTCGTTGCTAATTGTAAAAGCGTTTGTTCATGATCTTGAATTTCATCAAAACCAATATTGTTGACGTAATCAATAGCGGCACCCAGCCCAATCACTTCAGCAATTGCAGGAGTGCCGGCTTCAAAACGATAGGGGACGTCATTGTAAGTTGTTTTTTCAAAGCTGACTGTGGCGATCATGCTGCCGCCACCTTGATAGGGCGGCATGTTTTGCAGAAGAGATTTTTTCCCGTATAAAACACCAACGCCAAAGGGGCCAAATAATTTATGTCCCGAGAAAGCATAAAAATCGGCATCTAATTTTTGCACGTCAACCGGGATGGTGGTAATAGCCTGCGCACCATCAACGACAACAATAGCATCAACCGCATGAGCCAATTGGCAAATATTTTGGATGTCATTATAGGTGCCCAGTGTGTTCGAACAATGGGTGATGGCCACAATTTTGGTTTTATTATTTAATAATTTTTTAAAGGACTCTAAATCCAAATCTCCAGTTTCAAGAACTGGTGCCACCACAAGTTTTGCCGCTGTTTTTTCACAGAGCATTTGCCATGGAACTATATTCGCGTGATGTTCCATCTCGCTGACAAGAATCTCATCACCAGCTTTAATGTTTTTCAGTCCGTAGCTGTGAGCCACCAAATTTAAGGCTTGTGTCGTACCAGAAGTGAAGATGATTTCCTCAGCGCTCGCCGCGCCAATAAATTTTGCTGTTTTTTCTCGTGTTTGTTCAAAAGCCACAGTCGCTTTGTCGGCAAGAAAGTGAGCCCCACGATGGACATTGGATGTCTCATAAGTATAAAAATGCGAAAGTCTTTCGATCACTGGCCAAGGCTTTAACGCCGTCGCAGCACTATCAAGATAAACTAAATTTTTTCCATGAATTTTCTGAGTCAGGATTGGAAAATCAATTTTTCTTTTTGCAGAGAAATTATCTGTTATGGGGCCGTTCATTTAACCAATCCTTTAGTTGTCACTTGTGAGAATTTTTCATTGAACTCGTCTTTTAATATTTTTCCCAGCCATGTTTGTATGTCTAGCGAAGTAATTCTTTGCAGCAAATCGTAAACATAACCAAGGCTGAGCATTTTAATAGCCTGCTCTGTTGAAATGGCACGACTTTGTAAATAAAAAATTTCTTCTGCATTGAGCTGGCCTACGGTGCTGCCGTGAGTGGCCTTTACATCATCTGCATAGATTTCTAATTGCGGTTTGCTGTCGGCTTCGGCTTGATCAGATAATAATAAATTATTATTGAGTTGTTCTGAATACGCCTTTTGTGCTTGTGGGCGGATATGGACCCTGCCGTCAAAGACAAAACGAGATTGATCTGCCAAAATACTTTTATACAGTTGTGTGGTCGTCGCGCCGCCAATGATATGCTCAATGTTGGTGTGATGATCATGATGTTGATTTTTTTGCGAAAGGTTGAGCCCATTGACGCTGGCAAAGGCCTCTGCGCCAAGGCAAAGAACATCAAGATTGTGACGGCTGATAGCGGCGCCGCTGTTGTAACTTAAGCTTTCAAAGTTCGAATTTTTTTGTAAATACACACGAGTGCATCCAACATGCAGAGATGTGTTGTTTTGCTTTTGCAAACGAACATATCCCAATCGTGCATTTTCATGCAAAGAGATCTCGGTAGTTGAATTCATCAAATGTTGATTTTTTGAAGGATCATCAGAGGTCTCATCAGTTTGCGTAGTATGAAGAGCAGATCCGCCGACAAAAGTTTCTATGAACTTTAAATGTGATCGATTTCCCACAGTCAAAAAACATTTTGGATAATAATACTTTTGAGTTTGATAATAAATAATCTGGATAGGCTTGGGTACAGACTGATTGTCTGGCAAATGAATGATCAGGCCAGTTTTGTGAAATGCTGAATTCATTGCCTCCATAGCATCTTGTCTGACTGGGGCGATAGACTTGCGTAAAATTTTAAATTGATGAATAGATTTTTTGTATGCTTCACGATTTTGAATGGCAGTAATTTGTAAATACTGATTTGCCAGTTTCCATTGTGATAATGGTTCGCAAGGCACTCCGTCTACTAAAACAATATTAATGAATTCATTTTGAATGTATGGCTGTAATTCGGTTTCTATTTTTTTAAGTTGCGATGAATTCCAAGATGATTTCTTTTGTGTTGTCGACTGCAAAGATTCATTGGTAACTAGATATTCATTGAGCAGATCGTGAAGATTTAATGGAAGCTTGGTGTACTTCCAGTCCTCTTGTTGTTTGTTTGGTAGGCCATGGGTGGCAAGATAGGCAAAACCATTTTGTTGAATTTTGCGAGCCAATCCCTGGACCTTGTTGTTTTTCTGCCATTGGGTGAATTCAAAATTTCTTGAAGTCATGTTAGCAACCAATCATAACCTTGTTTTTCTAATTTTAATGCAAGGCTGGCATCGCCAGTTTCAATGATTTTTCCATTTGCTAAGACGTGAACAAAATCAGGCTTTATATAATCAAGCAATCTCTGATAATGAGTTACCAAAACAATGGCATTATGCTTATTTCGCAAACTGTTAACACCTTCGGAAACAATGCGAAGTGCATCGATATCCAAACCTGAATCAGTTTCATCTAATAAAGACAAGCGTGGTGATAAAACAGCCATTTGCAAAATTTCGTTACGTTTTTTTTCTCCGCCAGAAAAACCAACGTTGACTGGTCTTTCGATAAAATCCTCGCGCATCTGAACGACTTTCATTTTTTCGCGTAACAATTGACGAAATTCATTTTCAGAAAGTTCTTCAGAGCCTTGGTGTTTTAATACCGAGTTTAAAGAAGTATGCAAAAAATTAAAATTAGAGACTCCTGGAATTTCTACGGGATATTGCATGGCTAAGAAAATACCTTCTTTAGCGCGCTCATCCGCTTCAAGATCTAAAAGATTTTTCATCTGAAAATTGATTTCGTAGAGCACTTGGCCCTCGGTGACTTGATATGCGGGGTGGCCAGCTAATATTTTTGAGAGCGTGCTTTTTCCAGAGCCATTAGGTCCCATGATAGCGTGAACCTCTCCGGCTTTGATGGAAAGATTGATACCTTTTAAGACTTCTTTGTTTTCAACACTTGCATGGAGATTTTTAATTTCTAACATTTCAATATCCTTTTTAGCCGACGCTATTTTCTAATTTCATTTCTATCAGTTTCACGGCTTCAACAGAAAACTCTAAAGGCAGCTGTTTAAAGACCTCTTTACAAAAACCATTAACCAACATTGAGATCGCTTTCTCCATGTCTAAACCACGTGATTGTAAATAAAAAATTTGGTCTTCACTGATTCTAGATGTTGAAGCTTCATGTTCTAGTGTTGCTGTTTTATTTTTGACTTCGATATAAGGAAAGGTGTGCGCGCTGCACTGGTCGCCAACTAACATAGAATCACACTGAGTGTAATTTCTGGCGTTATGTGCAGACGGTAAAATTTTAACTAATCCGCGATAGGCATTGCTTGATTTGCCAGTCGAGATCCCTTTGGAAATAATTGTGCTCTTGGTATTACGGCCAATATGAATCATCTTGGTGCCGGTATCAGCCTGCATATAATCATGGGTCAGTGCCACAGAATAAAAAGCGCCTTCAGAATATTCGCCCTGCAAGATAACAGAAGGATATTTCCAAGTGATCGCGGATCCGCTCTCTACCTGAGTCCAAGAAATTTTTGAATGACTGCCGACGCATTTTCCGCGTTTGGTTACAAAATTATATATTCCGCCCCGGCCTTGTTTGTCGCCGGTGTACCAGTTTTGCACAGTCGAATATTTAATTTCAGCATTACTCAATGAGACCAGCTCAACCACGGCTGCATGCAGTTGGTTTTCGTCACGTTGAGGTGCGGTGCAACCCTCGAGGTAATTCACAAAACTGCCTTCGTCAGCTACAAGCAATGTTCGTTCAAATTGTCCAGTTTCGGAAGCGTTGATACGAAAGTATGTTGATAAATCAATCGGGCAGCGAACACCCTTTGGAATATAACAAAAAGAGCCATCAGTAAAAACCGCAGCATTCAAGGCGGCGTAATAGTTGTCGGTAAAGGGAACCACGCTGCCGAAATATTTTTTTACCAAGTCTGGATGCTTGTGAACAGCTTCAGAAATCGAGCAAAAAATAACCCCAGCTTCTTCTAAAACTTCTTTATGAGAAGTGCCAATAGAGACCGAATCAAAAACCACATCGACGGCGATGCCAGAAATTCTCTTTTGTTCATTGAGCGGGATGCCAAGTTTTTCAAAAGTTTTGATTAACTCTGGATCCATTTCATCCAAGGAGCCTGGTTTTTCTGTATTTTTTTTCGGAGCAGAGTAATAGACAATATCTTGAAAATTAATTTTAGGATAATGAACATGGGCCCAGGTTGGTTCATCCATGGTCAACCAATGGCGATAGGCTTTTAAGCGGTAATCAAGCATCCATTGCGGCTCATTTTTTTTGCTTGATATGATTCGAATAATATCTTCATTCAAACCTTTTGGAACTTGTTCCGTTTCGATATCGGTAACAAAACCATATTTATATTCATTGTCTACTGCTGCAGGATTTTTGCTAGTATTATTAGACATTGTAGACATCGCTTTGTTTTATCATTTTTAGTAATGGTTCAGTTTTCACGGTTGTCCTAACAGCTCTTGCAAAGATAAAGCTTTGTAGAACTCATTGAGCTTGTGATTTAAATTTGAAACAGGGGAAACAATATTGCAGTTTGCGCGCAATTCGCAGGGGTCACTCTTGTGCATGCATTTGGCAATTTGAGTATTGCCTTGAATAAGCTGAATGAGATCGTACATCGTCACCTTAGACAAATCTTTTTTGATTTGATAACCACCGGTTGCGCCTTGCTCTGAATGCAGAACGCCTTTTTGAGCCATGATTTGCATCACACGTGCCGTCGCATCGAATGGTGCATGATAGCTGTCGGCGACTTCTTTAGCAGAGGTCAGTTGTCCTGGTCGTTTGGTGCTCATATGCTTTAAGGCCATTAAAGAATATTCGATTTTTCGATTCAGTTTGTTCATGCAGTTCATTTATTTGAAATTGAAATGAAAATCAATTGAAATACGTCTTTTTTTAGCGTAATTGAATGGGCATGAAAAATATTGCGAAATTTGTCAGCCTTATCTTGAGTACCTTTTTTATCGTTTTTATGCTGCTGTCAACAGTAAGGTTGTGGGGTGAGGGGCAGCGTTATTTTCCCTATGACAGCGAATATTTTAAAGCTGAAAACGTGCGTGCTAATGAAGAGCTGATTTTGCCTTGGGAACAAAGCTTTTTTCTTGAGCAAGATAAGCACATTATACTGTGGATTGAGACCTATATAGGATCTGAAGTTGATGCCGCCGGCAAAGAACAGCCTGTCATGTTGGCTATGCCTTGGATGGACCGTGACAAACCTCGCAAAAGTTTAGAAAAAAAATCAAGTCCGACCAGGCCGTTGCTGCGACAGTTGTTGGCAGAGATTTTAGAAAAATACCCTCAAGCTCGTTTTATTATTTCGTGTGATGATAATCGTGAACAAGTTCATCAATATTTATCAACAGCTATTGAGCAAGCACATGCTGAAACACATGTGATTATACAGAGTAAATACGACACGATTTTGATCAGTTTGAAAGAACAACGACCGACTTGGTTGTTTGGCTCGACCCCATCGGATTTGGCTCGCGTGAAAACTATGGATGGAATGTGGTTGTTGGCAGCGGCTCCATTTAAGGGTGATGTGATGATTGTTCCTTTAAAGCATAGAGGTCGGGACTCACTGAATCATAACATTGTGCAAGAGCTGAAAAAAAGATTTAAAAAAATAATCATTGGACCATTGAATAACGCAGAAGAAGCGCGCGCGGCTCGTCAGTTGCAAGCAGATGGGTTGTTTTATTCGGACCCGACAGTGATTTTACAATAAAATAGTAGTTGGATTGGTTCTCTCTTCGTTGGTATCCTGTGGCCCTCAAGGAGAGAGACGATGAAAGTAAATACCAGTGCTTTGGATGCTATTTGGCAAGCCAGTTTTCTAGTTCAACTGACATTGATTATTTTGGTGGGCTTATCAGTATTTTGTTGGGCAGTGGCCATTTCAAAATACAAACAATTCAAATCCATTTCAGAAACAAATCGAAAATTTTTAAATTCATTTTGGAATGCAAAATCCCTCGAAGCTATTTACGAAGATTTTGCTTCATACTCTGCCAGCCCTTTGGCGCGAGTGTTCAAAGCTGGTTATGTCGAATTGCAAAAATTGGTGGATCAAGTCAAGCCTGTTGCTAATAACGAGAGCGAAGAAACCATTTCATTTCAGAGAATATCAGGATCTGACAATCTTGAACGTGAGCTGAGCAAGGCGATTGATCTTGAGATTGCTCTGATGGAATCTCGTTTGACCATGTTAGCAACCACTGGTAGCACCGGACCATTTATTGGTTTGTTCGGAACGGTTTGGGGAATTATGACATCGTTTCATAAAATTGGACAAACGGGCTCGGCAAGTTTGGCAGTCGTTGCGCCTGGAATTTCTGAAGCCTTGATTTCAACAGCGATAGGTTTGGCTGCTGCGATTCCAGCAGTTGTTCTGTACAATCATTTTATTGCTAAAATTCGTCGGGAAGAAATGGCCTTGGGAAATTTTCGCACAGATTTTTTAAATATTACTAAACGCAATTTCTTTAAGGCTTAATCTTTATGGGAATGAGTTCGGGCTCGAAAAATACTCGCGGTATATTGAGTGAAATCAATGTCACTCCTCTTGTCGATGTGATGTTGGTTCTGTTGATCATGTTTATGGTGACGGCACCGCTGATGCAGCAGGGGATCGACGTCGATTTGCCAAAGACTTCGTCTTCTGGTGTCGAGCCCAGTGAAGACCCATTTGTTTTGGTGATTTCAGCTAACAAACAAATCAGCGCAGCCAAACAAAATATTGCCTCAGCAGAATTGCAAACAAAGCTGAAAGCAATTTTTGAAAAAAGAAAAAACAAACAGATTTATTTACAAATAGATAAGCGTGTTGATTATGGTTTCGTGGCAGAGACCATGGCAGATATTCGTGCGGCAGGAATTTATAATATTGGTTTGATTACTTTACCGAAAGATCACTGATAAGGAATTTGGAATTTTTCAATTTATTTTGTTTTTTTGGTTATGCAATGCGATTTTCGGAAAAGACGAAATGAAGACAATAACAAATTAGCAAGTTATGGTTGTGGTGAATGAATTTAAGTGCAGAGCAAACTCTAAATCAGCAAGAAGAACGGCTTAACAAGTATCTGAGATACTCGTTGATAGTTCATGTGGTTTTGTTTTTAGTCCTGACTGTAGAAAATGTTTTTTTTGCTAATACCGATGTAAATATTCAAAATGCAATTCGCGTCGATATGGTCGCGTTGCCGGATAAGGCCGTGCCAAATGAAATGCCAGCTCCAGCGCCAGAGCCCGCTCCACCGCCTGATGCCAGCAACAAGTTGGCTGAAAAAAACGCAGAAAATATCAAAATAGAAAAATCAGTGGTTTTAAACACCAAAGCAAAAGATCCAGAGGCGATACGTTTAAACAAAAGCAAAGCAAAACAAAAACAAGCTTTGGAAAAATTAAAACAATTGGAAGCGCTTGAGAATATTCAAAAGGATATCGATAAAGATGCAAGAGCTAACAAAAACAAAAACAGCAAAGATAAAAAATATAAAGGCAACGTGCTGTCGCCCGGCAGTTCTTTGACAGGTATTACAAAGCTTGAGGTGGATGCCTATATTGACAATGTTCATCAGCACATGTTGGCGCGATGGATGTTGCCGCAGTTTTTAAAGAATAGAAATTTTCGCACTGACGTCGTAGTTAAATTTGATAGTAATGGAAATATTTTGAGTAAAGAAATATTGAAATCAAGTGGCAATCCAGCGTTTGATGATTATGTGTTAACAGCGATTCAAAAAAGCTCACCAGTTCCAATCCCGCCAAATAAATTTACAAGGATTGCGTCTGAACAGGGATTTTTATTTCGATTCAGTCATGACAACGATTAATAGTTACAGATACCAGGAGGCAGAAAATGTTTAAACTTAAAGCCAATCAAATTGTTCCATTTTTTATACTTTGTTTTTTGGTGGGAACAGCGTGGGGAGCAGAAGAAGAAGAAGGTTCTCGCTCAACAGCTTCCGCAGCAGTAGTAAGCAATGAGCCCGCTGTTTCTTCAACTGTGGCAGACAAATCAACCTCAAGTGGATCTGGTGTGCAAATAGATATTAGCAAGGCACAAAACAAAAAAACCTTGGTAGCTTTTCCGCCATTACAATTCAGTGGTAATGCTTCGGCAAATAAAAATTTCCACGCTCAGGGTGCAGAGATTTACCGAGTCATCACTAACGACTTAAGCATTGCCGGTTTTTTTCAGTTCATGTCACAGAGTGCTTTTTTAGAAGACACTAGCAAGCTGGCATTAAAGCCAATGCCTGTAGAGAGTAACGGATTTAAATTTGATTCATGGAAACAGATTGGTGCTGATTATTTAATTCGAGGAGCATTCAGTACTGGGGCTGATGGCATTACGCTAGAAATTTATGCTTACAGTGTTTCTAAAGCAAATTTGGTATTTGGCAAAAAGTATAAAGCTCCGGTGTCAGCGCTGCGACGTGTGGCGCATACTTTTTCGAATGATTTTTTAGAGGCTTTGACTGGACAAAAAGGTGTATTTTTATCCAAGGTCACGGCCGCAAGCGACCGCGGCGGCAGCAAGATTAAAGAAATTTACGTTATGGATTGGGATGGTGATAATGTTGAAAAAATCACCTCACATAAATCAGTAACGCTATCTCCGGCTTGGTCACCAGACGGAACCAAGGTTGCGTATACGGCATTCGTGCAGAGAGCAAAAACAAAAACTCGAAATGCAGATATGTTTATTTATGAATTGTTAACTGGCAAACGTTGGTTGGTATCATATCGTCAGGGTATTAATTCTGGGGCGACATTTTCACCAGATGGAAAAAGTATTTTTCTTACCATTTCGCAAGAAGGCAGCCCTGATATTTATAAAATGGATTTAGATGGAACCTTGGGTAAGAAAATCACCAACGGTCCTCGTGGTGCAATG
>JACCDN011121450.1_pt1 | contig 16686 bp, 14 predicted proteins | sample 7441691 | NCBI WGS metagenome assembly JACCDN01 (sample SAMN15323439, study PRJNA562643) | freshwater metagenome | isolation source: river surface water | place: USA:Blue River Watershed | collected 2017-08-16
GAGCACCATGAGGAGATCCTGCAACCTAACCCAACCTTGATAATCGAGACTATTTCTAAGGTTCTAGATCAACCCTTTGCTGATTCTTCAATCGTGCCTACATTCCTACTCGCGCAGTTTGCCAGAGAAAACTTGATCGTAGCCCTCGGAGGAGACGGTGGAGATGAAGTATTCGGAGGCTATGACCGCTACCTAGCCACTCCTATTCTTCAGAGGTTAAACCCACTTCTTGGTGTTGCCAGAACAGGCTTGGGGATAGCTGGAAAGAGCTCTTTTGGTCAATCGCGCAAAATCAATCGGGTAGGTTCACAGCTTTCAAGAAAGTCCTCTTTAGCAAAGCGTTACAGCTCCATCATGTCACTCACACAAAATGATGAACTATCAAGACTGATTAACCCTGGTTTGAATTCAACAAAAAGCGAAGATGAATTTCTTTGTGAATTTGAATTTGGGAATCTCTCATCGTTTGATCGAATGATTCGCTCCGATCTTTCAACATACCTGCCAGGTGATTTGTTGGTAAAAGCCGACATGGCATCCATGGCTAATAGTCTGGAGCTTCGCTCACCATTACTTGATGTGAGCGTCATTGAATGGGGCATCTCGCTTCCACGCAAGTATAAAATCAAGGGATTCGAAACTAAGCACATCCTTAAGGACGTGGCTCGCTCCCTTGTTCCATCTGAACTAATTGACAGACCAAAAATGGGATTTGGAATTCCACGAGCTGAATGGCTTCGCGGCGGAATGAAAGAGATGGTGATTGATACCCTGACCGACGATACTGCTATTCAACGAAACTGGTTCAACAAAAACGAAGTGAATCATGTGATTGATCTTCATATGGGAGGGCAAGACAAAGACAGCGTTTTGTGGCCCATGTTAATTCTGGAGCTATGGGCTAGGACTTGGCTCGACTAGCAATCAGTTTCTTGTAGAGCTTCTCATGGTCTTGCACTAAACGATCAACTCCAAAGTTAGCCAAGGTGAACTCTTTGGCTGCTTTTCCTAATCTTTCCCGTAATTCTATGTCTTGACATATTTTTTCGAGCGCATTTGCAATTTCCAAAACATCTAATGATGTGACGATTCCAGTTATACCGTCGATGACTACCTCGGGTACTGAACCTACTTTTGTCGAAACGACCGGAAGCCCAGCCATACCTGCTTGAATCAAACTTAATGGCGTGCCTTCATTGTCACTTGTCAGCACCACCATATCAGCAGCTGATAAAACTCTTTCAATGTCGCTTTGCCAACCTAGAATTGTGACTGGCAAGTCTTCTTGCATGATTCGATCTCGACATCGGTCTAACAGCTCGCCATCACCAGCGATGAAAAAATCTAACCTAACTTTACGTTTTTTTAATTCACTTACAACATCCAAGAATCTATCGGGACGCTTTATTTTAGTTACTCTACCTATAAACGCACATTGCAAACCATTAGGTTCTAATGCAAGTGCAATTCTTGACTCTTCCCTAGATGTTAGCTCCCCAATTTTCAATCCAGGCGGCATTAAACCGAATTTACTTCTTGAACCAATACCCGCTCGCAGTAAGTCTTCTCTGACTTTGTCACCTACTGCTAGTAGTTCACTCGTAAAGATACTCAAGAATTTTTCGATAATCACAACTAGTGATCGCTTAAGGGGTCCGAAATAACCGTCAAGTAAGTGCCCATGAAAAGTGTGTACACGAATTGAGGATTGAAATGAAACAATTGAAGCAATTCGACCCAAAACCCCCGCCTTAGCAGTATGGGTATGAATGACCTCAGGTTTAAACACGCGAATTTCTCTAACCAAAGAGATAAAGGACCTTAAATCCGCACTTAAGCTAACTCGCCGCCCTAAACCTTGAATTCGAACAGCCATAACATCGGTAGCCACAGTTTCCAGGTAATCAGCTTCATCATTTGTGCAATACCCGGTCAATAAAAGCTGATTAAATTCAGACCTATTGAATCCTCGCATTAATCCAGAAACCTGAACCGCTGGTCCGCCTACATTCATACGGGCGATAATCCGCATAACCCTTATTGGATTTTCAGTCGATTGGTTCATGGGTCAATCTTCTCTCATCAATGCAGTAAATCTACTAAGAATCTAATCAGTCAGTGGGCAATTTGACCCATTTCAGTAGTTAGGATTGGGCCATGAGCGTCGAAAACACAAAAACACTCGCAATTATTGGACAGGGCTATGTGGGTCTCCCATTGGCTATGGCTGCAGTTGACGCTGGCTGGACTGTTATCGGCATCGATAACTTCCAAGCCAAGGTTTCCCAGATTAACTCAGGTTCAAGTCCGGTTGAAGACGTCACGGACCAACAGTTGCAAGCTGCATTATCAAGTGGCGCGTATAAAGCAACTAACGATTTTTCTGAGGCTGCGCTAGCTGCCGTTATAACAATATGTGTTCCTACCCCGCTAGATGATAAGCGGGAACCAGACCTGACCTTGTTGCGGAGCGCCGCTACAGGAATTGCCCCATTTGTTTCAAATGAAACTTTAGTAGTGAGTGAATCCACTTCTTACCCTGGCACCTTGCGCGACCTCATAATTCCTATAATTTATGAGAATAAGCCAGTAACCAGTCAGAGTGTCTACTTTGCAAGCGCACCAGAGCGAGTAAATCCAGGAGATCCAATTTGGAATCAAAAGAATACTCCCCGTTTAGTGGGAGCAATCGATGCTGATTCACAAAGTCGAGCGCTGGCTTTTTACAAGTCAATATGCGATGCAGTCGTCTCTGTCTCAACTCCTGAAATTGCAGAAGCAGCAAAGCTATTAGAAAATACATTTCGTTTAGTAAACATTGCCTTAATTAACGAATTTACTCAGTTGTGTTCTGCGGCTGATATTAATGTTCAGGAAGTAATCGACGCAGCCTCCTCAAAGCCTTATGGATTTATGCCATTTAGGCCAGGAGTTGGAGTCGGCGGCCACTGCATTCCAGTTGATCCTTTGTACTTGACCTGGTGGGCACGTCAACACAACGGAGAAGCAGCAATAGTAGAGGCAGCCAATTTGATTAATCACGAAATGCCAAGTTATGTAGCAGAGCGTGCGCTTCGTTTGGTTAATCCAGAAATTAAAAATCCTCAAGTTTTAATCCTCGGTGTTGCTTATAAACCTGGAGTTGGTGATGTCCGTGAGACTCCAGTATCTGAGCTTCGCGATCACCTAAAAACTCTAGGTGCAGTTGTTTCTTGGCATGATCCACTGGTACCACTATGGGAAGACTCAAAACCAGTTGATCTGGGATGGGAATGCGATGTTGCCATCCTTGCGACCAAGCAACCGGGTATGGATGTTGAACAATTAATTAAAAGAGGCATTCAGATCTTGGACTGCACAAACTCAATAAAGAAACAATCGGGAGTAGTTCCTCTTTAAAGATTTCTTTTCATCTCCGCCGAAATATCTGCAATTATTGTCGAAAGATCGCGAGTCGGATTCCAACCTACTAGTTGATGAATTAAATCAATATTTGGAACTCTTCTTTCCATGTCTTCAAATCCATCTCCATAAGCCTCTGCATATGGAACATGAATGATTTCGCTCTGTGAATTCGTTTCTTCAATAATCTTATTCGCTAGCTCGTTTATTGAAATTTCGAAATTGTTTCCAATGTTAATTACTTGGCCTAAAGTGCTTTTTGCGAATGCGACGGACATTACCGCGTCAATAACATCATATACGTGGGCAAAACACCTTGTTTGATGCCCATCCCCGTAGATAGTAATTGGTTCATTGTTTATAGCTGCCTTAACAAACCTTGGCACTACCATCCCATAGGCACCAAGTTGCCGGGGTCCAACTGTATTAAAGAACCTTACGATTCTAGTATCTAATTGCTTTTCAACAAAATAGGCATAAGCGAGTGACTCATCTATTGCCTTTGCCTCGCTGTATGACCAACGAAGGGTCAAAGGACTACCCAATACTCTGTCATCGCTCTCTCTCAACGAGTTAGATATGTTTTTGCCGTAAACTTCACTGCTGCTTGTAATAAAAACAGGTACACCATTAACAAGGGACGCTTCGAGAACGTTCTCGGTTCCGCGGATATTTGTGAGTAAACTTTTCAGAGGATTATTGACAATATTGAAAACTCCCACGGCCGCAGCTAGGTGAAAAACATAATCAACATCACCTGTCAGTTTCTCTAGCTCGGTGTAGTCCAAAATCGTGGAATTTATGAATTTGAAATTACTTTTCTCGCGTAAACCCGCTAGGTTAGTAATCGAACTTGTTGATAAATTGTCGAGGACCGTCACATTGTGACCATCAAGCACCAGACGTTCACTGAGGTGCGAACCAATGAATCCTGCGCCGCCTGTGATCAAGAATTTCATGATTAAAGCCTATCTATTGAATGACAAAAAAACTGGATTTAGACAAAACTGAATTCATAGGTTTCATTTAGATTGACTCTATGGGTGCAAAATCAGGGTAACTAGTCACTTTCTTTGGATTTGGCGACATATTTCAGTAGGTGAGCAGGAATGGCTAGCTGCATAAAGCAAAAAAGGTGAAGTAGGGTATTAACATGGAAAAATCAGATGTCGTAGTCGTTGGAGGAGCTGGCCACGTTGGATTACCATTTGCAAACGTTCTGGCAGCTGCGGGATTCTCAGTAGTTGCATATGACATAGACCGAGCAGCCGTGAATTCAATCAACCAAGGCATCTCTACATTTGAAGAGCCGGGATTGAATGTGATGCTGGCTGATAACCTTGAAAAAAAGAAATTCATTGCCTCAGTAGACCCAAATGTAATCAGTAGTGCCGAATATGTAGTAATTATTTTTGGGACTCCTGTGGATGAATTTCTTTCTGCAAATCCAATGGCTGTTATAAACCAGATAAGGAGCCTGGTTCAATATTTCAGGGATGGTCAGCAGCTAATCCTACGTTCAACAATATATCCAGGATTATCAAGAAAAATTCAACATTTGATGAATGAAGAGAATTTGGACGTTGAAGTGATTTACTGCCCCGAGAGAATCACAGAAGGTAATGCAATTTCTGAAATTAGATCTCTTCCACAAATAGTTGGCACGAAGTCAGGTGTCCAGAAGAAGCTTCCAACTGGCCTATTTGAACCATTGGATATCGAGTTTCTACAATTGACATATGAGGAAGCTGAACTTGCAAAGTTGTTTTCAAATGCCTGGAGATACATAACCTTTGCAGCAGCAAATTCATTTTTTTCCATTGCAGAGTCTATGGACGCAAACTTTAGTGCCATTCGCGCTGCCATGCAGTACAAATATCCTCGCGCACAGGGTCTTCCTGGCGCCGGGTTCGCTGCAGGACCGTGTTTACCGAAAGACACCATGCAGCTTCAGTCTTTGATGGGTGGAAATTTCAGCCTCGGGACTGCCGCGTATCAAGTAAATGAAAATTTTCCTAATTTTCTCGTAGAGAGAATTAGGGAGAAATTCGACCTAAGCCATGCAAAAGTCGCAATATTAGGATTATCGTTTAAGGGGAATGTAGATGATCAGCGTAGCTCTCTTGCACATAAACTGCGGAAGCTGCTTGAGTTTGAGGCAAAATCTGTGAGGTGCGTTGAACCATTTTCCCCAAACTTTCACCAAAGCGACTTGAAAGATGTGGTGAATTGGGCAGACCTGGTAGTAATAGGTGCCCCCCATAATACGTTTAAAGATCTTGTAACTTCTAAACCGATTATCGATATCTGGAATCTATTTGAAACAGGCGAACTGTATACATATGGCAAAGGGGTCTAACGTGATTCTACGTAGAGAAGAGCTCTTGAAGGATTATTATGAGAAAGTTTACGACAAGTATCTTTTTGATAGCTCCATTCAATCTCGTGGGATCGATTATTTTGAGAAATTACTGGAAAAAAATTGGACGTCTGACTCAAACTTAATAAATGTCTTGGAAGTTGGAGCCGGAAAAGGCGAACACCTCAGGTACGTTAAGAATTTTCCAACTAATTCTTACGTGGCCTTAGATTTGCGGAAGGTAGAAGTTGATGTAAATTCACTTGGATTACACATAGACTTCCAAAGAGTTGTCAAGTTTGAGCAAGGCGATGTACATGCTTTGAAATTTGCTGATAATTATTTTGATAGGGTGAGTTCTACATGCCTGTTTCATCACCTTGAAGATCCATTGAAAGCATTGTATGAGCTCCGAAGAGTGACAAGAGCCGGAGGTCAAATTCGAATTGCTATGCCAACTGATCCTGGAATCGCAAATCAAATTGTAAAGAGATTTGTTAGCTATCCAAGATTACGCAAAATAACCTCTTTTGACCCTAAACTCATTTATGCGCTGGAACATCGAAATCATATAGCGGGTCTGATTCAATTAATAAAGACTGTTTTCGCAGAAGACTCTCTTCAATTTGAATATTACCCCCTTAAGGTGCGGAGCTGGAATTTAAACTTAGCAGTCGTCGCAGGAATAACCGTTAAATGACAAAAATAGAGAAAAACTTCGTTTCAATAGTGATCCCTGCGTTCAATGAAGAGGAGTCTATTTTACGATCGGTTCCGAGAATCATTTCCTGTCTCAAGGATATCAAAAAGTGGGAGGTCATAGTCGTTGATGATGGATCAACCGATATGACTTTACAAAATTTACTTAAACTTAAGAAGAAGTACAAACAAATTAGAATAATCACAATGCAAGGAAATCATGGCCACATGTTGGCACTGGAAGCAGGGTTATTAGCCAGTAAAGGCGAATATGTTTTTTCAATAGATGCCGATTTGCAGGAACCGCCTGAAGCTATCGTCGAAATGTTGCTAAAGATTCAAAATAATTCAGATTTGGACTATGTGCAAGCAGTTAGATCAAGCAGAGAAAATGATTCTAAACTAAAGCGCATAAGCGCCAAGATGTATTATTACTCGATACGTAAATTAACGGGAATTGATGTCATACCCCAAGCAGCTGATTTTCGGGTGATTAGGAGAGAATCACTCGATAAGATCCTTAAACTACCTGAAAAACAGAAAGTTTTTAGACTTCTCCTTCCAAAATTAGGGATGCGCTATGAAACAGTGCAAGTCGTCCGGACCGAGCGGCAACATGACGCATCAAAATATAATTTTCAGATGATGAGTAAACTGGCTCTAAATTCTTTCTTTGGATTTAGTGCCCGCCCACTAAGAATGATTTCATTTATCGCCGGTTTTATGGCCTTACTTTTCGGTTTTTTAGCAATAATGACGTTTATAATTTGGATAAACTATAAAACCGTTCCTGGTTGGACTTCAATTGCCCTGCTAGTACTGCTTACACAGACTGTTGTGATTTTTTGTATCTCAATAATTGCAGAGTATATAAGTCGGATATTTACTCAAATATTAAATCGACCTTCCTTTCAATCAAAAGAGATCTAAATAATGGAGCTCCACACAGATCATGTAAACCAATGCAACACTTACATCCTTGGAACCAAGTTAGGTTATCGAGGATTCGATTTGGAACAGCAATTGCAAGAAAAGAATCAAAGTTATGTAAACGTCTGGGGTTGGGATTACAGATCCTCTGATAAATCATCAATTCTTAAACATTCAAATAATTTTAAAGCAAACTTCCTCCTTGACCGCGATTTAACACTTGGAGAAATCTGCTGTGCACTCGGTCACCGCGAAATTTATAACGACTTCCTTGAAACAAGTTTTGAATGGGCCTTAGTTTTAGAAGATGATGCTCGCTTAGTTTTGAAGGAAATCCCATATTCATTCTTAGAAAAAATTGCGAGACATAAACCCTCTATAATTCAACTTTATGGCTTAGCGGAGGCTCTTGTACAACTCCCGATCAATCAGAAGGAAATTCAGATGATCAAAAAGGGTGGAGTGGGTGATCTATACCGACTAAATTTCATTCCTGAGCTCACTCACGCTTACTTCATTAATCGTTTAGCTGCTAAACAACTTTCTAAGTCCACCATGAATGGTATTTACTCGACCGCTGATTGGCCTCTTTTGGGAACTAAAGGACTGCATTTTTACACCTCAGGGAGGCCGGTTTTTGTGCAGAATCCAGATATAAGCATATTGGAGGCAGACCGTTTTGGAAGCATGGTGCGCAATAAACAAAACAGTAAGAAACTGCGAAGTTTCCTAAACATTCTTGGCTTAAAAGCCTTGTTCGGCGTTAGGCAGAGAATTAATCCAGTTGATATGCAAAATCTTATTCTTCGACGTATTTATGTGAGGCTAGCTGCAAGATATATGCCACATCTACTATTTCGCAGAGTTGAATAGACCAGAATCTCTAAATAGAAGATTGAATTCAAGTCAGGAGGATTATTAATGCATTTAGGATATTTGACGGTGGATTCCATCCAGGAAGGGGTGGGTCAAAGCCAAATTTTGCCTCTTCTCAGAGAAATTTCCAAAAAGGGTGTGGATGTAACTCTCATTTCTTTTGAAAAGAATTTAGAATTTGTAGGCCTACAAGAAAACCTCAGACAATCAAGAATAAATTGGAAACCTCAAAAATTCGGCGGTCATGGTTTGATTCCGGGGGCGTTAAGACTTTCGAAACTGATATCTACGATTGAAGATTTTGATTTAATTCATGCTCGTAGCGATATTCCTGGCACCGCAGCAAGTATTAGCAAAAGAAACGTACCATTCCTCTGGGATGTTAGGAGTCTTTGGGCTCAGCAGAGATATGAAACTTCGCCCAATAGTGTAGGTGCTCGTGCCAAGCTATCAATTGGCTCTAGATTTGAAAAAATTAGTGCAGAAAATTGCTCCGCATTTAGCACCCTAACATCTAATGTTGTACCGGTGCTCCGTCATAAATATCTTCATCTTCCAACTTTGCACGACACCAATGCCACTGTTGTAGATCTAGAACTTTTCACCCCAAAACCTTGCAAAAAAAATATAGTCGAATGTCTAATCGTAGGTACGATGGGTGATTTTTACGATTTAGATGAAACAAACTTTGTACTTGAGAAACTATCAGAGGTAATACCCATGAAGATAGTATGGGCTAGGCCAAAAGAAAGTACGACTCGGATTGACTTAATTCGAGCAGATAAAGTTCTAGAATTGACTCGGAATCAAATGCCAGAGGCAATTAGTAACGCTACTTTTGGCATAGCATTATCAAAAAAGAATCTGGGACTATCAGCTAAGGCTGTCTCCCCGACCAAGATAGCGGAATTCTTTGCTTCAGGGCGTCCAGTCATTGTAAGTTCAGGTATCGGAGACCTAGATTCCCAAATAGAAGAGTTCAATGCCGGTCTAGTGCTGACGGGTAATGAGAGTATTTCAGAGATTGCCAAGAGACTAAATAATCTGATCTCAGACGAAAAAACATCCGTGAGATGCAGGGCATTGGCAGAGAAATATTATAGCCTGAACAAATCTGTTGCAAAGTATTTGAAACTTTATGACAGTATCCTTAGTAAATAAAGAATTATCTTAAGTATCGAAGGAGTAGAGCCACTCTAAGAATTGCCTGAAGGAGTAACTTTGGTCGTTTATTAAGAATGCAAATCTTTAAAGTACCTGTAAAAGTTTTATAAATATACTTCAGACGCTGAGTGCGTGAAAATTCCTTTCCAAAACTCGAAAGGAATTTATTGGTCCATATGAGCATATTAAAGATAAATTTTGAATTAAAACTCCCACTTAGGCTACCTGAATGCCTTCGAATTGTGGATAACGGCACTTCAAGACATTTGATTTCTGCATCTCTAAAAATTCTAGCAGCAAAATCCAAATCTTCACCGTGGTGTAGCTCTGGATCGAAAAAACCCGATGTCGAGAATACATTTCTGTGAATTAAAAGTGTGCTCATCAGAAAACCACCTATCCCAAGTGGGCTCCCAATAAACGTCGGAAATTCAATTTTAGGATTCTCTGAAAGTATTCTTGTAGATTGTTCAATGTCAAACAATTCAACAACTGAATATGCTCCATCAAGAGAATTATGTAGAATAAAGTCAATCTGCTTTGATACTTTGTCTATGCGCCAATAATCATCGGAATCGAGAAATGCTACGTAGTCTCCATTGGCACGATCGATTCCAAGATTTCGTGAACGAGAAGGCCCCCCTTTCTCTGGCAACAAAAGAATTTGTGAGGCAGGTAACTTGTATTGCTGAATCAAGTTAACACTTTCATCTGTGCTTCCATCATCAACAATAATTAATTCGATATTCGGATAAGTTTGATTTAGCACAGAATCAATGGCTTTGGCTAGAAATTGCCCATAATTATGGTTGATGATTATTGCCGAAACAGTGGGTTGATTCTTACTACTCATTGTCTTTATCATCTTTTATTTGTTCAAAGTAACCACTGCACATAATTAGCATAACGGGAATCAAAGGGAACATGTACCGGTTTTGTTCGACCGGACTAACTAAGGCATTAACTCCTAATGTTAAGAATAAACCAGAATTGAGGTAGATAGTCGGATAGTTCGCTCGTATCTCACGTAATCTTATGGAGAAATCTCTTGAGAACATTAAAAGACAACGCAAGAGCAAAGTGAACTGAAAAAACAAAGCAGACAGATAGCTAATTAAAAGAGCTTGTAAAGGAAGTTGAATACGTTGATGCGGTAAGAATGCATTTGGGTTGTCGTAAAAAGTGCTGAAAAATGAACCGAAAAATGATTCAACAAAAAGCAAGGGGTAATCTTTTAATAGAACGATGTCCATTTTCACGAGTTCGTCCTGAACATTTTCGTTTCCTGAATCAGTGTATGCCTTAGTACCTGACTGAACTGCCCAGAATTTACTGCCTGGAGAATTTACTCGAACTTCAAACTCAGCACGACTTATAGAGCTACTAAGTACTGGATTGGCATCGTAGCCTGGAATGGCATCAAGCATATGCATTGCAATGCCGGACGTAAGTGCGCTGCTGCTTGGGAAAACCTTTCCGATAATGGCAAAGTTAGATACTCCGGCAATTAGAAAGCTCAAGAAAAATGTTAAGAAAATTATTTTCAATTTTGTTATCGATTGAAATATCTTGGTAAAAAGCGTTAGCCCTAAAGCTAACGGAAGAACATTAGGCCTCACCAGGACTATTAGAGAAAGCAAAGTCATCAACATGATCAACGTTTTAGTAAATCTGCGGTTTTTTGAAAGAATCACGACGTTAGCCATTTTTATTAAAAGGAAAGCAGTAAGAATTTCCGAGAGTATTTGAAATTCGAGAAATAATGTAAGGGGGTATAAAAGGAACGTAATTGGAAGTACTATTCTCCAGAAACCAGTCAAGCGCGTGTTTATAAGTACTTTATGGATTTCAAGTGCAATCAGCAGTGACATGATTTGCTGAAAAAAAACAATCAGAACCGGCTTGGCACCTAAAAAGGCAATAAGCATTGCATAACCGAAAGGCCTATTCGAATCCACCTCTCCGAAGTTCAAGGATGCAAAAAATTTTCCCATTTCTAGGTATTCCATAGAATCGGGTGAAATTGTGGGTTTGAAAAATATCCATGAAGCGCTACGCGAAACAAGCCAAACAAACAGAATAATGTTTGTGGATCTAAACCGTTTGCTTCGGATTAGCTCTCGAAGACCTATAGCAAATTTTTTTCCCATGGGACGGAACTTCGTGAACATCAACAAATCCATTGGAACAGGGTACTCTTTATGGCAGTAGCAAAAGCGAATGTTGATGAAAGAGAGTCTTGAACGTGGGGAAAATAAGTCAAAAAATGCTGCTCTTTCCAAAGTATCTTTATTTTGCGGCGAAATCTGCCTATGATGACCATGAACGGAAACCTCAAGAATCTGCCAACCAAAATCGATTGCTAGACGGTGTAACTGATTTGGTTCTTGCGGAAAGGTATAAGAGGAGTAAGAACAGATTTCAAACCTTTGGCTCGAGCTCATTTTCACAAGGAGATGAAGATGGTTTGACATTAGAAATCATCAGACGATTAGGCCTCGCAGACAAATATTTTCTGGAATTTGGGGTTGGCGATGGGCGCCAAAACAACACACTCATTCTACGATCCCTCAACTTCAAAGGGGCATGGATCGATGCCCTAGAAAATACTCAACTGCAAGCCTGCAATTCAGAAAGTTTTTATTATCAGCAGGAATGGGTCGATAAGTTCAACGTACTTCGGATAATGGAAAAGTTCAATCAAGTTTTTCAAAAAAGTCCGCAAGTTATTTCCATAGATCTAGATGGAAATGACTACTGGATCTGGAAAACCCTTCTAGAAGCGGGATATAGACCTGAATTTGCTATAGCGGAATACAATGCGCGTTTTCCATTACCTGTCGATTGGGTTATGCCATACAACGCGGACCATAATTGGCTTGAAGACGATTTTTATGGTGCATCTTTTCAGGCTCTAAATAATTTGTTCTCGAAATTTGGCTATTTCCCCTTAGTTTGTTCCATCAATGGCACCAACTTGTTTTTCGTAAAATCAATTTACCTCGATAGGTTTCCCGAGAAGTGTGAAGTCACTGAAGTTTTTAACGAACCCTTCTATACTTTTAAGAAATTTAATGGTCATGAGGTTTCACATAAGACAGTTGAGAGCATTCTCAAAGGTGATGTCGGTGATTTCTGAATTTAAGCAGGTGTTCAATTCCTTGCCGAGGAAAACAAAGTTCACATGGATCTTAGCCTCCCTCCTTGGTCTATTGAACGCTGCTATAGAAATCCTTATCTCAATATTAATTGGCATACTTTTATCAGTCACTATAAACGGAAATTTTGGAATTGAAAAACTGCCAATTGTCGGCACAGTACTTTCTAGTTCATTGATCTGGGCTTTACTTTTCGCAATTCTAGTGAAATTTATATTTAATGTACTCGAGTTTGGTGCCAAAGCTACTGCTACCACTGAATCAATTAGCTACTATTCAACCAAATTGATTGATTCGATTTTAAATTCCGACTCAAATAGCAAATCAAGTGCATCTCGGTTACACGTTACAGTAATAGACGATACTAATTATGCTTTTCGGTGGTACTTCTTTGGATTTATAAGTCTAATTTCAAATGTGTTTACATTCTCTGCACTTTTCTTTATTGCACTAATTTCTGAATTGAGCATGACGTTGTTTTTCGGAGCTATTCTTGTAGCAATCGTGATACCTGTCAGTTGGTGGGTTAATTTCTCTCAGATCAAGCTAAATTCGGAATTACAGTCTGTTTCTAATTCTATATATAACTTAATCAAACAAACACTAGACATTAAGACTGAAATTCAACTCTACAAGAAGCGCGACGACTTCAAGAAATTATTCTCCCAGAAACGCTACAAGAAGGCTAATCTCGAAAGTCAAGCACTTATGAGAGCAAATTATCCGAGAATCGCGATCGAAATTTCGTTCCTACTTTCGATATTTGCCTTTGCACTGATTTCCAGCCTGAATGATTCCGTAGATTACACGGATAGAACCTTTTATATTTTTGTCTTTTGTGTTCTTCGTCTGGTCCCTATCTTTGGACGAATAACAAATGACGTTACCTCTATTAAGGCTGGCACACCTGCACTCAGTTCTATCGCTAAAATAGAGATGAAAAAAGTGTCGAACGATGACGATAAAAACATTTTAACTTTAATTGAAGATTTTAAGAGTGAAATATCATTAGAGGGAATCTCGTACTATTTTGATGAATCTTCAGATCCTCAGTTGAAAAATGTTTTTCTAAGAATCGAGAGAGGTGACAAAATTGCAATTGTTGGTGGATCAGGTCAAGGGAAAACAACTTTATTAGAGATAATTCTTGGCCTTAGAAAGCCAACTAATGGTCAGATTCTGATAGATGGAAGACTGCTAGAAAATTATGAGCTGTGGAAACCATATGTGGGATACGTTTCTCAAAAATATGAAGTTTACGATCATTCTTTAAGGCAAGCAGTGACATTTGATTTCTTTAGCGATGACATTGATGTGGATAGATTCGCTAAGATATCGAACGCGTTAGAATTTGAAGAGGCAACTATAGCGAGATTACAGAACTTTTCGGAAGAATCTAAATTCAATCAAAATCTTTCAGGTGGTCAACTTCAGCGGATCGCTATAGCACGTGCGCTATATTCCCAGAGTAATTTTCTTGTATTGGACGAAGTTACCAGCAATTTGGACGCACAGACTTCTAAAAAAATTATCGAACTTCTATTGAATTCAGATAGAACAGTGCTGTTGGTTACCCATAAGCTATCAGAAGTAAGTGATTTTGATAAAATTATTCGGGTGAAGGATGGAGAAGTTTCTATTGATTTACGATAAAGATTCAACTTTTCGAAGAAGTAATAATAAAGGTTCATCTACGGGAAAAGCATCTTTTAACTTCTTGGCAAATTTCTTAGAAAAGAAATCTAGAGATATTGGTTTCTATGACAGCTCAAATGGAGTAGAAGTTTACTTAATAAAAGAAGGGGCAACGCGAGATTCTGGGGGGATTGGAGTTTGGTTTCACAGTTTGTCAAGGAGCTCCTCTTTAAAAGGTAAGACTTGTTTCATTTATAGTTGTGAGGGTGTTACCCGCTTAGATGGCAATCAAGAAAGCCTAGAAGGGCAACACTTAAAGGTTGACTACAAACTCAGACTAAGTGTGAGGATATTAAGAAATCAGTTCGTAAGAAAACTTTTCGCGCGATTTGGATTTGACGCGGAGGAAGTCTTGAACTTCTTGTTTGTATATTTTTTTATTCATTTTATTGGGAAATTGACAAAACAGAATATCAGTTTTGGACGGATAATTACTCCGATTTATGAAGGTTATGGCGCCTATTTGCCAGCCAGCTGGCCAATATGGATCGGTCTTGTTTCAAGCACTAAACATTCAATTCAAAATCTATCTATTTCCCCATCAAGGTTTAGAAGACATTATTTGCCAAAAATTCAAAAAGAGGAAATTCTTTTAGAAAAATTCAAAGGTAGAATTGCGATCTCGGAAAGTATAATTGGTGAATTCAAGGGAAATAGAGAGGATGAGAATTTTGAAGTCTTGTCTCCCAAAATTATTGATCCCAAGTCAACACAATTTATGGGTGATAATTCTGTTTGGAGTTCGATAGCCCATAGAAAGAAAATTGTTCTCTTTATCGGCAGAATAGAACCTAGAAAAGGCTTTGATATCCTTTTAGAGGCATGGAAGTTATCTCAACTGTCAAAAAAAGGCTATGAACTTCATATGTGTGGCGAATTAGGTCAGAATCTACCAACTGAATTTCGGAATGTAGAGGGAGTTCATTTCAAAGGAAAGATAACTGAGGTAGAGAAACAAGATTATCTGAGTTCCTCTCGTTTGGTTGTAGTCCCATCAAGATTTGAGTCTTTTGGAATAGTTACTTTAGAGGCAATGGGGAACCATACCCCTGTTTTAGTTTCTGATGTCGCAGGACTTCGATATGTTTCTTCAATTGCAAATTCAGTTCAGATTTTTTCGGAAGGCAGTGCACTTGATTGTTCTTCAAAAATGTTAAGTATTCTTGAGTCAGAAGCTGACTGGCAATTTTTATCGAGAAGAGTTAGAGCAGATTTTGAAGACTTATTTCTCCTTAGCTAATTCTTTGTAGTATTCCCAGGTTTGTGAAAGTCCTATTTGTAAGGGTGTTAAATCAATATCAGGAATGATTCTTTTAAGCTGTGTTAAGTCCGGAATTCGTCTTGCAACACTACCAGTAGGTGCGGGAAGAGACTGAATTTCTTCATGAATCCCAGCAATTCGGTTAATCACATTGCATACGTCGCCAATTGTACTTTCTGTGCTACTTCCAACGTTAATTACCCTATTTCTGGACAATTCACTAATAGCCAATTCGATCAGAATTTTACAAGCATCATCGACGTATAGAAATGACCTTGTTTGTTCGGGACCGTAAACAAGAAACTCCCCATTAATTATTCGTGACATATAATCTGGAACGAAATGCTTAAAGCCCATCCTAGGCCCATAAACATTGTGAATTCTTGCGATAACAAATTTAGTGTTGAACTGGGAGGCGGCCGCAATCACTGCTGCTTCAGAGAGAATTTTTCCTGAAGCATAACTCCACCGGGTGTTTAGAATATCCTCAACAACTAAAGGAATTTCTTCAGGGGTGGGAATTGGAAAATTAAATCTATTAACGCCGCCAGCATAGTTTTCACTTGTGCTTGCCAATAGAAATATACCTTGATTCTCTTTGAAATGTTCAAGTAACCTTAGCGTAGGTTGGGAAGCACTTTTAATAACATCAAATGGCTTTTCGTAGAAATTCGCTGTTCCATTTTTGGCGGCTAGGTGGAAGATGACATCAAAATTATCCCCTAATTCGCTCAGCTCGTCTATTTCCAAATCCAGCGGGTGATGATGCACATTTACTTTCGATATGAGTTCTGAATAACTTTTATCAAATAAACTGTTTGAATAATCGTCAACACAATGAACTTCTATTTCCATTTGACTTAATTTGTTTGCCAAATGAAATCCAATAAATCCACAAGAGCCCGTTACCAGTACACGTTTCACGCTTTTCATTAGGTAACCCAATCTAATCCCGCGTTAATGTGGCTTGGGCCGGGATCGAACCGGCGACCTAACGATTTTCAGTCGTTCGCTCGTACCAACTGAGCTACCAAGCCAAACAAGGTTCTGACATCGGCCTTTAACAAGTACGACACCAAAACCTTCGCTACCCGGACGGGACTTGAACCCGCGTCCTCCGCCGTGACAGGGCGGCGCGCTAA
>JACCDN010298774.1_pt1 | contig 16674 bp, 16 predicted proteins | sample 7441691 | NCBI WGS metagenome assembly JACCDN01 (sample SAMN15323439, study PRJNA562643) | freshwater metagenome | isolation source: river surface water | place: USA:Blue River Watershed | collected 2017-08-16
GACCGCACCTAATATGGATGGTCCGCGTCGTTGCATGAATAATGCTTTGCGTGATGCAGGTCTGAACGCCGATCAAATACAGTATGTCAATGCCCATGGAACATCTACTCCACTGGGGGATAAGAACGAAACGGATGCTATTAAAGCAGCCCTTGGTGATCATGCTAAGAAAGTTGTTGTGAACTCCACCAAGTCGATGACTGGGCATCTTTTGGGAGGTGCTGGTGGACTTGAATCCGTATTTACCGTTCTTGCATTGCACCATCAAAAGTCTCCTCCAACCATTAATATCTTCAATCAAGACCCTGAATGTGATTTGGACTTCTGCGCTAACGCGGCTAGGGACCTGAAGATCGATTACGCGGTCAAAAACAACTTCGGATTTGGGGGTACTAACGGTACCTTGATATTTGGGAAAACACCCTAATATTGAAGTTATTGCAACTAATGGGTTGGGCCTAAGCTCAATTTCTTATGAAAAAATTTCTGGTTTTAGTGTTTTCTGTACTTGGTTGGGGACTGCTTTCCTTTGCCCCCATTGCCCAGGCTCAAACAGCACCTCGGGTTGCCTTACCTGATTTTGTTGATTTAGTTGAGAAGGCAAGCCCCGCAGTAGTGAATATTCGGACGACAGAGCGTTTGGCAAATCAACCGGCTCAGGGCGCTCTTCCCCCGGGTATTCCTGACGAGCAGGCTGAGTTCTTTCGTCGCTTCTTTGGTGTGCCATTACCCGGTGCGCCTGGTGGTCCTCGCGGTCAAGGTAATCGTCGTGGACAGCCAGAAGAGATTGAGCGCGGTGTAGGTTCTGGTTTCATTATTGACCCGAATGGAGTTGTACTTACTAATGCGCACGTTGTCGAGGGTGCAACCACAATCTATGTCACCCTTACTGATAAGCGTGAGTTCAAAGCAAAGTTATTGGGCTCTGACAAGCGAACCGATTTGGCGGTTTTAAAGATTGAGGCAAGCGGCTTACCCAGATTACCGCTGGGTGATTCATCTAAAGTGAAGGTGGGTGAGTGGGTTGTAGCAATCGGCTCCCCTTTTGGTTTGGAAAATACGGTGACCGCGGGTATCGTGTCAGCAAAAAGTCGTGATACTGGCGATTACTTACCCTTTATACAGACTGATGTTGCGGTGAACCCAGGAAATTCTGGTGGCCCACTCCTAAATACTGCCGGTCAGGTAATTGGTATTAATTCTCAAATCTTTAGTCGTTCAGGCGGATACATGGGAATTTCTTTTGCCATTCCAATCGATGAAGCAATGCGGGTTGCTGATCAGCTGCGCACTACCGGACGCTTAGTACGCGGTCGAATTGGAGTTGCAATTGGCGAAATTAATAAAGAGGTAGCAGAGAGTCTGGGTTTAGGAAAGCCGCGCGGGGCATTTGTTCGCAACGCAGAACCTGGTGCGCCAGCTGCCCAGGGTGGTATTGAGGCTGGTGATGTCATCCTAAGCTTCAATGGTAGAGACATTAATAAGTCGACTGATTTACCTCGCATCGTTGGCGAAACAAAGCCGGGCACGAGTGCGACAGTGAAAGTATGGCGTAAGGGCTCTACGCGAGATTTAACAGTTGTTGTAGCAGATGCTGAGCCCGATAAAGCCGTTGCCAAGAAAACAGAGACCCCCAGTCCTCAAGCTGGTACCGCAAACAAATCATTAGGCATTAGTGTTGCCGATGTTTCTGATGCTAAAAAGAAAGATCTTGGCGGTAAGGGCGGAGTTGAAATTACCAATGTTGGTGAGGGCGCAGCTGCTCGAGCTGGCTTACGGGTTGGTGATATCGTGGTTCGGATTGGCGACACCGACATTACTGGCGTAAAACAGTTTGAATCAGCCGTAAAGGCCTTAGATCCTAATAAATCTGTCCCCATTTTTGTTCGACGCGGGGATGGAACCCTGGTGGTTCCTATTCGGCCGGCTCAAAAGTAAGTAAATAGCACTAAGCTTCATAAGGGTGTCAGGTGACACCCTTTTTTCATGGTTTTAGGGGTAATTTACCTTTCCTTATAAGGAAAATTAGCCCTTTTCCCTATCCCATTACAATAGAGAAAAGACATCTTATTGCAGCGCATCATTGTGTTGTGTTGCGACAAGGCGTTTTGTACAGACCTTATAGAACAACGCCAATGGATCATATCCGTAATTTCTCCATCATTGCCCATATTGACCATGGCAAATCAACCCTAGCGGACCGAATCATTCAGTTGTGTGGGGGTTTATCCGACCGCGAGATGGAAGAACAAGTCCTCGATTCAATGGACATTGAGCGCGAGCGCGGAATTACGATTAAGGCGCAAACTGCCGCATTGACCTATAAGTCGCGGGACGGCAAAACGTACAACCTAAACTTAATTGATACCCCTGGGCACGTTGACTTTTCCTATGAGGTAAGTCGTTCGCTATCTGCGTGTGAGGGTGCTTTGCTAGTAGTCGATGCAAGCCAAGGTGTTGAAGCGCAAACGGTTGCTAATTGCTATACCGCTACAGAACTCGGAGTGGAGGTTATCCCCATTCTGAACAAAATTGACCTGCCGTCTGCAGATCCTGAGTCTGCAAAAAAAGAGATTGAGGATGTGATTGGCATTGATGCGCATGATGCCGTAACCTGCTCAGCAAAAACAGGTTTAGGGGTTGCTGATGTTCTCGAGGAAATGATTCGGCGCGTACCCCCACCGAAGGGTGATGCGTCAAAACCTTTGCAGGCATTGATTATTGATTCTTGGTTTGATAACTATGTCGGTGTTGTCATGTTAGTTCGAGTGGTGAATGGCACCCTAAAACCAAAAGATAAGATTTTATTGATGGCTACAGGCTCTACACATTTAGTTGAGCAACTGGGAGTGTTTACTCCAAAATCATTAACGCGGAGTCAGCTCAGCGCTGGGGAAGTGGGTTTCATCATTGCCGGCATCAAGGAGCTCAAAGCAGCAAAAGTGGGTGATACCGTAACCCATGCAGCTGGACAGCAGGGAAGGGCTCCTGCAGCAGAGCCCTTACCGGGATTTAAAGAGGTGAAGCCCCAAGTATTCGCTGGCCTCTATCCAGTAGAGGCAAATCAATACGATGCTCTGCGTGAGTCTCTTGAGAAGCTCAAGCTAAACGATGCGTCTTTGCAATATGACCCCGAAGTTTCGCAAGCTCTAGGTTTTGGATTTCGCTGTGGATTTCTGGGCCTCTTGCACATGGAGATTGTTCAAGAGCGTTTAGAGCGCCAGTTTGATATGAATCTCATTACCACGGCGCCTACCGTGGTGTATCAAGTGCAACAGCGGGATGGAACTCTGGTGGTGGTTGATAACCCATCAAAGATGCCTGATCCGAGCAAAATTGAGACCATCCTTGAGCCTATCGTGACCGTTAATCTCTATATGCCACAAGAGTATGTCGGCTCTGTGATTACTTTGTGTACTGGTAAGCGTGGTATTCAAACCAATATGACTTACTTAGGTCGCCAAGTGCAATTGACGTATGAGTTGCCAATGGCAGAGATTGTGTTGGATTTCTTTGATCGCCTCAAGTCGGTCTCGCGCGGCTATGCATCGATGGATTATGAATTTAAGGAATATCGCCCTGCTGATGTGGTGAAAGTTGATATTTTGATTAATGGCGATCGTGTGGATGCTCTATCCATCATTGTTCATCGTAGCAATAGTCAGCATCGGGGTCGGGAGGTCGTAGCAAAAATGCGCGGCATTATTCCCCGACAAATGTTTGATGTTGCTATTCAGGCAGCTATTGGTAGCAATATTATTGCCCGCGAGAACGTGAAGGCGTTGCGTAAGAATGTTTTGGCTAAGTGTTATGGCGGAGACATCTCCCGTAAACGTAAATTATTAGAGAAACAAAAAGAGGGCAAGAAACGCATGAAACAGGTTGGAAATGTGGAGATTCCTCAAGAAGCCTTCTTAGCAATATTACAGGTGGAAGAAAAATGAACTTCGCCCTGATTCTGTTTATCCTAGTTGTAATTACTGGCATTGCCTGGGTTGCAGATAAGCTCTACTTTGCGCCTAAGCGCAGAGCTGCCGGAATTGAGCGGATGCCCTTATGGCTTGAATATTCTGCTAGTTTCTTTCCAGTAATTGTTGCCGTATTTATCCTGCGCTCTTTTTTGATTGAGCCCTTTAAGATCCCATCGGGATCAATGATTCCGACGCTACAAATTGGCGACTTTATTGTGGTCAATAAATACACCTACGGAATTCGTTTGCCAGTCATTAATAAAAAAGTAATTGATATTGGCACCCCAAAACGAGGGGATGTGGTTGTCTTTCGTTATCCTAAAGATGAGTCGGTCGACTACATCAAGCGGGTTATTGCTATCCCGGGTGATGAGATTTTGTATCAAGATAAAAAAGTAACAATTAATGGCAGGCCACTGTCTTACGCTGGAGGTAGCTCATATCTAGATCCGGAAAGCATGCGTTATGCAAGCTTATATAACGAGTCATATCCGGCCGATTTAGGCGGCAATCAACATCAAATTTTGAATGATCCAGATCGCAGTACGATCTATCAAAGTGAGCGTTTTCCGGGGGCAGAGTTTTGCCAATATCAGGGTACTGCAATGAGCTGCAAGGTGCCACCCGGCCATTATTTTGTCATGGGTGACAACCGTGATAACAGTTTGGACTCTCGTTTCTGGGGATTTGTCCCCGATCAAAATCTAGTGGGCCGCGCATTCTTTATTTGGCTCAATATGGGATCTCTCGGCCGTATTGGAAGTTTTAACTAAGCATGAATGCACGCGCTACCCTTGATCTAACTCCACTGCAAGGGCGCCTGGGTTATCAATTTAAGAAGCCTGAGTTGTTAAATCAGGCCCTAACACACCGTAGTCACAGTAAAAAGAATAATGAGCGGCTTGAGTTTTTGGGTGACTCCGTGTTGAATTGCGTTGTTGCTGAGATTTTGTATGAGCGGTATTCTGATTTAGATGAAGGTGACCTATCGCGAGTTCGTGCTAATTTGGTGAAGCAACAGGCTCTCTATGAAATTGCCCAAGCCTTATTACTATCTGATTATTTGAAATTGGGTGAAGGCGAGCTTAAAAGCGGTGGCTTTCGTAGGCCATCTATTTTGGCTGATACCTTAGAGGCAATTGCTGGAGCGATCTTTATCGACGGTGGCTTTGAGGCAGCCAAAGCAAGTTTGAGGAAGCTATATTCCAGCATCTTGCAAAATGTAGACCCAAAAACCTTGGGTAAAGATGACAAAACACTTTTACAAGAATATTTGCAAGGTTTCCAGCTGCCCTTACCGGTTTATAACGTAGTAGGAACATCAGGAGCTGCCCATAATCAGCAATTTGAAGTGGAGTGCTCGATTGCTAACTTGAAGGTGAGCGTAAAGGGTGAGGGTGCCTCGCGTCGTGCCGCCGAGCAGGTGGCTGCAAAACTCGCGCTGGCTGCCGTTCAAAAAGCTCTGCCTCAAGAGACTCGTAAGCCAAAAAAGACCCGCGCCGCTAAGAAAAAAGCAGCAAAAGCAGAGACCGGGAAGGGTCAGCTTCCTTTAAAGCTAAAGGATTAATGATGTTTAAATGCGGCACGATCGCATTAGTGGGTAGACCCAATATGGGCAAATCAACCCTACTCAATGCCTTGGTTGGTCAAAAAATTAGCATTACCTCTCGCAAGGCGCAAACTACCCGATATCGCATTGCTGGCGTACAAACGCGTGATCATGCTCAATTTATATTCATTGATACTCCAGGGTTTCAAACAAAGGTGATGAACACCTTAAATCAAACACTCAATCGGACCGTAACAAGCACCTTAAACGATGTTGATGTTATTTGTTTTATTGTGGAGGCAGGATATTGGGGTGCGGACGATGTCAAAGTTTTGCGCTTATTGCCTGCAGATAAACCAGTTCTATTAATAGCAAATAAATTGGATTTATTTGCATCCCGTTTTGATAATCCGCAAGATCGTGATGCCGCTTTATTTGAGTTCATGAAAAAGATGGGTCAAACATGGCAGGTTATCGCTACTCAAACTAAGGGATGCGAATCTGAGACGGTCTTATCCCCTCAGCGTGAGTTCACTGAAATCATCCCTATGAGCGGGAAAAATAAGGACGATATCGGGCGGCTTTTGGATATCATTGAAGAGTATTTGCCAGAAGGTGAGGCGGTATATGATGCTGAGACCTTAACAGATCGTAGCGAGCGGTTTATGGCTGCTGAGATTTTGCGTGAGAAAGTGTTTCGATATACCGGTGATGAGTTGCCCTATGCCAGTTCTGTCGTTATTGATCAATTTAAGCTTGATGGCACCATGAGACGAATTGCTGCAACTATTTTGGTGGATCGCGATAGTCATAAAGCAATGATCATCGGTCAAAAAGGGGAGCGTCTAAAAAAGATTTCTACAGAAGCGCGCCTCGATATGGAAAAGTTATTTGATGGCAAAGTTTTTTTAGAAACCTGGGTTAAGGTCAAGCGCGGTTGGGCTGATGATCTTGCGGAACTTCGGGCTCAAGGTCTGGAATAAATGGCTGGCACGCGCGTTTTAGATGAGCCCGGCTTTGTGCTGCACAGCATCCCCTACAAGGAAACAAGTCTTATTCTGGATGTGTTTACTCGCTCCCATGGCCGCTTAGCTCTGATTGCCAAGGGGGCTAAACGACCTCATTCCAGTTTGCGTCCGGTCCTACAGCGTTTTGTACCACTATTGATTTCATGGAGCGGTAAATCAGAGTTGCGTACTTTGACAAAATCAGAGTGGGTTGGGGGATCGCCAGCCCTTGTGGGAGATGCTCTGTTGTGCGGGTTTTATCTCAATGAACTCTTGGTGAAGTTTTTAGCTCGCGAGGACGCCTATGAGTCCTTGTACGATCATTATGCGCAAACCGTTTTTGCTCTATCTCAAATCACTGAATCCGGGGCTGGTATTGAGCAAACGCTTAGACCTTTTGAGTTAGCTTTATTGAGGGAAACGGGATATGCAGCAGCCCTTGATCATTGCGTTGAGACTCAAGATAGACCTATTCCAGATGGGCGTTATGTCTATCAACCTGAGAAGGGAATTCGGCCGTGGCAGACAGATGATCCAGGTCATTGGCCAGTTCTAACAGGAACAGCTTTGGAAGCCATGGCTCAAGGTGATTTCACGGATAGTGATACCTTAAGTCAGAGTAAGCAGCTGATGCGTTTCCTATTGGGAATCCATCTCCAGGATCAGGCCCTTACCACACGCCAAATCCTAATCGATCTTAAAAAAATCTAAATCCGCTTTAAAGCATTTAATATTAGGTATGCCTGCTCTCGAACTTGGTATTAATATTGATCACGTCGCAACCCTAAGGAATGCGCGGGGCACCCCATATCCGGACCCCATCATCGCTGCTCGACTAGCAGAAGAGGCGGGCGCAGATCTCATCACCCTACATTTGCGGGAGGATCGTCGGCACATTAAGGATGCCGATTTATTTGCTTTGCGACCATTAATTAGCACGCGTATGAATTTGGAGTGTGCGATTACGCCAGAAATGCTCGATATCGCAGTTAAGGTTAGGCCGCATGATGTCTGTTTGGTTCCAGAAAAACGAACAGAAGTTACCACTGAGGGAGGGCTTGATATCATCAGCCATGATCAGCCAGTGAAATCGGCAGTTGCTAAATTGATGGAAGCTGGTATCCGAGCTTCTTTGTTTATTGATCCTGATATTCGGCAAATTGATGCAGCCAAGCTTTCTGGTGCAAGTGTGATTGAGTTGCATACAGGTGCATATGCAGATGCCAATTTATCCTCTCAAGGCATCGAGTTAAAGCGCATTCAGGACGCAGCTCGTTATGGTAAATCCTTGGGCTTACGTGTCAATGCGGGTCATGGTTTAAATGAGGAAAACGTCCAATTGATCGCTCGTATCCCAGAAATTAGCGAACTGAATATTGGCCATGCAATTGTGGCTCAAGCTATTTTTAAGGGTTGGACCAAAGCAATTCAGGATATGCGTCAGTTGATGAATGAGGCTCGAGCAACATGATTGTTGGTATTGGTACAGACCTATTACAGATGAAGCGTCTTGAGGCTGCTTATGAGCGAACACAGGGACGTTTAGCCCAAAGAGTTCTTGGGGACGAGGAGTTATTAGTATTTCAGCAACGGCTTAAACGAAATCACAAACGCGGCATTGCTTACCTAGCTACCCGTTTTGCAGCAAAAGAGGCTTTTTCAAAAGCAATTGGCTTAGGAATGCATGCGCCGATGACCTGGCGCGCTTTGCAAACTCTGAATGAGCCAAGCGGCAAACCCTATACCAAGTACTCTGGTGCGCTTGCGCAATTTATGCAAGATAAGCAATGGGAGGCTCAGGTTACTGTCACAGATGAGCAGGATATGGTGATGGCATTTGTGGTGGTGACCTATGGCAGTCCAATTGTGAGCACCTTTGACCCAAATAATTATTTAGGATGATTGATCGGCATGCACAGTACTAAACAGGTAAATCAAAATCCTGGACCTGTCATTTTGGATGTGATGGGTTTGGAGCTGGATGAGGTAGATGCAAAACGAATTTCTCATCCATTGACTGGCGGAGTCATTCTCTTTGGGCGCAACTTCAAATCCCGCTCTCAATTAAAAAAGCTGACCGATCAAATTAAATCGATACGCACCGATGTCTTGATTTGCATAGACCATGAGGGGGGAAGGGTGCAGCGTTGTAAGCAGGACGGGTTTACTCATTTACCTGCGATGCGTCGTCTTGGAGATTTGTGGGTTAAAGGACGGTCTGGCGCTCAGTCGGCCATCGTGGCAATGAAGTCTGCAACAGCGTGTGGGTACATTCTTGCTGCGGAGCTTAGAGCCTGTGGTGTGGACTTTAGTTTTACTCCCGTACTCGATTTGGATTTCGGTAATAGTAGCGTGATCGGCGATCGATCCTTTCATCGTCAGCCTGAAATTGTGTTTGCTCTAGCAAAAAGTTTGAATGAGGGCTTGCGTTTAGCTGGTATGGCAAATTGTGGGAAGCATTTCCCAGGACATGGGTGGGCGGCCGCAGACTCTCATATTGCGGTGCCCGTCGATGAACGATCCTTGAAGGTAATTGAGCGTGATGATATGAAGCCCTATGAGTGGCTTGATTTAAGTCTTGCCTCAGTAATGCCCGCTCATGTGATTTACCCCAAAGTTGATCAATTGCCCGCTGGATTTTCAAAGATTTGGCTACAGAAGATCTTACGCAAGCAGCTAAAATTTGAAGGCGTAATCTTCAGTGATGACCTCTCGATGGAGGGTGCAAGCGTTGCTGGTAATGTTGTCCAAGGTGCACAGTTAGCACTTGAAGCAGGCTGTGATTCTGTATTGATTTGCAACCGCCCTGACTTGGCGGATCAATTGCTCAGCAATCTGAAAGTATCCAACTCAAAACTAGCGGAGTCTGCAAAACGCCTGAGTAGGCTCTTTCCAACCACTCAAAACCAATCATGGGACTCTTTGCAGAGTGAGCCTGAGTATCTGCATGCAAAAAACCTTCTCAAGCAATTTGATTTAATCAAATAGGGTTATACTAATAACCTATCATGTTAGGTTAAAATACTATGTGCCCTCTATCTACTTCAAACAATTGCGCATTGCAATCTATACAAACGATCATCCACCACCTCATGCACATGTATTGGGCTCTGACTGGGAGATCAAAATTAACTTAACTGATCCACCGTCGCTGATTTCAATAATGGGTAACCCAAAGAGGTATGAGGTGCGTAAATCACTTCTTGGAGTGAACTTACATCTAAGTGTCCTACAAAAGATATGGAAAAAATATCATGCCTAGAGTTAAGAAAAAAGTTAATAGTCAATGGGTTGACGAAGCTCTTTTAAAAATAGAGAGGGCTAAAAAAAGAGGAAAACTTGAAAGAGCTACCCAGTTATATGCCATAAAGGCCGCTTATGATTCTAAAAGCCGTCAAATCGTTATTGATCTGGCAAATGGATCTTCATTTTCTTTCCCCCCCAAATTAGCAGAGGGTTTGGCAAGGAAATCCGCAGAAGCATTAGCTGTGATTGAAATAAGTCCAATGGGAACTGGACTTTATTGGCCGAAACTAGATGTTGATTTAACTGTTGAAGGACTATTGTCAGGAGTATTTGGCGGTGATCAATGGATGTTACGGCAGCATTTAGCAAAGGCCGGAAGGGTAAAAAGTATTGCTAAGGCAAAAAGTTCTCGAGAGAATGGCGCGAAGGGCGGCAGGCCCAAGAAAAAGGTGTCACAGGAGTTGTTAATATAAAAAAGCCCTCATTAAGAGGGCTTTTTATACTAGCGAGATTGATTAATTAGCGCGGCTTCGATACTCGCCAGTGCGGGTATCAATTTCAATCTTGTCGCCGGTGCTACAAAACAGCGGCACTTGAATTTCAAAGCCAGTTGAAATCTTGGCGCTCTTTAATACTTTTCCAGAACTGGTATCACCTTTTACAGCTGGTTCTGTATATGTAATTTCACGTACAACGGAGTTTGGCAATTCAACGGAGATAGCGCGACCATCATAGAAAACAACTTCAACAGCCATTCCTTCTTCAAGATAGTTGAGTGAGTCACCCATATTATCTTTTTCAACTTCATATTGGTTGTAATCGCCATCCATAAAGGTATACATTGGATCGGCAAAGTAAGAATATGTACACTCTTTTTTGTCAAGAATCACGATATCAAATTTATCGTCGGCCTTATAAACACCCTCATTTGGAGCCGTTGTTAATAAATTTTTGTATTTCATTTTGACCACGGCTGAGTTACGACCTGAACGGCTGTACTCATGTTTTTGGACTACCATTGGCTCCCCGTTGATCATGACAACGTTGCCTACGCGAAGTTCTTGTGCGATTTTCATAACAATTCCTAGATTTTCTATATTCGCTTGGCGATTAAGCCAAATTATTCAAACCTAGCATTTTAACCTTTTGTGGGGCTAGCTGACAAACTGAACGAGCCTAGCGGCTAGACCCCCATCGGCCTGGTTTTTTATCAGATGAGACCGCCAATCACTAGCTAGCGCATGCCATTGCGCAAGCCTTGGCCACCATTGTTTTGGGCTTGCCCAAGCCATTGCATCGTTGACCTCAGCTCTTAGTTCGGGGCTGGCTCCAGCAAGATAGAGATCTAAAAATGCATTCAATTTAACTAGGTGGATACCATCTTCTTGGGGGTAGATATTCCAAATAAAAGGTTTGCCAGCCAATTGTGCGCGTATAAACGAATCCTCTCCGCGAACGATATTAAAGTCGCATTGAGATAAGAGGTAATCAAAATCATCCTGCGGAATAAAGGGAAGAGAGATTAGTTGCAGTTTTGGCCAGTGTTGTTTTTGAAGGTTCAGTAATTGCGCATTACCGAATGCTAAAAAGACATCAAACTCTAGACCGATTTGATTGAGCTGCGCAAGCCATTCTTTGATTGGTGCTCCAGGATAGGAAAAGATGCTGATTTTCTTTGCATCGTGACGACACTGTTTCCAGGTCGTTAGTAGACTAGATGGACAGGGCAATGACCCTTGATTTGCAATAGGGTCTAGCAGAAGCCCACCGGTATTGTTTTGAAACCCTGGGAAGAAGAAATATTTTTGTAACCCATTGTTTTGCGGTGATGGCTTTCCATGAAAATCAAGGATCCATGGTTCTGCACTTAAGTATTCCAGATGAATCAAGATAGGCTTTTGTGGGGCGATGAGTAGATTATTAAGATAACGCTCTGGGAGCTCGCATGAGAATGCCTGAATAACAACATCTGGTGGCTGCACCCCATGTCTGGAGTTAGCATAGCTCGATTCCCATGGCAAAACCTCAATAGCTGGGATATCGCTACTGCCCATCATCAATAATTTGAGCGTATGCAGGTCATCGCAAAATAAGCGTATATTTTGTTCATGTTGAATGGCTAAGGATCGGGCTAGACGCCAGCACACACCAGCATCACCATAGTTATCGACGATTTGGCAGAAAATATCCCAACGCATGACAAATTTGTCCCCTAAAACCCTTCAAAATGATCTTAAACGTTTACCTGGCTTGCCGGGTGTATATCGTTTCTTTGATGAGGCTGGACATATCTTATATGTGGGCAAGGCCAAGGATCTAAAGAAACGCGTATCGAGCTATTTTCAGCGTACTCAACTATCGCCTCGTATCGAGCGTATGGTCAAGCGCATTATTCGTTTTGAAATTACGGTAACGCGCACTGAAACAGAGGCGCTGATCCTCGAGAATAACTTAATTAAGGAACATGCACCGCCTTTTAATATTTTATTTCGTGATGACAAGTCATATCCTTATTTAATGCTGACTGGACATGATTACCCTCGTTTAGCTTCCTATCGAGGGAAGGTAGATCGCCGAAATCGCTATTTCGGACCATTTCCAAACTCATGGGCCGTACGTAATAGTGTGCAAATATTGCAAAAGGTATTTCGTTTGCGAACCTGCGAAGATTCCGTTTTTAAGAATCGTAGTCGTCCATGTCTGTTACATCAAATTCATCGCTGCAGCGCGCCTTGTGTGGGCATGCTAAGTAAGGAGCAGTACACCCAGGATGTTAGTCAGGCACTACGATTTCTAGAGGGTAATCATCAGACCGTATTAGCTGAATTAGAAAAGGAGATGGAAGAGCATAGTGCTGCCATGGAGTTTGAGATGGCGGCTGTGATTCGAGATCGTATTGCTGATTTATCCAGCGTCCTACAACAACAATCCATGGATGTGGTTGCAGAGGGCGAGAGCGATGTCGATATTTTGGCTGTTGAGGTAATTGAGGGCAATATTTGTGTCAATTTAGCAATGGTTCGGGGTGGGCGACATTTAGGTGACCGAGCTTATTTCCCTAAAGGCATTAAAAGCCGCGCTGATACTGCCCATGATCCCAGTGAAATCCTAGAAACATTTATTCAGCAGCACTACTTAGACGCAGATGCTCACTCAGGATTCGCATCGCCAATTCCAACAGTGTTAATTACCAATCAGGTCTTAAAGGGCGAGGGGTCTGAAGCTTTATTACAAGGCTTGTATGAGCGCTCGGGCCATAAAGTACAGCTTTTGCATCAACCCCAGGGTCAGCGCAAGCACTGGTTGGCGATGGCTGAGAGTAATGCCAAGATTGCTCTTCTCAGGCGCATTGCTGAGACGGGTGGGCAATTGGCTCGGGTAAGAGCTCTCGCTGATGTTTTGAATCTTGACCTAGAGCATTTGGACCAATTGCGGGTTGAATGTTTTGATATCAGCCACACCTCAGGCGAGGCAACGCAAGCAGCTTGTGTAGTTTTTGCAAAAAATGAGATGCAATCTGGAGAATATCGACGCTTTAACATCACCGGAGTCACTGGGGGCGATGACTATGCTGCAATGAGACAAGCTTTGGTCAGGCGTTATTCCAATTATCAAGAAATACCCCCAGAAAAAATACCCCAAATTGTGCTCATTGATGGTGGCAAAGGTCAGGTTGAAATCGCTAGGCAAGTCTTTAGCGAACTCGGTATCGATATTGGATTAATTGTGGGGGTAGCCAAAGGCGAGGATCGAAAAGTTGGCTTAGAAACTCTCATTTTTGCTGATGGTAGAGAGTCACTGTCCCTTGGCCACGACAGTCAAGCATTAATGCTGATTGCGCAAATTCGGGATGAGGCCCATCGTTTTGCCATTACTGGAATGCGCGCTAAGCGAGCAAAATCAAGAACCGTTTCTCGTCTAGAGGAAATAGAAGGAATTGGAGCAAAGCGTAGGCAAAAATTATTAGCCCGTTTTGGGGGCATTAAAGGGGTGGCAAACGCTAGCATTGAGGAGTTATCAAGTGTTGAGGGGATCTCATCTACTTTGGCAGAGCAGATTTACCGTCAACTCCACTAAAAAATCATCTCAATCGTTTATTCTTCATAAATGCCATTTAATTTACCGATTGCACTAACTTGGTTACGCGTTGCCGCCATTCCTTTATTGGTTGGTATTTTTTATTTACCCAATGACTGGCTCAGCATCACCGAGAAGAATACCTTCGCAACAGTGTTATTTGTTTTTGCTGCGATCACCGATTGGTTGGATGGATTTTTGGCAAGACGCATGAAACAGGAGTCTGCCTTTGGTGAGTTCTTGGACCCCGTTGCAGATAAATTGATCGTTGCCGCTGCTTTACTGGTCTTGCTGAATTTAGATCGCGTACAAGCATGGGTTGCTTTAGTGATTATTGGCCGAGAGATTACGATCTCTGCGTTACGGGAGTGGATGGCCCAAGTTGGCGCCTCAAGAAGTGTGGCTGTCCACATGGTTGGCAAACTCAAGACCACTGCTCAACTCATTGCAATCCCATTCCTCTTGTTTAATGATCAACTGTTTGGTATCCAGAGCGCCCAACTGGGCACATGGCTTATTTGGGTTGCTGCCTTTTTGACCTTGTGGTCGATGTTTTACTACCTACAAAAGGCCTTGCCCCAGCTTACCAATAGGCCATAGCTTTACCCATATTTAGCCTTTAAAGCCCTAATCCTGAATCTTTGCTAAACTGTCGATCCTGTAACGCGGGAATAGCTCAGTTGGTAGAGCGCAACCTTGCCAAGGTTGAGGTCGCGAGTTCGAGCCTCGTTTCCCGCTCCATTTATTAATGGGAAGCCCCTAAAGCTTCCCATTTTGTTTGGGATGAAGTTTGGTTTAATACCAGCCAGGGCGCGTTGGCCGAGTGGTTAGGCAGGAGCCTGCAAAGCTTCGTACGGGGGTTCGATTCCCTCACGCGCCTCCACAGATCTGACCTTGACGAATTCGCCCACTACCCTAAAATATGTCTTACTGTCAGCACTTTGACCAACTGGACCGACCATGAACAGAGCTTATTTCACCAAGACCACATTGATGGCTCTAACAACTTCATTTTTGTTAGGTGCATGCGCAACTGGTGATAGTCCCACTGGTACTCAAGAAGAGATTAATCAAATCCAATCGCAGTTATTAGGCGATATGCCATTACCAACCGGTGCCAAGATCATGGGCTCTGATTCATTAATTATTGGTCGTGGAGATGGTTGGGTTGGTCGTGTCAATATCAGCGCCTTGCAGGGCGCCACCGATGTTTATGCGTTCTTTCAGTCCGAGTACCCAAAGGCCGGCTGGACAACAGTAACTGCAACAAAAGCAAAAACTAGTTTCTTGGTATTTACAAAAGGTGATCGAACCTGCACCGTTGAAATTAATGAGGGTTCATTAACCGGGCCTAAATCGATTATTACAATTACTTCATCACCCAAGAATGCAAATGTGATTGCGCCAACGCGCAAGCCGTAAGCCCAAACCGGGAATGATTAAATTCCGCTTGTGCGGATTAAGCCAACCGCTTGCCCCTCAAGGGTAAAGTCGGCATCGGCCATAACAATGATGTTCTTGAACTCAGGGTTCTCGGCCTGAAGTTCAATATAACTCCCTCTGGAATCTTTCTTGCGTTGCAGACGTTTTACAGTCACCTCATCGTCAATACGCGCAACGACAATATCGCCATTACGCGCCTCAGAAGTTTTCTTTACAGCAAGATAGTCGCCATCTAAGATGCCTGCATCACGCATGCTCATTCCCTTGACTCGCAATAAGTAGTCAGCACCTTTGCTAAATAGATTTGGGTCAACGGGCACTTGCTTCTCAATATGCTCGATGGCAGTAATTGGTGATCCTGCAGCTACGCGACCAATTAAAGGAAGAGTTAATTGTTGAAGGCTCCCAGATGGTAAGTTGAGTTGCCGGAAATGATTTGCGCTTGAGGCATTGCTTTGATAGGTAACCCGAATACCACGTGATGTACCTGGGCTAAGCTCGATGTAACCTTTTTTTGCAAGAGCGCGCAAATGCTCTTCAGCTGCATTGGCAGATGCAAATCCTAAGCGGTTTGCAATTTCAGCCCGAGTGGGTGGCAAACCACTTTCTTCGATGGCCATGGTGATGAGGCCCAGGATTTCCTCTTGCCGAGCTGTCAGTTTAGGCAAGGATCTGTCAATTGACTCATTTACTGTATTTATGTTCATACTGGGATTGTATACAGTAAAAATTTGCATTTCAAGAACTTTTGTATGGCTTGATAATGTAAATATGACAGTTTCATCGAATACCCCCGCCATTTTGCTGATTGGTCTGGGCGGAACTATTGCTGGCTTACAACTCAGAGAAGGTGGGCACGGGTATATTGCTGGTCAAGTGCCAATTGAGACCCTTTCTAGTCAGATAAAATGTAAATTCCCTATAAAAAACAAACAGTTATGTAATATAGATAGCTGTGACATGAGCGAGGCCTTATTGACTCAATTGGGCCATGAAGTCATAGCGGCGTTGCAAGACTCAAGCATCGCTGGGGTGCTTATTACGCATGGCACCGACACGATGGAAGAAACATCCCTATTTCTTGAGCTTGTTTGTGGACATTTAGCCAAGACTCAGGGCAAAAAAGGAATCATTACAGGCGCGATGCTCCCAGCAGATCACCCTAAAGCAGATGGCCCGGAAAATCTCCAGAAGGCGGTTGCCCTATTCGAGGGTGGGGATGGAGCCTTTGGGGTCTTTGGGGTGATGGGTGGGAGGATCTTTTCTGCCAGAAGCATGGCAAAGCGCCATACCTCGCACTTGGACGCCTTTGGCGGTGATGCCCCTCCTTTGGATTTAAAGAGTCTGGGTAACGGGGATAATCATGTTAGCGAAGACTTAC
>JACCDN010704590.1_pt1 | contig 16674 bp, 17 predicted proteins | sample 7441691 | NCBI WGS metagenome assembly JACCDN01 (sample SAMN15323439, study PRJNA562643) | freshwater metagenome | isolation source: river surface water | place: USA:Blue River Watershed | collected 2017-08-16
GAACTGGATGCGCTTCTGGTCGCGAAGCTTCTCGACCCATCCGCCTAGAACAACGGGGCCGTCTTCACGTGCGGCCAAATCTTTAACGAGGATGCGCTCGCGCATAAAAATCCTTAGCTTTTTCGGTTCGTTCGCTGTCTGGGAAGACGCTGAACGCTCTAATCGACAAGTTTAGCCGAGGGTAAACTTGAACCATGCCCGCTGACCGCATCCACCTGATTCGTCACGGCGAAGTCCACAATCCAGACCAGGTTTTGTATGGTCGGTTGCCACATTTTCGCCTGACGTCACGCGGTCATGAAATGGCAGAACTCGCGGCACAAGAACTCAAGCAGCAGAAGCGCCTGATTTCGCGGGTAATCTCGTCTCCGCTGCTGCGCACTCGCGAATCGGCAGAACATATCCAGGATGCCTTTGGCGTGCCTGCGACTATCGATCAGCGCCTAATCGAGCCATACAACATCTTTGAGGGTCGCCGTTTGAGCGCCAGGCACATCGCTCTGCGCCCGCACCTGTTTTACCACCTGCGCAACCCCAAGCAACCTAGTTGGGGCGAGCCTTACGAACAGATTCTCGAGCGCATGCTCTCGATCATTCACGAGGCGAACGAATCGGTTGTCGATGGCGATGTCGTGCTGGTCACTCACCAGCTTCCGATCGTGATGGTTCAGCGTCATCTCTCTGGATTCGAGCTGCCGCACTCGCCTAAGAGCCGCCGCTGCACCCTGAGCTCAATCACGACAGTGCAGGTTCGAAACGGAAAAGTTCAACCTAAGAGCTACAGCGAACCCGCTGCAGATTTGCAGGCAATCGATAGCGGGGCGGTCTAATGAGCAAGCGGTCAAAGTCATCAGCGATCTTCAAAACCTTGGCGGCGGCGGCGATTTCGGCCCTGCTGCTCAGCGGTTGCACCGCCAGCGATCCGCTGGCCGAACAGTTCAAGGCCGGCGACAACAAGAACTACATCGCGGGTGATGGAACCGTGACCGAATTCGCCAAAGAGTCCCGTGGCCGCTCGGTCACCTGGGCCGGGCAAATCTCTGACGGACGCATTCTCTCGAGCGATGCAATTGCCGGCACCCCGGTGGTAATGAACTTCTGGTACGCGGGCTGTGCACCATGTCGAGCCGAGGCACCCGACCTGCAGCAGCTGTCAGAACAGTTCAAAGAGGTTCAGTTTGTCGGAGTAAACGTTCGCGACTCGGCCGCCACCGCGGCAGCCTTCGAACGCAAGTTTGGCGTCACGTATCCATCGATTCTGGATGCCAACAGCGGCGATGTGGTCTTGGCGTTCACGGGTGTGGTTACTCCGCAGGCGGTTCCGACGACGTTGGTCATCGATAAGCAGGGCAAGGTATCGGCTCGAGTTCTGGGTCGTGTTGACCCGTCAACCCTCAAGGCCCTGATTCAGACGGTGGTTGACGAGTGATTCTTAATTTCAACCCTGGTGAGGTGATCCTGAGCGGATCGCTGCTGGCTGCGCTGCCTGTCGCCGCGCTCGCCGGGTTGATTAGCTTCTTGAGTCCTTGTGTGTTGCCGCTGGTGCCCGGCTACCTCGGGTTTGTGTCGGGTTCCACCTCGACCTCGACCGAACACTCGGCAAACCGTCGCCGCCTGGTGCTTGGCTCGCTGGCTTTCGTGCTCGGTTTCACCATGGTGTTCGTCAGCTTCGGCGCAATCGTCGGCTCGCTCGGCGGCGCTCTGGTTGCGCAACAGCTCGACTGGCTGCAACGCATCCTCGGTGTGCTGATTGTGGTTATGGGTCTGGTCATGATTGGCAAGATCGAGTGGCTGCAGCGCACCGTGAAGTTTCAGGCCAGGCCTGGTTTGGGCTTGTTCGGGGCGTTGCTGCTCGGATTCGCGTTCGGCCTCGGCTGGACCCCGTGCATCGGCCCGACCCTGGCGGCCGTTTTGACGCTGGCTTCGCAAACCGGCAGTGCCATGCAGGGCGGCATCCTGTCGGTTGCCTACGCTCTCGGGCTGGGCATCCCGTTCCTGCTGATTGGTGCGGGCTGGGGTTGGGCTACCAAATCGGTTGCCTGGGTCAAGAAGCACATTCGCGCCATCAACATTTTTGGCGGCTCCCTGCTGATCGCTCTCGGCCTGTCGATGACACTCGGAGTCTGGCAGCTGTTCTCAGCCTGGTTGCAGAATGAGGTGATTGCGTATTTCCCAATCGCCTTCTAACCCAGGCTCAACCTCGCCGTCGAACGAGGAATTTGGTCGCAAGATCGAGGACGACTCGATTCCGGCTCGTTCCCCAGAACTCGGCCTGACGGGCTGGCTGCGCTGGATTTGGCGACAGCTGACCTCGATGAAGACCGCTCTCGTGCTGTTGTTGCTGCTCGCAATCGCTGCGGTGCCGGGCTCGGTTTACCCGCAGCGTTCGGCAGACCCGAACGGCGTAGTCGCATATTTCGACAACAATCCAGAGCTCGCGCCGATCATGGATTCGCTGCAGCTGTTCGATGTTTACACCTCGGTCTGGTTCTCGGCGATCTACATCCTGCTGTTTATTTCACTCATCGGATGCGTTATTCCGCGAACCCTGGTTCACCTGCGCAACCTGCGCGAGCAGCCCGTGCTTACCCCGAAGAACCTCAAGCGCATGCCCGCTTTCGAGTCGCTCTCGCTTGCCGAGGCTGGCAAGTCGCAGGCCGAACTGCTCGACCAGGCCGAAGCGCTGCTTCGCAAGGGTCGATACCGAGTCGCGCGCCGCACCGACGAGAACGGTGAATCGCTCAGCGCAGAGCGCGGTTACCTGCGCGAGACCGGCAATCTCGTCTTTCACTTCTCGCTGATCGGTGTGCTGTTCGCGGTGGGTATCGGCGGTGGCTTCTCGTTCAATGGCCAGCGCGTGGTGGTTGAGGGTGAGACCTTCGTCAACAACCTCGCGGGCTACGACTCGTTTAGCCCCGGAGTCTTTTTTGAACCAGAGATGCTGAAGCCGTTCAGCATGACTTTGGATAAGTTCGACGTCACTTTCGATATTCAAAACAGCACCAACATCGGCACTCCGCTCGATTTCAGGGCTAGTGTCACCGCAAAGATCGCCGATGAGAACGGCGACACTAAAACTACTCAGGGTCAGATCCGAGTAAACGAGCCGCTCGCGATGCCAGAGGCAAACGTGTTCCTCACCGGAAACGGTTATGCCCCGGTCGTAACGATTCGCGATGCAGACGGCAACGTGATCTTCAGCGGCCCGACCGAGTATTTGCCGCAGGACTCGAACTACACCTCGCTGGGTGTCATCAAGGTTCCGGATGCGCCAGGCGAACAATTCGGCATCCTGTCATTCTTCTATCCGACCGCCGAGAAGCTCGAAACCGGTGCGATTACATCGATCTACCCCGACATGATCAACCCGCTGCTGACCATGAATGTTTACGTTGGCGACCTGGGCATCGATGACGGAACACCGAAGAGTGTGTTTGAGCTCGACACCAAGAGCATGACTCAGGTCGCCGGTGGAAAGTCTGGCGTCAAGGGTTTGGTCATCGAACCCGGCCAAACCGTGGAACTGCCAAAGAATCTGGGCACGGTGACTTTCGACGGCATCAAGAGATTCGCTTCGCTCGATGTCTCTTACAACCCGGGCGGAATCTATGTCTTGATTTTCGCGTTGATTTCATTGGCCGGAGTCACCCTGTCGCTCACCATCGCTCGCAGAAGAGTGTGGGTGGCGGTTCGGGATAACCAGCTGCAGCTGGCCGCTTTGGCCCGTGGCGATGACCCAACGCTCGAGAAAATCTTGGGGGAACTGCGTCGCAAGATAACTCAGGAAGGCACATCGAATGACTGAAATTGTTCTGAACGAACCGCTATCGCAGGTCTCGCTGCTGTTCATCTACGGCGCCATGGCCTTCTATACTCTGGCCTTCCTCGCGTTTACAGCAAACCTTTCACGCCAGGCTTCGCTCAAAGAAGAAGTTCGAAACTCATCGAAGATTGCCGAGCGCATCGGAATCGTCATGATTGTGATTGCCGCCATCGGCCACTTTGTCGGAGTCCTGTTGCGCGCTATTGCCGCCGGTCGGGTGCCCTGGGCAAACATGTATGAGTTCAGCATCACCGGCTCGCTGATCGTCGTAATCATCTTCCTGGCTACCTTGCTAATCAAGGACATCCGACTCATCGCGACCTTCGTTTCTGGCTTCACGCTGTTGATCCTCGGTGTCGCAACCTCGGTGTTCTACGTTGAGGTTCGCTCGCTGATGCCCGCGCTTCAGTCCTACTGGCTGGTGATTCACGTGCTGGTTGCCGTGCTGGCCACCGCGTTCTTCAACATCGGAGCCGCAATGTCAATCGTTTACCTAAGCAAGTCGGCTAAGCGTGTTCAAGAGGCAAAGACGAAGTCGATGGCCTTCCTGAAGCGAGTCTTTGATCTGTTCCCGAGCCTAGAGAAGCTTGAGAAGCGCGCCTACCGATTCAACATCGTCGGCTTTATCCTCTGGTCGTTCACCCTCATCGCGGGAGCGATTTGGGCCGAGCGCGCTTGGCACCGCTACTGGGGCTGGGACACCAAAGAGGTGTGGACCTTCATCATCTGGGTGCTTTACGCCGGATACCTGCACGCCAATGCAACCCGAGGTTGGACTGGTCGTCGTTCGGCTTGGCTATCGCTGGTCGGATTCCTGGCGATTATCTTCAACTTCACAATCGTGAACCTGTTCTTCAAGGGTCTGCACGTTTACAGCGGCTTGAACTAGTCCAATCACGGTGACCGTGCCAAGTAAGTACGGGGCTAACGAATTAGGCGAGTGACCGGTCGGTCAGGTGCAACTTCACGAAGCGGTGCTCGCCAATCTCGGCCTCACCCACTGGCTTGAGGCTGAGTTTTTCGGTCAGCAGCTGAATCGGGCGCGTGGTCGGAAAATAGACGCAATCGGTTTGCTGTGACCCAAGGAACGGAACCGGCTCAGCGTCTGTCGGGCAATCTCGCGCCCGAGGTTCCAGGCCCAAACGTGTAACACGATTGCAAGCTCATCTTCATCCTCGCCATCTGGTTGAACACCAGACCAGCCAGCGAATCGACCATCAAAGTAAACCGCCCATGGGCCATGCTCAGGGGCCGGCCACTGCTGAGATTTTGATTCTTTCCAGTTCTCAATCCAAGCGCGGTCAACCGGTTCGGCGAGCGGCATGTGCCGTGTCACTCGGGCGTCGTTTAGCAGTGAGTGAAGGTCATCGGTGTCAGCCTCGCGCAGCGGCCGAAACTCGAGCTTGTTTGAGTCAAAATCCGCACTAGACAAGTTGGTAGCACCGCTCCAATCTTTCAATCCACCAGTCGTATCGATGATCCTCGGCTGCAAAAACCTCTAGACGTGAAGGGTCGGCTACCGCTCGCTGCACCGGCAACTGCCCGTTCTTTGGGGCCAGCGGGCTCGCGCTGACGTCGCCCGCAAACAGATTCACGGTTGCCAAGCCTGAGTCAAAGTCGTTTGGATTCAGTGCTGCGAGATGAGTGCCCATTCCGATGCCGACGGATGACTCGAGGGCGCTGCTGACCACCCACGGCAGGCCAGCTTGTTCGGCGATTTTCAGAGCGCGACGGATGCCACCGAGCGGCGCAGCTTTCAGCACCAGCAGGTCTGCGGCTCCGGCGGCTGCTACCGCCAGTGGATCTTCAGCTTTGCGCACCGACTCGTCGGCGGCAACTCTGACGCCCATCGGGTTGAGCAACTGCCTAACTTGATAAAGCTCATCCACCGACGCCACCGGCTGCTCGAAGTATTCGAGTTCGATGCCGGCATCCAGCAGTCGCTGGCTCAACTCGAGCGCTCCCTGGATCGAGAAGCCACCGTTTGCATCCAAGCGAATCCGAACCTGTGGGTAAATCTCGCGAACCATGGCGACTCGAGCAAAGTCCTGATCCAGCGATTGAGAAGGTTCGGCGACCTTGATCTTTAAGGTTTTGAATTCGCCGAATCGGGCCAGCTGTTGCTCGACAGCCTCGGGAGCAACCGCGGCCAGGGTCGCGTTTACGCCAATCGAACTGCGCTTGACCTGTGGCGGCTCGGCCCAGCCAAAGTCGATTGCTGCGGCAAGCCAGGTTGCCGCTTCGGCATCCTCGTATTCGGTGAATGGCGACCATTCTGTCCAGCCGAACGGCCCCTCGAACAGCATCGTTTCGCGTTCGAGCAATCCGCGAAAGCGGGTTCGCATCGGCAGGCTCACCACGCGAGCAGAGTCGATGATCTGGGCAAGCGCGGGTTTTGGGGTTTGGGTCACGTTGTTAGTCTAGAAGCATGCCAAAGCCAGTTTCCGAGCTTTTCGATTCGTCCATCTGGAGCGAAGTACCCGGCTTCGGCGACCTCGAAGACGTCACCTATCACCGACATAACTCACTCGGTGTGGTGCGAATCGCGTTCAACCGTCCCGAGGTTCGAAACGCGTTCAGGCCGAAGACCGTGGATGAGCTCTATCGAGCCCTCGAAGACGCCCGACTAAACCCTCGAGTTGGTGTGGTTTTGCTAACCGGAAACGGCCCATCGGCCAAGGACGGCGGCTGGGCATTTAGCTCGGGCGGAGACCAGCGTGTGCGCGGCAAAGACGGCTACAAGTATGCCGATGGCGAGACCGCTGACACCATCGACCAGGCTCGCAGTGGCCGCCTGCACATTCTTGAAGTTCAGCGCCTGATTCGGTTTATGCCGAAGGTGGTCATTGCTCTGGTGCCAGGTTGGGCTGCCGGCGGTGGGCATTCACTGAACGTCATCGCAGACCTCTCTATCGCCAGCCGCGAGCACGCGCGCTTCAAGCAGACCGATGCCGATGTGGCATCCTTCGATGGCGGATTTGGCAGCGCTTATCTGGCCAGGCAGACCGGCCAGAAGTTTGCGCGTGAAATCTTCTTCCTAGGTCAGGAATACTCGGCTCAGCGGGCCTACGAGATGGGTGTGGTCAACGCGGTCGTCCCGCACGAGGATCTCGAGCGCGTCGGCGTCGAGTGGGCCGAGCAGATTCTTGGCAAGTCGCCGCAGGCAATCAGAATGCTGAAGTACGCCTTCAACGCGGTGGATGACGGACTCGTCGGTCAGCAGCTGTTCGCTGGCGAGGCCACCAGACTCGCATACGGAACCGCAGAGGCTGCCGAGGGTCGCGATTCGTTTCTCGAAAAGCGCGCGCCCGACTGGTCGCCTTTCCCCTGGCAGTACTAAACCCGAACTCGCGTAAATGCCAAAACCGCTCAAGCTGGTAGCCGCCAACGACACCTTTGGTGCCCTGGTGGCGTTGGCCGATGTGCTGGCAGGCAAGACGGCTCTGTTCGTGACGGCACCGGAGGTAAACGGTTTGATGCCCGAGGTTCACGGGCTTGACGATGAGGTTGCCGACGACATCGCTCTTATCGTTGAGTCGAGCGGATCGACGGGCGTGCCAAAACGCATCCCGATCACTTTGAAGCAACTTGTCGCTAGTGCCGAAAGTTCGGCCGCCCGACTTTACGGCGACCCAGCGTTGGGTGCTAACCAGTGGTTGCTGGCCCTGCCGACCAACTACGTTGCCGGTCTAAACGTGCTGGTTCGGTCGCTGTTCGCCGAGACCCAGCCCGTCATGATGAACAGCTCGCTGCCCTTTTCGGCCGAGGGGTTTGCTCGAGCAGCCTCGCTGATGACCGGCAAGCACCGCTTCACCTCTGTGGTCCCGGCGCAGCTCAACAAATTGGCGGCCGCCGCTGTTTTTGACGAGTTTGTGCTCGCGCAACTGCGCAGCTTTGACGCGATTCTGGTGGGCGGTCAGGCAGTGCCACCCTCGGCCGTCGCGACACTGACCGACCTGGGTGTGAATCTGGTCGAAACCTACGGTTCGACCGAAACGGTTGGTGGATGCGTTTACGCGGGCCAACCGCTCGATGGCGTGACCGTCGAGCTCGTCGATGGGCGCATCCGGTTGCTCGGGGATGTTGTTCAGGGTGGCGAGTTGCTCACGAATGACCTAGGTGAGTTCGATGCTGATGGGCGCCTGCGGGTTCTGGGTCGTGCAGATCGAGTCGTGATTTCGGGTGGCCTAAAGGTGTCGCTCGAACGAGTCGAAGCACTCGCGGCAATGGTCACCGGAGTGCAAGACTGCGCAGCTACCGCAATCCAGGATCAGCATTGGGGCGAGCGAGTCGCGGTCGTGTATCAGGGCAGCCCCGAGGTTGCCGACAGCATCGCAACCGAGCTCGCGGACACCCTCGGCCCAGCCGGCAGGCCGGTGCGAGTGGTTAGAGTTGACCGCATCCCTAAGCTTTCGAATGGAAAAACCGACCTACTGAGCGTTGCAGCGCTATTCAAGGAGCTCTAGAAATGGCCAAGGCAAATCGCAAACCGGTGTCGCAGAATCGCAAGCCGGCGTCGCAGAATCACAAACCGGTGACCCCAAAGAACCCAAAGCCAAAGTCCAAGGCTCTAAAGCTGTGGCTGTCGGGTGCCCGACTGCGCACTCTTCCGCTTGCCGTCGCCCCAGTCGCTCTCGGAGCCGGATCGGCCGCCAGCCTTCAGGTTTTCTCGCTTCCGCTGACCCTGCTCGCGCTGGCCGTAGCCCTGTTTTTGCAGATTGGCGTGAACTACGCAAACGACTATTCGGATGGCATCCGCGGCACCGATGACAATCGTGTCGGACCGATGCGACTGACCGGGTCTAAGGCGGTTCGCGCCGAGCGGGTGAAGCAGGCAGCATTCATTTGTTTCTCGATTGCTGCGCTGGCCGGATTGGCGATTGTGCTGATCACTCAGCTCTGGTGGCTGCTGGCGATTGGGGCCGTGGCTATCGTGGCCGCCTGGTACTACACCGGCGGCAAGCACCCGTACGGTTATGCAGGGCTGGGCGAAGTCGTGGTCTTCGTTTTCTTTGGCCCGGTTGCCGTAATCGGAACCGCGTTCATTCAGATTCGCTACCTCGATGACATCTCGATCTTGACCGGCATCGCGGCGGGTTCGTTCGCAGCGGCCGTGCTCATGGTCAACAACATTCGAGACATCAAGCAGGATGCGATTTCGCGAAAGCGCACCCTTGCCGTAAAGCTGGGCCAGCGCTGGGCCAAGGTTGCGTTCGCCCTGCTGGTGCTCGCGCCTTATCCGATTCTGTTTGCGGTGAACCTGCTCTATCCAGCTGTTCTGCCAGCCTGGTTTACGCTTCTGATGGTTTTGCCGGTGGTCTTGATTGTCAGCACGGCCCGCGAGGCAAAAGAGTTGATTTTGGCCCTAAAACTGACCAGCTATTCGGCGCTTGCTTTTGCCGTGCTCGTGGGCTGGGGTCTGTACAAAATTAGTTCGCCGTTTTAGGCCAACCGGTTAAGCGCCTGACTTCGGACCTTCGTTCGAGTCGCCATCCTCGGCAGTCTCGCCGTCTTCGGCCAACTCATCCTTGGTTCGCTTGCGGTTCACCCAGCGCTCGATGGATTCAGACATCGCGGCACGCTGGTTGTTGAAGAACAGCAACGAAAGCGACAGACCCACCAAAGCGGCAACCATCGCGCTGAAGAATGGGTCAAACCGCAGTGCCAGCATGATTGCCAGGATTCCGGCAAACAGCCCGAGACGGATCATGATGAACATCAGCACAGGGTTTCTTTTCACCCAATAAGTCTATGTTTGACGTCAGCGCTCGCGGTTAGAGTTAATTCATGCGCTACTTCTTGCTGTTTCTTGTCGTGGTCGGAATCTTCACCGTTTTCGTCACCGTCTTTGCCGCTTCGGCAAACAAGAACGAGGTTCGCACCATGCCCAAGTGGGCTTGGGTTCTGGTCTGCCTGCTGTTTCCGTTGATTGGTGGAGTGCTGTACCTCTTGGTCGGTCGCCCAGTCGGCGGCGCCAAGCAGCAGACTCGAATCGTCGCTCCGGACGATGATCCAGAGTTTCTGCGCAAGCTAAACGAGCAGATTCGCAAGCAGAAAGAGCAGGATCAGCGCGCCGACCGCCAGCGCGATACCGAGCGAGGCGACACCGAGAAGCGCGACGATGACCAGAAGGGCGAAGACCCTAAGGATGCCTGAGTCGCCGGCGCAGCAGTTTGCCGCGCACCTTCTCGCGGCACTGGCTAAAGCCGGGGTCCGCAATTTCTTTCTCGCCCCCGGCGCAAGGTCTCAGGCTCTCGCGATCGCCGCGGGCCAACTCGCCGAGGCCGGCAAGCTCGATCTGGTGATTCGAGTCGATGAACGTTCGCTCGGCTTCCTTGCCCTGGGCGCAGCGCTCGGTTCGGGTGAGCCATCGGTTCTGATCACCACCTCAGGCACCGCCGTCGCCAACCTGCATCCCGCCGTCTTGGAGGCCAACCACGCCGGAGTGCCGCTGATTTTGCTGACTGCTGATCGACCACACGAACTCAGGGGCGTCGGCGCTAACCAGACCACCAATCAGGTCGACATTTTTGCGGATGCCGTTCGCGAATGCATCGACGTTGAGGCACCCACCGGAGCCGAGGGTGAGGTCCAGCATGCTTCGCAACTGGCGGGGCTCGCAATCGCATCCGCCCTCGGATTCCACGGCGAACAGCCCGGCCCGGTTCAACTAAACCTCGCTTTTCGTGAGCCGCTAAGTTCAGTGCAACCGAATGCGGCCGCGCTCGCCCCGATCATTTCTCTGCCGCCGCGCGAAGAACCGAAAGTCGAATTCGCCGTGGTCGATGGTTCGGTGCCAACCGTCGTTATTGCCGGTGCTGGTGCGGGCGAGGATGCGGTTGAGCTAGCCGAGTCTTTCGGTTGGCCGCTGTTTGCCGAGCCCTCTTCAGGAGCTCGATTCGGCGCAAACGTCGTTGTCGGCTATCGCGCCCTGCTCGAATCCGAATTGGCCTCGAGGATCGGTCGCGCGGTTGTCTTTGGCAAGCCGACCCTGAGCCGAGCCGTGGTTGCCCTGCTCAAAAATCCCGACGTTGAGGTCGTGGTCATGAAGAACCGCAGTTACGGATTCTTCGATGTGACTCGTCGTGCGGCGCACTTCTGCGACGAGCTTTCGGTTAGCGGCGAACCTGATTTCGACTGGCTCGAAGACTGGCGGGTAGCAGACCGAGAGCTGGCAGGTGCAACCCCAGTCCACTCTGCGACAGCCGCTTCAACCAAAGACGGCAGGATAACCCGACGCGACATCATCGAGGCGGTTTGGCAGGCCACCGAAGAGCAGGATCAGCTTCTGCTCGGCGCATCCCGAATGATTCGCGAGGCAGATCGTTGGGCACCGGCCAAGCCGATTCGCATCTTCAGCAATCGAGGTCTAGCGGGAATCGACGGAACCGTCGCGACCGCGACCGGACTTGCGCTGGCCGAGGTTAGGGCAGAACTTGAATCCGCCGGTATCACCCGTGCACTGATTGGCGATCTGACCCTGGTTCACGATGCCGGATCGCTGGCGTACGATCGCGTCGGAGAGCCAGGCCTGAACCTTCAGGTCATCGTCGTGAACGACAACGGCGGCACAATCTTTGAGGCGCTGGAACCCGCTCAAACTCTCGAACCAGCTGTTTTCGAGCGACTTTTCAAGACCCCGCAAACGGTGGACTTTTGGTCGCTCGCGCAGGCTTACGGGTGGCAGTACATCCAGGCGCAGTCTGAGTCAGAACTGCGGGATGCGCTCGACGCATCCGGTCGCGTTCTGATTGAAATCAAGCTCTAGGCGAAAGCGTTGCGAATCGGAGCGAACTTGAGGTCGGTCTCGGCCAACTCCGCCGCCGGATCCGACTCGGCCACGATTCCGCATCCTGCGTATGCGCGCACGGTGGTGCGGCCATTCGCCTCGGTGGCCTGAGCACCTCGAAGCGCAATCGCCCACTCGCCATCGCCGTTGGCGTCGATCCAGCCGACCGGACCGGCATAGCGTCCGCGATCGAACGGTTCGAGTTGGTCGATCAGCGCTAGGGCGGTTTCGGTCGGGGTGCCGGCGACGGCCGCCGTTGGGTGCAGCACGGCTGCAATATCCAGCGAGGATGCGTCTTCGCGCAAAACTCCCTGCACGTCAGAGGCCAGGTGCCACAGGTTCGGCAGCGCCAAACTGAACGGCTGCTCATCCGCTCGAAGTTCGCTGCAGTATGGGCGCAGCGCGTTGACCAGCGACTCAACCGCGTATGCGTGCTCGCTGCGATTCTTTGCCGAGGACGCCAGTGCCGCGCTGATTGCGCTGTCGATGCTCGGGTCGGTTCCGCGCCCGGCCGTGCCCGCCAATACGCGGGCCGATACCTCGCCGCGGTGAGACCTGACCAACAGTTCGGGGGATGCGCCGAACATGCCATCTACCTGATACGTCCAGCAGTTGGGGTAGCGCTTGGCTAACTTGGCCAGAGTTGGGTTCAGGTCTAGTGAACCGTCAACCTCGGCCACGATGTCTCGGGCCAAGACAACCTTGCCCAGCTCGCCCGCCTTGATTTTGGTCACGGCCGAGGTCACCGAATCACAAAAATCCTGCTCGCTCTGCTGGCCTTCGACAAACGATAGTTTCGCGGCAGAACCCGCACCTGAAAGCCCAGTCGAGCCCGCAGTTTGGCTCCAAAAGTCGATTGCTGTCGCAGCTTCATCCGCCGCCATATCTGCCCGATGGATGCGGGTAAGCCAGCTGCGGTTTGCGGTTCTGAATACCAGAACCTCGGGCACAATCAGGGTGCTCTCGAGCGCGCTGTGATCTGAAAACGCGATAGTGCCGAATGCGACCGGCCCAGAGCCGACAGCCTTCACGCTGTCGCTGACATCGCAGTTTTCGAGCCAAGCGAGCCAATCGGCCTTGAGTTTTTGCATTCGATCCGGGCCGCTGGCGCTGAGGCGAGCGACTTGGCCGAACCCAATAAGGCCTTCTCCATTTCGCATGAATAGATGCGCTTCAGCGGGCAGATGATCTGCCCAATTCCAATCGGCAGGCAGATTTAGCTCGATGGTATTCGCAGTGAATTTGGTCACTCGAAACACCTCTGCTCTGCTTTGCTAAACGAACCGGAATCGTCGCTAGACGAAAGGAAACCGCTGAAATCAGCCTGAGTCTTTGCTGTGAAAACAACTCGGTGGCTGTTAGGCCAAAAAACTCAGACGCTAACCTGAACTTGCATCCTGACAAATCCTACGTTGTCAACCAGATAGACGATGAATCGATTCCAGCCAAACTCGAACCCGACGGGTCGGTCGCTGGTCGCATCCTTTGGATTTGTGTCGCTGGCAATCGGCTTGTTCGTCTCGCTGCTCGCTTTGATGGTTCCGGCGACTGCCGCTCATGCAGCTAGCCCGCAGGGGATTGGTTCAGTGGGTGCGCATCCCGCCAAGCCGCACAACGATCGCGATAACGAGGATGGCGAAAACGAAGACCCAAACGACATCGGCTCTGAAATTCGAGAGCAGCACGGTCACGAGGGTTCGATGCAGATTCCGCCGCTGGTGATTAAGCCGCGCGGAGGTTCAGGTGACGGTGGTCCGGGCGGCGATGACGGCCCGGCTGGATCGGGTGCCGCAGGATTTGGTCACTACGACGTAGCTCCGGTAACCGGTGGTCCAGGCGATCCACTCGGCGGTGTTCCTGGCGCGAATGCCGGCGGTTCGGTCAAGTTTGACCCAGAGGGTGGAACCCCGGTCGGCCGCCACCCAATCGATTTGAAGCACGTGAACTTTAGCCAGCCGACTCCAGCCGATGTTTTCATGCAATCGGCAACTGTTGCCCTAGGTGCGATGGGCATCGGCGCTCTTATTTTGGTTGGCCTTACGGCCTCGCGCGGCAAGCTCTTTAGACGAAACCGACCATCCGAGGCCAAGGCAGTCGATTACAACTCGGCCGACTAGGTTCGCCGAAATTGCCTCGCTAAGCCACGGTTAGACTTGAACGGTGAGCAAAGCAGATCTGGCCAAGAAACCCGCTGAAGTAGCAGCGATGTTCGACGAGGTCGCCCCGACTTACGACCTGACCAACGATCTGCTCTCTTTCGGGCAAACCAAGCGCTGGCGCAAGATCGTCGCGCGTGCCGTTGACCCTCGTCGCGGGCAGCGCATCCTTGACCTAGCAGCCGGCACCGGTTCATCTTCGGTGGCTTTTCTGAAGAACGGTGCCCACGTCGTCGCGAGTGATTTCTCAGAGGGGATGCTGGCCGTCGGCCGCAAGCGTCACCCAGAGCTGGAATTCGTTTTCGCTGACGCCACGAACCTGCCCTTCAAGGATGCCGAATTCAATGCCGTGACAATCTCTTTCGGTCTGCGCAATGTCGTCGATGTTGATAAGGCGCTCGCCGAAATGTACCGGGTGGTCAAGCCGGGTGGCCGCGTCGTGATCTGCGAATTCAGCAAGGTCAAGCTGCCTATCCTGAAGCAGTTCTATGAGTTCTACCTGACCAAGTTGCTGCCTGCGTTCTCGCGGGTGGCAAGCAAGACTCCTGAGGCGTACACATATCTCGCTGAGTCGATCGTCGCCTGGCCCGACCAGAAGCAGCTCGCCAAGCAGATTTCGAAGGCCGGCTTCAAGCGCGTTGAATTCCGCAATCTGGTGTTCGGTGTGGTCGCCATCCACCGAGGCTACAAGGATGCCGCCAAGTGAGCTCTCGTCTGCCTAAGCAACTGCAGAAGCTTCAAGATCAGACTCTGGTCAAGGCACTTGAGGCCGGACTCGATCTGGTCGAGGCTGAACTCGAGGTCGCGGTGGCTAGCCACAACGCGCTCATTGACAGCGCGGCCCGCCACCTGCTCGAGGCGGGCGGCAAGCGCGTTCGACCAGTATTGGTTCTGCTAACGGCACAGCTGGGTGACCCAAAGCGTCCAGAGGTGATCGACGCGGCCGTAATCGCCGAACTGACCCACCTCGCCACTCTGTACCACGACGATGTCATGGACGATGCTCCAACCCGCAGGGGAGTACCGACCACCCAGAAGGTCTATGGCAACTCGGTGGCGATCCTCACCGGTGACCTGCTTTTGGCCCGTGCTTCTCAGATTGGCGTCGGCCTAGGCTCTGACTCGCTTCGTATGCAGGCCGAGACCTTTGAGCGACTCTGTCTCGGTCAGCTTCACGAGACCATCGGCCCGCAAGACGGCGAAGACCCGATTCAGCACTACCTGCAGGTGCTCGCAGACAAGACTGGTTCGCTGATCGCATCCAGCGCGGCCATGGGTGCCATTCACTCTGGCGCTCGCGTCGAGTACCACCAGGCCCTAATCAACTACGGCGAAAGAGTTGGAGTGGCTTTCCAGCTGATTGATGACGTAATCGACATCAGCGAGAAGGGCCCGAGCGGAAAGACTCCTGGCACAGATTTGCGCGCCGGCGTTGACACCCTGCCGACCCTGCTGCTGCGCAAGGCTGCGGCAGATGGCGACCAGTCGGCCGTCGAGCTGGTGGCGCTCATTGACTCAGATTTATCGAATGACGCCGTGCTTGCTGAAGCCGTCACCAGACTGCGCAACCACCCAGTGGCGGCCGAGGCGCAGCGTCAGGCCGAGAACTGGGCAAAGGCCGCAATCGACGCGCTCGACCCGCTGCCCGAGGGTTCGGTCAAGCGTGCGCTGGTGCAGTTTGCAGACGCGGTCGTCAACCGAGACAACTAGAAACCACAACATCTTCGAGAGGCGTTCGGATGCGTGAATCAATCCACCTCAAGTCAGACGGAGTCTCGGTCATCTTTGACCTGAGCGCGAATACCCCAAACATCGTTCACTGGGGTCGAGCCGTAGCAGATTCAGATTTAGATGTCACCGCAATCCTTGAACCATCTCCGCACTGCGACTTTGACGCCCCGCAACTGATCGGCATCTGGCGCGAAAATGCTCGCGGCTACCTGGGTGAGCCAGCCCTAAAGGGTTCTCGTCCCGGCCGCGATTGGTCGCACAAGTTCGATTTGCGCGACGTGGCAGTAAGCGAAAACCGCGTCGTGTTCACTTCAATCGACGCAGAGGCAGAACTAGAAGTGACTGCCACTTTCGAGCTGGATGCGCACGGCGTACTCAGCGCGCAGTACTCGGTCACGAACCTCGGCCTAACCGAATTTAATGTTGAGGCTTTGACCGTTTTCTTGCCGATCCCCGACTACACCAGCGAAATCCTCGACTTCCACGGTCGCTGGATGAATGAGCGCCAGCCGCAGCGCCAGCCGATTCACGTCGGCCAGTGGGTGCGCGAGGGCCGCGAGGGTCGCACCGGTCACGACTACACGCTCGCCCAGTTCGCACTGACCGCCACTAGCGGATTTGAGTCGGGTGAGGTCTGGGGTCTGAGCCTGGCCTGGTCGGGCAATAATCGGCACCTGGTCGAGCGCACCGCAATCGGTCGCACTTCGATGGCTGCGGCCGAATTGCTTCTGCCAAACGAAATGGTTCTAGCCAGCGGTGAGACCTATTCCGCACCGGCAGTGATTGCCGTTTACTCGAACGAGGGTGTTGATGGCGCGAGTGACCGACTGCACCGCAGGCAGCGCGCGCGTGTGACGCATCCCACCAATGTTCGCCCACGCCCGATCACCCTGAATGTTTGGGAGGCAGTCTATTTCGACCACAACTACGACAAATTGGCTGCGCTGGCCGAAGCCGCCGCAGAAATCGGAATCGAACGTTTCGTGCTCGATGACGGCTGGTTTGGCTCACGTCGCAACGACCAATCCGGCCTCGGCGATTGGACAGTAAGCCCAGAGGTTTGGCCAGAGGGGCTCGGCAAGTTGATTGACAAGGTCAAGAGCTGCGGCATGGAATTCGGCCTCTGGTTCGAGGGTGAAATGGTCAACCCTAACAGCGACCTATACCGAGCGCAC
>JACCDN010352406.1_pt1 | contig 16657 bp, 16 predicted proteins | sample 7441691 | NCBI WGS metagenome assembly JACCDN01 (sample SAMN15323439, study PRJNA562643) | freshwater metagenome | isolation source: river surface water | place: USA:Blue River Watershed | collected 2017-08-16
GCCTTCAAGATCTCTGGCCATGAAGCATCGCTTCGTAAAGTCCCCTCAATATCCGAGACCAAGTGCGTTATTCCCGGATGCTTCTCTTGTCTAAAGAGAGCTGAGACTTCGACCGATCCAGCTTCACAAATCTGTGAAATATCGTTTCGCATGAGATCAACAATCATTAGATTTTCTGATTTATCTTTCTCGCCAAACTCTTCCTGGTTCCAGCGGATAGTTCCCTTTATGGGCGATGTGAGAATTCTGCGACCGGTGCGAGAGAGAAACCTCTCGGGTGATGCCGAAGCAATTTCAAAGCCAGGAATCTTTAGATATGACGCAAAAGGCGCGGGGTGTGCTCGGAGGATTTCGGAGAAGAGTGCGCTAAGACGTTGCGGTCTATCCCCCATGAAATGTGAGAGTTGTCGACAGGCATTGACCTGATAGACCCCGCCCTCTGCAATCGATTCCTTGATTGCATGAATGTAGGCGATGTAATCGATCATCTCGATATTGGATTTCCATGGACGTTCTAGGCGCTGCCAAGACTCGTGTGGGAATGGCGCCTCAACTACCTTTTTGAAACGGGCAAAGTGGAGTTCGCCTTCAAAAGTTGCGAGAACTGCCCAGAAATTTCCATCATTGAGACGGGATGGATCGGAGGTGACTTCAGCTAAGCGGGTGGCGCGAAGGCCATGCATCCAGAATTGGTACCCCTTGCCCATCAACATAGGGGTAAGGCTAAGGGCTGGCCGTCGCAGAAATCGACGCTTTGGCACTTCTGGTCGACCTGCGCTAGATTTGCGCCCGCAATACGCGGACGTAGCGCAGCTGGTAGCGCGGAACCTTGCCAAGGTTCAGGTCGCGGGTTCGAACCCCGTCGTCCGCTCGGATTAAAAGTCACTTTCCGGTTGGAGGTGACTTTTTATCTACTGGGTCAATAGTCGCCTATCTGATCACAGGAATTGGTGGAATGGCCGAGAGGCGAGGCAAGGGACTGCAAATCCCTCTACACGGGTTCAAATCCCGTTTCCACCTCCATAGTTTCAATGAAGAAACGGATTACCCTGACGCACATGAGCAACGAATATCTCGAAGGTCCAGAGCGCCCTTGGGGTCGCTATCAAGTACTCGCAGATACTCCGACATATAAGGTCAAAACAATCTGGGTAGAACCTGGCCACCGCCTCTCATTGCAACGCCATCAAAAGCGTGAAGAGCATTGGTACATAGTCTCTGGCGTCGCTGATGTCGTTCTCGGTGAGAAGACATTTAAGGCAGAGGCTGGGCAATCAGTCGAGGTTGCAATCGGTGAGCTCCACCGCATAGGCAACTCTGGTTCAGAGGTAATGATCTTCGTTGAGGTCCAACGCGGCACATACTTTGGTGAAGACGATATCGAGCGCCTCGAGGATGATTACGCACGCTAAGGGGCATTCGCTTTCTTAGGTTACACTTTCACCACAATTACATAAGACCCGGACGATTGGCTCAGCGGTAGAGCACCACATTGACATTGTGGGGGTCACTGGTTCGATCCCAGTATCGTCCACTCGCTAATTCTTGTACTTTTCGTGAACCGAAAGTTATTCACTTTTCCGTCCCCCTGAACTTGGATTCTCCTATATCAATTCTCAGGAGGATTAATGTTCAGTTCATTGATTGTTGTTGTAGGCCTTTCTATTTCCTCTCTTACCTCGGGCGGACTAATAACCTCCGTGCCCTCGAAGCCACAACAGTACATAGTTGACCTTGGAAATGGAGGCGGCGGGACTTCTAATTTCAATCCCAGCTGTGGATTGACACCGAATAAAGCTCCGGTCTGATGGGGGTATTGGGGTGGCTAGAATTCGAAGGCGCGCAGATGAAGATTTCGCTAAGGTGGAGAAGGCTTTCCGTACTGTTGTTCCAAGTTATAAGGGCTCCATTAGTTCATGGCTCTTAAAATTCCGCCTCCATTTCGACAACCGCTCAGGGGAAGAGATTCTTCGAGTTTCAAAAGAACCGAACCTCCGGTGCCTAGATTGCGGCTGGAAATACAACTTCCAACTAATTCTCAGGTGTCCAATCTGTAGGTCCGAGAGATCGAGAATGTTTCTCGACGACGATCCCTTCTCAAACCCTTTCTCGATCGTCATCTACACCTTAATTGCCTTTGCGATTTTCGCATTCGGTCTCAGTCTTTGGGCCCACTAAGCCTTTGGTGGGCTTCCTCACTCTCAGCCTGCGACATCCACCTAATACTCGCGAGTTACTCAGGTAATGCACTTAAGTTGTCCCATGACCGATCGCGTACTTCCAACCATCATCCAAGGTGGCATGGGTATTGCTGTCTCCTCCAATCAGCTTGCTAAAGAGGTTGCCCAGACTGGCAACCTCGGTGTCATATCCGGAACAGCGATTGATTCGGTTGTCTCACGACGGCTTCAAGATGGCGATTTAGATGGATCAATACGTCGCGCCATGGCGCACTTCCCAAATCAAGATGTCATCAAGGGCGTTATGGATCGCTACTTCATCGAAGGTGGTCGCGATCAATCCAGACCTTATATCGATGTACCGAAGTTAACTCTTAAGCCGGTGCAACATGCAGTCGATTTGTTGGTCGTTGCTTCATTTGTTGAAGTGTGGCTTGCTAAAGAAGGTCACGATGGGCTCATCGGAATGAACCTTCTTGAAAAGATTCAGATGTGTATTCCTGCGCAACTATTCGGTGCGATGCTTGCTGATGTTGATTACATTCTCATTGGTGCTGGAATTCCGGCGCAAATTCCGAATCTTCTCAATCAACTTGCACTCGGTAAGCCGATTGCCATGACTGTAGATGTTGCAGAGTCAACGATGAAGCACTTCATCTCCTTTGACCCAAGTTGTATTGAAGGATTGACCTTCCCGATTAAGCGTCCACAGTTCCTCGCAATTGTCTCTTCCCACGCTCTCGTCGCATATTTAAATAAAGATGAGATTACTAAGCCCGATGGATATGTCATTGAGGGCCATACCGCTGGTGGACATAACGCTCCCCCGCGAAATAAGAAGTCCAAAGATGAAGAAGGTAATCCGATCTATACCGAACAAGATGAAGCAGACCTTGTAAAGGTTAAGAACTCTGGATCACCTTTCTGGCTCGCCGGTGGTTATGCAACACCTGAGAAGGTAAACGAAGCTATTGCTGCGGGCGCTCAAGGAGTTCAAGTTGGATCACTCTTTGCACTCGCAGATGAATCTGGATTTACACCAGAGCTAAAGCAGGAAGTTATTGATGCCCTCACCAGCGAGAAGTTATCGGTTAAGACAGATGGCAGTGCATCTCCTACTGGATTCCCATTCAAGGTAGCTGTTCTTCCAAAGTCGCTCTCTGATGATGACGCGTATGAAGCACGAAATCGCATCTGCGACCTCGGATACCTGCGCACACCCTTTGAGCGTGAGAACGGTGGCGTTGGATATCGCTGTCCCAGCGAACCGCTGAAGACCTACGAATTCAAAAAAGGGAATGTCGAAGAAGCTCAACATTCACAATGCCTCTGCAATGCCTTGATGTCGAATATTGGATTAGGGCAACTAAGACCCGATGGGCGACGCGAACTTCCATTGATCACATTAGGTTCAGATCTATCTGGACCTGACTATCTTGCAAAGAAGCATCCACAAGGATGGAAAGCGCTCGATGTAATTAACTACCTACTCGGTAAGTAATTTATGAAGCACCGCTAGTTCGCTCTCATCAGCGGGCGCAATATCCCAAGGCTTATGCAGGCTATCTCCAGACCAGCGTGGAATTACATGCATGTGGATATGAAAAACGGTCTGCCAGCCAGCTTCCCGATTCATCTGGAAGATTGTTGTGCCTTCAGAGCCCAGCTTTCGCTGGAGAATGTCTGCAACTTTCTTCGCTGATGTGGCGAGCTGACCGTAGAGATCGGCAGAAATTGTATGGATATCTTCATGGTGCTTTTTTGGAATCACAAGGCTGTGACCCCGGCTCGCTGGAAAGATATCTAGGAAGGCTAAGAATTCTTCATCCTCGTAAATTCTCTTGCTTGGAATCTCTCCAGCAATGATCTTGCAAAAAATGCAGACGTTGATCGCAGCGCTCATGAGGACGATGTTAGGTCAGCAATACGTTTGCGAGCAATGGTCTGACTTGGCGATTCTTTTCCAAGCAGAACCTGAAGAATGCGGAGCATCGGCGAGACAACCTTGAGCCAAATACGAGATTTGCTCTTTAACCCGAGCGCTGCAAGCACTCGTGGATCCATCGTTGAAATAGCTGCATTACATAAGACCCGATAGAAAGGCATCGCCGCCTTCGAAAATGGTGGCTTCACTATGAAGTGCACAATTCTTCTTGTTGCCTCAATCTCTCCAATTTCGTTATTGAGGAAATCATCGAGAACTTCCGCGAGTTCTTCATCTGAAGAGGGCGCATCTGTAAGTCCAAGTGGTTCGGCGCTTCTTGACCACTCCTTCACATAGTTGCTCACACTTCGATCTTGATCTCGGCCAAGTTCTCTATAGGCAACAAGGAAAGAATCGGTGAAGGCGCAATGAACCCAGAGCAGGTGACGTGCTTGAGATGCTTGGTAGTGGTGGACTTTCTCTGCTTGATCCGAATACTCACCAACGACGTGTGAGTGAAGTGCATTTACTCTTCTCGCCTCTTTCGCGATCGCCTCTGTAGAGCCAAATGAGGTGATAGTGAGCCAACGCGTAGTTCGCTCTAAACGGCCTAACGGGTCTGTGTCATATGCAGAATGTTGAGAGACGCCAGCTAGAGCCGCTGGATACGCTGCCTGCATTAATAGCGCTCGAACTCCCCCCACCAGGGTTGCTAACGATCCATGCACCTTCCAAACATCGCTCTCGGGACCATAAAATCCAGAGTCATTTCCGATAGCCATTTCATTGGCCCATGCAGGTAATCCCTTGGGATCTCCAGAGACCGCTTTACGGAAAGCTGAGGCGATTCTCTCTCCACCTAGCTTTTTGAGAATGGCGCTCACTCTGACGAGCTATGGCTCTGAACGAAGATTAAAGAGTTTTCAAAGATGATCTCTTTGTCATAGTCGAGAGTTGCAACATGGTAAGAGTTCACAAGTTCGATTCTCTGCTTCGGAATGGATCCCACGCCCTTCATGATGATCTCGGTGTTGCTTACAGGAAGCGTGTGATCGTCTTTGCTGTGAAAGAGCATCAACGGAACAGTCACATCATGGAGACGCTTACGGTTGTAGTTCAACATCTTAAGCAGTTCATAGACGCCCACGGCAGGAAGTGAGTCATATCCATGTTCTGTTACGCCGGGTTGTTTGATGTCATCGCCAACGGAATCACGCATCTTCTGGAAGCGAGAAATAAGCCAGGCAAGTTGGTGCGGAACAAATTTGACGTGAGCCATCGGATTAACCAGAACGATTCCGGCGATAGCAGGATGATTCTTCATCGCGACATTGAGTGTCGTTCCACCGCCCATCGATAGGCCGAAGATAAAGACTGTCATCCCCTGTGAGTGCATCCAATCGAGCTCTTCTTCAACCTTAGCGGGCCACTCTTGCCACTTCACTAAGTTGAGATCGGCTGGCTTCGTCCCATGGCCAGGAAGCAGCGGCACCGAAATGGAGTAACCGCGCTGGAGGAAATACTCCGCCCAAGGGCGCATTGAAATAGGAGAGCCAGTAAATCCATGGACAAAGATGGCGCCAATCTTCGCGTTGGCCCCTTTTCCTATCGCTCGCCAATCTTGCATGGAACCTGCTGGGGCATCATGAACGCTCATAGGGAAAGGGTATTGCCATGGCCATGTCATATCAATCATCTACGCTGACCTCACTATGGACGAGAAGAGCAGCCCAATTAATTGGCAGTCAACCATTCAAGAGCTAGGTACACCGTTGCACGAAGCGACTTTCGTTGTTCTCGATCTCGAAACTAGCGGTGGAGCCCCTCATCTCGGCGCAGGTATTACCGAAATTGGCGCTGTCAAAGTTCGTGGTGGCGAACAGCTCGATACCTTCTCAACCTTAGTGAATCCGCTTCATCCAATTCCTACCTACATCACCGCCCTCACCGGTATTGATGACGCTCTTATTTGCGATGCTCCTTCAATCGATTTCGTACTTCCCGATCTCTTTCAATTTCTCGGCGATGAAAATACGGTCTTTGTGGCACAGAATGCGCCTTTCGATCTCTCTTTTCTCAAAGCAGCCGCAAAGCTCCATGGGCATCCATGGCCATCGTTTCGAGTACTCGATACAGCGATCTTGGCGCGTCGTGTACTTTCTCGAGAAGAAGCGCCTAATTGCAAATTAGGAACGCTGGCTCAAGTTTTTGGGGCTGATGTAACTCCCAACCATCGAGCATTAGATGATGCAAAGGCAACAGTAGATGTCCTGCATGGAATATTTGAAAGGCTAGCGGGCTTCGAGGTATTTACCGTTGAAGAAGCACTTAACTTCAGTGCGCCGAAGAAATCTCGGTCGACAAAGAAGCCCAATTCTCAAGAAGAGCAGTAGCAGCGCCAGAATCAATCGCTTCAATTGCGCGTGGCATGGACTTCGCGATTCGTTCATGGAGCGATAGATGAAGTTCGCCATCGAAGGCAGCAATGGTGACTGCGGTATTGAGCAAGACGATATCTCGTGGTGCGCCCCGCTCACCAGCCAGAATGCGCTTTGATATTGCTGCATTCTCTGCCCCATCTCCCCCGACCACTGCGGAGATTGGTGCATTATCTAGACCAAAATCCTTTGCATCGATTCGATCGCTCGAGATTTCATCTCCACCAATTGTTAGGACAGATGTAGTTCCATCCAGAGTGATCTCATCAAGGCCATCATCGCCACGGAAGACAAATCCATCGCATCCCTTATCGGCCATGACTTGTGCCATCACCAAGTGAATTCGATCATCAGCGACCCCAATTGCAGCTGCCTTAGGTTTTGCAGGGTTGGCAAGAGGGCCGAGAAAGTTAAAGACGGTTGGAACCCCGAGCTCTCGTCGAGCAGGAGCAGCATTCTTCATCGCAGGATGGAAGACAGGTGCGAAGCAGAAGCCAATCCCTAATTCACGGACGGTTCGTTCGACTCCCGCCGCATCTAAATCGTAGGCAACGCCCAGGGCGCCATAGAAATCAGATGCACCCGACTTTGATGACACAGCGCGACTGCCATGTTTTACAACTCGAGCACCGGCGGCAGCGGCCACAATGGCAGCAGTTGAGGAGATATTGATTGTGTGCGCCCCATCGCCACCTGTTCCCACAGTGTCGACTGCTCGCTCTGAAATATTTATAGGCATCGCATTGCGGTAGAGCTGTTCCACTAACGCAGAGACCTCTTCCGCGGTCTCGCCCTTCTTATGAAGTGAGAGCAAGAAGCGCTTCACCGATTCGATGTCGGGGGTATCTTCAAGAATCGCCTGCAGGACCGATTGAATCTCTGCTGGCTCTAAATCTAGGCCGGCATCGAGACGTTCAATAAATTCGGGCCACAAGAGGGACATGATCTGCTCTCGCCCGCTGAAACTTAAATCGTCGCTACTGATCGAGCGCGAACAAGATCTGCAACAGTGTTTGCAAGAGTGAATGGATCAACTGGATGCGTGACGCTTGCCTCTGCGCGAGACCAGGCCGCGAGCCAAGCATCTTCCTTGCGAGCAACGAGTAGCAGTACCGGTGGGCAGTTATAGACCTCATCCTTGAGCTGACGGGCAACGCCCATTCCGCCCTCTGGGGTCGCCTCCCCATCGAGGATGAATAAATCGATGGGTGATTGGGATCCAGGCTTTACTGAATCAACATAGAGTCTCAAGGCATCGGCGGTAGCAAATTCACGAATCTGGTGCTCCGGCATATCCGCAGAGACCTTTCGGCCTAGGGCGTTGATAACAGCTCTGCGGGCAGTTGAGTCATCTGAGTAGAGAACGATGTTGAGTTTACGAGCCGATTCCATAGCCAAATTGTAGTCACCAGAGGTGAGCCTTTTCACCTTAATTCGACCCGGAAAAAGGTGGTTCTGGCCACCTCAAAGTGGGCTTTCCCTGCGTAAATCGGGAATAATGCCACCCATGACCAGCACCAGTGTGAACGCTCACCACAAGATCACCCGTCCCAATTTGGTCGCGGTAGGAACAATCGTTTGGCTCTCCAGTGAGCTCATGTTCTTCGCTGCGCTCTTCGCGATGTACTTCACTACTCGCGCAGTGCAGGGACCAGAGATCTGGCTTGAATCAACCGAAATTCTTAACATTCCATTTGCAGTTCTCAATACCACCATTCTCGTTCTCTCATCTGTCACCTGTCAGTTCGGAGTATTCGCAGCTGAGCGTTATCAGCCACGACGCACCGGATCACTTCTCAAGGTTTCATCATGGGGAATGCGCGAGTGGTTCTCACTCACCTTCCTTATGGGCGGGTTCTTTATCGCAGGTCAGATCTATGAGTACGCGACTCTTGTTACTGAAGGTCTCACACTCTCATCTAATGCATATGGCTCGGTCTTCTACCTTGCAACGGGTTTCCACGGATTGCACGTGACCGGTGGTCTCATCGCCTTCCTTATCGTGATGCTCCGAGTTGCTAAAGCTCGTCGTTTCACTCAGAGCCAAGCAACGACAGCAATCGTGGTTTCTTACTACTGGCACTTCGTTGACGTTGTCTGGATCGCTCTATTCGCCGCTATTTATCTCATTAAGTAAATGAATAACCTTAGGAAGGAAAACTTCGTGAAGCGTCTATCGCGCCTTCGTCGCCACCGTGCAGCAGGACCAATTCTCTTGATCTTCGCTCTCTTTACGATTGGCACAACATTCCAGGTAGCAAGTGCGGTCAATACAGCTACGACAACAGCTGCCGATCGCTCTGTGACTATCGAAGAAGGTAAGCAGCTCTTCCTCAAGGGTTGCTCCTCTTGCCATGGCCTCAACGCTGAAGGCGGAACCGTCGCTCCATCTCTCATTGGAGTCGGTGCTGCTTCAGTTGATTTCCAGGTGGGTACTGGCCGTATGCCAATGGCAGATATGAGCCAGCAGGCAATGCGCAAAGCAGTTGTTTACACACCCGCTGAGATCAATGCCCTTGCAACTTACGTTGCATCATTAGCGCCAGGACCTGAGGTACCAGGCGATGAGCTACTTAACTACGAGCGCGATGGATCCGTTGCAGAAGGTGGCGAGCTATTCCGCACCAACTGCGCAATGTGCCACAACTTTGCAGGTCAAGGTGGCGCGCTCACTCAAGGTAAGTACGCGCCAACCTTGATGGGCGTAACACCTACACACATTTACGAAGCGATGATTACTGGTCCGCAGTCGATGCCGGTCTTCAGCGATAAAACTCTTACTCCAGAAGAAAAGCTCTCGATCATTAAGTGGATCAAGGCAGCAGAGGCTGAGCCACAGCTCGGTGGAGTTGCACTTGGTCGCGTTGGACCTGTAACAGAAGGCCTTTTGGCATGGACTCTAGGAATCGGATTGCTCATTGGCGTAGCAGTCTGGTTAGCGATGAAAGCGAGATAAGTTAAATGTCTAACGAGATCGAAGCTATTAAAGATCCGGGGCTACCGGCTCACGTTCATCGTCGTAGTGATGTTGACGAGAAGTTTGCGCGTCGCGCCGAGAATCAAGTTGCAATTCTCTTCTTGCTATCAGCACTTGGCACTCTCCTACTCATCGTTGCTTATGTATTTATCCCTGACGATATCTTCGTCTTCATTCCAATCATGGGTGAACAGAATGTTCATCAGCTCCTCTTGGGTCTTGGAATGGCTATCGCGCTATTCTGCATTGGCGCCGGACTCATTCACTGGGCGAAGACTCTGATGCCTGATGAAGAAGTTATCGCCGAGCGCCATGAGTTCCGCTCAAACGATGAAGATCGTGCTGAATTTGTAAAGACAGTCAAGGCAGGTGCAGGAGCCGCTGGACTTGGACGTCGTCCACTTATCAAGCGCACACTCGGATTAGCCCTTGGTCTCGCTGGCTTGACTCCAGTTCTTCTTCTTCGCGACCTCGGCCCACTCCCTAAAGATGAACTCAAGAAGACTTCATGGAAGGCCGGAACGCGCCTTGTTACCGATCCAGGTGATCGCCCAATCAAGGCATCAGATCTTGAGGTGGGTGCAGTTGCGCAGACACTTCCAGAACTTCCTGCTGGTGAAGATCACCGCTCGCTCAATGACATTGCAAAGGATGCGGTTCTCTTGATTCGTCTTCGTCCAGAAGATTTCAATCTTGATGACGAGCGCCTCTCATGGACACATGAGGGAATCATCGCCTTCTCAAAGATTTGTTCACATATGGGATGTGCTGTTGCCCTTTACGAGCAGCAGACAAAGCATCTGCTCTGCCCATGCCACCAATCAACATTCGATGTAACTCGCGCAGCAAAGGTCATCTTCGGCCCAGCTGCACGTCCACTTCCACAGCTTGCTATCACCGTGGATGAAGAGGGTTACCTCGTTGCACAAGCACCATTTAATGAACCGGTCGGACCTAGCTTCTGGGAGCGCTCATCATGACAGCACGCGAACGTATTGCAGGCAATGTTGCGGGATATGTAGATGACCGCACAGGTGCAGCTAAGTGGATGAAGAAAAACCTCACCAAGGTTTTCCCTGATCATTGGTCGTTCCTTCTCGGCGAAATCTGCCTCTACTCATTTATCATCTTGCTCGCATCAGGAACCTTCCTCACCTTCTGGTTTGACCCTTCTATGAAAGAGGTCGTCTACGACGGTTCATATGCGCCACTTCAAGGAATCGAGATGTCTGCCGCATATGCATCAGCTCTTGATATCTCGTTTGAGGTACGCGGCGGGCTACTGATGCGCCAGATTCACCACTGGGCTGCACTCATCTTTATGGTGGGCATCGTTGTCCACCTGCTTCGCGTTTACTTCACTGGCGCATTCCGCAAGCCACGTGAATTTAACTGGATTATCGGTGTTGGTCTCTTGACTCTTGGAATCGTTGAAGGCTTCCTCGGTTACTCACTCCCTGATGATTTGCTATCAGGAACAGGTATTCGCATCGCAGAAGCGATCATTCAGGCGATCCCAGTGGTCGGTTCTTACCTTGCATTCTTCGCCTTTGGTGGAGCTTTTCCTGGTGAAGCCTTTATTCCACGTATCTACACCGTTCACATTCTCTTGCTTCCGGGAATCTTCCTAGCGCTTATCACTGTTCACCTCATGTTGGTCTGGTACCAGAAGCACACCCAGTTCCCTGGTCCAGGTCGTACAGAGAAGAACGTTGTTGGATATCCATTGATGCCGGTCTACATGGCTAAAGCTGGTGGATTCTTCTTCATCGTCTTCGGCGTGACAGCATTCTTAGGCGCTGTTGCATCGATCAACCCAATTTGGCTCTATGGACCATATACCCCAGGACAGGTATCGGCCGGGTCACAGCCCGACTGGTATATGGGCTGGCTCGATGGTTTGGTGCGAATGGCGCCGCCACTTGAAACTTACTTCTTCGGATACACGATCTCCTGGAACATTCTTATTCCAGGTCTGATCTTGCCAGGAATCATGTTCACACTCCTTGCTCTCTATCCATTTATCGAACAGTGGGCTAGCGGCGATAAGCGCGAACACCATCTCTTGGATCGTCCTCGCAATGCGCCAAACCGCACCGCACTTGGTGCAATGGCGCTCACATTCACGCTGGTCTCACTCATCAACGGTGGTAACGACATCATCGCTACTACCTTTGATCTGACCATCAATCAGATGATGTGGTTCTCTCGTATCGGCGTCATCGTCCTACCTCCGATTGCATTCGTTGTCACAAAGCGCATCTGCCTCTCATTGCAGCGCGCAGATCGCGAACTCGTATTGCATGGTCGCGAGACAGGTCGCCTAGTACGTCTTCCACATGGTGAGTTCGTTGAAATCCACGAACCAATCTCTGCGGAGAAGGCTTGGACTCTCACATCACATGAGCAGCTTGCCCCACTCGAACTCCCTGAGTTCGATGGTGCAGGTGTCCGTCGTCCGGGAGCGATCAAGAATAAGATCCGCAACCGCATCTCTCGCGCTAATGCAGTAGCTGTTCCTAAGGCGACAGAGACTGAGCGTAAAGAGCTTGAGGGACACCACTAGCTAACGCTTTTGAACCAGTTTGATCGTTCAGAAAGCTATCGCTTTTGAACCAGTTTGATCGTTCAGAAAGCTATCGCTTTTGAACCAGTTTGATCGTTCAGAAAGCTAACGCTTTTGAACCAGTTTGATCGTTCAGAAAGCTAACGCTTTTGAACGAGAGCAACCCCCAACGCGATCATCGCAATTCCGATGATCGCCTGGGGGTTTAGCTTTTCTCCAAATAATACAAATGCTTGAACTGCGGTAGTAGGTGGCACCAGATAAAGCAGACTGGAGACTCGAGCAGCGCTTCCCCTGGTGAGCATCCAGAGTAACAAGAGGATGGCGATGATTGATGTGACGATGACAGCCCATGACATCGCGAGAGCCGACTCCAGATTCCAATCAATCGATGTCTTGCCCACAACAAACGAGTAAATCCCTAGAACAACTCCTGCGATAAGAAATTGATAGGTCGTTCCTGCAAGAAGCGGAATGGAGTGTCCAAGCCTCTTCTGCATGAGTGTGGCACTTGTTGACCCGCTGAGAGCTGCAATTAGAAGAATCAAAGCAAGTATGGTCATCTCCCCTGCTCGTGAAAAGGCAGGTTCCAAGACAAGTAGAACGCCAATCAAACCTAAGAAGAGGCCAAGTAGCTGCCTTCTTGAGAGTGGTTCATTGAGAAGTTTGATTGCAATAACTGAAACCAAAACCGGTTGAAGACTGGTGATAACAGATGCGATGCCAGATGGTGACCCTTCAGCAATCGCCTGCCACACTCCCCCGAGATAAATAGCATGAAGAGCTATGCCTATAGCTAGTGATGCGTAGAAATCCCTCCGGGTTAATCTAAGGGATTGCTTCATGGCTTTCGTGATTACCGCCAAGATCGCGGCGGCGATGAGGAGCCTTACCGATAGAAAGAAGATGACATCTGAGCTGCGAAAGGCATATTTTGCGACGACGAAACCTGAAGCCCAGATAATGACAAAGATCCCGGGCGCATAGCGCTCCAGGATCTTCATCGTAGGTTGAGAACTACTTAGTGCTCTGAGTCAGCGAGAGGCTTCTCGTACTCAGTAACAAAGCCAATGATGCTGACAATGAGAGCTGCAAGAGCGATGATGGTCAGCCACCATCCAATAATCAAACCAAGTGCCATAACGGTCGCACTTACAGCAACAGGCAGTGGCCACCATGAGTGTGGGCTATAGAAACCAAGCTCACCTGCATCATCTGCAATCTCGGCGTTGACGTCGTCCGATGGAATATCGAAGCCAATTCGCTTCTGGGTAAACCATACATAGAAGCCGACCATTCCAGATAGGCATGCTGCAAGGATCATGCCGGTAATGCCAACTGCCTCGCCACCTACGTAGTAATAGATGACTGCCATGATTGCATAGAAAACTGCAAGACCAGAAAATAGTTGCCAATTAGATTTCATTTAAATTAGTGACCTTCTGTCTTGATATGTGGGTGGTGGAGATCGAATGCTGGGCGCTCAGAGCGGATACGTGGCATCGATGTGAAGTTATGACGTGGTGGTGGACAGCTCGTCGCCCACTCGAGAGATGAGCCATAGCCCCAAGGATCGTCGCAATTGACCAGCGGGCTCTTTCGGGTGATCCAAACGTTGATGAAGAAAGGAATCATCGAGAGAGCAAGTAGCGCTGAACCGAAAGTTGAAATCATATTCATCCCGGTGAAGCCATCTGATGCCAAGTAATCAGCGTAGCGGCGTGGGAAGCCCTTGATGCCGAGCCAGTGCTGAATAAGGAATGTTGTGTGGAAGCCGAAGAAGAGAGTCCAGAAATGGATCTTTCCTAGGCGCTCATTGAGCATGCGACCCGTGAATTTAGGCCACCAGAAGTAGAAACCTGCAAACATCGCAAAGACCACAGTTCCGAAGAGTACGTAGTGGAAGTGTGCAACGACGAAGTAGGAAGCGGAGACTGCAAAATCTAGAGGCGGTGAAGCCAAGATGATTCCAGTGATTCCACCGAAGAGGAATGTGACAAGGAAGCCCATTACCCAGAGCATTGGGGTCTCGAAAGAGACATGGCCTCGCCACATTGTTCCGATCCAGTTAAAGAACTTCACACCGGTAGGTACTCCGATAAGGAAGGTCATGAATGAGAAGAACGGCAAGAGAACTTGTCCAGTTGCGAACATATGGTGCGCCCAGACAGCAACAGATAGCGCAGCAATTGCAATGGTTGCAGCGATCAAACCCTTATAACCAAAGATTGGCTTACGGCTAAAGACCGGCAAGATTTCGGTTGCGATACCGAAGAACGGTAGGGCAAGAATATAAACCTCGGGATGTCCAAAGAACCAGAACAAGTGCTGCCAGAGCATTGCACCGCCATTGGCAGGGTCGAAGATATGCGTACCAAAGAGTCGATCTGATTCGAGCGCGAGTAACGCTGCCGCCAATGGCGGGAATGCAAGAAGAATCAAGATTGAAGTCAGAAGAGTGTTCCAGCTAAAGATCGACATACGGAACATCGTCATACCTGGCGCACGCATCGTGAAGATCGTTGTAATGAAGTTAACGCCACCGAGAATTGTTCCTAGTCCAGAGACAGTAAGACCAATGACCCAGAGGTCGCCACCGATACCTGGTGAATATGTTGAGTTGGCAAGAGGTGCATATGCAGTCCAACCGAATGAGGCAGCACCACCTGGTGTTAAGAAACCACCCACTGTCATCAATGAACCGAAGAAGTAGAGCCAATAAGAAAGCATGTTCAAACGTGGGAATGCAACGTCAGCTGCACCGATTTGCAGCGGCATAATCACATTGGCAAAACCGACAAAGAGCGATGTCGAGAAGAGCAACAGCATAATCGTGCCGTGCATTGTGAAGATCTGGTTGTACTGCTCGTTGCTCATGAACTGCATACCTGGTCGAGTGAGCTCGGCGCGCAGGAAGAGCGCCAGGATTCCACCAACTAAGAACCATGCAAATGATGTTGCGAGGTAGAGATAGCCAATTCGCTTGTGGTCGGTTGAAGTGATTGTCTTGACGAATTGAGTTCCCCAAGACTCCTTACGCTCTACGCCCTGTCGTGGCGCATTAACAACGGGAGCTTCAGCAAATGTAGTCATTATGCGCCTACCTTCAATGAGTTGATGTAATTCTGATATTGCTCAGGGGTCACAACCTTGACCTTAAAGATCATTTGGGTGTGGTTTCGTCCGCAGAGAATGTTGCAACGTCCCGGGTATGTACCCAGCTTGTTCGCAGTGAATTGGAGATGATTTGTACGGTCAGGGAGGTTCTGCATCTGAATCATGAATGCTGGAATCCAGAATCCATGTACAACATCGTTGGATGTAATTGTGAAACGAACGCTCTCGCCCTGTGGGAGATAGAGAGTTGGTGGATTTTCTGGAGTACCAGTAACCACCGCTTCCTTTCCGGCTTCTGGATAACCAAATTGCCATGACCATTGAATACCTTCAACGGTGATTTCGTGCTGAGCAGGAGTCTTTGTATCAACAATCTTCGACTCTTTAATTGCAGTGAAGTAGAAGAGCACAGCGACAATTACGAAAGGAATTACGGTGTAGAGAATTTCAACGGGAATGTTGTACTGAGTCTGCTTAGGGAATTCGCCCTTCTTGGCATCGTTCTTACGATGGAATAGCGCTGGCCAAATAATTAAGATGAAGGTGAATACGCCGACAACTGCCGCTGTAATCCATGCTCCTTGCCAGAGCGAGATCGAAATATCGTTCACGCTAGAAACATCTTTGGGATAACCCATACCTGAAACATCTTCGGACTTGAGTGAGCAACCGCTGAGGAAAGCCGTCGCTAGGAATGCTCCAAGGAGGCCGGCCAGGGTGCGCTTTTTAGGTGCAGACATAGCGCTAAGGATAGTGGCGCAGGCGCGTAGGTTGCGCTGTAAGAGGTATCGTTCTTCGGGTGGCTCACCTCACAAATAATTTCACCTCCGAGATGCCGCTCTCCCCTGCCGTTAGAGAGGCGATTTCTGCCGCTCTCGAACAAGGGTGGGCCGACCCCAAGAAGCAGAGTCAGGCGGCCGGAAGGGCGGCAATTCTCGCCGCTAGCGCTAAAGATGAGATAGCAGGCGCCCTCCACACCACAGCCGATCGGCTAGAAATCATTGGCGAACCCGCCTTGCTCCATTTCTTCGCCCTGCAAGGTTTTTCCCACGGAACCTCACCCCTGTATACCTCAACTGTCGATGTGGGAAAGATCCGCGCTATCGCCCGTCAGGGTGGAGATGAAAGTCTTCTCATCGGAGTAGACGATGAGGGCGCTTTGCTCGCCGATCGCCTCAAATTTCCTAAGGGTTCAACTATCTCAATCCAGGCCACTAATGGAGAGACAGGCTCAGTACAGAACCTGAATCTCTGGAGAGGCCATGCATCGAAGGTAGTTGTCGATGCAACGCGCTCGCTTCCTAACCGAGATCTGATCACAGGCTTTGCCGCAACCACCTTTGAGGCATCCTCCTGGAACGGTCCACAAGGAATCGGATTTATTAATATCAATGATTCAAAGTCCTACAACTATCCACTTCCACATATCGCGCCGATACGAGTACCAGGCTCTTA
>JACCDN010669617.1_pt1 | contig 16654 bp, 31 predicted proteins | sample 7441691 | NCBI WGS metagenome assembly JACCDN01 (sample SAMN15323439, study PRJNA562643) | freshwater metagenome | isolation source: river surface water | place: USA:Blue River Watershed | collected 2017-08-16
AAAATCTGCGCCTCCCACTTCCCTCAAATCAGCAACCAGAGCCTCTCTAAAGCCATCATGCACACCGTCTTGTTCTAAAAAAATATTAACATGTTTTTGCGAAGAACCATCTCGCGTTTCAAGATTAATATTTTTTACCACCTGCACTGGATGGGCCCGAGCGTTTTTTTCTTTGCCCGCCATGTAGGCCGCAACCAGCGCCGCGCCTTCAGCGCCAATGATAAATTCTTGGCCATCTCCTTGAGAGCGATACCCCATCAAGCCGCACTCTTTTAGAAATTTTGAAATTTCTTGGTGGCGTAAGTTGATGAATTCTGCTTTGTTTTCAGCACCTCTAAAAGCTTCAACTAAGCCGCGAGGCAGCACCTGATTAGCTTTGCTGGCAACAAAATAAAGCTCTGGCGGAATACGCGCGATTATTTCGGTGAGTTTTTCTGGAGTAAGCGGTGTGAATGATGTCAATTTTGGCATGCATTAGTCTTTTTTAATGATTAGATTCTATTTAGAGGCGGAATGGATTTGCAACAGCACCATAAAAGCTAAACCCCATTTAAAAATCTTTTCGCCAAATCAAATAAATCAAACATCGCGTCGCGAATTTTGGCGTCAAAGCCGAGATTTTGCTTTGCCCAATCTTTAATCCACGGGCGCGCCAAATTCCAAATATTTAGATTTGGATCGAGCATTATTCCAACAGCCTCGACAAGAAAAATTGTTTTTTGCAACAACAGCAGATCTGGACGCGCGTCCATTTCGTATTCGCGAGTCATTGCAATTAAGTTTGCCAAAAGCTTTGCCACAGAAATATCTTTAACGTCAGCACCAACAATTGTTTCGCCGATTTTGCGACAAGACAAAGCCAATTTGTCAACATTCGTGTGAGCCGGAACCAATCCTGCGTCAATGTGAATTTGGGCAACTCGCTGGTAATTTTTGTTTAAAAAACCAATTAAAATTTCAGCAATCGCCAATCGGGTTTTTTTGTCAATTTGACCAACAATGCCAAAATCGACCACGCCAATGTCACCATTTTTTAGCAAAAATAAATTGCCTTGATGCATGTCGGCGTGAAAAAAACCATTAGAATAAACTTGGTTAAAATAGCTAATTACAAGGTTTTGCGCGATTTGTTTTTTTTCAAATGGCGCAGCAAGAATTTCTGCTTTATTCGAAAATGGAATTCCATCCAGCCACTCTAAAACTAAAATTTTTGAGGTAGAAAATTTCCAGAAAATTTTTGGCACGTAAAAGCCTTTCACATCTTTTAAATCTTCTTTTAAGCGCGAGGCATTTGCAGCCTCTTGCAACAAATCAAGCTCGCTTTTGGCAACAACTTCAAGCAAATTTGCAATGTCGCGCGACGCTTTCGCCAATGATTTAGAAAAAATTGTCAGAATTTTAGAAATTAACTTCAGCGTAGAAATGTCGCGAAACATTATTTTTCTGATTTGCGGACGTAAAATTTTTACCGCAACAATTGAGCCGTCCTGCAAAACCGCTTTGTGAACCTGAGCAATTGAAGCTGAAGAAGTGGCTGTAAAATTGAATTCTCGAAAGCTTTTTTCAAAACCGTCTCCGAGCTCTTCTTTTAAAGTTCTTTTAACTGTTATTTGGCAAAAAGATGGAAGCTTATCTTGCAAAACCGACAAATAATTTGCCAAAGACTGCCCAATAATGTCGGGACGAGAAGCTAATATTTGACCAAGCTTAATAAAGGATGGACCGGAGAATTTTAAGAAAAAAAATAAAGCGCGATTTCTGCTGGCAAAGTAAAGAGGCAAACACAGCAAAAATATTGCTAGGAGCCTTAAAAGATTTAAAATTGAAACCACAATTTCAGTTATTTTTTAAGAGGAGATTCAATTGGCTGAGGAGGAGAGACGGAGCCTACGCCTTGATTAACATCAACCTTGATTTTATTTAAATCAACCTCAACTCCAGCCCAGCCAAGTAATTTGCTAAGTAATTGAGAAATAATGTCGAGAATGTTGCCCGTAACCTCCTGAATTCGAGAAACCACTAATTTAAAAGCGGTAGCAGCCTCGGGAGATAAGTTTAAAATCACCACTACTTCGTCAACCGTAATGATGTTCAGTAACAACATTAGAATTAAAATTGAAAAGGCGGTAGAAGCGAAAACCAGAACCGTACGAATGGTTAACAAAGAAATTATGGCGTGCATTGTAAAGGAAGTTTGTTTTAGCTCATTAGAAGCCTCTAAAGACCACTAAATTGATAAAAGATTAATATTTAAATTTTGACCACTAAGAAACTTAACTCCGCCCCTAGCAAAAATCAGGCTAGAAAGAATCCGTTACGCATTTTCCAAAATACATTCTCGGCGCAACAGGCTCAGCATTGTAATTAGTTTCAATCAAATGAGCAAAAGTCATGTCGTAAACTTTTTCTTGGCGCGAAATAATTCTAAAACTTGGCGTTCGACCACCATTTAAACAAGATTTTTTTTGTCTTAATAACGAAAAAAGTAAATCAGATTCCGCTTCAGTCATTTTCGGATTATTTTCATCTCGCTTAGAACTAGAATTTTTTTTCAAAAAATCATCATTCACATAAAAAACGAAAGAGTTTTTTTGCTGACCACTGTGAAAAGTAACGCGCCCGTAGTTAGAAAAATTAACTGCACAGGAAGTTACAAAAAGAAAAAAAGGCAGAAGCAAAAAGCTTCTACCTTTTTTAAAATATCCAAAACCCGTTAATAACTTAAGAGTTTTCACTGGTCGCAAATTTTTCTACTGCGCTTGCTTTATCTCCCGATTTTTGATCAAAAAATTCTAACTTTTCTTTAATTCTAGAAGCCTTACCAGTAAGGTTACGCAAATAATAAAGTTTTGCACGACGAACCACGCCATATTTCAAAACCTCAATTCCAGAAAGCAATGGCGAGTAAAGCGTGAACTTTCTCTCAACGCCAATACCGCTGCTTAATTTTCTAACTGTAAAAGTTGCGGCATAATTTTCTTCGCTTTTTGTTCTAGCAATAACAACGCCATTAAAAGCTTGAATACGACTAGTGCCACCTTCAGTGATTTTATATTTCACGCTTACAGTATCACCAGCACTGAATTTAGGGATCTCAAAGTTACGCGATTCTTTTATTTTTTTGACCTGCTCCTTAGCAAAATCCGCAAGAATTATTTTCATAAAATTTCTTAATTTTTCTCAAATATTAACTACTAAATTACTTAGTAAAACTAGGCCTTTGCAGCCACTTTTTCTTCTGTTTTATTTTCCACAATAACTCTGTCCACAAGCTCTACAATTGCCATAGGAGCCTTGTCTCCAGTTCTAAATCCGAATTTCATAATTCTAACGTAGCCACCGTTTCTTTTTTGCACCATTGGTCCAATTTCTTTGAATAATTTTTCAACAATCTCTTGATTGCCTAAAATTGAAACCGCCAAACGACGATTAGCCATAGAATCAACTTTTGCCAAAGTAATAACTTTTTCAACAAATGGTCTGAGCTCTTTTGCCTTTGGTAAGGTTGTTTTAATCAAGCCATGAGTTAAAAATGCTAATGACAAATTACGCATTAAAGCCTTTCTGTGGGCGCTATTTCTATTGAGCTTTCTACCCTTAATTCCGTGTTTCATTTTTTAGAATTCTTTATTTTTTAATTTTAGTAATTCATCCATATTTTTTGGTGGCCAGTTAACAAGCTTCATGCCAAAACCAAGCCCCATAGCTTTTAGATTATCCTTCAATTCGTTAAGAGATTTTCTGCCAAAGTTTGCAGTTTTAAGCATTTCAGCTTCGCTTTTAGAAACTAAATCACCAACGTAAATAATGTTCTCGTTTTTCAAGCAATTATAAGAACGAACTGACAATTCTAACTCATCAATTGTCTTTAATAAATTTTTGTTGAATTCAGGCTCAGAATCAGACTCTCTATGAACTGGTGCATCAATTTTATTAACGTCAAAATTAACAAATACCTGCAATTGCTCTTGGAGAATTTTAGCAGCAACAGCCAAAGAATCTCTTGGAGAAATTGAGCCATTGGTCTCAATTTCCATGATCAATTTATCAAAATCTGTAATTTGACCAACGCGCGCATTATCAACCCTGTAAGCTACTTTTTTAACCGGACTAAACATAGCATCAACATTAACTGCGCCAACAGCACGGTCAGATTTTCCAGATTGATCAGCTACAACGTAACCCTTGCCGCATTCAACAATAATTTGCATATCGATTTTTGCTCCTTTGTTCAAGGTGCAGATAACCAAATCCTTATTCAAAATTTCAAGTCCAGCCGGAGTTTCAATAGATCCAGCATAAACTGGACCAGGTTTGTTTGCTGATAGTTTCAAAACAGAAGAAGATGAATCTCCTTTTGTAATTGATAGAGACTTAAGGTTCATGATGATGTCTAAAACATCTTCCTTAACTCCGTCAATCACACTATATTCATGAGTCACGCCTTCTATCTTAACAGAAGTAACTGCAAAGCCATTTATCGAAGATAACAAAACTCTTCTAAGGGCATTTCCTAAGGTATTTCCAAATCCTCTAGCGAAAGGCTCCATAACAATAACTGATTTAGTTACGCTATCCTCACCTTCCTTAATAACAACAGAGCTAGGTTTAACAAGAGAGTGCCAGCTTTCTTTTAAAATTGCCATAATTCAAAATCCCGATTAAAAAATTAAAATACCGTTAGAGTTAATTAAACACGACGTCTTTTTGCTGGACGGCAACCGTTATGCGGATGATAAGTAATATCTTTTATTAAGGTAACATTTACACCGGCGGCTTGAATAGCTCTTAAAGAAGCCTCACGACCAACGCCAGGACCCCTGATTTCTACCACAACATTTTGCAAGCCAAATTCTTTAGCCGTGTTAATTGCATGCTGAGTAGCAACTTGAGCAGCATATGGGGTAGCTTTTCTTGAGCCTTTAAATCCATGTTTCCCTGCAGAAGACCAACAAACTATATTGCCGCTAGCGTCAGAGATTGAAATAATAGTGTTGTTAAAACTAGCAAAAACGTGCACAACTCCGTTAACTACACTTTTCTTTTTTTTGCTAGAGCCTTTAGAAGCTACTTTTTTTTCGCTTGATTGAGTTTTTGTTTCTGTCATATCTTAAAATTATTTAACTGCTTTTTTCTTGTTTGCGATTGCAACACCTTTGCCTTTACGAGTTCTAGCGTTAGTGTGAGTTCTTTGACCTCTAACAGGAAGTTTTTTCACGTGTCTAACACCACGATAACAACCAAGATCTGTTAATCTCTTAATGTCAGCAGAAATCTTTCTTCTAAGATCACCCTCTAAAGTTGCACCATCTTTTTCTAGAAGACTTCTTACCTGCGCAAGCTTCTCCTCAGTTATCTGATGAGTTCTTGATGCAAGATCAATTTTTAGTTTTTTACAGATTTTTTGTGCGGTACTGTTACCAATTCCGTATATATAAGTTAAAGCGATAACAAAACGCTTTTCCTTAGGAATGTTTACACCAGCGATTCTAGCCAAGAAATTACCCTCTATTTGTTATTAATATTTATTTGGAAAAATTATAAACTGCCTTGACCAACTCCTCAGAAATGAGGGGCGGGCTTTTTACACCGCTAATTGAGAAAAGCAAGTTATTCTTTTTATAATATTCTATCAAAGGTTCCGTTGATTCACGGTATACTTTTAAACGATTATTAATTGTCTCTTCGGTGTCATCACTTCTGCTTTCAAAATCACCTTTTGAACATTGATCACAAACACCTTCTTGTTTTGGAAGCTTAAAAAAACGATTATAAACCGCCCCACAACTCTTACAAGAAAACCTTCCTAAAATCCTTTTTATTAAAACCCCTTCCTCAACTTCAAAGTTGAAAACTAACTCAATTTTCTTATTTATAACCTTAAGCATTTCATCAAGCTTTTCTGCCTGAGACATGTTTCTAGGAAACCCATCTAAAATAAAACCTTTTTTATAATCATCTCCAGAAAGACGGTTTTTGATTATGTTTATAACTAGCTCGTCAGGAACTAGTCTTCCTGAATTCATGTAAGATTTTGCTAATATTCCTACCTCACTTTGTTCTTGCACTTCCTTGCGCAAAACTTCACCTGTGGATATCGTCTTTATGTCCAATTTTTTAGAAAGAATTTCAGCTTGAGTGCCCTTACCAGAACCTGGAGCGCCTAAGAAAATTATATTCATACCCTAACCCTAACTCTTCTTTTTTTAACATTAGAACCGTATTTACTTGCAAAAAGATGCGACTGAATCTGATTTACCAAATCCATAACAACATTCACCATAATTAATATACCTGTACCACCTATGTATAGAGGTATTGAATATTTAGTAACCAAAATCTCCGGAACCGAACAAACAAAAATTAAATAAACAGCGCCTAGCAAGGTTAGGCGAGATACAATTTTATCAAGATGTTTCGCCGTTGCAGAACCGGGCCTTATACCAAGAATAAAACAATTACTCTTCTTAAGATTATTAGCCACATCTTCAGTATTGAAAATAATCGAAGAATAAAAGTACGAGAAAAATAGAATTAGAGCTGAAAATAATATTAGATAAATAGCACCGCCCCTTTGCAGGGCAAATAACCAAGAAGAGCTATTATCAACACCAGCAAACTGAGTTATTGCAATTGGAAGAGTTAAAATAGAACTCGCAAAAATTGGCGGTATAACTCCCGAGATATTGATTTTCAAAGGCAAAAAAGATGAGTCACTAGAGCCTGAGGATTTCATCATGGCGCCATTCGGATATTGAATCTTTATGCGTCTAGTAGTTTTTTCAACAAAACAAACCAACATTAAAAAAAACGTAAATATAACAAAAAATAGCACTACTATCAGCCAAGAATTAGCCTCAGCAATATTTCTACTAAGGTCAAAGATCTGTATAACTGTTGACGGCAAGGAAGAAACAATACCAACAAAAATAATTAAAGAAATTCCGTTTCCAATACCTGAGCTAGTGATTCTTTCTCCAAACCACATCAAGATAACGGTGCCGCCCACAAGACTGATGCAAGTGGTCCACATAAAAATAGAGGAATCTGAAATAAATGCATTGTGCTCCGGATTCGATAAAGCGTAATAAACCCCTATCGACTGAAAGAAAGCTAATATAATTGTAAGATATCGTGTATATTGGTTAATTTTAGCTCTGCCATATTCACCGTCTTTTTTTAGATTTTCCAAACCCTTATACATTGAGGTCATTAACTGCATAATAATTGATGCAGTAATGTATGGCATAATGTTTAAAGCAAAAATACTCATTCTTTCTAATGCGCCACCAGAGAACAAATTTATCATTCCAAACATGTTGGCACCTTCGCTTGCAAAGAACTTTTTTAACACCTCTGTATTTATCCCAGGAATTGGTACAAAAGTACCAAACCTATAAACGAGCAAAACAAATATGGTGAATAGTATCTTTTTCCTTAATTCTGAATTTGCAGCAATAACAGACATTAATTATGAGAAAGATTTTGCTTTTTCTGAATAGCTATCAACCAAAACTTTGACCTTAGATTTTAAATCCACAGGATTACCTTTGCTCATAATCAATTTCACTTTCGATTCTTTGCTTCTAATTAAACCAACTTTCTCAAGATGGTCTTTTGTAATTTCAGTAGCCGAATCAAGTTTTTTACTGTCAATAAAGTGAAGAATATTTTTAATCGTCACCACCTCGACTTCTTGAGCAAGAACATTATTAAACCCTCTTTTTGGAAGGCGCATATAAATTGGCGTTTGACCACCTTCAAAACCTTTAACGGAATGATGTCCAGTTCTGGCTTTTTGACCTTTAACACCACGACCGGAAGTTTTTCCTTTGCCAGATCCGATGCCGCGACCGACTCTGATACGAGAGTTTCTTTTAATTTTTGGTAAACCTTGAAGAGAAAGAGACATAATTTTAAGCCAATGATATTTTTACGATATGTTCTATTTTTTTAACCATGCCCAAAATCGACTGATCGCATTTTAAGCTGGAAGAGCTACCAATACCTCTAAGTCCTAAACCTATAAGGTTTCCCTTTTGGCGATCGTTAAGCTTTGATCCACCCTTAACTTGAGTAATGGTAATTTGCTTGTTCAAGAAATCTTTAATTTGCATTATTCACTTACCTCTTTTTTTACTTTTTCAACTTCATTGTTAAGAGCTAAATTTCTTCTTTTCACGATTTCAGAAATTTCTTTTGATCTTCTCTCTGCCACTATCTTTGGAGAAACCAATCCTTTCAAGGCTTCAAATGTAGCCGCAACCATATTGTACGGATTTGATGTTCCTACAGATTTTGCCACAATATCATGAATACCAGCGCATTCAAAGATAGCGCGCATTGGACCACCAGCAATAACACCTGTACCTGCAGATGCAGACCTTAGGTAAACTTTTGCTGAACAATATCTTGCAAAAATATCATGATGAATTGTGCGGCCTTCTTTTAAAGAAATTTTTGTCATTGCTTTTTTTGCAGCCTCAAAAGCTTTGTTTTTTGCGTCAGAAACTTCCGTAGCATTTCCTTTACCAAAACCTACTCTGCCGTTTTTATCACCAACAACAACTAAAGCTGCAAAAGACATGTTTTTTCCACCCTTTACGGTTTTAGAAACGCGATTTATTGAAACTAGTTTCTCAATAATTTCTGAATTTGCGCCTTCTTTTTGACCTTTTACCTGTTTTGACATTTTTACTATTTAAAAATTAATTTAGAACTGCAATCCAGCTTCACGACAAGATTCTGCGATGGTCTTAACACGACCACTATAAGAGTAAGCACCTTTATCAAAAATGACTTGGGTTACGCCTTTATCTATACAGATTTTTGCAAATTCTTTACCAACAATTTTAGCCTTTTCAATGCCAGTAACTTTTTTTGGCTCTGAAAAGTTAAGAGTTGAATATGATCCAAGTACCTTTCCATTAATGTCGATGAGTTGAGCGTATATGTTTTTGCCAGATCTAGCAACTACTATTCTTGGTCTGCCAGACTTATTGTTTTGTGCAATATTATTTCTGACTCTGAACTTTCTTCTTTGATAGCTAGTGATCATATTATTTTTTCTTACCCTCTTTTCTTAGAATTTTCTTACCAAATACTTTTACTCCCTTACCTTTGTAAGGCTCTGGCTTTCTGAATGATATAATTTCTGCTGCAACCTGTCCCACAAGAACATTGTCATCGCCGCTTATAATTATTAAATTAGGCTTTTCAAATGCAGCCGCAATTCCTTGTGGTAAAGCATAGTAAATTTCATGACTATAGCCTAAAGTTAAAACCAATATTGATTTATCAACAGAGGCTTTATATCCAACTCCGTTAATTTCCAAAACTGTTTTGAAACCGACAGCTATTCCCGTAACTATATTTTTAACATTACTTCTGTCCATGCCAACAAACATTGAAATATCTGGTACGGATTTATCGATAGCGCTCAATTTAATTTGCTTGTCTGCAATTTCAGCTTTAACCCCAGAGCTAACTTTATATGTCTTTTTTACCTTTCCAGAATCAAAAGTTATTACTCCGTTATCAATTGCGACTTTTATGTTATCCGGAATAGCAACCGGTAATTTTCCTACGCGAGACATTTTTGCTTTAATTAAAATATTTTAAAAAGGATTTCACCACCAAGCTTTTTAGTTCTAGCTTCGTAATCCATCATCACTCCAGAAGAAGTTGAAATTACAACCATACCAAGACCATTTTTAACTAATGGAATTTGATTAGCGTGACAATAAACTCTTTTCCCTGGTTTTGATACCACGTTAATTTCACTTACAACCGGATTGGAAAAATGATATTTCAGATGAATGTCAAATTTTTCAAAATTACCATCTTTTACTTTACTGTAATTTAGAATATAACCTTCTGCTTTTAGAATTCTTAAAATATCTTCTCTTAACTGCGACACAGGAGAAGATATTACTGATTTTCTTGCCATATAGCCATTTTTAATTCTGGCCACGAAATCTGAAACTGAGTGATTAAAAGACATTATTTATTACCAACTTGATTTAATTAAACCTGGAATTTGCCCCCAAGAAGCCAATTCTCTAACCGCAATACGCGATAAACCAAACTTTCTTAGATTTCCTCTTGGTCTTCCACTAAGAGCACATCTATTTCTATGTCTAATGCGGGAACCATTTCTTGGCATTTGAGAGAGCTTAATTTGAGCTACTAATCTTTCCTCAAATGGCAAAGACTCATCTTTAGAAATAGAAATTACTTTTTGCCTCTTTTCTTTATGAGACTGGGAAAGCTTTTTTCTATTATTGTTTTTAATAATTGATGATTTTTTTGCCATACTACTTGATTGGAAAATTAAGTTTTTTTAACAGATATAGAGCTTCTTCTTTGGTTTTTGCCGTAGTTACAACAGTAATATTCATTCCAAAAATTTTTGGAATATTATCTAGATCCACCTCAAGAAAGATATTATGCTCCTTTATGCCAAAAGAGTAGTGATTACTTTGGTTAAAACCTTTTGAAGTTAAACCTCTAAAATCTCTGATTCTTGGTAAAGCGATATTAGTTAATCTATCGAGAAACTCATACATTTTTTTACCTCTAAGAGTGACTCGACAACCTATTGGCAAGTCTTTTCTTAACTTAAAAGTGGCGATCGCCTTACGAGACTTTGTTAGTACAGCCTTTTGACCAGCGATGTTGGACATTTGAGTTGATAAATAAGATAAAAATTTATTATCGCTATCAGATGCTTTAATACCAACATTCAAGCTTATCATTTTCAATCTTGGTATTGCCATGTTGTTTTTATAAGAGAACTTCTCTTTTAAATCAGCAATTGAGTCTTTGTATAGTTTTTCAGTTACAGTTTGCATTTTCTTATACTATTTTTTTGCCAGATTTTTTTGAAACACGACTTTTTCTAGTAAAAATCTTACCCTCTCCAGATTCAGTCACAAATTTTATTTTAACCGCCTTACCATCCTCAACGTGAGAAATATTTGAGATATGTATTGGCTTTTCTACCTTTATTATTTGCCCAGGATTAGTTGAGGTTGGCTTCTTATGAACAGTAGCAACATTCACTCCTTCAATGGTTACTTTTCCATCAGATAGGGCAACTATTTTTCCGATCTTTCCTTTACCAGATCCCGAAATAACAATTACTTGATCGTTTTTCTTAAATTTATGTGCCATTTTAATTACAAAACCTCCGAAGCTAATGATGCTATTTTTAAAAAATTCCGCTGCCTAACTTCACGAGCTACAGGACCAAAAACACGAGTCGCGATTGGCTCTCCATCCTTATCTACTAAAACTACAGCATTGTCGTCAAACTTAACAAAACTACCATCAGGTCTTACAATTTTGCTTTTTGTGCGAACAATAACCCCTTTTGCAACTTGTCCTTTTTTAACTTTTGCTCCCGGGATTACACTGGTAATAGACAAAACTATAACAGTTCCAATTCCAGTAATCATGTGATCTGAACCACCAAGAACCTTAATACATCTAGCAGACTTTGCGCCGGAATTATCAGCAACTACTAGACTGGTTTGCATTTGAATCATTTTACAATCTCTAATTTAATTAACTTTTAAAACCCATCTCTTGGTTTTTGAAATAGGTCTTGAGCTTACAATCTCAACCTCACTTCCCACAGTAACTTTTTTATCCTGAGAATCTACAAGATATTTTTTGTGAACGGTAACGTATTTACCGTAATGGGCGTGTTTTTTTAAAGCTGTTGATACAGCTTTAAAAGTTTTATCATCTATAATGTTTAAAACTGTAACTTTCATTAATTGGCAGCTGTCTTTTTGTTATTAAGCTTAGTAAAAAGTCGTGCGACTTCTTTCTTTTTTTGTTTATAATCTTTTATTACAACCTCTCCACCAGAAGAAGCTTTGATTCTCATCATCAACAAGTCTTTTTTAAGAGTTGCGATAGCTAGCAGAGTTGATTTATCTTCCGTCTGTTTCATATCTAATTTTGATTAACTATTTTTGTTTTGAACGGCAACTTTGCAGCTGCTTTTTGCAATGCTACTTGAGCAGAAGCTTCGTCAATTCCATCAATTTCAAAAATTACACGACCCGGCTTTATTTTTGCAATATAATATTCGACGTTACCTTTACCGCTTCCCATTCTAACCTCTGCCGGCTTTTGCGTAACTGGAGTGTGAGGAAAAACCATGATCCAAAGCTTACCCGCTCTTTTCATGTAACGAGTAATTACCTTTCTAGCAGACTCGATTTGTTTTGAATTTAATTTGCCCGGCTCAAGAGCTTTCAATCCAAAAGATCCAAATTTAACGCTATTGCCACTTGGGGCAGTGCCAAGAATTTTTTTGCCACCCTTTTGTGACTTTCTGTATTTTGTTTTTGCTGGAGTTAGCATTTTTTAAGTTCTTAATTATTTGCTGTTTTCATTTTTTTTTCGACGAACCCTTTATAGATCCATACCTTAATTCCAATAACGCCGTATGTTGTGTAGGCATTAGCAATAGCATAATCCACATTGCAGCGCAAAGTATGCAAAGGAACAGATCCTTCTTTGTACCATTCCGTTCTTGCAATTTCAGCGCCACCTAATCTACCAGAGCAACTTACTTTAATTCCAAGCGATCCAGATTTCATCGCTGATTGCATAGATTTTTTCATAACCTTTTTGAAAGCCGCTCGACCCTCTAGCTGCTTAGCAATGCTTTGCGCAACCAAAGAAGAGTTGGTGTCTGGCTTATCAATTTCAACGATCTTTACATCAACTTTGCAGGCAGCAATTTTTTCTACTGACTGATTAATTTTTTCAATATCTAGACCTTTCTTACCTATAAGAACTCCAGGTTTTGAAGTTTTAATAATAAGATGAATTTTATCAGCAGGTCTTTCTATCACAACGCTTCCTATGCCGCAGTGAGAATAGTTCTTTTTGATAAAATTTCTAATTTCGATATCGCTAATTAGTTTTTTAGCATAATTTTTTTGATCATACCAAACAGACTCCCAGTTTTTACTGTTGAGTAATCTAAAACCTACTGGATTAACCTTCTGACCCACTGCTTACTCCTCTTTTTTTGTTTTTTTTGACACTTTTTGCTCTGCTTTTTTTTCCGCTAAAGTGACCCTGATATTGCTAAAAGTTTTTCTAATACTACTTGACTTACCTCTACCTCTTGCGGCAAATCTACGTAGGGCAAAAGCACGACCTACATCAACTTCCTTAATATAGAGATTATCTACATCCATGCCGTGATTATTTTCTGCATTGGACATCGCAGAATAAACAAGAGCCTTAACAACAGATGCAACTTTCAACTTAGAAAATTGTAAAAACTTTAAGGCCTCAGCAACCGGCAATCCGGCAACATTTTTTGTAACCCTCATAACCTTTAGAGGGCTCGACTTAACTGAACTTAGATAAGCTACCGCTATTTTTTTTGTCATATATTATGATTTTGTAACTTTTTTATCACCGCCGTGACCATAGAAAGTTCTAGTCAGTGCGAATTCTCCAAACTTATGTCCAACCATTCCTTCCGTAACCGAAACAGAGATGAATTTTTTGCCATTATAGACGGCGAAATTAACTCCTACAAATTGAGGCAATATTGTTGATCTTCTTGACCAAGTTTTAACAACTTGTTTCTTAGAAGAATTTAAGTAGTCCTTTGCTTTTTTAAGCAAATAACCATCTACGAATGGAACTTTCCAACTTGATCTAGGCATAATTATTTATCTCTTCTTGATTTAACGATAAAACGATTTGACGGATTACTTCTCTTTCTGGTTTTTTTACCTTTAGCTGATTTACCAGTTGGAGAAACTGGATGTCTACCACCTGAAGTTTTACCTTCACCGCCACCATGGGGGTGATCAACCGGGTTCATTACAACTCCACGAACAGTTGGGCGAATACCTAACCACCTCGATCTTCCTGCCTTACCGATTGAAATATTTTTATTATCTAAATTTGAAACCGATCCAATGGTTGCAGTACATTCAAGCAAAAATAGTCTGATTTCGCCAGATTGCATTTTTATCAAAGCGTATCCTCCATCTTTCCCGACCAATTGAGCATAAGTGCCAGCCGATCTCGACACAGCGCCACCGCAACCAGGCTTTAGCTCAATATTGTGTATTATTGTACCAATGGGAATAACCGACAAAGGCATTGCATTACCAACTTTAACATCGATCAAACTTTTTGAAGACATGATTTTATCGCCAGCAGCAAGTTTATGCGGGGCGATTATATAAGAAAATATACCATCTTGATATTTTAATAAAGCGATAAAAGCCGTACGGTTTGGATCATACTCAATTCTCTCAACAACGGCTTCTATATCAAGTTTATCGCGCTTAAAGTCGATTACTCTAAAAGATTTCTTATGGCCACCTGATTTATGTCTAACTGTAATGTGTCCAATATTATTACGTCCAGCATCCTCGCTAACTTTAGTTGTAAGGATTTTTAGAGGAGAACCCTTCCATAATCCACTTCTATCGATAGTTATAAGCTGCCTTAAAGATGGAGTTATAGCTTTGTAATTCTTAAGAGCCATATTTATGAACCGAAATTAATTGATTGACCTTCTTTTAGTGTAACTATCGCTTTTTTATAAGAGCCTATTACACCCTTAACACCTTTAAAACTTTTTGTTTTAGATTTAGTGTTAATTACATTAACCTTCTCAACCTCAACACCAAAAGACTTTTTTATAAGGGAAGAAATTTCATTTTTATCGCAACTTGAGTCAACCTGAAAATGGTATTTGCCGTCAACAAGTTGCTTGTTGGACTTCTCAGTATAAACCAAAGCCCTTATTTTGTCATAGTTAAATATAGAAGACATTATACTAACACTCCCAAGATTTTATTTTCAAAAACTTCATTATCACAAATAATGTGATCAAAACTAAGAATATCGTAAACATTAATAGCTTTAGAGTCTAAAGCTTTTGCATTTTTTAGATTTTGTACTGATTTAGCTATAGCATCATTTCCACTATGGATGATTAAAGCGCTAGTAAAATTATTTTTTTCTAAAACAGCTTTAATTTTAGAGGTTTTAATTTCAGATCCAAAATTAGAAAAAACGGTAAGCTTTTCTTCCTGAAGTTTAAGCCTTATTACATCTGACAAAGCCTTTTTAACAATTTTTTTAGGAATACTAAAATCAAAAGATCTTGGAGTTGGACCGTGACAAGTTCTGCCACCAACAAATTGAACTGATCTCTTGCTACCTTGACGAGCATTGCCCGTGCCTTTTTGTTTATAAGGCTTTGCAGTAGTTCCAGAAATCTCAGCCATTGTTTTTGTTTTTGCAGAGCCGGCTCTTCTTCTAGCTAGCTGCCATCTAACAACGTAAGCTACGGATTTTGCACTTTCAACATCTAGAGAGGTTAGCAGTTCTACTTTTTTAGAACCGAGACCTTCTTTAGAAAAATCCAGGGTTTTAACATTTAAAGAAGTCATATTTAGAAATTTTGAACAATTTTAATAACTACGTCGCTACCAGCATTACCAGGAACTGCGCCTTTTACCGCGATAACCGACTTTTCTTTGTCGATCATAATAACTTCAAGGTTTTTAATGGTCACAGATTCAACACCCATGTGACCAGCCATTTTTTTACCTTTAAATGTTTTACCAGGATCCTGTCTTTGACCTGTTGATCCATGAGAGCGGTGAGAAACTGATACGCCGTGAGAAGCTTCTAAGCCACGAAAATTCCACCTTTTCATTACGCCGGCAAAACCTTTACCAATAGTAACTCCAGCAACGCTTATCTTATCACCTTCTTTGATCACTGAATCAATTGTGATTTGATCTCCAGATTTAAGATCCAGACCTTTTCTCACTTGAGATCCGTGAATTTTATTAAAAAGAGGGAGTGATTTTTTGTTAAAAATTCCAGCAACAGCTTTTGAAAGCTTTTTAGGGCTGGTGTTTTTGTCAAAAGCTATCGAAAGACTGTCGAAGTCTTTATCTTTATTAACTTGAAGATCTAAAACACAATTTTCATAAAGCTTCAACATAGTCAAAGGAACCGAAACTCCGTTCTCTTTAAAAAGATGCGACATGCCAATTTTTTTTCCAACTAACTCTAACATCTGTTACTTTGCTCCATTGATTGCGATTTTAATATTCACGCCAGCTGAAAGGTTAAGCTTCATCAAAGCATCAACAGTTTGAGCTGTTGGAGAGATTATTAATAATCTTTTTGATGACCTGATTTCGAACTGTTCACGAGAATCTTTATCTACGTGAGGACCTCTAATAACGCAAAATTTCTGAATTTTGGTAGGTAGCGGAATCGGACCTTTAATTCCGGCGCCAGTTCTTCTGACGGTCAGAATAATCTCGTTCATTGCTTTACTTAGAACAAGATGGTCAAAAGACTCAAGAGTGATTTTAATGCTCTCTTTATTTTTCATTTTAATTAATAATTCACCTTTACGAGACCGGTCGCATTATGCTCCCGGAGAATAAACCCCAAACCACCTAAGTGGTTTGGAAATAGCTTATTTAATAATCTTAGCAACAACGCCTGCGCCTACAGTTCTGCCGCCTTCACGGATATCAAAACGAAGACCTTCTTCCATTGCGATTGGAGCAATTAGTTCAACACTAAGTTTAACATTGTCTCCAGGCATAACCATTTCAACGCCTTC